>Ga0163161_10000671_pt1 | contig 27332 bp, 27 predicted proteins | sample S45metaG_FD_129847 | JGI IMG/M metagenome (GOLD analysis project Ga0163161, IMG submission 129847) | Switchgrass rhizosphere microbial communities from Kellogg Biological Station, Michigan, USA - S4-5 metaG | ecosystem: Host-associated > Plants > Roots > Rhizosphere > Soil | place: USA... | reverse complement strand
TTATATTTTTTGACTGTATCCGTCTTATATCGATATGGACCGGCACATTCAAAAAAATGGAGATTATTTAGCGCGGGCTCATGGCTGGCCACTATCCTGGCCTTCCTAACCATCTGGGGATTTTCATTCTACATCAACCACTTTGGTTCTTATAATAAGGTATATGGCTCTATTGGTACTTTAATCGTAGTCATGATCTGGCTCTATTTAAATTCGTTGATTTTATTGATCGGTTTTGAGTTGAATGCCAGTGTTGATGTAAGCAAAAGAAGTGTGAAAATTATCCGCCCTACCTTCAATCTTTTTAAAAAATCGGAGCCAATTGAAGAAAATATCCAAAAGAAATAATTTTTTCTTCCTCTGTGTTAAGGAATTATCAAGTTTATATAAAAAAAAGAGCCACGACCTTTGCAGTTTTAATCAGAGTTTGTACTTTTGCCTCCGGAAAGCTGGCAGAGTGGTCGAATGCGGCAGTCTTGAAAACTGTTGACTGTAACAGGTCCGGGGGTTCGAATCCCTCGCTTTCCGCAGAAAAATTAAAGCCTGAAATTGTAAGATTTTAGGCTTTTTTGTTTCCGGCACTACATAAAACATATATGAATTTGCATAGTTCTGGTGAGTGATTCGGTGAGTAAAACTCACCTTCACTTTGACTACTTAATAATTCATACCTGAATTTATTATTTTGGATATATTTTTTACAAATACCGAAATCGAGAACAGAAAAAGGAAGCATGAAAAGTCCATCACAAAATCGCGGCTAACCTTAGTACTTCTTTAAGACCATAATATTCCACCTGTCTGTAACGGCAGAATTCAGATGTAGTATTGATCAATGGTCTTTTACCAAAACTGACCCTTGGGGAAACATTTGTTTTTCAAGCGCAGGATCGAGGTTGTAAATATCGGGATAGACCTTCAACATGCCGTCAATAATTTCTGCAGTAAGGTAGGTTATCTTAATGGGAATAGCATTCCGTAGAAGAAAATCTTTTTTTTCTAATTTTTGTACTGATTTTTCCATCTCAGCGGATCTGCTGTAACTGCCATCATTAAGCAGCAGCATTGATGCGAGTTTTTCTGCTTCCTCCACCCGTATGCATCCATGACTAAAAGCCCTTTCCTCCATACTGAAAAGTTTTTGCTCAGGGGTATCGTGCAGATAGATATCGAAATGGTTAGGAAAACGAAACACAACCTTCCCCATCGCGTTGTCGCATCCGGGAGACTGCCTCATAGAGTAGCCCACTGGGTTAGTTCTAATCAATTTTAAATTAACTGAGCTGGGAATAACATAATTTCCTTTTTGATCATAGATGGCATAATGGTTATCCTCCAAAAAAAAAGGGTTTTTTAGCGCTTTGGGCAAAAGCTCCTTTATAAAGATTTTTACCGGCACTTTCCATTCAGGAGCCGTAGTAAGGTATTGCACTTTACTTTCCAGTTGAGGAGAAGGAGTTGTGGGTTTCCCTACAATTACCTTAAAAATTGTAGCAGAATCACCGTTGTGTAGTGTTAACATAAAGGAAGGAATGTTGATCTGCAGATAATAAATGCTGCCCGTGTCCATCCACCGCATCCTCTCCATATTAACTGCCATTTTCCTGGCTTCTCCCTCCGGGAACTCATAACAGTCATCAATGTACTGCCCCTTTACAAGATGGAGGTAATTCTGGAGATCCTTATAACCCTTTAGCTCAGGCTGTGCTGTGCCTACGCTTACCATAAAATCGCGTGCAGTAAGAGAAGCGACTAACAAATCAAGGGCATAATTTTCTTTAGGCCCGTTTAAGGAATACTTTGTCCTCACCGGACTGAACTTTCCGTAGTGCAAATGATTGATCAGAGTGAGCATAGCATCAGTCATGTAAATATCGAAAACCTCCCTATCCATACCGTAGCTCACCCAGGTACCGGATACCAGCGGTTTAAGTTTGTTGTAGGTTAGTTCGCTGGGATGAAAATCCTGGCGGTTAAGCCCGAACTGTAACACACAATCCAAGAGGATCATGGCATGATATACTGGGGTACGGACTGTGTCAGGATAAACCCATACCCGTTGAAAGTTCCTTTGTTTATAAAACCTAGCCACGGTTTCGGGATAGTTCAAACTCGGCCGGAGCGCTGAAAGCTGCTTTTTGATCAGCATGGGATCTGACAGTTGAACCTTATGACCAGGAACCGATGCATATACGTTGAGAGATATGGACAACAGAAATGCAAGAATCATACACACCAGCGAAATAAATAGATTTTTTAGTGAAGAAGATTTCTGATTTGTTTTCATGATCGGAATATTAATTATCATAAATTTGTTAATAACACCTGGAACATTGATGATCACGATAATTTTGGGAAAGGATATCGGTCAGAAATTCGATGTGATTTTATAGGAACAAATAATGCCCTTTTTGGCAATTTTACAGACATTTTATGATCTCAAAGAAACACCTAAAGATCCAACAACCGGATAATATTACCCGGTTTAAAGTGAAGAATCCTGCCATTATCGCTTTCGGTCATAATTGCCCAAACTATATTCACCGGTTAAGCTACTTTAACTTTCTTTTTAATCGCTCTTGACCTTGCTAACTTCCTTAGGGTAAGTATCAGAACTCCGCCATGATAGTTTGCAGTTATATGATCAGGCGACACATTTTCGGGCAAAGTGAAGGTTCCTGTAAAAGACGACCGGGAAAATTCTTTACGGAGATAGCCTTCATCCGCTTCAGATTCATGCTCCGCCAGGATATTAAGTTGGCCGTTTTCGACGCTGATGCTAAAATCCTTTTTTTTAAAACCTGGTGCGGAAACCTCAAGTTTAAACTTATTTTCCTTTTCCCTGATATTCACGGGCATTTTTGGCTGGCCAGGTTGATCAGAGAATTCAGGATCCCAAAAATCTTCGGTCATTTTGCATCCTTTTTCGGTAATTGTGTTTTCTAAAAGTGACATATCGTTTAGTTTAGAATGGTAAAATTAGTTTCTTGAAACGTATCATTACATGATCGGTCTCATTGAATTAAATGATTGCAATCACAATGAATCAAACTATGTATCAACGCTTTCCCGCAATCACATCGCATACTTTCAACCTTTTGCAAGGACTGTTTAAGAAATGACCGCAGCATTTTATAGAAGACCAGCAAACTACATCACAAGCAATTTCTTAGGACGATTGGGAATAAAGTAAGGCAATCGAAAAAAAATAACCGTCCACCAGACAATTACTTTACCTGTGTAAGAGATATTTTTATCTGCAGTCTATCACATGACCATAAGCACCAGTATTTCTTGGCGATATAAAAGGAATGTCTAAATCTACTGATCGCAAAATGAGCAATGCCCCCATAAAAAACATAAACCACGGAATAAGTTTATTGGAATTAAAGCGGATGTATTTTTTCAGGTAGATTCCGCCCAGCGAAACCATCAGCATTAGCGGCGTAGTGCCCAAACCAAAAAGGAACATAAATGTAGCACCAGATTTAACGCTACCAGTATTTAAAGCAGTTGCAAGCGCCAGATAAACCATTCCGCAAGGAATAATACCATTCAGCATCCCCGCAAACAGTCCCCACAAGGGTAAATTGAATATTTTTCCCATCAAGCTGCTTAAAGGATTCAGTACCCGCGACTGGAACCTGGAGAACCGATATCTATAAGCGGTATTAAACTGTAGCGCCGTAAACAGTACCAATAAAAAACCAATCAACATACTCAGTATTTTCTGATCGCTAAATATGCGGATGCTGCTTCCTAAGGTACCAGCTAATAGCCCTAAAACAGTATATACCGCAATTCGGCCAAACTGGTAAAGCAAGAGCTGAAATCCGCTTTGCCAGAAATCCTGTTTTCTGAATGGCATGCCCAGCATGATGGGCCCGCACATTACTGCACAGTGGAGGCTGCCGAATAGCCCCATCAAGAATGCCAGTGGTAAAAAGTCCATCACAGGGTGATATTGTTTTTAAACAGATAATCCTTGCCTGAGGAATGCCATCCAAGATTTAAAAACCACATTCCCCTTTGCATTTTTGTTTTATCGACTAAAATAAGATTGGAAGTGCCTGAAGTATTTCCTTTTAGTTTAACATCATCGTCGCTATTTGCAGGACGCATTAAAATAAGATTGTATTGTGCAGCGTCTTTAAGCTGTACGATAATCTGGCTTTTGGTCACCGTAATTTTGGGTTGAGCATGATCATTGATTACGTTTTGCTTGGCATTATATTCTTCATTGTAATTAATACCTTTTTCGTAATAATTCTCTTCGATCAGGGCGTCCCGTCCGTGTACATGAAACATATAAATGACCATACACACGATAAACATCATGAATGTTAGCATCCCCAGCACTATTTTTGTTCCCCAGTTCATATTTCTCTTTTTTTAATTTTGAATGAGTGAAGGGTATCAATAATTCCCTCAATCCACCCTTCTCCCATTCAATTATTCTACCCCTTCCGGCTGTGCGAAAAAACTTGTTGTTGCTGTACTTAAAACCCTGCCATCGGCGATAATTTCGAAAACAGCATCTGTTTTATACTTTTTAATGGTATTATTTTTTCTGATCAGAAAGAAAGTAAGGTGTACCGAGCCTTCTTTTGGCAAAACATCTGCTTTTTGGATAAAATCAATCTCATCACCGTCTGTTCGCGACGAGAACTTAAATTTTATGGCTTTATTGGTTTTATTGATCAGTTCTGCATTATAAAGATTGCTTGTTTTGTCGGTTCCCCTGCTCTGGTACAACGTTCCACTAGCCCTTAAAACTGTAGTTTGGATATCTTCCCTTTTATAGATCAGTGAAGAAAAAACCAGCAATACCGCAAACAGCACTGCTGCGTATCCGTAAGATTTTAAGCCAATTTTATAGGGCTTGCGTTCATTGATAAAATCCTGATTAAAAAAACCGATCAGATTTTTGGGCTTATTTATTTTAAGCATCACCTCGTTACAAGAGTCGATACAGGCGGTACAGTTTACGCATTCGAGCTGTGTACCTTCACGGATATCGATGCCCGTAGGACAAACCTGTACGCAAAGGCCACAATCGATACAGTCGCCGGTTTTTATCGTCATTGCACTTTTTTGAATGTGGCCACGTGGTTCGCCCCTTGTAAAATCGTAGGCCACAACTAAACTCTGGTTATCCAACAATACACCTTGCAGCCTACCATAAGGGCAGATTACCGTACACACTATTTCGCGGGCATAAGCAAATACCCCATAGAAAATAAATGTAAATAGCCAGATGGATATAAAGCCCGATATATGACCAGCAATGGGTTCGGTGATAATTTTAAAAAGCACATCCGAGCCAATCATGTAAGCCAGAAAGGTATTGGCAATGGCAAAAGAAATGACCAGAAAAATGAAATGTTTACTTGTTTTTTTCAAAATTTTCTCTGCGTTCCAACTGCCCTGATCCAATTTCCTTTGTTTACCGGCATCACCTTCAATCCAGTACTCAATCCTGCGGAAAACCATTTCCATAAAAATCGTCTGCGGACAGGCCCACCCGCACCATAACCTGCCCAGCACCACTGTAAAACATACGATGAACATGATAAAAATGAGCATCGCAAGGGCAAACAGGTAAAAATCCTGTGGGGTAAAAATCAGTCCAAAAAAGACAAATTTTCTTTCTATAAAATTGAGCAACACCAATTGCTCGTCATTAAGTTTTAAAAACGGACAAGAGAATAAAAACAAGAGCAGCACATAGCTTACCCATTTCCGGTAATTGTATAACCTGCCAGATGGCTGTTTAGGATAGATAAAGTTTCTGTCCCTAATTCCTGTTTTATTTTTTGATAACATCGGCTTTGTTCACACTGTCTTTCGGCGCTTTCATTTCATTGTCTTTTACATCTTTCGCTTCGTATTTTTCACCCTGAGGCGCCTTAGCACCTGTGGGATTTGTTCCTTTTAACGACAGGATAAAATTGGCAACTGCACTGATCTGTTTGGGGTTCAGGTTTTTCTCCCAACTGATCATCCCTTTTTCCGGAACACCATATTTAATGGTTTTGAATACATTGTTGATGCCTCCGCCATGTAACCAGTATTCATCAGTTAAATTTGGCCCGATAATCCCCTGCCCCTTATCACCATGGCATACCACACAGTTGGTCGTAAAAATGGTCCTGCCATCTGCCAGCACAGTGGGAGTATTGTCAAACTTCACCGAGTTTTCATCGATGGTATTGGCTGATTTCTCGAGATAGGCGGCTTTCTCTACCTGAGCTTTAGCCATTTCTTTTTCGTATTCTTTATCCTGAAGATCACCATAGCCACCGATGTGGTAATAAAAAAGATAAGCTGCCGCGAAAATCATCGTGCCAAAAAAAAGGAAGTTGAACCATGCGGGAACAGGATTATTCAGTTCTTTAATACCATCATATGCATGATCGATAACAAGATCTTTCTCTTCTTCAATTGGCCTTAAACTTAAAAGTTTAATCCAGATGGATGGTTTAACGGGTTGTTGCTTTAGCCAGCTGTCGTAATCTAAAACCGGCTCTTTTACTGGCTTGCTGTAGGGCGTGGGATGTAACTGTTCCTGATACATGACCTTAAACGCTTTTAGCAGCGTTAAAGAAACAACAAGCAGTACGGTTACAAAAAGCAAAAGCAATACGATAAGCAATTCCGACTGGCTAAGCCCCAAGCCGGCCGGGGCAGGCGCTACCTCCGCTACGGTTTTCTCATCCGCAGCAAAAGCTGTAATGGATAAAAGCAGCGACAATAACGATAGGTTAATCTTCTTCATATGCATTGGGTTGGTTTTCTTGTAATGGGATTTCGCTCATCACTTCAATATGTTTCTTGCTTAATTTGAGCAGGTAAATACCCACGATTACAAAAAACACCATAAACATGAGCAGAGAGGTGATGAGGTATATCTCACCACCGGCTAAATCTTTAATCTGGTTAAACATATTTTATTGATTTGAAGGAATGGTTTCTTTATTCGCTTTAATATCGGTACCCAGGCGTTGCAGATAAGCAATAATCGCCACGATCTCCCTGTCGCTTTTAACCTTGATATTATTCTGTTTAAGGTCTGAGGCTATCTTATCTGCCTGAATTTTCAAATCTTCATTGGCATGCTGATCATAACCTTGGGGATAAGGCACACCAAGGGTCTGCATAGCCCTGATCTTACTCGCGGTAGTGCTTATATCCAGTTTCTGTTCGGTAAGCCAGGCGTACGGGGGCATAATACTTCCCGGCGACATAGAAGTCGGATCCATTAAGTGGTTATAATGCCAGGCATCAGAATACTTTCCACCTATACGGTGAAGATCAGGTCCGGTACGTTTGCTTCCCCATAAAAAAGGGTGATCGTATACAAATTCTCCGGCTTTACTGTACTCTCCGTAACGTTCCGTTTCTGAACGGAAAGGCCTTACCGTTTGCGAGTGGCAGTTTACACAGCCCTCCCTGATGTACAGGTCTCTTCCCTGGAGCTCGAGCGCCGAGTAAGGTTTTACACTGGCAATGGTTGGCACATTAGATTGGATGGTAAAAGTGGGCATCATTTCTACCATACCGCCAATGAGGATAATGATTAGCGACAGCACCATAAATTTCATTGGTTTGCGCTCTAAAACCCTATGCCAGGCTTTATCCGCAGGAGATGTTTCTATAATAATTTTGGCTAAAGGCATGGCCTCGGCAGGTTCGTTGGCAATTAGTTTAGCACCCAACATGGTTTTAGCCAGATTATAGGTCATCGCAATTACCCCTATCAAATAAAGTGCGCCCCCGATTGAACGTAAAATGTGCATCGGGATAATCTGTAACGTAGTAGCTAAAAAATTAGGGTATTTCAATAAACCTTCAGGCGTAAATTCTTTCCACATCAAACCTTGGGTGAAACCTGCCCAATACATGGGTACGGCATAAAAAAGTATACCCAAAGTGCCTACCCAAAAGTGAAAACCTGCCAGTTTTTTAGAGTATAATTCCGTTTTGTAAATACGGGGGATTAACCAATACAGTATTCCAAAGGTTAAAAACCCGTTCCAGCCCAAAGCACCAACATGCACGTGTGCCACGATCCAGTCAGTAAAGTGAGCAACACCGTTAATCTGTTTTAAAGACAATAAAGGGCCTTCGAAAGTAGCCATACCATACGCGGTAAGGGCAACCACCATAAATTTCAGCGTTACGTCTTCTCTTACCTTGTTCCAGGCACCACGTAGGGTTAATAAACCATTGATCATGCCGCCCCAGCTTGGTGCGATCAGCATAATTGAAAAGGCAACGCCTAATGATTGAGCCCAACCGGGTAATGACGTATATAACAAATGGTGCGGACCTGCCCATATGTAAATAAAAATAAGTGACCAAAAATGCAGGATACTTAATTTATAAGAGTAAACGGGCCTTCCCGCCATCTTTGGCAAGAAATAATACATCATTCCAAGGTAGGGCGTGGTTAGAAAAAATGCCACTGCGTTATGTCCATACCACCATTGCACCAGCGCATCTTGCACGCCTGCATACACATAATAGCTTTTCATAAAAGAAATAGGCAGTTCAAAAGAGTTTACAATGTGCAATACCGCAATGGTAACGAAAGTGGCAATGTAAAACCAGATGGCCACATATAAATGGCGTTCTCTTCTTTTAAAAATCGTTCCGAACATGTTCATCCCAAAAACTACCCATATGATGGTAATGGCAATATCAATAGGCCATTCTAGTTCAGCATATTCGTGAGAAGTGGTAAATCCAAGCGGAAGCGTGATTACTGCCGACAAAATAATCAGCTGCCAACCCCAAAAGTGGATTTTGCTCAGCACATCGCTAAACATCCTTGCTTTTAACAAGCGTTGAAGGGAATAATAAACGCCCATAAAAATGGCATTGCCCACAAAGGCGAAAATTACGGCATTGGTATGCAACGGCCTGATCCGACCAAATGTGGTATACTGACTGCCCATGTTCATTGTGGGCTTGAACAATTGCATGGCTGCAAGCAAGCCAACTGTCATTCCTATAATTCCCCAAACCAGGGTGGCAATCCCAAAGTTCCGGACAATCTTGTTATCGTAAGTAAATTTTTCTAACTGCATAATGGAAGCTGAATTTTGTTTGTTTTGTGCACCAAAGGTATTCTGCCCATGGTTGGTAAAGGATGATGGCCGTTAGGTGGAAAAGTGATCTTCTTCACTTTTTTCAGCAACAACCTCATCATCAAAGAGCATACGGATACCTGGGGTATGTACATCATCGTTCTGACCGGTTTTGTATGCCCAGAAGAATGCAGCCAGAAAAATAAGGGCCATTACAACACTGCAGCCAACCAAGAAGTAAAGGATGTTCATATCAGTTTATTTTTACGGGCAAACCATTTGGTAGCCAGGGTAGTAAAGGAAATAATGGTAATGGTGCTGATTGGCATCAGCACGGCCGCCACCAATGGATAAAGTGTACCCTGCACGGCAAAATAAATACCAATGCAGTTATAGGCAATTGCTATGGCGAAACTTGTTTTAATGATCTTCAGCCCATCCTTACTTAACCTGATAAAATCAGGCAGAAAATTTAGGGCATCACCTTTCAGGATGGCATCGCAGCCAGGCGTAAAATTATTAATGTTATCAGTTATCGCGATTCCAAAATTACTTTGTTTTAATGCACCAGCATCGTTTAAACCATCCCCCAGCATCATTACTTTATTTCCTTGCTGTTGAAGTTGTAGAACAGCATCCAGTTTTTGATGTGGGCTCTGGCGGAACCTGATGCTTGTATTTTTGGCAAAAATGGTGTCCAGCATCCACCGGTCTTTATCGGTATCGCCAGATAAAACCAGCAGCCTGAATTTCGAAATTTTTAAGATCAACTGTGCCAATCCTTTACGCCACTGCTGTTTGATGTCAAAATATCCTTTATAAACATGGTCGATTACAATATGTACACCTGTTTCACCGGCAGCGTTTATGGCAGTTGGTAACATAGATAGATGCCCGGCGTAAATGCTTTTGCTGTTTACTGTAGCCGTTAAACCTTTTCCTACCACCTCTTTATAATCGCAGATTGTATAAAACCGATCAACATTTAAGGCCTTTAAGATATGGCGGCTTAAAGGATGGGTAGAATTTCGCAGCAATGATGCTATGATAACCTTCTCCTCCTCGGTTAGAACTCCGCTAAAGCTAATCGTTGCATTTTCATTACTGGTTAGTGTACCTGTCTTATCGAAAATCAGCGTATCGCATTTGGCAAGCTCTTCAACAGCATCGGTGTTTTTCACATAAAACCCCTTCTTATCAAAAACCGATAAAATTGCAGATAGGGTAAATGGCGTACTTAAAGCCAGTACGCACGGACAGGCCACAATAATTACAGCAGTAAATGCGGACCATGCTTTATGGCTGTCATTTTGGAGCAACCAATATCCGGTAGCAAAAAATGCAATCAGGAAAACACCGAGGCTGAAATATTTGGCTACGGAATCGTTAAAATTCTGTTTTTCGGTATCATTTTTATAATTATCATTGTTCCACAAACCAGTTAGATAACTCTGCGAAACAGGTTTAATTACTTCGAGCTCAATGGCCTCGCTGGTTTGCCTGCCACCTGCATAAATAATTTCGCCCAAAACTTTGTGCACGGGGTCCGATTCGCCGGTAACAAAACTCATGTCCATCCAGGCCTCGCCTTTCATCAGAATGGCATCAGCCGGAACCAGCTCCCCATTCCTGATCCACAACCTGTCGCCAATCTTGATTTCGTTTATCGGTACAGGCTTTTCTTTGCCATTTAACAAGGTAGTTACTGCAATCGGGAAGTAAGAACGGTAATCACGATCGAAAGAAATGTGATGATAAGTACGTTGCTTGAGCCATTTCCCCATCAGGAGCAAAAACACCAATCCGGTTAGGGTATCTGCAAAACCCGGTCCGGAGCTAAAAATGACCTCAAAAGCAGTACGTAAAAACAATACCGCAATAATCAATGCTAACGGGGTATCCAGATTAATGTGTTTGTGTTTGATACTTGTGATTGCCGAGATAAAATAATCGCGGCCACAATAAAAAGCGGCAGGAATGGAAAAAGCTAAGTTTAGCCAGCCAAAAAGGGATTGAAACTGTCTCTCAAAGCCTGAGAGACCGAAATACTCAGGAAAACTAAAGAGCATGACATTACCCATCAGAAACCCGGCAACAGCAATTTTCAACACTAAAGCCTTGTCTACCGAACTGCTATGTGCTTTTACTACATCCTGCAAACTGATCAAGGGTTCGTAGCCGATGTGATTTAAAGTTTCTACCAGATACCTCAGAGAAATTTCATCGTGATTGAAACTAATGGTCACCTGTTTTTTAAGGAAATCGATCCTCGAGCTGAATATGGCTGCATTGATTTTGTATAAATGCTCTAACAACCAGATACAGGAACTACAGTGGATAGCGGGAATGTAAAAGGTAATGATGCTCGAATGCTCATCATGGTAATCCAGCAGCTGATCAATAATTTTCGGTTCGTCGAGGTATTCTAAATGATCATCATTTTTAAAACGCTGACCAGGATTATTGTTATACACATAATAATTACAAAGGTTGTTTTCTGATAGGATCTTAAAAACCGCCATACAGCCCAGGCAACAAAAATCTTTATCACCTAGCTGATATTTCACATTTGGCAGATTTTCGCCACAGTGGTAGCATACCGCCTGGGTGACAGTTTTCTCTTGATCTTCCATTGTAATCCTTTTTTAGATTGATGAACTGAATAATTGAGCTTTGGGCTGTTTAAGCCACAGTTTCTCGTCGAAGGCCATACAGACATTCCGGAGAAAAGATTTCCCTTTAGTGGTGATCCTGATTTCCTTTTCTGTTACCCAGATCAGCTTATCATGTAGTAAGGGTAAGAGTCTGCCATATACCTCTTCTGGAATTCCTTCATTGTAAAAGGTATTTTCCCTGCACATAATGTTGAGGATATGTTTTCTCACTAAAAGATCTTCATCGTTCAGGAAATGTCCTTTTTCGACCGGCAATATTCCCTGTTTTATCTTATCCAGATAAGCCTCCACTGTTTTTGGGTTTTGTGCAAAAGCTGTCCAGCTATCGCTGATGGAAGAAACGCCTAAGCCGATAAGTAAATGGGTATGTTGCTTGGTATAGCCCATAAAATTGCGATGCAGTTTCTGTTCGGTCATTGCCTTGTACAAAGAATCGCTTTTTAGTGCAAAATGATCCATTCCAACGTCATTATAGCCAGCTCTGTCAAGCAACTGCCTGCCAAGCTCGTACAGAATAAACTTTTCATCTCCTTTGGGTATATCTTTTTCGGAGTAATGCCGCTGTCCAGGCTTTAACCATGGCACATGCGCATAGCTGTAAAAGGCAATGCGGTCTGGCTGCATTGCGATCACTTCATTTATAGTTTCTGTTAGTCCGGCGATAGTTTGCCCTGGCAGGCCATAAATCAGGTCAAAATTAACAGAAGTATAACCGATTTGTCTTGCCTTTGCGGTAACTTCAGCTACTTGCCCGGGCGTTTGATAACGGTTGATCAGGAACTGTACTTTTGGATCAAAATCCTGGATACCTAAACTTAACCTCCTAAAACCAAGATCATATAGTTTAGTTAAGTGTACGCTGGTCGTATTGGCGGGATGTGCTTCAAAAGAAAGATCTGTTCCTGGTGTTATGGTTACATTTTCCATAATGCCATTCAAGAGCAATCCGAGATTTTCTGCACTAAAAAAAGTAGGCGTTCCTCCGCCCAGGTGCAGTTCTTTTAGTTTGGGTTTCTCCCCTAAAACTTCTACATACATTTTCCATTCCGCAAGTACAGCGTTTATATAAGGAAGCTCTACGTTATGGTTTTTGGTAATCCTTGTATTGCAACCACAATAGGTGCACAAGCTTTCGCAAAATGGAAGATGGATATACAAACTAATCCCTTCATCCTTATGGTTGGCATGAGTTTTGGCTACATTAGCTAACCAGCCATTTACATTAAAATTTTCAGTATCCCAATAAGGTACGGTTGGATAACTGGTGTATCTTGGTGTGGCTACATTATATTTTTTTAGGAGTGCCGAAGTTTCCATTATTTAAACGCTTTTATGGTCGAACATTCGTTTTGACAGCAGCATGCAGTACCAACGCATTTACCGGCAGCCCACTGATCGAGGTTTTTGATCACCTGCTCCATCCGTTCTCTGGCACCTGCATCGCCAGATGCCAAAGGAACATTAGCTACTTTAATTCCGGCAGAACCGGCAGCTTTTAAATCAAGATGGTCTGTTTGGAATGATGCAGTAGCGATATACTTTATACCGAGGGCTTTCAGGCCCGAGATCATTATTTCACTAAGCTCATCATTATTAAAAACCAATAGTGCTTCCTTTCCTGTTGCAAATGAAAGTGTATCGGCTGTTAAACTGTTTGCAATTATGGTAATGTCATGTTTTTTATAATTGGCCAGTACCAACCATTCCTTTTCATCGGGCTTGATGTTATAAGCTATAGCTTTCATATATAGAGTTTATATATGCAAAACTATGGTCCATGGCAGATACAAGAGGTGAGAATGCTTAGGGAAAAAAGTGATTTTTGTTACTTTTCAGTGTGAGCGATTGGCGTCGCGCGTTTGGCGATGCGAATTTCGAGCCGGTTAACCGATTGATCTGTCCGCAGTCTTAGACGGATACATTCCCTAATAATTGCGAAAAATAATTATTAGTATTAAGCTCCCCGCATGCGCGAGGATGACGATGCGAGAGGAGAGCATATCAACCATGAACAGTTAAAAGTTAACAGTTCTCAGTTTGCAATTTACAGTTAACTGATTTAAACACTTGACCAGTTAACCTTTAACCACCTACTGTTTTATATTCCGTAGTTTTTCTAAGGAAAGAATGTTAATTGCATTCCCTGTTTTATGGATGAGCTTTTCATCTTTAAAATCAGCAAGCATCCTGCTTACCGTTTCGCTGGCTGTACCTACCAATGCAGCAAGGTCATCACGCGAAATACGAATGGTACAACTATCGGAAATACCGTCGCCAAATTTTGCTGCAACCTGTAGCAAGGCATCTGCTACACGCTTTCTTACCGAAGAATAGGCGAGTTGAAGCATTTGTTTTTCTTTATCACGTATATTGCCCGATAACAAACCGATAAAAGTTTTAGAAACTGTTTGATGATTGAGGAGGTACTCCATAAAATCTACTTTTGGGATGTGGATAATGTCCGATTCAATTAAGGTTGCCGCATTGTCTGTATAAACCCCGCCATTGCAGAGGCTTTCGTACCCAAAAAAATCACCATCCCGATAAAGGTTGGATGAAAGTTCCCTCCCGTCTTTAAAACGCTTGTATGTTTTAACCTGGCCCTTCACCACATAATAAAGGTGGTTTGGCTCATCCCCTTCTACATAAATAATCTGTTTATTCGCTATTGGTTTAGATTTCCCCTTTTTACGAAGTTCTTCCATCACCGTTTCGCTATTGCCTGATGCAGCGTTAAAACCTGCTGATTGCTGCTTTTTCTTAAACCTGCTTTCGATCGCCCTGAAAAGTTCAATATCATCAAATGGTTTAGTCAGATAATCATCAGCTCCCATTTCCATACCTTTTCGCATATCTGCCCGCTCGGTTTTGGCGGTGATAAAAATGAAAGGAATATTAGCTGTTTTTTGGTTTTTGTTTAACAGGTACAGTACACCATAGCCATCCAGTTCCGGCATCATAATATCGCAGAGGATCACATCAGGCGAATGATTTAACGCCATTTCTACCCCCAGTTTACCATGTTTAGCCGTAAAGGTTATATAACCAGCCAGATCAAGTACTTCGGCCGTACTTTCCCTGATGTCGTCATTGTCTTCAATAATCAAAACTTTCTTGTTCATGGGGATGGGACTTAGTTTGTAAAATTATTTTGGAAAGAAAAGGTGAGCGTAAAAACCGTACCGGAATTTTGTTCACTTTGGCAGGTTACGGTGCCATTCATCAGCCCTACATATCTTTTAACAATGTTGAGGCCTAAACCTGTCCCCGGGATATCGCCTGTATTGTGCGCCCTGAAAAACGGCTCGAAAAGGTTACTTTGGTCAACCAGAGGAATTCCAATACCATTATCTTTCACCTCCAGAATGAGTTCATCGTTCTTTAAAATGGAATTGAACTGGATCAGCGTATCTTCGCCAGAGTATTTTATTGAATTGGAAATCAGATTAATCACACAGTTTTTCAACAGGTTCTGATCGAGATAAACTTCGGCAGTTGTACCGGTATGTTCGTAAATAATGTGCTGATTCTGTTTGGTCATCATCTGCATTTCTTCAGCTATTTCCTCTGCAAAGCTGATGATATTGAAAGATTGAGCAGCTACTTCAACTTTTCCTGCTTCGAGTTTTTCCAGTGAGAGGAAATCGTTCAGGATGGTGGTGAGGTTATTAATTGAATTTTTGATTTTCAAGGTATGTTTTTCTACACTGGCTACATCCTGCTTGATAGTATATTTATCGATTAGAGATGCGGATAACTGAATGGAACTTAATGGCGTCCTAAACTCGTGTGAGGCCATAGAAACAAACCTGGTTTTGAGCTGATTGAGTTCCTTTTCCTTATGAAAGAGTGCCTGCATATTCTCTTTGGCCATTTCCAGTTCCGATACCAGCTTAACCAGATCTTGTGTACGTTCCTTGATTTTAACTTCCAGTTTTTCGGTGTAGCTTCTAATCTGCTCTTCGTTGGCTTTTTCTTTGCTCAGATCGTGGATAAAACCGGTATAAATTTTACGGTCGCTAAATTTGATTTCGCTTACGCCCAGCCTAAAGGGGAAAACCGAACCATCTTTACGTTTTCCGGAAACTTCTCTCCCGACACCTATAATGTGTTTCCGTCCGGTATGTTCATATCTGGATAAGTAGCCATCATGGCGCGAATGATCGGGTTCCGGCATTAAAACCGAAACATTTCTTCCTACCAGTTCTGCTCTGTCATAACCAAAAAGTTCGAGCGCGGCCGGGTTTAAATGTTCAATAATTCCTTTGTCATCAATGGTAATTATCCCATCAATGGCATTTTCAATAATTGCATCTAAAAATTTCGATCTATCCATTTCGCATCCAGTATATCCTTGTAAATATAGAAAAGTTATTCCCGATCTTTTTTCCTCATTCAACAATCAATCCATCGAGCTTGCCTTCCGACTCCGCTAATTGCTCACATAATCCTTTTAACTCTCCGGATGCCTGATCTGCAAGCTCGGCAAAAAGTTTTTTATAATAATTAATCCCTTCAGCCAGCTGAACTTTGAACGCATTTAACTGCTTTCTTTTCTTATCGCTAAAATTTTGAAACTGCTGTTTAATATCTTCCTGAAGATAGTCGATATAGAGATTAAGCTCTTTGATAAAAACGTGTGGCCTTTCTACTTTCGCCAACAGGTTAATTTTTCCATAAATATGGCCAACCATCTCATCAAATGAATAGACATCAGAAAAATAAGCGAGATTTGGCCCCGGACAAATGGCTACCGCTGAACTTTCCTTTGGTTTTGAGATGTTATATTTTAAATAGGCAGAGGCACATAAGCCCTCACATAAACAAATCTTTTCGGTTACCAGGTTAAACTGCTTTTGGTATTCGTCGGCAGATAAACCAGCTGTTTTTAAGCTTTTGATTTTTAAATGCTGGTACTCCCGGGATGCTGTACAAATGGCCTGCACGGTAAATTCGGTATTGTTGCAAAGGTATTTCTTGGTACATGGGCTTCCCGGACGGCCCTTTTCTATCCGCCCGGCACGCTGGATATCTATCGTACTGTTTTTAAAATTATTAAACCGGATACCCAGCGGGGAAGCTCCGCTCAGATAAAAATCACTTTCCTTCGAACCTGCCAATCGGGCCAATGTTCCGGCATCTACATTGGTTACTTCGGGTACCAACAGAAAAGGGCTTCCCCAGCCTGTGGCATCAAGATGATAATATTGCAGGAGAAAATCATGCTCAGCCGCTGTACCGATCCCACCCTGAACACTGATCCGTTGTTTAGGCTGTGTTGCTATTCGGATCCCCTTTTGTGTCAAAGCAGATTCGTACATGGCAAAAAGCTCAACAGACATATCGTTTCTCTTGAGCTTAAACTCTTCCAAAATCGGCCCCAATAAATATCCTTCTGTAGCAAATGCATGGCCACCGCAATTCAGCCCGGATTCTATCCTGAATTCTGAAACCCACAAACCCTTTTTTGCCAAAAATTTAGCCTGGATCAATGCGGACCTGAAATCGCTTACTTTTAAGATGATTTTCTTTTTCAGCTTTCCATTTTCATCCGGAAAAAAATCTTCAAAATTTTCCATATAGCTGTATAATTTCGGGTTCATCCCTGCAGATAGCACAACTGAAGCGCTCAGTTTACTTTCGGCAAAACCCCGTAGTGCTGTTAATGCATCGGTATGCGTATCGCCGGAATATTCGCCATCTACATAATTCATTTTATCTACCTTGGCCATAATGTTCACATCAATAGCTCCCACCCGCATCGCATTTTTTAAAAGCGACTGAAAAGTCTTTTTGGTTTCACCTTCCGGATATTCCAGCATCAGATCATAACTATGTTTTAATTTAGCGGAATCTGGTAAAAGCTCAAAATAACGGCAAATATCATTTCCAACGGCGAAATCCTGTTGTTTTAAGCCTTTAAAATCATCGGTTATCGTATCCGACAAAAAGTTGAGATAGGCGGTGATACGTTTGCTCCGGCTGTCAGTCACTCCTTTTGGAATCGCTTCGAAAGGAATGAAACGGTTTTTTGAATGATAAGCACGGATACGCTCGATCAGTTCGTCATCAACTATAGATAACACGGAAGATATGCCGTACCGGGCAACTTTTAAAGGGGTATCGATAGAATAGCCTAAGCCCAATACGGGAATATGGAATGAATGTGGCATCGTATTTCGTTATATATGGGTATGCCCCCTCATAACGAAAGGGCAAATAATTTCGAAAGCAAAACTATTGAAGCCGAGGCAACCGGAGGATGATACCTGTCAACTCAAAAAATGATCCAGCTCATTTTTTGAGTAGCAATTGCGGATTGGAATGTTAGAAGCAGGGTAAAAACTATCAATTATTGTTATTATTTATTTCAAACCTGCCGGTTTTAAGGTGCAGGATAATTTTGAATACAATAATTTCTTTATCGTAAGCATCGGTTTTTCCTGTGCCATGTGAGGGCTGCTCAGAAGGTGTATTGGTTAATGGCATCATCCGGTGGATAATGCCCTGAAGAGCCCTTTGTTTTTCGCCGGCATCGGTAACTTCCTCAAATTTGCCCCAGCATATCACACTTCTCCAGTTGTAAGTATCGCGGATCTGATCAGTCTGAAAGCACACCTGGGGATTACTTTTCATCATTCTGATTTTTTGCCCGGGAGCAGAATGGGCATAAACGGTGCCGCTGTTGTACACATAATTAATGGGTACAATGTAACTTATGCCATGGGCATGGCAGGCCAAACGACCAATATATTGTTCTTTAAGGAGATTTTCGATCTCCACTTCTTCTAAATTCCCTAACATTTTTTTATCCTTAGATACCTGTTTATAAATACTAACTGCCCGAAATTTCCAGCACAATCCTTCCCTCAATCTCCCCCTTTTTCATCTGTCCGAATACTTCGTTAATGTCTTCTAGTTTTGCCGGTTTAACCTGTGCCCTCACCTTTCCGTCTACCGCAAATTCGATGGCTTCCTGCATATCCTTTCTGGTGCCCACAATAGAGCCTCTAACGGTTATCCGGTTCAGAACGGTATCGAATATGGGAAGGTCAAAACTGCCGGGAGGCAATCCGTTTAGCGCTAAAGTACCTTTTCTGCGTAATGCCGAAAGCCCCTGACTAAAAGCAACAGGTGTTACAGCAGTAACTAATACACCATGCATGCCTCCGGTCTGTTTTTTTAAAAATTCGCCAGGATCCTGCTCAAGGGCGTTCACCACAATGTCGGCACCGAGTTTTCTGGCCATCTCCAGTTTATCGTTCGATATATCAATTGCCGCAACCTGAAAGCCCATGGCTTTTGCATACTGAACACCAAGATGACCAAGTCCGCCGATGCCAGATATGGCTACCCACTCGCCTGCTTTAACCTCGGTTTCTTTTAAGCCTTTATAAACGGTAACACCGGCACAGATGATCGGTGCCATTTCTGCAAAGTTAACATGCGAAGGAAAGTGGGCTACATATCTCGAATCGGCAATTACATATTCTGCGAAGCCACCGTTAACACTATAGCCGCCGTTTTGTTGCTCGTAGCACAATGTTTCCCAGCCTGTTAAACAGAATTCGCAACAGCCACAGGCACTGTATAACCATGGCACGCCAACCACATCTCCTTCCTTAACACTTTTAACGTCATCCCCCATTGCGGCAACAAGCCCGATCGCTTCGTGACCAGGTACCAGAGGCATTTTTGATTTTACGGGCCAGTCGCCATTACAGGCATGTAAATCGGTATGGCATACACCACATGAAATTACTTTTACCAGAATTTCATATTGATTGAGTGGTCTAACCGAAAGTTCTTCTATGGCCAACGGTCCTCCATATTCATGGATAACTGCAGCTTTCATTGTTTTAGGGTACATCGTTTTTTATTTAGGAATTGAATTCTGTTTATCTACTGTCGGTTACATGGGAATGTTGTGTTCGGGCGGTAAAACCAAAAGGGGAATCTGAATATGATCCGACATGTTCAGGGTATGGCTGCCATTAATCAGGCGGTAAAAAAAATCGTGTTTTCGGTGCACCATTGCCAGGATGTCGATCTGTCCGTTTTCTACAATCCAATCCAAACCTTCCTTTATCCTTTCGCTGTGTAAATGCCTATGGTAAATATGTCTGTAGTTAACCTTGTCGGCTACCCGGTTTAAAAAATCTTCTGTATTTTGTTTCGAATCCTCAGGGCTTGATGTTGGATTTCCGGTATGCATAATGAGTATATCGGCGTTAAATGGTTTTGCAAATTCGGCAAGCGCACATAAAACAGGGATATCACTATGACTAAAATCTGTTGCAAAAGCGATCTTTTTAGGTTTTTTAAACTGGCAGGTCGCGGGAATCAGTAAAAGCGGAATTTGGCATTCAATCATTTTCCTTGCCTTGCTGCCTACAAATAGTTTTGAAAGTTTACCTGCGCTATTTAATCCGATAACAGCAAGGTTCATTTTACATGCTGTAAAATATTTATAAACCTCTTGGTCAACCTTACCACGAACCGATCTGCCAAACACTTCTGCTTTAAAACCCAATTCATCATGGGCCTTTTTATATTTCTCTTCCACCCTTTCCACCAGCTTTTCCAGCGCTTTTTTAGCATCATCTTCGATAAGCTGATATTCTTCAAGCGGCCATACCAGGGAGGCTGAAGCAGGAGAAAACTCCGGAACCTGAAATACATTTAGCAGTTCTACCTTGGCACCAATACCATAAGCCAGATCCGTAGCATAATCGGCTGCGTTCTCCGCTGTTGCAGAGAAATCAACAGGCACCAATATCTTTTTCATACTGAACTCTTTTTTTGTTGTGCATAAAGTTTGGAAAAACATGATGATAAAAATATGAGCTGCATCAGTTATTAAAATGATCGTCATCTGGGACGATACCAAAAAGGCAAATCTTTCTAAAACCTTATTAAAGGGATATTTAGACTAATTATCATTACCACAAAAAAAGATTAAATTCATTATCCTTTGTGTAATTTCAGTGTTTTAAAATTATCCCCTTGTAGAAAATGAGTGTTCATATAGGCTTAATGATCTGGAAAGAAATGAAGCAGAAAGATATCTCTGTTTCAGACATTGCCGCTGGGCTTGAGATTAACAAAACAAAAGCACAGGAGATGCTGAATAGCGCTACCATCGATATTCTTACCCTGGTTCGCGTCAGTGAATTTCTGAACTATAATTTTTTCCGTTATTACGAAAGCGGAAAGGTGTTCTCGAAGATCGAGTTACAGGAAAAAAACAGGCTCGCAGCAGAAGTAAACCGGCTTAAAGCTTTGCTCAACGAAAAGAACAAAGCGCTCGAACTTCAGGAAAGGTTAAATAAAATTCAGCTCAGTACAATTTCCCTATTGGAAAAGGGACAATTCAGATAAACCGGCTTAATCAATTTACTGATCATCACCGGTTTATTTATATGCAACCGCTATTTAAACTTGAGGTTTAACGATACAATGTTCGAAACCAAACTTGTTGAGCGGGAATAGTGTCCATATCTCAATTCGAGCATGTTCAACCTTTGCCAGCCAAAAACACCTTTTGGGGGAGCAAACCTGATGCCAGCTCCATAAAAATCACTGCTGAGTGTTGATAGGTCATAATCGCTGGTAAAATACTGTTCCGATGCCTCATGCTCTCCATAAGGTGCAAAGTATTTAGTTCCAATCTGGTTATTATATCGGTAAAACGGACTGATTGAAAAGAAGGAACTGATCTTTACGGGAATTTCGAGTTCTGCCGTATGCGCCCTTATCCCCCAGTTATCCATATAATACCGGTAAAACGTGCGGATCACAAAACGATCGTCCAAAAAGTAATTCATCCGCAGTCCGATAGGAAGTTTATAACGTTTATCAGGCAAAGTTTCCGAACGCATCGAACCGTCTGTAAAATAATCCCGCTGGTATTTGGTGGCCAGCAAACCTTTTTGATAGGAAGGTTCCAAAATCAGGGAAGCCTGAAATTTCTGGTTAATCACCTGAGAGAGGGAGAACGATGCACTGAAAGAATTTCTCGGGGCGGTATCATATTGCTCACCTCCTTTTCCGGTATTTCCCGTTCGCAGTTCTATAGGCAGGATGACCGTCCATTGATCCAGAAATGCCTGAAGCTTGAAATCAAACTGTGTATTTTTATCTTTTGATAATCGTGTTAAGTTAAATGCGGCTCCCAAAGATTGATAATCAAACTCTGTTGAATATGAACCTGTAAATCCAAAGGAATTTCCAGTCTCTTCATTAGAATGTGTCCAGTTTAAGGAAGGATAAATACGGGTATCAGCAGAAGAAGCTGAAGAAATGGTGCTTGGATCTATCTTATCAGAAGAAGCTGAAGTATAATGGTCTATACCCAGTTCGAAAAGAAATGTATTTTTCTTACCTCTTTTGTTGAACCTGGACATCTGCAGATCAATGGTATTGGCAAAATCGCTCAGTTTTTCGGTTCCTACACCACCTGTTACCGCAGAATTATTGCCGTCCTGGTGATAATAGGCAGAAACGAGATTGATCTCGTCTATTTTTAACTTGCGCGACTGGTATTTACTGCTGTCGACCTTTGCAACTTCCGGTTTGGTTTGTGCGTAAGTGCTCAATATACCGAAGTACATAAAAAGCACATGGAGATATATTTTTCTCATTGCCTATAAAAGATTAATTACAACCGCAACCACCACCGCTTTTACCGCCGTTAGCACCCGAAGCGTCTTCGCGGTAAAGCTGAAAACTCTGTTCAAATTTCTGGGCTTTTCGGGCTGAAAGGATCATATCGGCATCATTGAGTTTGCTTTTTTGATAAGGCTTTACACTGCTACAGGCGCTCAGCATCCCGATGATCGAAAATGCAGTGATAGCCAGGAGGGAAAATGTTCTGGAACTTTTCATATTTATATCACATTAATATTGTTTGAGGTAAAAACCCTGTCGTTATCGTCGATGACGATGCAGGCCACTTGTTTAATCTGGTTGATTAGCGCTAGTCCGACCTGAACACCCATCACAACAACAGGTGTGGCCAGCGCATCGGCCAATTCAGCACTGGGGCAAATGATACTCACACTCTTCACGCCACTTACCGGCAGTCCGGTTTTAGGGTCGATCGTATGTGAATACCGTTTTCCATTTATAGTGACATATTTTTCATAACTGCCAGAGGTGGCAATGGCCATATCACTGATTTTTAGGGAAGAAAATGGTCTGTCGGTCTGTTCGGGATCTGCAATACCTACTGTCCAGGGATGACCATTAGCCTGGCTCCCCCAGGTAACCAGGTCGCCAGCGGCATTTACAATTCCACTTTTAATGCCCAGCTTTTGCAGCACAATCTTGGCCTTATCCGCCGCGTATCCCTTCCCAATTCCGCCAAAACCGATACGCATCCCTTTATTTTTTAGAAACACTGTCGAATTATCCTTATTCAGGATCACACTCCGGTAATCGATCAGCCCAACAGAAGCCAATGCGGTTTCTTCATCAGGCAGACTGGTCATATTGGGATCAAAGTTCCATAACCGTTTATCTATCGATCCATAGCTAATGTCGAACGCACCATCGGTAATTTCTGAGATCCTGATGGAGCGTTCGATAAGACTGATCACTTCTTCATCTACTTTTACAGGTTTTAGGCCCGCGTTTTCATTGATCAGACTGGTCTGACTAAGATCGCTGAAAGTGGTGAGCAGGTATTCGATCCTGCTCACTTCTGCAATAGCAAGATCAATTGCGGCATTGCCTGCCTGCTCACTTTCGGCGATCACCGTAAACTCAAAGCGGTTTCCCATGAGCTTTAGTATCCGGTTTACAGAAACAGGTTTGATCATTTAACTTACTTTTTTAGTTTATCAATTTCGGATACAAAAGCCTGCGGCGTTTCATCTGGAAAGCCGTCCCAGCTTTTGAGCACCTTTCCATTTTCATCTACCAGAACGGTGTAAGGGAACTTTCCATCTTTATTATATACCTCTGCCAGTGATTCGTTCAGTTTGATCTGCTCTTTGGATAACTGGTTTTTCTTTTGTCTCGGAAAATCGGCCCTAACAAGCAACAGATTGACAGCTGCATACTGCTCAAAGCTTTCTGATTCTAAAATTTCCTTGCGCAGGCGGATACATGGGCCGCACCAATCGGAACCCGAAAAATTGATCAGGATCTGTTTGTGCGTAACCTTAGCCAGTTTCTGCGCTTCCGTAAAATTTCCCATCCATAGTGCGGGAACAGCCAACAGCCCAAATAGGGTAACAAAAAGTAGTTTCATATTATTTAAGAATAAACTTTTATAGTGGTACCCATAAGCTGGGTATTGTAAACGGTTATTGCACGTGATGCCGGGACATTTGTAATGGTGCCGCTTGCAGAAAAGGTTTCACCATGGTTGAGGCAGGAGAATCGGTTACTTCCCGACTGATAGCTGACCACATAGCTTTCATGTGTACACGAACGCTGCACGGCAATGTAAGCCACGACCTGGGTATTTGCTACGATGATCCCGTTCGACACCAAAGATCCGCCCTTGTTTAGCAGTAAGGCATTGCCAACCATACTTAAGTCGAGCGTGAAATTCACCCTTGCGGGACTTGATGTATCTGAGGAACTAGCCCAATCAGTTTGCTTACAGCCTGTGCAATTGACCAGGGCAAAAGCCGCAGTGCTCATTCCGATATTGTTAAGGAAATCTTTTCCGTCCATACACTTTTTATAATTAAAATGAGCAATTCATTAAATATCCAGTCCAGGGTGCCAATAGATAAGGGTTTAGTACCGACGGGCAAGGCTGAAAAAATCTTGTAAAATTCTTTCTATAAAAAGTTATTAGTTTTCCTAATTCTGATGGGTATTGCATTCTCATTAGAGAATCTGATTAGATCTCCGTTTTGTAACAAAAATATGAATGAAATCTGAAGACATTCTGAAGTTCAACAAAATAATTTGTTAAATTTTGTTAACAAATGTCGTTCGCTTAGCATTACATGAGGATAATAAGATTTAAATAAGCTCAAATAATCCTACCTGTTCCATTTTCAAGAAAAAGGCACCACAAGCTGGTTTTTGCCTGGATGAGCCTCCAATTTTTTTTTTTGCAGGGGTCAAATCAAAATCTGAAAACTGACCGTTTGTTGTCCGGTCAGTTCCATAACACCTTGCTTAACATTTATCATATAGCAGATTTCGAATTGTTAAATCAAAATCCTTTACCTCAAGATTTAAAGTTATGACATGTTACTTAACAGGCTCAAATATTTCGACTTTTCCAGAATTCATGTCATAAACTCCCCCAACGATTAATATCTCACCTTTTGATTCCATTTCCTTCAAAATTACGCTCCTGTTCCTAATTTCCTGAATAGACAGTTTGACGTTTTCATCACAAACGGCCTCTACGAATAATGAATTTGAAGATACAGGTTCGCCTTTGAAGGTAGTTGTAGCGCTGGTAACAGCGGGATTAATTTTTTCAAGCAGCTTAGTGATGTTACCCAATTTCACGCCATCAATAGCGGATTTAATCGCACCGCAATATTCGTGGCCCAGTACAAGTACAAGCTTTGCTCCGGAAATTTTGCAGGCATATTCCATGCTTCCCAAAATATCATCATTGATAATATTCCCCGCTACCCTGGCAACAAAAAGGTTTCCTATTCCACTGTGAAACACATCTTCTACAGGTACTCTTGAATCCAGGCACGACAGGATAACTGCCTTCGGGTACTGCCCAAGCGAAGCTTTTCTCACCCTTTCTGTGGTATTGCGAATGGTTAAGTTATCTTTGGTAAAATCGATATTACCTTGCTTTAAGCGTTTTAGCACATCAGCAGGTTTAAGTTTCGACTGTTCTTCTTTTGTTAAAATATCTGAAGTCAGAATGTCTTCATTAGCAATGGTTAGCGTATCTTCCTGATCAATTCCATCATGTTTTATTTTTGAATTATTTTGCTGGCATGCATTTAGGACAATGGCTGGAATAATAAGGAAAGCGAAAAAAAAGGTTCTCATAAGTGCTTGATATAATGATTTAAATTTATAAAAATATTTAAACATTAAAGCGTCTGGAATTTCCAACTATCAATTTTAATGCAAGCTGGTCATCCCCGTAGGAGAAGATATTTTTTGATTTGATATTCATTGTCAACCCTATGAAAAATATAGGGACACATAAGCTTATATGTTTCTAAGGTGTTCCATATGGAGAAATCCTTCGACCCCATTATCATTAACAGGCTCAAGTAAAGCGGTTACGATACTTTGAGATGATTACTCAATCTCTCCTGTCATTTATATTGATTTTTATAAAATAAATTATCCCTCAGGACGACCAGAAACTATTCTGCGCGAATCAGTTTAGATCTGCAGGAACAAATAAACCAAGAGGTTCCCACGATGATCACACCGATTAACGCAGATTTTAAAAGCGCAACAAGAGAAACAACACTGCCCAAATACCCTTGAAGTGCATCGTTTAAAATACCTCTACGCCTTTGCCGGTAAGGATATATGTAAACAGGCTTTTTCCAATTAAATTTTGCCAGGTACCCGAACAGCTACCGTAACATTCGATTGCTGGCACAAGTCCCTGGTGGGTGAAAGTTAATCTGGTCTTATCTCCTTCCGGAGTTATCGCAAACACGATTTTTGTGTCTACCCATTCCTTTTTATCGTTCACAAAACTGATTTTGCTATCCGTAACCAGCCATACTACCTTTTTTCCGGGTATAGATTTGATCACTCTTTGCTTAGAAAAATGAACGTCGCCCATTTGATAGGTAAACTCATCGCCTACTTTTTCGGTGTCACCTTTAATTTCCCCATGCCACCATCCGCTCACATGATTGATATCGTTAAATACTTCTTCCGGAGTCTTATCAACCACAATTGATGTGGTATAATCTTTTTGTTGTTCCATGTCATTACTTAAATTTATAATCGTGTTCCCAATGCAGTTCTCTATTATTTATCTGGTAATCCCCACTTTTTTACAAGCTCGGCGTTTAGGCCTCCTTCTTTGCCGTTAGGCTTTCCCGCTCCGGTTTCAATAAAGTTTTTCAGGCTTCCCTGAATGTAGCTTGTCCAGGCATCCTGACAAACCTGGTAACATTCATATTCGGGCACCAAACCCTCATGTGTAAATATAATTTTGGTGTGCTTACCCTCAGGGATTAACTCAAAAACCAGTTTGGTACCCACCCATTCTGTTTTATCTTTTACGAAATTGAACTGGTTATCGATCACCAGATAGACGAGTTTCTGATCGGAAATCTTTTCGATGAGTTTCAGTTTGCACAAATGCACATCCTTATAGTGGTAGAAAAAGGATTCGTTTAGCACATCGCTTGTACCCTGGATTTCTTCCGACCACCAGCCCCTGAAATTTTGTATCGCCTTAAATGCTGTTTGCGGATCTTTGTTTACCACAATCTGTGTGGTGTAGTCTTTGCTGTTCATAGTCGTTTTTTTTATGTTAGTGATTTCGGTTAATGCGTTTTGTTTTACAGGCCTTCCCGCCAGACTTTGGCAGCTGAGCAGTGTTGTTAATAAAAGAGGTACAATCATGACTTTAATTTTTAGGTTA
>Ga0163161_10000669_pt1 | contig 27400 bp, 29 predicted proteins | sample S45metaG_FD_129847 | JGI IMG/M metagenome (GOLD analysis project Ga0163161, IMG submission 129847) | Switchgrass rhizosphere microbial communities from Kellogg Biological Station, Michigan, USA - S4-5 metaG | ecosystem: Host-associated > Plants > Roots > Rhizosphere > Soil | place: USA... | reverse complement strand
TTGAGCATCGGCCGCATCGCGATCACGCCCATCAGCACCACCACCGCGCCGACCAGTCCGCTCGCGATGCCCCAGAAGGTGCAGACGATCAGCGTCGTCACCGCGAGCGAGCCCGGCACGCGGCGGAACGCGAGCTGCACGCTGTGGAACATCTTGTCCACCAGCGCGCCGCGTTCCATCACGTAGCCCATCAGCACGAACAGCGGGATGGACAGCAGCGTCTCGTTGGTCATGGCGCCGAAGGCGCGCTGCACCATCAGGTCGAAGACCTTGTTGTCGAGCCAGGGCGAAGCGGGGTCGTAGAAGGCGATGAAGCCGAAGAACATGCCGAGGCCCATCAGCGTGAACGCCGTGGGGAAGCCCAGCATGATCACGACCACGATCAGGCCGAGCATCGCAAGGCCGAGTGCGGGCTCGCTCATTCCGAAACCTCCGTGCTCCGCACTGCGGTGCGAGCTTGCTTGGGGCGGCCCGGCGCGGCGCTCATACGGCACCTCCCGTCGAGTCGCTCTTGCGCTGCTGCGCGGCCTGCTCGATCGACTTGGCCTTGTCGATCACCTCGCGCTTGTCGGCTTCATCGACATAGCTGCTGCCGGCGAGCTGTTCGCTGACCACGTCCATTTCTTCCGCGTCCTTCAGGCGCGGCGTCCACACGCCGGTCTTCAGGCACAGCGCGCAGCGCACCATCTCGGCGATGCCCTGCAGCAGCAGCACGGCGCCGGCGATCGGAATGACGAACTTGAAGGGGTACACCGGAATCGGGTCGGCATTGAATGTCTGCTCGCGCATCGCGAGCGATTCACCGAAGTAGGTCCAGCCCGACCATGTGAGCGCCACCACTCCAGGGAGGAAGAAGACCGCGAACAGCACGAGGTCGAGCGCCGCCTGCGTGCGCGGCTTCATGCTGCCGTAGAAGAAGTCGCCGCGCACATGGCCGGCCTGCGAGAGCGTGTAGGCGCCGCCCATCATGAAGAGCGTGCCGTAGAGCATGTTGTTGGCATCGAAGATCCAGGCGGTGGGCGCGTTGAGCGCATAGCGCTTGAAGACCTCGCCGCACACCAGCAGCATCAGCGCGACGATGAGCCACGAGAAGGTCTTGCCCACGACCATGCTGAACCGGTCGACGGCGTGGAGGAAACGTTGGATGGTCATGTTGGTGTGAAGACGAGGCGCGTCAAAAGAAGATCAGCCACCCGGAGCGTTCCGGATGGCTGATGCGGGCCGGTTCGACCGGTCGCTCAGGCCTTCTTTTTTCCGAAGTAGTGGCTGTAGGCCATCTTGAAATCGACGCCGTAGTCGTTCTGCCACTGCAGCGCACGCTCGGCGAACACGCGCTGCGAATCAAGCACCTTCTTGAAAAGCGGGTTCTCTCCGGCTTTCTTCTCCACCGTCTTGTCCCACGCTGCGAGCTGCGCGCGCAGCACCGCATCGGGCGTCTTGTAGAACTTGATGCCGGCCTTCTTCATGTCCGCATAGTCCTGCGAGTTGCGCTGCACCGCCTTCCAGCTCATGTCGGCGCTCGCGGCCTGCACGGCGTAGTCGATGATCGAGCGCAGCTCCTGCGACAGCCCGCTGTACTTGCCCTTGTTGAACAGCACCTCGAACTGCTCGCCCGACTGGTGGAAGCTCTGCAGCATGCAGTTCTTCACCACGTCGGGAAAGCCGAGCGTGCGGTCGCTCGATGCGTTGTTGAACTCGGCCGCATCGATCAGCCCGCGGTCCAGCGCGGGAACGATTTCTCCGCCGGGCAGCGGGTTCACCGCGGTGCCCATCTCGGTGAACATGTCCACGGCCAGCCCGACGGTGCGGAACTTGAGGCCCTTCATGTCCTCCACCTTGGCCACCGGCTTCTTGAACCAGCCGAGCGGCTGCGTGGGCATCGGGCCGTAGAGGTACGACACCACCTCCATGTTCAGGCTCTTGTAGATCTCTTCCAGCAGCGCCTTGCCGCCGCCGTAGTTGTGCCAGGCCAGCACGGTGTTGGCATCCATGCCGAAGCCCGGGCCCGAACCCCACAGCGCGAGCGCCGAGTTCTTGCCGTAGTGGTAGGCCACCACGCCATGGCCGCCGTCGAGCGTGCCCTTGTTCACTGCCTCCAGCAACTGGAACGCGGGCACCACGGCGCCCGAAGGCAGCACCTCGATCTTCAGGCGGCCGCCGGCCATGTCGTTCACCTTCTTGGCGAAGTCGTTGGCGTACTCGTGGAAGATGTCCTTCGCGGGCCAGGTGCTCTGGAAGCGTAGCGAGGTGGTCTGGGCCATGCTGACCATCGGCGCCGACATGGCGCCTGCGGCCACGGCTGCTCCCTTCAGGAGGTTGCGGCGGCGGGGTGATTTGCTCTCTGTCATGTTGTCTCTCTCCAAACAAGTTCTGACTGACTTGGAAACCCTGACCGCCTCTTCGAGTTATGTTTGACAGGCCCAGGCCCGATCTTTGGCGCGCGCGAAAACGCGACAAACAGGGTTTTCACGAACCGGTGAAAAATTCCACCATCCGGCGGGCTTCAGGCAAGGTAAAGATGCGGCGGCCCGCGAGGTAACCCTAATGAAATGGAAGGAAGCAAAGAGATGACTGAACCCGTTGGTGAAAAAGGCTATGCCGGCGACGTGACGCCCGAGCAGGCGGCGCAATGGCAGGCCAGCGGCGAGGCGGTGCTGGTCGATGTGCGCACCGATGCCGAGCGCGAGTGGGTCGGCTACGTCCCCGGCGCCGTGCCGCTGGCTTGGAAGCAATGGCCGGGCATGGCACTGAATCCGGTGTTCGACGAGGGTGTGCGCGCTGCCGGCGAAGGCGGCAAGAAGCTGGTGCTGCTGTGCCGCAGCGGTGTGCGCTCCATTGCGGCTGCGAAGCGCGCCACTGAACTGGGACTGGAGGCTTACAACATCCTCGAAGGGTTCGAGGGGAATCCGGATGAGAGCGGCCACCGCGGGCAGATTGGGGGGTGGCGCAAGCGCGGGCTGCCCTGGAAGCAGAGCTGAACCTGCGTCAGGTCCGCGATGTCGCGCTCGCGGCCGAAGTCCGGCGATAGAACAAGCCGCTTGTAAAAGAGAAAGCGCTTCTCGATGTCGGAGCTCATGGCGGGGTCAGGAGATCGGGTCGATGGCTGCGGAGCCAGCTTTCGGCACCGGCCAGCAATTGCGCGGCTTGGGCGATGCAGGCCTGCAGCGTGGCCGTGGAAACAGGGTCACCTTCATAGTCGCTCACATTGCGTTGCCGACGCAGCGCATCAAGCACGATGATCTCCGGCTGTGCCACACCCATCGTCAGGCCCAGGCTCTGGATAGCGGTCTGGTGGTGCCCCGGCTGGCTGGTGGACGTGCGATAGCCGTTGGACCACAGGCCCAGCATCGCGCATTGCATGATGCATTTGTAGGCCGCATCGAATCGGTTGTCGGTGCTGACCTGTGCAATATGCGCGTCGGCCAGATTTCGCCGCGCGGCCTGAAGCAATTTGGCGATGCCCGCGGCATCAGGCTGGTGGGCCTGCAGCCGCCCGATCGCCAGCAAGTTCTGCAAGCTCATCGGCTCCTCCCTTCACAAGCAATTTTGGTTTGGCCAGTATGTCGCGCGCGAACGCATCGCCACTGCGCGTACGTTCTGCAAATTCTTCAGGCGTGTAGAGCACCGTGTTCACCTCTCGGCCCAGCGCCGCATGCAGAGGAAACACGGCTTGTGCCAGCGTCATGAAATCCACGCTGCCCAGCACCAGCAGGTCCACATCGCTGCCCGGCGAGGGCGTGCCGCGTGCCACCGAGCCAAACACCAGCGCCAACTGGATCTGCGCATCCAGCGGCGCCAGCGCCTCGCGCACGGCAGGCACCACGCCATGTGTCTTGCGAAACAGTGCCGCCAGATCGTCGAACAGAGGGTGGCGCGTGTTGGCGGTGTAACGCACCTGATTGCCTTGTTCGCTGCGCAGCAGCAGGCCGGTGCGCGCCAGCTTGTCCACCTCTCGCGCCAGCGTGCCCGCATGACTGTCGGTCAGGCGCGCAAGCTCCCGCAGATGAAAGGCCGACTGCGGCTGCAGCAGCAACACCGCCAGCGTGCGTTGCCGCGCGGCGGGGAACAGCAGGTCGATCAGGGAAGAGTCGTTGCTCATTAGGCGACGATTGTTGCTAATAAGGCGACATTCGGCAAGGCCTTTGGGATCGAGTGCAGTGTGCCGGCCTGCACGCGTCTGCTCAGGCGCCGATGGCCGGCCGCTTGAACTGCATCCGGGCTGGTCGGCGCGGACTTTCCATTCGATCCAGTCCAGCCATTGGCCACTGCCGTAATGCTTGGAAGACGCCGTCGCAGTGATTACGGCGAGCGCAAAAAGCAAAAGGCCCACGGGCACGCCGTGAGCCTTTTCTTATTGGAGCCTCGAAAGATCAGCTCAGAGCCGGAATGCGCAGCTTCTGTCCCGGATAGATCTTGTCCGGATGCGAAAGCATTGGCTTGTTCGCCTCGAAGATCGCGTTGTACTTGTTGGCGTCGCCGTAGTACTTCTTCGAGATGGCCGAGAGCGTGTCGCCCTTGACCACATCGTGGTACTGCGCGGGCGGTGCTGCGGGTGCGACCAGGTTGTTGTCCACGCTCGTGACGTTGGCCACGTTGCCCGCGGCGAGCGACGCTTTCTCGCTGGCCTCCTGCGAGGGCGCCTGGCCCGCGAGGGTGACGACACCGCTGCTCGCGGCGTAGGTCACTTCGAGCCCGGTGAGGCCGAGGTTCTGCGTCTCGATGTAGGTCTTGATGGCGGCCGCGGCCGCCGTGTTCGCATCGGGTGTGGCGGCTTGGGCCGGCGAGCCGCCGAACAGTTTTTCACCGGCTTCCTTGATGAAACTGAGCAATCCCATGGTGTTCTCCTTGTGCCGTGGTGGATGGAATTTGCGAATGTAGCGGCGGAACGCCGAGGCGGGGCGTAGGCCCATGCCGCGTGTGTCAAGGACGTGCCAGCAGGAATAACAACAAAGTCGCAATAATCCCGCGCATGGCATCCCCCTTCCTCGCAATCGACATCGGCAACACCCGCCTGAAATGGGCGCTCTACGACGGGGCGCAGCCGGGCGCTGCACTACAGGCCTCGGGCGCGGAGTTCCTGGACCACATCGAACGGTTGGCCGATGGCCCGTGGGCCGACCTGCCCGCACCCAGTTCCATGCTCGGCTGCGTGGTGGCCGGCGACACCTTGCGGCGCCGCGCCGAAGAGCAGATCGTCGAGCGCTTCGACTGCACGCCGCGCTGGGTCGTGTCGAGCCCGGGCGAGGCGGGCATCGTCAACGGCTACGACCACCCCACCCGCCTGGGCGCCGACCGCTTCGTGGCGATGATCGGCGCGCGCCACCGCATGCTCGCGCAAGGGCCGGCGCGGCCGATGGTGGTGGTGCTGATCGGCACGGCCGTGACCGTGGAGGCGATCGATGCCAGCGGCAAGTTCCTCGGCGGGTTGATCCTGCCGGGCCACGGCATCATGCTGCGCGCATTGGAGTCGGGCACCGCGGGCCTGCATGTGCCGACCGGCGAGGTGCGCGAATTTCCCACCAACACCAGCGATGCGCTCACCAGCGGCGGCACCTACGCCATCGCGGGCGCGGTCGAGCGCATGGTGCAGCACGTGCGCTCGCATTGCGGCGAGGAGCCGGCCTGCTTCATGACCGGTGGTGCGGGCTGGAAGATGGCGCCCGTCATGAACGGACACTTCGAACTGGTCGAGAGCCTGATCATGGACGGCCTGCTCGTGATTGCCCGCGAGCGCGCCGTCCCTCTGGCCTGAAGAAGAATCAGGGCCGCGCGATCAGCGCCTCGGCCACCGCCTGGAACGCCGGCAGCGTCAGCGGATCGTTCCCTGCACTCGCCGCCACCGGGTGCGCGGCGTAACGCACGATCACCATCTCCGCCTTCGGATCGACGTAGATGCTTTGGCCATGGATGCCGCGCGCCATGTACGCGCCGTGCGGGTTGTGCGACACCCACCACATGTTGCGATACGACCAGCCCGGCAGCAGCGCATAGCCGGCCTTCGCGAACTTGGCGGGGTCGCCGCCGCGCTGGATGTCTTCGACCACGGCCTTCGGAATCACCTGCTGCCCATTGGGCGCACGGCCGCCGTTGCGCATGGTCTCGCCGAAGCGCGCGATGTCGCGCAACACGGTGTTCAAGCCGCCCCCGCCCGACTCGGTGCCGATGCGGTCGACCATGAAGTACGCGTCCTGCTCGGCACCGATGCGGCGCCAGATCTTCTCGCTCAAGAGGTCGGCCAGCGACTGGTTGCTCGCGCGCCGCAGGATCCACGCGAGCACCTCGGCGTTCACCGTCTTGTAGGCGAAGGCGGCGTCGTGCGCGCCTTCCTTCTTGAGCGTCGCGAGGAATTCGTAGAACGACTTGGGGCCCGTGTAGTTCGGCCCTTGCGTCAGCATGCCGCCGGCGCGCGCGTAGTCCCAGATTTCGGCCTTCGGATCGGCGTAGTTCTCCGAGTAGTGCACGCCGATGGTCATGTCCATCACCTGGCGCACGGTGGCGTCGCCGTACGCCGTGTCCTTGAGCTCGGGCAGATATTTGGCGACGGGTGCCGACGGGTCGAGCTTGCCCTCGTCCGCAAGGATCGCGGCGAGCGTGCCGACAAAAGACTTGGTCACCGACATCGCGATGTGCGGTCGCTCGGGCGTGAGGGCGCCGAAGTACTTTTCGTAGACCACCTTGCCGCGGTGCATCACCAGGATGCCGTCGGTGTAGGTGCGCGGGATCATCTGCGCGAAGGTCACCGTCTCTTCGCTGCCCAGGGGCTTGAAGGTGACGGCCTCGATGTCGTTGCGCGGCGCCGAAGGCAGCGGGCTCGCCGCACCGCTGCCGCGCCACACGTTGGCCGTGGGCACCGTCTCGCGCACGTGCGAGAAGCTCCAGCGCGTGCGCGGAAACACGCCGCCGGCCGGATTGTCGAAGGTGATCTGCTTGTCGGGCGGGGGCGGAAAGCCCTTCATCCAGCCGAGCGCGTCGACCGAGGTGGCCGCGGGGTCGGGCAGTGCGGCGGGCGCGGGCGTCTGTGCAATGGATGTGTTCACGGCAAGCAGGGTGAAGGCGGCGACGAGGGCCGTGCGTTGAAAGAAGGACATGGTGACAAGGCTCCAGGTGAATTCATCAACGACCGCTGAAACGCGCGGGACGCCGCTCGACGAACGAGCGCACGCCTTCAGCCGCGTCCTCGCTGTTCGAAAGCCGCTTTTGCGTCTCGATGAATTCCGACACCGCCGCGAGTGGCCCCTGCTCGACCGCCTTGATCACGTTGAGCCGCGTGGCCACCACCGCGAGCGGCGCTTGTGCCGCGATGCGCTGTGCAATGGCCAGTGCCGCATCGAGCTCTTGCCCGGCCGGCACCACCTTCTGCACGAAGTGGAGGCGATAGGCCTCGGCGCTGTCGAACTCATCGGCCGTGAGCAGGTGCAGCATCGCGTTGCCCACGCCCGCGCGCTCGGCCATGCGCAGCGTGGCGCCGCCCGTGGCCATGATCCCGCGCTGCACTTCCATCTGCGAGAAGCGGCAGTTGTCGGCCGCCACCACGATGTCCGCGCCCAGCATCAGCTCGATGCCGACCGTGAAGCAGATGCCCTTCACCGCCACCACCATCGGCTTGGTGCGGCGGCGGTAGTCGGGCAGGCCGAAGTCGTGCGGCTCCACCAGGCCGGCGGGAATCGCTTTTTCGCCGCGTTTCATGTACTCGGTGACCGCGGGCAGGTCCAGGCCCGCCGTGAAGTGGTCGCCGAAGGCATGCAGCACGCCCACGCGCAGGTTCGGGTCGTCGTCCAGGCGCGTGTAGGCCTCGGCCAGTTGCTTGAACATCGGCGGCGTCCAGCCGTTGCGCTTGGCCGGGCGGTTGATGCCGATCAGGAGCACATGGTCGAGCACCTGGGTGTCGATGCAGCCTTCTGCGGGCGGGGAGGTGGGCGTGGCGGTCATTGGTTTTTGTCTCCGAGTTGTTTTTGTTGTGGGGCTCAGTAGGTGTAGACGCCGCGCCCGGTCTTGCGGCCCAGTTGGCCTGCAGCGACCATTTCCTTGAGCAACGGGCAGGGGCGGTACTTGGAGTCGCCGAACTGCTCCAGGTACACCTCCATCACCGCCAGGCACACATCCAGCCCGATCATGTCGGCCAGCGCCAGCGGGCCGATCGGCTGGTTGCAGCCCAGCTTCATGCCGGCGTCGATGTCCTCGGCGGTGGCGATGCCTTCGGACAGCACGAAGAAAGCCTCGTTGATCATCGGCACCAGGATGCGGTTGACCACGAAGCCCGGAGCGTTCTTCACCGTGATCGGCGACTTGCCCAGCTTCTCGGCCAGCGCCTTCACCGCGTCGTGCGTGGCGTCGCTCGTGAGGTAGCCGCGGATCAGCTCGACCAGCGCCATCATCGGCACCGGGTTGAAGAAGTGCATGCCGATGAATCGGTCGGGGCGCGAGGTGGCGGCCGCCAGTTGCGTGATCGAGATCGACGAAGTGTTCGATGCGACGATCACTTCGGGGCCCACCAACTCGTCGACTTGCTTCAGGATCTTGAGCTTGAGCGCGTGGTTCTCGGTGGCCGCCTCGATGACGAGTTGCGCGCCCTTCAGGTCGTCGTAATTGGTCGAGCCCTTGATCAGCGCGAGTGCGGCGGCCTTCTGCTCTGCGGTGAGCTTTTCTTTCTTGATGAGCCGGTCGAGGCTGCCCGAGATGGTGGCGAGGCCCTTGTCGACGGCCGCCTGGGCGACGTCGATCATCACCACGTTGACGCCGGACACCGCGCAGGCCTGCGCAATGCCATTGCCCATCGTTCCGGCGCCGATGATGCCGACGGTCTGGATCGTCATGAGAAAACTCCTTGAAAGTACAAAAACTGGAAAAAGGGGAAGCGGGCGGGACGCCTGGGCCGGGCCGCCGCCGCGACAGAGGACATCGATTGTGAAGCAGCCTCGCAGGGCCGCCGTTCCCGCACGCGACACGGGCGCCCACCGGTGGCTTACAGTGCGGCGGTTGCTTTTTCTTCCCTCATTTCGACTTCGACCATGACCACCCTCGGCACCCCCCTTTCCCCCTCCGCCACCCGCGTGATGCTGCTCGGCTCCGGCGAACTCGGCAAGGAGGTGCTGATCGCCCTGCAGCGCCTCGGCGTCGAGACCATCGCGGTCGACCGCTACGAGAACGCGCCCGGCCAGCAGGTGGCCCACCACGCGCGCACCATCACCATGAGCGACCCCGAGCAGCTCAAGGCGCTGATCGAGGCCGAAAAACCCATGCTCGTCGTGCCCGAGATCGAGGCCATCGCCACGCCGATGCTCCAGCAGCTCGAAGACGCGGGCGTCGTGCGCGTGATTCCCACGGCCCGCGCCGCACGCCTCACGATGGACCGCGAAGGCATCCGCCGCCTGGCCGCCGAGACGCTGGGCGTGCCCACCAGCCCCTACAAGTTCTGCGACTCGCTGGCCGAGCTGCAGGCCGCGATCGACGGCGGCATCGGGTACCCCTGCATCGTCAAGCCCGTGATGAGCAGCTCCGGCAAGGGCCAGAGCAAGATCGACGGCCCCGCCGACGTGCAGAAGGCTTGGGACTACGCCATGGCCGGCGGCCGCGTGAGCCATGGCCGCGTGATCGTCGAGGGCTTCATCGATTTTGACTACGAGATCACGCTCTTGACCGTGCGCGCGAAAGACGCGGCAGGTGCCGTGGAAACCAAATTCTGCGACCCCATCGGCCACGTGCAGGTGAGCGGCGATTACGTCGAAAGCTGGCAGCCGCACCCCATGGCGCCCGCTGCGCTGCAGAAGGCGCAACAGATCGCGCAAGCCGTGACGGCCGACCTGGGTGGCCAGGGCCTCTTCGGCGTCGAGTTGTTCGTGAAGGGCGACGAGGTCTGGTTCAGCGAAGTCAGCCCGCGCCCGCACGACACCGGCATGGTCACCATGGCCACGCAATGGCAGAACGAGTTCGAGCTGCACGCGCGCGCCATCCTCGGCCTGCCGGTCGATACCTCGCTCAAGAGTCCGGGCGCGAGCGCGGTGATCTACGGCGGCGTCGATGCCACCGGCATCGCCTTCGACGGCATGGCCGAGGCGCTGCAGGTGCCCGGCAGCGACATCCGCCTGTTCGGCAAGCCCGAGAGCTTTCTAAAGCGCCGCATGGGCGTGGCGCTGGTGCATGCGGCCGACACCGACACGGCCCGCAAGCTGGCCAAAGAGGCGGCCTCGCGCGTGAAGCCCCGCAAGGGCTGAGCCTTGTGCGGGTGAACCCGGGGTGCAACACCCGGGTAGCCAGTTTCCGCAAGCCGCGTTGCAACGACGCAGGCATCGTGCGTGAAGATCGAGCGACATCCACTCGACCCTCCGGAGACACCATGCTGCATCCCCAGGCGCGCGCCTTGCTCGATTTCATCGAGTCGCGCGGCATTCCGCCGACCCACACGCTTTCGCCCGCCGATGCGCGAGCCTTCTACCGCGAGCGCCGCGCCGCCACGCAGCCGCTGCCCGCGGAAGTGGCCGAGGTACGTGACCTCGCGGCCGAGGGTCCGCACGGCACCATCCCGGTGCGCCTCTACCGGCCGCTGGGTTCGGGCGCCGGTCCGCTGCCAGTGCTGGTGTACTACCACGGCGGTGGCTGGGTCATCGGCGATCTCGACACGCACGACGTGCTGTGCCGCGAACTGGCCAACGGTGCGGGCTGCGCGGTGGTTGCGGTCGACTACCGCATGGGACCGGAGCACCGCTTTCCCGCCGCAGTCGACGACGTGCTCGCCGCCACGCGCTGGGTGCGCCGCGAGGCCGCGACACTGGGCCTCGATGCGAATCGCATGGCCGTGGGCGGCGACAGCGCCGGCGGCAATCTCGCGGCCGTGGTGGCAATCGCCGCACGCGATGCGGGCGACTTGCCAATCGCCTTCCAGTTGCTGATCTACCCGGCCACCGACATGCGCCGCGGCCATCCGTCGCACCAGGCGAACGGGCAGGGCTACCTGCTGACCCGCGAGACGATGGCGTACTTCCACGACCACTACATCACCGACGCGAAGCACGACCTCGACTGGCGCGCCTCGCCGCTCCTGCACACCGACCTCTCGAAGCTGGCGCCCGCGCTCGTGATCACCGCCGGCTACGACCCGCTGCGCGACGAGGGGCTTGCGTATGCGGAGGCGCTCACCGCCGCCGGCAACCGCGCGGACTATGTGTGCTTCGAGCGCCAGATCCACGGCTTCATCACCATGGGCAAGGTGCTCGACGAGGCCAACACCGCCGTCGCGCTTTGCGCCACCGAGTTGCATCGCGCGTTCTCGGCAGGCTAGGGCGGACTAGGGAAAGTCCCCGCGCAAATGCATGTCGCGCAACAAGGTTGCGCCGCTACGATCCAGCCAACACGAAGCCGCCCACCGCAGGGCAGGCCAGACCCGATGCAGGAGACAAACACCATGCAGCGAGCGAGTAATGCGCCCCCGGAAAACGGGGGTGCACGGCAAGGCGAGCGCCTCATGTGGCTCACGCCGCAGCGTGTGTTCTACGCCGGCCTGCTCGGTGCGGCCGCCGAGCGCACGATGGGTGGGCACGGCGTGTACATGTCGCCCGCGGGCGTGCCGCCGATCCGCATCCGCATCGGTGGCGGCGCCTGGCAGACGGGCGAACTCATCGTGGTGCCGCCGCAGGTGCCGCACCATGTCGAGAGCCAGCATCCGCTCATCTTCAACCTGCTGATCGAATCGGAATCCGTCGATCCCGCGCGCATGCCCGCCTTCATGCAGCACTGCGGCCCGGTCGATGCGCCGGCATTCGTCAAGCGCGTGCGCGATGCCCATGCGCACCTGCTGGCTGCGTCGGGCCGCGGCACGGATTTCGACGGCTTCGATTTCGATGCGCTCTTCTTCGGCGAGGCGCTCGCGCCGCGTGCGATCGATGCGCGCATCCGCAAGGTCATCGACGCGCTCGTGGCCGACCCGGCCGCGTCCGCCTCGGCCGAAGACTGCGCGGCCTCGGTGCATTTGTCGTTCTCGCGCTTCCTGCATTTGTTCAAGCAGGAAACCGGCATGGCGTTTCGCGCCTTCCGTGCCTGGAAGCGCGCGCGCAGCCTGCTGCGCTACGTGCGCCAGACCACCACGCTCACTGACATCGCGCTCGATACCGGCTACCCCGATTCGACGCACTTCAGCCATTCGATCCGCCAGGTCTATGGCCTGAAACCCAGCGACATCCTGGCCGGCTCCCGCCGCCTCGCGCTGCACGACGCAGCCGGCGGCTTCCGGCAATAGGCGAGACACGGAAGCCCCATGCAGATCCTCCAACTCCTGCTGTCGGGCATTGCGCAAGGTTGCATCTATGGGCTGATCGCGCTCGGGTTCGTGCTGATCTACAAGGCCACTGAAACCGTGAGCTTCGCGCAAGGCGACCTGATGATGCTCGGCGCCTTCGGCGCGTTCGCGGGCATGTCGCTCTTCGGCATGCCGTTCTGGCTCGCGGCGATCCTCGCGGTGGTGGCGATGGCGGCCTTCGGCGTGCTGCTGGAACTGGCGGTGATCCGCCCGATCCTCGGGCAGCCGCAGTTCTCCATCGTGATGCTGACCATCGGCATCGCGTACGTGGCGCGCGGTCTCATCACGATGGTGCCGGGCATCGGCACCGAGACCCACACGCTGCCCGTGCCCTACAAGGACCAGATATGGAAGCTGGGCGAGCTCGTGGTCAACCTCGAGCAGCTCGCGATCATCATCGCCACGGCCATCCTGTGCGCGCTGCTGTTCGCGATGTTCCGCTACAGCAAGCTGGGCATCGCGATGCAGGCCTCGTCGCAGAACCAGCTCGCGGCCTACTACATGGGCATTCCGGTGAAGCGGCTCAACGGGCTGGTGTGGGGGCTGGCCGCAGCGGTCGCGGCCATCGCCGGCATGCTGCTCGCGCCCATCACGTTCGTGCACGCGAACATGGGCTTCATCGGGCTGAAGGCCTTTCCGGCGGCGGTGGTGGGCGGCTTCGGCAGCTTGCCGGGCGCGATCGTCGGCGGGCTGGTGATCGGCATCGTCGAATCGTTTGCCGGGTTCTATCTGCCCGATGGCTTCAAGGACACGGCGCCGTACATCGTGGTGCTGCTGATGCTCATGATCAAGCCCAACGGTCTGTTCGGCGAAAAGCTGCGCAAGAAAGTCTGAACGTTCATGCGCTACATCTTCAAGACCAGCTACGACCAGGACATCCGCCTCGCGCGGCATGGCGGGCATGTGTTCTGGTATGGCCTGCTCGTCGCGTTCCTCATCGCCGCACCGTGGGTGATAGAGGAGTACTGGCTCGCGCAACTGACCTTCGTGCTGATCTACGGGATCGTCGGCTTGGGGCTGATGCTGCTCGCGGGCTTCACGGGGCAGTTCTCCATCGGACACGCGGCGTTCCTCGGTGCGGGTGCGTACACGCAGGGCGTGCTGACCAACATGGGCGTTCCGTTCCCACTTGCGTTGATCGCCGCTGCCGCGTTGTCTGCTGCAGTCGGCGTGGTGGTCGCCTTGCCGGCGCTGCGCGTGAAGGGCATCTACCTCGGCATCGCGACGCTGTCGTTCGGCTTCATCGTCGAGGAAGTGTTCGCGCGCTGGGAAAGCGTCACCGGCGGCAACGCAGGGCTGCATGTGAAGTCGCCGCAGCTCTTCGGCTGGTCGCTGGGTTCGGGCGACGGTTTCTATTTCTTGTGCCTGGTGGTGGCGGTGCTCAGCACCCTGGGCATCTTGAACCTGCTGCGTTCGCCGACGGGCCGTGCCTTCGTCGCCATTCGTGATTCGGAAATTTCGGCGCAGAGCATGGGCATCCATCTTGCGCGCTACAAGACGATGTCGTTCGCGATTTCGGCTGCGCTCGCGGGGCTGGGCGGCGCGCTGTACGCGCACAAGCTGAGCTTCATCTCGCCCGACCAGTTCAACATCCTGCAGTCGATCGACCTGCTGCTGATGGTGGTGATCGGTGGCCTGGGCTCGGTGCACGGCGCGTTCCTCGGCGCGATCTTCTTGATCGCAATGCCGCAGCTCATCTCGATGGGCAAGGACTGGCTGCCGGCAGTGATCGGTCAGGCGCCAGGCCTGCAAGGGCTGGTGTACGGCGTCGTGCTGATCGCGTTCGTGCTGTTCGAGCCGCTTGGGCTCTATGGCCGCTGGCTCAAGATCAGGACGTACCTGCAACTCTTCCCGTTCTACCGCAAGGGTTTGTTCAAGCGGCAGAAGTCGTTCACCAAGTCGGACCGATTGAGATGAGCACCAGCAGCGGCGACATCCTCCTTTCGGCCAAGGACCTGAGCGTGCGCTTCGGCGGCGTGCTCGCGGTCAACAAGGTGAGCTTCGACGTGCGGCGTGGCGAGGTGTTCACTCTCATCGGACCGAACGGCGCGGGCAAGACGACAGTGTTCAACCTGATCAGCCGCATCTACACGCCGACCGCGGGCGAGATCACCTGGCACGGCGAGGCGGCCGGGCCGCTTGCGCTGACGCAGCAGGCGCCGCATTCGATTGCCGCGCTGGGCATCGCGCGCACCTTCCAGAACATCGAACTCTTCGAACACGCGACCGTGCTGCACAACCTGTTGATCGGTCGCCACACGCACCGGCAGACAGGATTCTGGAGCGAGGTGTTCTTCACGCCCGCCACACGGCGGGCCGAAATTGCGGCGCGCGAGAAGGCGGAGCAGGTGATCGAACTGCTCGATCTGCAGCATCACCGCGACTCGATGGTGGCCGGGCTGCCTTATGGCGTTCGCAAGGTGGTGGAACTGGCGCGCGCGCTGTGCACCGAGCCCAAGCTGCTGCTGCTCGACGAGCCATCGTCCGGACTCAACGTCGAAGAGACGGCCGACATGGCGTTCTGGATCCAGGACATCCAGCATGAGCTGGGTGTGTCGGTGTTGATGGTGGAGCACGACATGTCGCTCGTCTCGAAGGTGTCCGACCGCGTGCTCGCGATGAACCAGGGCGAGGTGCTGGCCACCGGGACGCCGCGCGAGGTGCAAGCGGATGAGCGTGTGATCGAGGCTTACCTCGGAACCGTGGATGACGTGAGCAGCTTGAGGAGGGTGGCGGCGTGAATGTCTTGTTCGCTACCTTTGGAGAGGCGCCCGGTATGCGGTGCGGGGCGGTCGCCCCCACTGCGCCGGCCGCTTCGCGGCTCCCCTGCGGTGCTCGCATTTCGCGGGGTCTCGCAGAACTCGCTTCGCTCAAACAGCTGCGAGCCCTGATCCGCGAAACGCTGTGCTCCTCGGCGGCGCAGAGGGGGCGCCCGCCCCGCACCGCACACCGGGCTCCGGGGTGTAGTGATCGCCCAGTGCGTACCCACGGCGTTGGGGTCCCTGCCCCGGGTGGGCCGTTGAGGCACCGCCGAGCAGCGCAGCGACGGGCGGATCAGGGCTCGCCGCTGTTTGAGCGAAGCGAGTTCGGCGAGACCCCGCCCGTCGCGAGCAGCGCAGGGGAGCCCGAAGGGCCGGTGACGTCGGCCCGCCCGGGGCAGGGGCCCCAACGCCGTTCCCCGACCTCAGGAGCATCCGCATGAGCGACGTCGTTCTGCAACTGCTCAATGTCGAGAGCGCCTACGGTCCGATCAAGGCGATCCGAGGCGTGAGCCTGAAAGTGAAGCAGGGCGAGATCGCCACGGTGCTCGGCTCCAACGGCGCGGGCAAGACAACGATCCTCAAGACCATCTCGGGAATCATCGACCCGCGCAAAGGCAGCATCGAATTCCAGGGCAAGGACATCACCGCCAAGGACCCCGCCTTCATCGTGCAGCAGGGCCTGAGCCACGTGCCCGAAGGCCGCGAGGTGTTCCCGCTGCTCTCGGTAAAAGACAACCTGCTGATGGGCGCCTACACCCGCAAGGACCGCGACGGCGTGGCGCGGGACATGGAGACGGTCTACGCCTATTTCCCCATCCTGCGCGAGCGCGCCACGCAGGACGCGGGCCTGCTCTCCGGCGGGCAGCAGCAGATGCTCGCGATCTCGCGCGCCATCATGGCGGCGCCGCACCTCATCCTGCTCGATGAGCCCAGCCTGGGCCTGAGCCCCAAGCTCACGAAGGAAATCTTCGAGATCGTCGTGCGCATCAACCGCGAGCGCGGCACCACGATCCTCCTGGTCGAGCAGAACGCCAACATGGCGCTCAACGCCGCCGACCACGGCTACGTGCTGGAGAACGGCCGCATCGTCATGGAGGATTCCTGCGACCGATTGCGCGAGAAGGAAGACATCAAGGAGTTCTACCTCGGCGTGAAGGACGACGGCGTGCGCGGCGAGCGGCGCTGGAAAAAGAAGAAGAACTGGAGATGACATGAGCACACTGGCCCTGCGCGCTCCTGCCGGTCTCTGGGACCTGGCGCACCTGCAGCCGCGGCTCGATGTCGTCGTGCCCGGCGACACCATTCCGTCCGTCTTCTGGAAAGCTGTCGAACTGCGCGGCGACAAGGTCTGGATGCGCCAGAAGGAGTTCGGCATCTGGCGCACCTGGACCTGGCGTCAGACCGCCGAGGCCGTGCGCGAGATCGCGGGCGGGCTGCTGGCGCTGGGGTTCGGGCATGGCGAGTGCGCGTCGATCCTCTCCAACACCGTCATCGAATGGGTGCTGTGCGATGTGGCCGTGCTCAGTTGCGGCGGCGTGTCGAACGGCATCTACCCGACCGATGCGGCCTCGCAGGTGCACTATCTCTGCGAGGACTCGCGCACCACCGTGCTCTTCGTGGAAGACGACGAGCAACTGGACAAAGCGCTCGAAGTGCGCGCGCAGTTGCCGCTGCTGCGCAAGATCATCGTGCTCGACATGGAAGGCCTGCGCGACCTCGACGATCCCGGCGTCATCAGCCTCGATGCGCTGCGCGCCATGGGCCGCGACTATCTCGCGGCCAACGCGCAGGCGCTGGTGCAACGCATCGCCTCCTGCCGCGCCGAAGACCTCGCGATCCTCGTCTACACCTCGGGTACCACTGGCAAGCCCAAGGGCGCGATGCACAGCCACCGCGGGCTGGTCTACACCATGCGCGGCTACAACACGCTGCTCGCGCAGGGCGAGACGGACGAGCGAATGTGCTTCCTGCCGCTGTGCCACATCGCCGAGCGCATGGGCGGCGAATACTTCGCGATGTACACGGGCTCGATCCTCAACTTCGTCGAGAACCCTGAGACGGTGCCCGAGAACGTGCGCGAGATTTCGCCCACGGTGTTCACCGCCGTGCCGCGCGTGTGGGAGAAGTTCTATTCGGGCGTGATGATCGCGCTGAAGGAGGCGAGCCGCCTGCAGCAAGCTGCTTACGGCTGGAGCATCGGCGTCGGCCAGCAGATCGCCGAGCGCGTGCTGCAGGGCAAGCCGATCGGCGCGGGGCTGCGCTTCAAGTTTCGCGTCGCGCGCTGGCTCGCGCTCAACAACGTGCGCAAGCTCATCGGCATCCACCGCGCGCGGTTCCTGGTGACTGGCGCGGCACCGATCTCGCCCGACCTCGTGCGCTGGTACCTCGCGCTCGGCGTGCCGATGCTGGAGGTGTGGGGCATGACCGAGTCGTGCGGCGCTTCCACCGGCGTGCCGCCGTCGCGCATCGCGCCAGGCTCGATCGGCCCGGCCACCAGCTACAACGAGGTGCGGCTCGATCCCGAGACCGGCGAGATCCTGGTGCGCGGCCCCAATGTCTTCATGGGTTACCTCAACCTGCCGGAGAAGACGGCCGAGACCATCGATGCCGACGGCTGGCTTCACACGGGCGACGTCGGGCTGGTCGACGCGGAAGGGTATTTCCGCATCACCGACCGCATGAAGGACATCATCATCACGGCAGGTGGAAAGAACATCACGCCGAGCGAACTGGAGAACGAACTCAAGTTCAGCCCCTACGTCACCGACGCGGTGGTGATCGGCGACAAGAAACCCTACCTGACGGTGATCGTGATGATCGATCAGGAGAACGTCGAGAAGTTTGCGCAGGACAACGACGTGCCGTTCAGCAACTACGAGAGCCTGACGCGCGCGCAGGAGGTGCTGGACCTGATCCAGGGCGAGGTCGACCGCGTCAACGCGAAGTTCGCGCGCGTGGAGCAGATCAAGAAGTTCTTCCTGCTCGAGACGCAGTTGAGCGCCGAGGACGAGGAGCTCACGCCGACTATGAAGCTCAAGCGCAAGCTGGTGCAGACCAAGTACGCCGAGCGCATCGAGGCTATGTACCGCTGACCGGTGTTCGAACGTTTTTTGTGTCAACCCGAGGAGACAACCGCATGAAGCCCAAGACAGTGAAAACAGTGACGATGTTGGCCGTGCTGGGCCTTGTCGCGACGCTCGCGTCCGCGCAGCAACAGGGCGTGAGCAAGGACGAGATCCGGATCGGCACGATCCAGGACCTGTCGGGTCCGCTCGCGGGCTTCGGCAAGCAGGCGCGCAACGGCATGCAACTGCGCGTGGACGAACTCAACGAGCAGGGCACCCTCAACGGCCGCAAGCTCAAGCTCTTCGTCGAAGACTCGGGCTACGACCCGAAGAAGGCAGTGCTGGCCGCTCAGAAGCTGGTGAACCAGGAAAAGATCTTCATCATGGCCGGCCACATCGGCACGGCGCAGAACATGGCGGCGATGCCGGTGCAGTTCGACAAGAACATCGTCAACTACATGCCGATTACTGCGGCGCGCGAAATGTACGAGCCGCTGAACCGGCTGAAGTATTCGTTCGCGGCCACCTATTACGACCAGATCCGGCTGGCGTTGCCGAAGATGATCAAGGACAAGGGCGCCAAGAAGGTCTGCACGATCTACCAGGACGATGAGTTCGGCCTCGAAGTGCAGCGCGGCGCCGAAGCGGGCCTGAAGGCCGCGAACATGGAGCTGGCCGAGAAGACCTCGTTCAAGCGCGGCGCCACCGACTTCAGTTCGCAGGTCGCGAAGATGAAGGCGGCGAATTGCGACCTCGTGGTGCTGGGCACGATCATCCGCGAGACCATCGGCACGGTGGGCGAGTCGCGCAAGACCGGCTTCAACCCGACCTTTCTGGGTTCGAGCGCGGCGTATACCGACCTCATTCACAAGCTGGGCGGCAAGGCGATGGACGGCGTCTACGCCACCATGACGGTGCAGAACCCCTACACCGACGAGCAGTCGCAGCCGCTGCGCTTCTGGGCCAACAAGTACAAGACCAAGTTCAACGAAGACCCGACGGTGTTCTCGGTGTACGGCTACGTGATCATCGATTCGTTCATCAAGGCAGCGACCAAGGCGGGCCCGAATCTCACGACCGACAGCTTCATCAAGTCGATGGACAGCATGACCTTCGAGCCCGATATGTTCGGCAGCCCGAAGAGCAACTACACCGCCACCAAGCGCCTGGGCAACGAACAGTCGCGGCTGTCGCAGATCAAGGACGGAAAGTGGGTCGTGGTCTCTGACTACGTGACGCCGTAAGCGGCAACCCCGGTACTACCAGCCCTGATGCCGGTGCCGGGGCGAGCAGCTATATTCCGCGAAAACACAGCTTCGCGAGAACGCCATGCCCCAGTACTGGTTGATGAAATCCGAGCCCGACGAAGTCTCGATCGACGACGCGCTAGCCGCGCCCGATGCCACTGTCGCGTGGACGGGCGTGCGCAACTACCAGGCGCGCAACTTCATGCGCGACGGCATGAAGGTCGGCGACGGCGTGCTGTTCTATCACTCCAGCTGCCCGGAGCCGGGCATTGCCGGCATCGCGCGCGTGGCCTCGGGCATCAAGCCCGATCCGACGCAGTTCGATGCGAAGTCGCCGTACTACGACGCGGCCTCGAAGAAGGAAGACCCGCGCTGGCTGCTGGTCGATGTGCAGGCAACGCGCAAGACCCGGCTGCTGGCATTGCCCGAGCTGCGCGTCAAGCCCGAGCTGGCCGAGCTGATCATCCTGCGCAAGGGCAATCGGCTGTCGATCACGCCGGTGGAGCCGGCGCACTGGAAGATCATCGAGAAGATGCTGGCCTGAGCCCCTGCGTTCAGGCGACTTTCGACAGGATCGGGAACAGCTTGCCGAGCCCGTCCGCCATCACCTCGACGGCCAGCGCCGCGAGGATCAGGCCCATGAGCCGGGTCATGATGTTGATGCCCGTCTTGCCCAGCACGCGCGCAATCGGCTGCGCGAGCGAAAACGCCAGCGCGGTCGCCAGCGCCACCACCACGCCGTAGCCCACCAGCACCGCGAGCTCCCACAGGTGCTGCGCCTTGTCGGCGTAGATCACCACGGTGGAAATGGTCGCCGGGCCGGTCAGCAATGGAATCGTGAGCGGCACCACCGCGATGGAGGCGCCCATCGAGGCCTTCACCTCGGTGGCGCGCAATTCCTCGACGTTGGTCTTGCTCTCTGCTGGCTTGGCGTTGAGCATCGAGAGCGAACTCATCAGCAGCAGCAGGCCGCCGCCAACCTGGAAGCTCGCGATCGAGATGCCGAAGAAGGACAGCAGCTGCAACCCGAGCAGCGCGCTGACCGCGATGACCACGAACGCACTGAACGCCGACATGCGCACGGTATGGCGGCGCTGCGCGTCGCTGTAGCCCTGCGTGTAGTGGATGAAGAAGGGCACGATGGCCAGCGGGTTGACGATGGCCACCAGCGTGACCAGCGGCTTGATGAGGTCCATCGAGGTGCTCATGGTGCTCACCTTCCTCCGGTCACGTCGAGCAGGGCCATGGTGGTGTAGCTCGCCTCTTCGGAAAGCAGCCACAGGATGGCGCCCGCAATTTCCTCGGGGCTACCGGTGCGCTTCATCGGCACGGTAGGCGCGAGCTCGGCGGCGCGGTCGGGCATGCCGCCCGACGCGTGGATCTCCGTGTCGATGAGGCCGGGGCGCACCGCGTTGACGCGGATGCCTTCTTCCGCCACTTCCTTCGCGAGGCCGATCGTGAGCGTGTCGATGGCGGCCTTGCTGGCGGCGTAGTCGACGTACTGGCCCGGCGAGCCCAGGCGCGCGGCGCCGCTGGATATGTTGACGATGGCGCCGCCCTGGCCGCCGTGCTTCGTGCTCATGCGGCGCACGGCTTCGCGCGCGCAGACAAAACTGCCGATCACGTTGATGCGGAACATACGCTCCAGCCGCGCCACGCTCATCTCGTCGACACGCGCCTGCATGTCCACCACGCCGGCGTTGTTGACCAGCGCGGTGAGCCGGCCGAGCTTGGCGTCGACCTTCTCGAACATCGCGATCACCTGGCCCTCGTCGCCCACATCGGCCTGCACGGCGATGGCGGTGCCGCCGCCCTCGCGGATGGTGCGCACCACCTCGTCGGCCGCCAGCGAGTTGCTGGCGTAGTTGACGGCCACCGCGTAGCCGCGCCGTGCGGCGAGCAGGGCGGTGGCGGCACCGATGCCGCGTCCACCGCCGGTGATGAGTAGCACTGGATTCAAAACCTACCTCCTGCAGAGAAACTGTGTGTCAGTTAAAACCGTCGGCTTGGATTACATCATTCGAGGGCTGGCGCATGGGCATGAGCGCCGTGCCGGGCCGCCCCAAGCAAGCTTGCACCGCAGTGCAAAGCACGGAGGTTATTGAATGCAAAAGACGATTGACTACTACTTTGCACCCCAGAGCCCGTGGACCTATCTGGGTCATACCCGGTTCGCGGAGATTGCCGCCGACGCGGGCGCGACGGTGAGGGTGCGGCCCATCGACATGGGCAGCGTGTTCCCGGTGTCCGGCGGGCTGCCGTTGGGCAAGCGGGCGCCGCAGCGGCAGGCCTACCGGCTGGTGGAGATGGCGCGGTTCTCGCGGCACCTCGGCCTGCCGATGAACACCAAACCCAAGTTCTTCCCGGTGGCCGGCGACGATGCGGCGCGGATCATCATCGCGGTCGACATCAATGACGGCACAGAGGCTGCCATGCGCATGAGCGCCGCGGTGTTCGCTGCGGTCTGGGTACAGGAGCGGAACATCGGCGACCCGAACGTGCTCGAAGCGCTGGTCGTCGAATGCGGCCTGCCCGCCAAGCGCTCGGAGCAATCGCAAAGCCAGGCGGTGCAGGAGCGCTACGAGGCCTACACGCAGGAAGCCATCGACATCCAGGTGTTCGGCGCGCCGAGCTATGTGATCGATGGCGAGATTTTCTGGGGGCAGGACCGGCTCGATTTCGTCGAGCGGGCGCTGCGCCAGTGACGACGACAACAGTGTCCCTCTTCTTTTTCTTCATTCAATCGCCATCAGGAGCATGACAAACATGGGTCAATTCATCGATCTCACAGCCAAAGACGGCTTCAGCTTCCCCGCCTACGTGGCCGAACCCGCAGGCAATCCGCGCGGCGCGGTGGTCGTGGTGCAGGAAATCTTCGGCGTGAACTCGCACATCCGCTCGGTGGCCGACGGCTATGCTGCCGAGGGGTATCTCGCTGTGGCGCCGGCGACCTTCCCGCGCGTGAAGCCCGGCGTCGAGCTGGGCTACAGCGACGAGGACATGAAGGAGGGCTTCGGCCTGAAGACCGCTGTCGAGGCGCTGCCCGCGCCCGGCGTGCTGCAGGACATCGAGGCGGCCATCGCCTATGCATCGAAGGCCGGCAAGGTCGGCATCGTGGGCTACTGCTGGGGCGGGCTGCTGACCTGGCGTGCGGCGAGCCTGTTGCCGGGCCTGGCCGCGGCGGCGCCGTACTACGGCGGCGGCATGACTTCGCCCGAGGAAACCGCGCGCCAGCCCAAGGTGCCGGTGCTGGCGCACTTCGGCAACCAGGACCACTGGATTCCGCTGGACACCGTCGAGAGCTTCAAGAAGGCGCACCCCGAGGTGGAAGTGCATGTCTATCCGGTCGGGCACGGCTTCAATTGCGACCAGCGCGGCTCGTACGACGCGGATGCGGCCAAGCTGGCGCGCGAACGCACGCTGGCGTTCTTTGCGAAGCACGTCGGCTGAACGCAAGCAAGCGTCCGCAGCAAAGAGCCCGGCCGGTGCCGGGCTTTTTTATTTCTTGAGGCCGGGCGCGTCGCCCACGCGGGTCTGGAGAAAGTCGAGCAACGCGCGCAGGGCGGCGCTGTTGTGGCGCCGCTGAAGGTAGGCGGCCGACAGCCACATGTCCTTGCGCGCGTAGTCCTGCAGCACCGGCACGAGTTCGCCATGCTCGATGTGCGATTGCACGAGGAGCGAGGGCAGGTAGATCACGCCGAAGCCGCGCATCGCGACCCGGATCAGCGGTGCGCCCTCGGTGCAGTCCATGCGGCTCTTGACGTGAACGTCCAGCGGCTCCCCGCCATCGTCGAAACGCCACACCGGCTGGGCGCCCAGCAGGGAGTGGGTGAGGGCGTCGTGGCCGGCCAGGTCGCGCGGATGCTCGGGCTTGCCGTGCTTCTTCCAGTAGACCGGCGAGGCGCAGACCACCATCTGCATGAGGCGGAGCTTGCGCACAATGAGGTTGGCGTCCTCGACGGGGCCGCTGCGGATGTCGACGTCGATGCCTTCCTCCGCGAGATCGACCGTGCGATTGGTCAGCTGCAGGCTGATGCTCACGTCGGGGTAGTAGCGCATGAAGTCGGCCAGCAGGTTGGGGAATTCGCCGTTGCCCATGCCGTGCGGGGCCGATATGCGGAGGCGACCAGCGGGCTGGCTGGCGCGGTCCTGCAGCTCGGCCTGGGTGAGCTCCACCATTTCGAGCACCGGGGTGCTGCGATCGAGCAGCAACTGCCCGGCGTCGGTGAGGCTCACGGAGCGCGTGGAGCGGTTCAGGAGCCGCACGCCGAAACGCGTTTCGAGCTCGGCGACGTATTTGCTGACGGTGGCTTTCGACATGTCGAGCTTCTTGGCCGCCTGCGAGAAGCTGCCGTGGGAGGCGACTTCGCGAAAGGTTCTGATCAGATCGAGACTGTCCATGTCAAAGAGCCCATTGTTTCCGTTCGAGGAACGCGGTGGTTCGATTCTCCGGCGTTTTTCTTAGGCGACCTGCGCCACACTCGCACCAAGCGCCGAAGGAGCCGAACCATGAACACCCCGAACATCATCGCCGTTGCCGCCCTGTCGATCCTGACCGCCGTTGGCGCACACGCACAGGGTTTCGAGCCGGTGCAGCCATTGAAGATCGTCGGGAGCCGTGCCCAGCTGGAAGCCGAAGGGGCGGTGGCTGCGCGCGGCGGCAATGTCTACGGCGACGTCGTGGCCTCGCCGCTGACCACGCGCCCGAGCCAGCTCGACCGCGCCTCGGTCCGTGCGGAAGCGGTTGCCGCAGCCCATGCACCGAACCAAAACCTGGACCGGCGCGCGTTCGCAAACAGCGAAGTGCCTCCGCAATTCCAGGGGGCCCAAGGCGCGCGTCCGGGCCGCTAGACCGAAGACTTCACAGGTTTCGAAAAAGGCCGGGGCCGCGTGTGCGACCCCGGCCTTTTCGTTTGCATGCCTATGTGTCGACATTGTTTCAATAGAGGAAACACCGTGTCTCTGATCCGAGCGTTTTATCTAGGGAATTTCGTTTGACACTCGCCGCACAGGCAAGCGACCGAGCAAGCCTGGTGGACAAACCATCCGACGAACACAAGGAATTGACATGAAGACCTCGCACATCCTCGCCGCCGCTGCTCTGACCCTCCTGGCCGCCACCGGCGCCCAAGCCGAAACCTACCAAGGCGTGAACACCGCCGTCTCGACCAAGAGCCGCGACGAAGTCAACGCCGAAGCCGTGCGCGCCGCAGCGGCTCCGAACCAGAACGTGACCCGCGGTTCGCGCGGCCCGGAAACGGTCGCCGTGTCGAAGGACCGCTCGATCGTCGAAGCCGAAGCCGTTCGCACCGCCTACGCTCCCGACCAGAATGTGACCTCGGGTTCGCGCGTCAACAGCAAGGTTGTCTCGACCATGACCCACCCGATGGACGCACGCGTTCAAGCCCAGCAAGGCACGGGCGCTACCGCGAAGTAAAAAGAAGCCGCCTCTCGGGGCGATTCAGTAAGAAGGCCACGCGAAAGCGTGGCCTTTTTCGTTGGGCGGACGGTTGGTTGTCAGCGCGTTCGCGCGAGGTAGCGTTTGCGCCAGAAGACCAGCACCAGCAGAACCGCGATGACCAGCATGGCGGTCATCGCGATCCAGAAGCCATCGGCCTTGTGCACCAGCGGAATGAACTCGAAGTTCATGCCGAAAATCCCCGCGATCAGGTTCAGCGGCAGGAAGATGGCGGTCAGCACGGTGAGCACCCGCATGATGTCGTTGGCGCGGTGGCCCTGGACGCTGAAGTGCATCTGCACGGCCGTCTCGGCGTTCTGCTCGAGCCGGTGCACGTGGTGCACCACCCGCTCGATGTGCTCCAGCACGTCGCGACTCCTGATCATGATCAGCTCCCTCTCGCGCTGCTCGGCCTCGCCCTTGGGCGGCGGCAGGGTTTCGAGCGAGTCGATCCAGTCCTGCATGGCGGCGCGCTGGTCTTCGCAGATCTCGTCCAGGTGGTGCAGCGACTGCCGTGCCTCCATCAGCGCGCCCCAATTGGTGAAGCGGCTGCGCGGATCGATCAGCTCGGTCTGCCAATGGTCGAGCTGCTTGGTGAGTTCGCGCCGCAGGTCGAGATAGCCGTCTACGATCTGGTTGATGACGCGCAGCATCAGGTCCGAAGGCCCCGTGGGCACGCGCGTGGAGGTCGCGCGCACGTCCAGTGCCGGGGCGCCGCGGTCGTCGGACGACCCGGCCGCCAGCAGCCGCGCCGCGAAGGCATCGCGCACCGCGCCGTCTTCGGGATGCACCGAAAGCAGCACCCGGTCGAACACCGCGAAGCCGACCGGACGGGTATCGACGCGGCGCAACACCGGTGGACCTCCCCGGGATTTGGGAGCCGCGGTGGTGGCGGCGGGAATCATGGGCGGCGCTTCGTTGCCATTTCCCTTGCCGTTGCCCAGCGCCGCCTGCCCCTGGCTGGTCGCGAGGCGCCGGAACACCAGCACGTCGTATTGCGAGGTGTAGTCGTAGTGCGAAGGGAGCTGGTCGTTGAGCAGGTCGGCCACGTGCAGGTCCACCAGTTGGGTCTGGCAGAGCGTCTGGAGGATCTGCTGCACCTCGGCGAGCGAGGCGCGAAATTCCTCGCGCGTGAGCGAAATCCAGAGATAGCCGCTGGCGGCGCACGTGCCCGGCACGGCCAGCGGCGTGAGCGCCGCGTGCTCGCTGACCTGCGAACGGTTGATTTCGAAGATGCGCATCGCCCTGCCTTGGTTTTCTTGTCTATCTGCCTTGGTCGCCCATACGCAATGGGCTCAGGCAGCTATTGATTTTGTAGCAGACGCGCGGCGTCAAGGGCAAAGTACGTGAGCACGCCATCGGCGCCGGCCCGCTTGAAGGCCAGCAGGCTTTCGAGCACCACGGCATCGTGATCGAGCCAGCCGTTCTGTGCGGCGGCCTTGAGCATCGCGTATTCGCCGCTCACTTGGTAAGCGAAGGTCGGCACGTGGAACTCGTCCTTCACGCGGCGAACGATGTCCAGGTACGGCATGCCGGGCTTGACCATCACCATGTCGGCGCCTTCGGCGATGTCCAGGGCCACCTCGCGCAGCGCTTCGTCGCTGTTGCCCGGGTCCATCTGGTAGACCTTTTTATTGCTCTTGCCGAGCGTGGCGGCCGAGCCGACGGCATCGCGGAATGGGCCGTAGAAGGCACTGGCGTACTTGGCGCTGTAGGCCATGATGCGCGTGTGAATGTCGCCGCGGGCCTCCAGAGCGGTGCGGACGGCGCCGATGCGGCCATCCATCATGTCGCTGGGCGCCACAATGTCCACGCCAGCTTGCGATTGTGTGAGTGCCTGCTTCACAAGCACTTCGACAGTTGCGTCGTTGACGATGTAGCCGTTGTCGTCGAGGAGACCGTCCTGCCCGTGGCTGGTGTAGGGGTCCAGGGCCACGTCGGTCATTACGCCGAGTTCGGGGAAGCGCGACTTGAGGGCGGCAACCACGCGGGGAATCAGCCCGTCGGAGTTGAACGCTTCGTCGCCGGCCGGGGTCTTGAGGCTCGCGTCTATCACCGGAAACAGCGCCATCACCGGGATGCCCGCCGCCACGCATTGCTCGGCAACCGGCAGCAGCAGGTCGAGACTCAGGCGCTCCACGCCGGGCATGGAGGAGACGGCATCGCGCCGCTTTTCGCCTTCTTGCACGAACACCGGATAGATCAGGTCGTTGACCGTCAGCGTGTTCTCGCGCACCAGGTTGCGGGTGAAGGCGTCCCGGCGCAGGCGCCGTGGACGGCCTGCGGGAAACATGGCAAGGGGGGAATGGGGGCGCGTCATAATCCCGAAAATTGTGCCTGAAGCATTCCATTGCCGTGTTGTCGCCTGCGAGACAAGTTGTCTGACAACTACGGAAATTCGTAGCTATAAAGTTCTAAATAATTAGTTATGAATTGCAAAGAAAATGGCGCATTCCCTTGAAACCTTGTTTCGTCTTTGTTAAATTCTGAAGCGGGCGGCTTGCCGCTCCCCGCTTTTCCTCCCTGAGCGGGTGCCTTGATGTGTGACAGCAAAAGGGCTTCCCAGCCCGACGTGAAGA
>Ga0163161_10000668_pt1 | contig 27406 bp, 25 predicted proteins | sample S45metaG_FD_129847 | JGI IMG/M metagenome (GOLD analysis project Ga0163161, IMG submission 129847) | Switchgrass rhizosphere microbial communities from Kellogg Biological Station, Michigan, USA - S4-5 metaG | ecosystem: Host-associated > Plants > Roots > Rhizosphere > Soil | place: USA... | reverse complement strand
CCTGTGCCCACTGTCCGCTTCAATCTTGACAGCACGATTCTTGCTAATGACAGCTATTTCGGAACTCAACTGTCAGTAATTCTTGAGAATTTTCCGGCAGGCACTTCAGATGCTGTAGTTTGGCGGGTAGAAGATCCCCGCATCGCCGAAGTCACTACAGAAGGAGCGGTATGGCCAAAAGGAGCTGGTATTACCTATGTTTTTGCCAAGCTGGTGAATGGGAATGGTGAGGCTAAGTGTAAGGTAATCGTAACCGATGGAAATGATTATAAATTCAGGCTCATCCTAAAAGACAAGGGCAAATCAGATTTTTCTGTGAGTAATCCTTCAGCCTTCCTTTCTGCAAAAGCCATTGAAAGGCGTCGTAAGCGCAATATCGCGATTGACGAAAGCGACCTGCCCATATCCAGGCAATACCTTCGGGAAATAGCAGAAGTTGGAGGAACAATTGTAGCCCAGAGCAAGTGGTTAAATACGGTCAGTGTATCTGTACAGGACCAGTTTCTGGTTGACAAGTACAAGGCTTTGGCATTTGTTAAAGAGGTAGTGTTGGTTTATGTGGGCAAAAGAAAGCAGAAAACAGATCAACCCGGATATGCAGATGTCCCACAGGTGGGTAGTTCCGGCAATTCAGGAACTGCAATTGATTATGGATCGGCCAAATTAAACATCAGTGTGGTAAAGGGAGAAGCATTACATCAGCAGGGATTCAAGGGTGAAGGAATGGATATCGCTGTGATAGATGCCGGTTTTCTCCAGCTTAAAAATAACCAGGCTTTTAATAATATACACATCAAGGGAGCAAAATCATTTGTATATGAAAATGATGATCCTTACAGTATAGATACACACGGCGTGTGGGTAACTTCATGTATGGCAGTGAATAAGCCCGGAACCTATGTAGGTACAGCGCCGGAAGCAAATTACTGGCTTCTCCGTACAGAAGATGGTGCCACAGAATTTGCAATTGAAGAAGATTACTGGACGAGCGCCATTGAATTTGCAGACAGCGTGGGTGTGGATCTGGTAAACTCATCTTTATCTTACAGCGACGGATATTCCTATCTCACCAAAAGATACACGGCTGCAGATATGGACGGTAAGACCGCCATGGCCACGAGAGCAGCTAACATGGCCTTCAGTAAAGGTATTTTTATTGTAAACTGTGCAGGGAATGAAGAAAAATGGGTGGGTACCCCAGCTGATTCACCGGGCGTACTGACACTGGGAGCTATTTCCAGTAATGGTGCAAGGAGCGCATTTACTTCCTGGGGAATCACTGCTGACGGCCGGATGAAGCCTGATGTAATGGCTCTGGGCTCAGGTGCAAGCGTGATCAATACTTCAGGGCTGGCCGAGAGCCGAAGCGGTACATCCTATGCCAGTCCGATCATGTGCGGATTAGCAGCATGCTTGTGGCAGGCCTATCCAAAACTGACAAATGAAGACCTGCTGGATGTGATCCGTAAATCTGCCGATCGCGCCAACCGTCCCGAACTGCCCTTTGGTTATGGTATTGCAGATATGCAGAAAGCAATGGAGTTAGCGAAGGCTAAAACGGCATCTAAATAATCTCCGGGCAAAGCACGATTACAACTCATCCAGATGCTCCAGGCAAAAGTTGGCACGCAACAGGATAGCTTCACGGTCATCCCGCGTCATCTTGTCCCATAGCCGGTACACCATAGACAGCCTGATGTTATTGCTGAGTTTGTCCCTGTGGCGATCGTGGAAATCCCAGTAAAGACTATTGAAGGGACAGGAGTTTTCTCCGGTTCTTTCTGTACGGGTATAATGGCAACTGTCGCAATAATTGCTCTGTTTATGGATGTAATTGGCGCTTGCTGTATAAGGCTTTGAACCGATGATGCCACCATCTGCATATTGGCTCATCCCTCTTGTGTTGGTAATTTCTACCCATTGAATGGCATCAATGTAGATGCCCAGGTACCAGAAGTCAACCTCGTCCGGTTTGATACCCGCCAGCAATGCAAAATTGCCCGTGATCATCAGCCGCTGGATATGGTGTGCATAGGCATGGCTGAGCGACTGGCCAATGCTATGCTTCAGACAATTCATCTTCGTTTTTCCTGTCCAGTACCATTGGGGCAACTTCTTTTGGTGACCAAAATAATTCAGCGTTTCAAAATCCGGCATTTTGAGCCAGTAAATTCCGCGCATATATTCGCGCCAGCCCAGGATCTGCCTGATAAAGCCTTCCAGCTGGTTGATGGAAATGTTTTTCCTGTCCTGCTCCCATGCTGCAAGGGCAGCGCCAACAACCTCCTGTGGGGACAGCATTTTTGTATTCATACTGAAAGACAGCCGCGAATGATAGACCGACCACTCGTCTGTGTGCATGGCATCCTGAAAAGTGCCAAACAGCGGAAGGCAGTTTTCCATGAAATATCTCAGTAGTTTTAGAGATTGTGTCCTGCTGACCGGCCAGTAGAAGTGCGGGGGATCTATGCTGCCGATGGTTTCTATCCCTGCAGCCATGATGCGGTCATATTGTGGCTGTACGTTATTGCTAAACAGCAATGGTGGATGGGGATGATGGTTTTTTGGTAATTTTTTCCGGTTGTCCTCATCAAAATTCCATTTTCCTCCCATGGGCTCTTTACCATCCATGAGCACGTCATGTTTTTTACGCATTTCCCTGTAAAAGGTTTCCATCAGCAAGCCTTTTTTGCCTGAGAAAAATGTGCCCAGTTCATCCCGGCTGGTGTAAAAATGCTCCGTATCATCAACATGAGCCGGAATTTTTAACCTGCTGCAATAAGCCTTTAGTTCTTCATCAATGCGGTACTCATCCGGCAGCTGGTATTCAAAACTTTCGATCTGATACTTCATGATCAGGGCATCACAGTTGCCAGAAAAGCTTTGCAGGTTTGCGGGATCATCCAAGCTGAGGTAAAGCGTATCATGGCCCTGGCTGTGAAGCTCTCCGGCAAAACCTTCCATGGCAGCAAAGAAGGCACATGCTTTTTGGATATGGTGCCAAACGTAATCGGTTTCTGTCCGTATTTCCATGAGCACATGCAGTACTGAGGGATCTTTATCAGAAAACCAGGAATGCTGAAGATTGAGCTGATCGCCCAGAATCAGCCTGAGTTTTTTGTATCTGCTCTTCATATGCCTGTTTACAAATGGAAAAGTGACTTTATTCCGCTGACCCCAATCTGAAGGCCGACGCAAAAGATTAAGAAGGCAGATATCCTGTTAACGATATTTTCACCATTCGATCCCAGATAATGGATCATATTTTTAGTGTTCAGATAAAAGAAGAAAATCATCAGGCAAATGACTATGATAGACAATAGGATTGCCCCTGTATTCAAAAAATAAGCCTGGCTCCCAAAGGCTGCCCCGTGGGCGCTTAGGGTAAATAGCACCGATATGGTACCTGCCCCGGTAGTTGCAGGAAAGGTGATCGGGTAGAATAGTTTATTGACAATATGTTTATAAGCGGAGACATGCAAATCCCCCCCGATATCATCCGGCGTTGTTTTTTTCTGATCGGTAGATAAAAACTCCCAGCCCATTTTACAGATCATGATACCGCCGGCAAGTTGTACTACTGGAATTGAGATGCCAAACAGTCTTAAAATATATTGCCCGGCAAACAGGGAGACCGTACATACAAGAAATGCATATAAAGTGATGCTGGTAACAGCAGATCTTTTCTCGGCCCGGTTTAAGTTCTCAAAAAAAGGACTAACCATAAACGCAGACCCAATAGGGTTAACTACAGGAAACAGCGCAATAATACCTATGAAGGTCAGATGAACAAATGATTCATAAAATTCTGGCATAGGCTTTTACCGGGGTTGTTTTTGCTAAGATAGCGAAAATCTTATTTGCTTTTATTGCTGGAATAAAGCCTGCTGAGCGTCTCCCGGCTCACACCAAGGTATTCGGCAATGTATTTCTTTGGTATTTTTTGCATCAGGTGAGGATACAGCAGGCCAAATTCTTCATACCTCTGCTGCGGGGTGCTGGATAGCAATGAAATAATCCTTCGCTGCTGTGCGGCATAGCCCTTAGTGAGCTTTACCCTGAAAAAGTGTTCCATTTTATGGAGCTCAGAAGAAAGTTTTTCCCTGCCCGGTAGTGTAGTATACAATACTTCTGCATCCTCCATACAAGTCATTTGTAAAGTGGCTTTTTTTTCATTAAAATACGCCTGATAATCAGACATCCACCAGTTTTCCCCACCAAACTGCACAATATGTTCCTTCCCTTCCTCGTCAATGTAGAACATTCTGAATATCCCGGACAGGATCAGGTATTCATAAGTAGCCTGCTCTCCTTCCTGAATTAAATACTGATGTTTTTTCACCCTTTTCAGTGTGAAAAATGTTTTAATCAATTCAAATTCTTCATCACTGACAGGGGTGATTTCTTCAATGTGTTTACGTAGTCTGTCCATGAATGCTGAGCTTTCTATTGTGATCTGGTAAAACTATTGTTTTTCAGATAAAGAATCGAAATTAATCAATATCAGCCAATACTTATCCCTTATCAGCTTTCTGCAGTTGTTCTGTTTCTTTCATTGAGATGCCTTCTGTCACCATTATATCAATTTTTAAATTGATCCCATTCATGACTGCTACGGGTAACTGATATTTTCGCTGAGCATTGTAATTTTGCAGAAGTTAAAGCAATAGGCACAAAAGACTTTAAGCGCTATAAATATATTGATCAAAAGACACATCTTTTAAGATAGTTGTCTGATGCTTAAAATTTAATGTAAAAACTAACGATATGGGAAGTAGCAAAAAAAAATTTGTATCAAACTCTGAGGACTCTGTCCGGATGTTTAAAAGCGATTTTTTGGAAGCATTTTCAAAAGTTCACTATACGGTTCCTTTGTATATTTTTATACCGGTGATCGGCTACTGTATTTACAGGTCAACTCAAACTGATTTACAATTCTGGCAGTATCCGCTGGTAATGCTGGCAGGAATTTTCATCTGGACGCTGGTAGAATATGTGATGCACCGGTATGTATTTCACTTTGAATTGCCAGGTAAGTGGGGAGCGCGTTTGCACTTTGTAATTCATGGTGTTCACCACGACTATCCCAGTGACCGCATGAGGCTGGTGATGCCGCCTTCTTTAAGTATCCCGCTTGCGCTGCTGTTCTTTTTTCTTTTTAAATGGCTGATCCCTGATATTTACCTCTGGATGTTTTTTGCCACCTTTCTGGTTGGGTATCTCTTTTACGATATCGGCCATTATGCCATGCATCACTTTAATTTTAAAAGTGGCTTTTTCAAAAAACTGAAGCAACACCATATGCTTCACCACTACCAGGACCCGGATAAAGGCTTTGGTGTAAGTTCGCCGCTATGGGACCTGATCATCGGCTCAGTCTTCAGTAAAAAAGGATAATCTAAATATTACAATCTATTTTCGGTTTCCTATGTTACATATAAAAAAGGAAACTATGTGGGCTTTGTGGGCTATTCTTGCTGCTATATCGGCAGCGCTGGTAATTGTATTAACTAAAGCAGGACTAAAAAATGTAGACTCAAGTCTGGCATTTGCGATCCAGGCTATCCTGATCCTGGCGATCACCTGGTCAGTAGTGGCTTACCAGGGTAATCTTGCAGACTGGAAAGAGATCGAAACGAAGGCCTGGATATTGCTTATCCTGGCAGGTATATGTACTTCACTATCTACATTGTTTTCCTATAAAGCACTTTCAATGGGACCAGCCTCTTATGTAGCGACCATAGAGAGGTCTTCCCTGGTTATTGCCATTGTTTTATCTATCATATTCCTGAAGGAAAAAGTGACCTGGCAAATCGTTGTAGGTGGAGCGGTAATGATTGCCGGGGCTGTGCTGATCGCATTTTCTGGTACAGGGGAATAATTGACATGTGGAATGACCAGCTCATCTTCCAGTGTGCCTGAAGTCCAGAATCATTGATGTAATGACTTTAAGGTTCAATATAAGGGCACCTGAAATGTCTCAGCAGGTGCAGGCTTCTTCTGGCAAACCATAATTTACAGCGCAAATCAAAAGATAAAGGAGCGTGTGTCTACTTTTGATCCGGTGAAGCTTATTTCAGATCAGAAATGAAAACAGTAACAAAGAGAGCAGCTTTAATTTTACAGTGCAGGTGGATACTATCAGAGGTAAAGGGGAACCATTTTCCGCCAGTAATGCGGGCGGTGCGCATTGCTCGTCCAGATGTACAACTGGTTTGGGATCTGCTTATTCCACATGAGCTGGCTCAGGTCCCTATTGCTGTATAAAAAAGGATCGGTTTCTCCGATGGCAAGCACAATCTCTACCTGCCGGATCGCAGTCAGCAGCAATTCGTCATTCAGATTAGCCAGGTACTGTACGGGCATATTGAAATAAACAGATTCATCGCGGAAGCCGTCCATCAGGTCTTTAAAATCTCCGGGGTTCTCCGTCAGATCGTACCTTCCGCTGATCCCAACTGCTTTTTTGAAAAGCGTTGGATATTTCAATGCGAGGTTGATCGCGTGATACGCGCCCATGCTGCAGCCTGCAGTTTCGAGATAGCTACCGTGGTTTTTTTGATGCATCAGGGGAATAACCTCCGTCAGCAGGTACTGTTCATATTGCAGGTGCCTGGAAATACGCTCATGAGGATGAATCCAGGCATTGTAAAAGCTCTCGGCATCAATGCTGTCCACACAAAAAAGCTGCACTTCTCCGCTCTCGATCTGATGGTTCATGGCTGCGATAATACCCCAGTTTTCGTAATCAAAGAATCTGGCCGTACGTGTGGGGAAAAACAGAACCGCCCGGCCACTGTGGCCGAATATTAATAGTTCCATATCTCGCTGCAGCGCAGGGCTAAACCACTTGTGATATTCTCTGTTCATTTCGAAAGCTTGATTGTAAGGGGAAATATCACTTTTACATATTACGCTGGAATTAAAAAGGGATTAACAATTTCCTTCCATAGCGCATAACCTTTTTCACTCAGGTGTAGTCCGTCATCCATATACAGCTCTGGTATGGGCTGCCCGGATTTATCCAGCATTCTTTTAAAAATATCTATAAAAGTCCAGTTCTGGTTGGTTTTAATGATCTCACTTTCTATCAGGTTGTTGGTATACTTAAACTGTTCTGCAATATGCCAGCGGGCGGGGCTGGGCTTTAATGAGATAAAGTAACAGGGCAGATCGCCAAAACGATTTGCCACATGTACCACCAGCTGCTGAAAAAATATGAGTATCTCTTCAGGATGCCTGCCGTCACCAAGATCATTGTCCCCGGCATAAATATATAAGGCCTCAGGGCGATAATCAACCATTACCCTGCTGAAAAACCATACGCAGGCAGCAAGTGTAGAACCTCCAAAACCAAGATTTGCAATCCTGAAATTAGGAAAATCAACAGGCAGGCTATCCCACATCCGTATGGTGGAACTGCCATAAAAAATTATTTCCGGATCATATCCTCTTTTTATGCGCTCTTTTTCAAGGCGCTTTATATCATCTTCGTACCAGTACATTCAATATCCGTATGAAGTAAAGATAATAAGAAATATATACCTATTCTTCAGATAGGTTAAGCTATCATCAATAAATCGTTAAATCATCTTAATTTCCCTGCTATTCCTTTACGGATTGTTAATGTTGTGTACATATTGTAACTGTACCTTGGGCATGTAAATTAAATTTACAATGCACCCTGTAATCCGCACTTATTACCTTAGTTCCCTCTTTATTTTGCTGGTATTTACCGGATGTGCCTGTCAGGCTCAAAACAGTTTACTTTCTCATGGGTTTGCACACAACGATTATTGGCACAGGCGGCCATTATATGATGCGCTGGATAAAGGATATGTGAATATTGAGGCGGATATCTACCTGAGAAAAGGACAGCTGATCGTAGCGCATCTGCTGCCGGTGTTTAAAAAGAAAAACACGCTGGAGCAGCTGTACCTGAAACCGCTGATGGAAGGAATACAGGGCACAAATAAAAAGATTCCGGGAGTTCTTGCCCCGCTTACTTTAATGATCGATATCAAATCGGATGCTGATAAAACCTATGCTGAACTGGAGCTCCTGCTGCAAAAATACAGGTCTATTCTCTCCAGTTATGAGAATGGCAAACTGATCCCCCGTCAGGTTACCATCGTTATTACCGGGCATAAACCTTACCGGATCATGAAAGCACAGGCTTACCGGCTTGCTTTTATTGATGAAGACCTGATGCAGGTAGAGCAGGATATCTCGTCCGAAGGGATTTATCAGACCGCCAGCTGTAAATATTCACGTCTGCTGAGCTGGGCAGGTATCGGGGAGATCCCCCGCCACGAAAAAGAGCGGCTAACATCATACGTTGCTGCCGCTCATCAATACGGTAAGAAAGTGAGATTATGGGGCTCTCCGGAAAACGAACTCGTATGGGCCGAACTCCTGGCCTGCGGAGTAGATCTCATCAATACTGATAAATTAGAAGAGCTGCAGAATTTCCTGATGGCACAGCAAAGGGTATTTGCCGATACCGAAGGCAGTAAATAATTGCGGCTTCCGGGTCAGTACAGCCTGTGCTGACTAAACTTCTACATCCAGCTTCGGCGCATCTTCAAATTTTTCCATCAGATCGGCAGGCAAATAAGGCCGGCCGCCGGTAGCAGGAATACATGTTCCGGTAAAGATGGCCCTGGTCATCACTTTTCCGTTCAGCAGGATGGACTGTTTAAAATGCAGTCTTGGCAGGTTTTCCTTATCGGTAAACAGGGTACAGGTTACAGAGAATTCATCTCCCTTTTTCAGTGACCTCAGGAAGTTGATCTTATATTGTGACAGGACCATATATACCCCGTTTTTTGCCTGTTCTTCAAAGTCGAACCCAAGCACTTCCCTGATAAAATCATGTCTGCAGTGTTCCATATAAAACGGATAGTATAAACCATCCATAATTCCCTGTACATCGATGTGTTCGTCTTTTACTGTGTAGTTTTTTGAATATTCCATTATTGATTTTTGTGTTCTGTTAAAATACCGGCTGATTAATTTCCGTGTCTTTGATTTTCCATGCAGTTTTAAGATCTGCTTTTGCCTGCTTCAGTGCTTTGTCATTGCCCATTTTCTGATAAGCTATAGTCAATCCCGTCAGCGACCAGCCATTATGGGGGTTGATACGAAGGTCTTTGGTAAATACCGCAACTGCTTTAGCCGGCTCTCCTGCTTTGATCAGCACATTTCCCAGATACTGCCTTGCAGGCAAAGGCCAGTCGCGCGGCTCATTATAGATCAGGTTGTCCTCAGCGATCACCGCTTTCTGCAGGTTGGTAACAGCAGTTTTATAGTCCTTGCTTTCTTCTGCAATGACACCGGAAAGAATGAAACCGGCAACTTCAGCGGCTTCATAAGCAGTACTAAAGTTATCCATCGTTTCTTTCAGCGATTTGTCTGCCATTTTCTCCATGAACAGCTTTAGCTCGCTATTGGCCATTGCCAGCTGGTGTTTGTGGCTATAGGCCATCCCTCTTGCAAAATGTAACAGGGCACTGGCGTATACCAGGGTATCCGTTTTCTGCACAGCTAAAACATCATCCCATTTTCCAAATCGCACATAGCTGAGCAAGGGCCCTGAATAGGCATACTGAAGGACATTTCCAAAACCACCTTTAATGGCGAGATACCCGCCGCTTACGATTTGCTGCTGAACATTCTTTACCGACTGCATCGCGACCTGATAATTACCGGCCATCTGTGCGCAGTTGGCTTTCAGCATGATATTGTGCAATTCATACAGAGGCGCATCATTTGCCACCGGAGCATAGCTTGCCAGGTATTGCTGATATCCGGCTACCGCCCGGTTATTTACTGTAATCCCTCTTTGATAATCTCCTGTACGGATATAAATATGGGATGGCATATGCGTAATGTGTGAGGCTGAAGGCATCAGGGTATCCAGCAAATGGGCACTTTTTATGGCCGCTTCAGGATGGGCTGATGCCTCCACCGAGTGGATATAGTAATGGTTGGCCCCCGGATGTTTGGGAGACAATTTTATCGCACTTTCTAAAAGAGATTTAATCTTCGGCGTCCATTCTTTAGGCTGCGAATTGTGATCATACAGATCCCAGGGATGCATCAGCAGCAAGGCATCGGCATACAATGTAACCGCATCTGCATTGCTTTGGTGCTGCGTATAAACCTGTTCCATCGCCTTTGCATAATCTGCGCGCAGTTGTGTTACATTGGCGGTTGTATCTGCACTGTAGCGGTGCTGTATGGCATTGATCAGGTCTTTTTCCAGCGGGCTGCAGGCGACGGCCAATTGTTTGCTTTTAAGGGCAGCTTCCAGGGCCTCGGCAGGAGCGACAAAGCTATTGCTATAATTGATAGTTGGCCCCATGGCCAGTGCTTTGCCATACCAGGCCATCGCGTTCTCAGGATCTAAGCGGGTAGCTTTGGTAAATGAGGCAATGGCTTCAATCGAGTGGAAAGCATAGTAAAAACTAATCCCCTGGTTAAAATAATATTGTACACTATCTGATGCCCCGGAGATCTTCCATTTAAAACCTCCCCAGCCTTTCATCGCTGGCATGTCAAGGGCGAGGTCTTTCTCACTAAAAAATGGAGAACGGCACATTGCTGCACCGGCAGGAAATGGCCTCAACAATAGCTGATTGCTTGTTTTCTGCCCGGGCCTGGAAATATAATAAAAGGATTGCGCTGTGATGAATGCTACAGCAAGTGCAATCAGGAAGGTAAATGGCAGCTTTTTCATTTTAAAGTTTTGATATTATAGCTTGAGTTGGCATGCTGTTGAGGTTAAGATAAATTTAAAGCTCTAATTTTATTTTAAACGATATTGTTGTGAGTTTATTTTGTGGTCCGGAACCAATGTATTTCATTTTGTTGCTTCATAAAATATACTTATACTTACAATTTATGCTGCTGCCAAATAGAATGGTGATGAAATCTATAATCACCGGCATTTACTTTTATTCTTATCTGTTTGCTTATTTTTAAGGAAACTGGAGGAAATATTAATAGCAGTACAATAATAACTGATCACTAACAGGAATGGAGCTTAGCATAAAACAGGTTTTTTTTATCTTTTTCCTTGCTTTTACAGGCAGCAGGGCAGCTGCACAAACCATCACTACTGTAGCCGAAGGCTGGGCAGGAAACTCGGTCAATACCGTTATCTTCCGTAAAAATTCTATCGCCAGCTGGAAAGGGCACCAGTTTATCGCCTTTTATGATCAGGAGAAATATGTGGTGCTGGGAGAGAGAAAACTCGGGTCGGCCAGATGGAGGACAAAGAAAACACCATACCAGGGAGATGCATCAGACGCCCACCGGTCGATCAGCCTCATCGTTGATGGCGATGGCTACCTCCATGTTTCCTGGAACCATCATGGCAATGCACTGAACTATGTGAAATCGCTTGCCCCGGCATCCCTCGCCCTTGGTGCTCAGTTAGCAATGACCGGCATCAAAGAAGATAACGTAACCTATCCGGAGTTTTATACGCTCAGTGGAGGAGATTTGCTTTTCCTTTACCGTGACGGTTCCTCGGGCAACGGTAACCTGATGATTAACCATTACGACCTGAAAACGGGTAAATGGACACAGGTACAGGACGGGCTGATCAGTGGCGAGGGCAAAAGAAACGCCTACTGGCAGATGGCAGCAGATGCCAAAGGAGTGATCCACTTGAGCTGGGTATGGAGGGAAAGTCCTGATGTAGCCAGCAACCACGATATGTGTTATGCACGCTCTGCAGATGGCGGCAAAACCTGGACGAAGTCTGACGGAGAAAAATATCAGCTGCCGGTGACCATGGCCACCGCAGAATATGCCTGCCGCATTCCTCAGCAAAGCGAACTGATCAATCAAACCTCAATGTTTGCGGACAGTGAAGGACATCCTTTTATTGCAACCTACTGGCGCGAAGCAGGACAGGCTGTACCTCAGTACCATGTGATTTATCAGGATCATGAAGGATGGAAGACCATTAACCTGGGCTTCCGCAAAACGGCCTTCAGTCTCAGCGGCTCCGGTACAAAGAGTATCCCTGTCAGCAGGCCACAGATCCTGGCCTGGAGCCAGCAGGGGAAACAGGCGATCGCCCTGATTTTTCGCGATCAGGAGCGGGGAGAAAAGGCTTCCGTTGCCATCAATACCAACCTGAAGCAGGCGCATTGGGAGATCAAAGACCTGACGGATACTTCTGTGGGTTCCTGGGAGCCCAGTTATGATACTGAACTCTGGAAAAATAAAGGGATCTTAAACCTCTATATCCAGAAGGTTGTCCAGGTAGATGCCGAAGGCAAAGCAAACGTAAATCCAAGCCCGGTAAGGGTGTTAGAATATCCATTAACCAAATATAAAAATAATGCTAAAAATTAAGTTACTTCCTGTTATTGCCTTGCTGTTGCTCGGTATTGCTGTAAGCGGACAAGGGTTTAAGCCCAATGCCCAACTGTTAAAAACTATCGATGCCAATTTTATAAAAGGCACAGCACAGTACAAGCTGATGATCAAATCCCTTGAGCCTGGCCGTTTTCCTAAAACGTTTGATGTAAAAAATGATAAGCTCGTTACCAGTGATTCCGGCTGGTGGTGCAGCGGCTTTTATCCGGGGACATTGCTGGAACTTTATGCCAAAACAAAAGATCCCGCTCTGCTGACCGAAGCGAACAGAATGCTTGCCCTTTTAGAAAAAGAGCAGTATAACAAAACTACGCACGACCTTGGTTTTATGATGTACTGCAGTTTTGGCACTGCATTAAAACTTGATCCCAAGCCAGCTTACAAAGAAATCCTGATCAATAGCGCTAAATCCCTGTGTACCCGTTTTGACCCGAAGGTGGGCTGTATCAAATCCTGGGACAGCCAGAAAAAAGAGTTTCTGGTCATTATCGATAATATGATGAACCTGGAACTGTTGTTCTGGGCAACGCGTGTAACAGGCGATTCCAGTTATTACAAAATCGCGGTTACGCATGCCAACACGACCATGAAAAACCACTTCAGGCGGGATTACAGCTCTTACCATGTGATCAATTATAATCCCGAAACCGGCGAAGTACAGAAAAAGCAGACTGCACAGGGTTATGCAGATGAATCGGCCTGGGCAAGAGGACAGGCTTGGGGGCTTTACGGTTATACAGTGATGTTCCGCGAAACACATGACCAGAAGTACCTGGAGCAGGCAAATCATATCGCGTCGTTTATCCTTAATCATCCCAATATGCCTAAAGACAAAATTGCTTACTGGGATTTCAATGCACCTAATATACCGGATGCTTTCCGTGATGCTTCTGCAGGGGCAGTCATGTCATCTGCCCTGTTGGAACTTGCACAGTATGCTGCTGCAAAAGAAGCAAAAGTGTACTTCAGCACAGCTGAAAAGATGCTGAAAAGCCTTTGCGGAGCACCATATCAATCTTTGCCGGGCACCAATGCCGGTTTCCTGCTGCAACACAGCGTAGGGCACCTTCCGCAAAAATCTGAAGTGGATGTGCCGCTGACTTATGCAGATTATTATTATGTGGAAGCAATGCAGAGATATGAAGCCCCTAATTCAATTAAATAAGATGTTCAGGATATATTACGCCTCCACCTGAAGATAACCAAAATGATATGCTGATGAAACTCAATTATATTCAAATGAAGAAGATTCTGGTCTTGTCCCTCCTCTCGCTGGCGGGTACGATGACTTTTGCACAAGACAATCTTATCAGTAACACAGGCGACAGAAAATCTTTAAGCCTGAACGGAAAGTGGCAATACATCGTTGATCCCTATGAAACGGGCTTTTATGATTACAGGTACAAAGAACTGAAGGAAACCAATAAAGATGCCTACTGGAACACAGATGTTCAGGAGAACAAGACTGAAAAAAAAGAACATGGCTATACAGATAAATACAGTATCGAGGTACCGGGCGACTGGAACCATCAGCAGCCGGAGTTTCTCTATTACGAAGGAACGGTATGGTACAAGAAATCTTTTGATATCGTAAAAGATAAAGCGGATCAGCGCTACTTTCTCTATTTTGCTGCGGTAAATTACCGGGCAGATGTATACCTGAACGGGAAAAAACTGGGTATGCACAAGGGAGGGTTTACCCCCTTCAACTTTGAAGTGCCGCAGGAGCTTTTAAAGGAAAAAGATAATTTCCTGGTGGTGAAGGTAGACAACAAGCGCGGTGCCGATGAAGTACCTACTCTGAATACCGACTGGTGGAATTATGGCGGGATTACCCGGGAGGTGAAACTGATCACAGTTCCTAAAACTTTTATCCAGGACTTTGTTGTGCAGCTGAAGAAAAACACAACAGGCAAAGCCCCGGAGAAAGAAGTAGAGGGCTGGGTAAAACTTAACCAGGCACCTGCTGCGGGAGAAATGGTGACCATTGAGATCCCGGCACTCAAATTTAAAAAGGAAATCCCGGCTACAGGACAAACTACGGCATTGAATTTTAAGCTGCCAAAACTGCAGTTATGGTCTGTAGAAAACCCTAAGTTATATCAGGTAACTGTCCGTACAAGGCAGGACAAGACAACTGACAGGATCGGCTTCAGGACAATCGAAGCGCATGGTACACAGGTACTCCTCAATGGCAAGCCTGTATTTATGCGTGGCGTAAGCATCCACGGGGAAATCCCTCAGGAAATGCGCCGGGCATATTCTGAGGAAGATGCAAAGCAGCTTTTACGGCAGAGTGCCGAACTGGGCTGTAATATGGTTCGTCTTGCGCATTATCCACACGATGAAAAGATGACACGCCTGGCAGATTCGCTGGGTATGCTGGTCTGGTCGGAAATCCCGGTATACTGGACCATTAATTTCGGCAGTGCCGAAGTTCTCGAAAAAGCGAAGGCGCAGCTGACAGAAATGATCACACGTGACCATAACAGGGCAAGTGTAATTATCTGGTCTGTGGGCAACGAAACTCCGGTTAGTCCTACGCGGACTACCTTTATGCATAACCTGCTGATCAAAGCCAGGGAACTGGACAATACGCGGATGCTTTCTGCTGCGCTCGAGGTAAACTACAGTGCGCTGAATGATAAAAATATTGTGGATGACCCGCTGGGCGAGTTTGTAGATCTGGTGGCCTTTAACGAATACCTGGGCTGGTACGGTGGATTGCCGGATAAGTGCAGGACGACGAGCTGGGATACCCCTTATGAAAAACCGCTGTTTATCAGTGAAACCGGAGGCGATGCCAAAGGTGGTTTTCATGCGGATTCACTGACGCGTTTCAGTGAAGAATACCAGGAGTGGTACTACAGGGAGCAGATTGCGATGATCAAACGGATGCCCGCAAAGTTTGTAGGCATCTCGCCATGGGTACTGAACGACTTCAGGTCGCCCAAACGGAACAATCCTTTATACCAGGAGGGCTGGAACCGTAAAGGTTTTTATGATGATAAAGGCAACAAAAAAAAGTCTTTCTTCCTGATGAGAGCCTACTATGATGAAATGAAAACGAAATACGATAAAAAATAATTTATGAACCTGAAGACATACCTGTTGTCTGCACTGTTGTGCCTGTTTTTTAACACCGGTTTCGCGCAAAAAGCTAAACATACTTTTGCACTGAGCGATTCCTCTTTTGTTCTTGATGGGAAGCCATTTGTCATCATCTCAGGAGAGATGCATTATCCGCGTGTTCCACGTGAAGCATGGCGCCAGCGGATGAAGATGGCAAAGGCAATGGGATTGAATACGATAGGTACTTACGTGTTCTGGAACTTACACGAACCTCAAAAAGGAAAGTTTGATTTCAGCGGAAACCATGACGTGGCCGAATTTGTAAAAATCGCAAAAGAAGAAGGGCTGTGGGTCATCCTGAGACCGAGCCCGTATGTATGTGCAGAATGGGAGTTTGGCGGCTATCCCTACTGGCTGCAAAATGAAAAAGGCCTGGTGGTGAGAAGTAAGGAAAGCCAGTACCTCAAAGAATACCAGGATTATATCAGGGAGGTGGGCAAGCAGCTGGCACCGCTGCAGATTAACCATGGCGGGAATGTACTGATGGTACAGATAGAGAATGAATATGGTTCTTTCGGTAGCGATAAGGAATACCTGGGCATCAACCAGCAATTTTTTAAGGAAGCAGGATTTGACGGGCTGCTGTATACCTGCGATCCAGCACCGGATGTAGAAAGGGGACATCTGCCGGGCTTGCTGCCTGCCGTGAATGGCCTTGATGATCCCACAAAAATAAAACCGCTGATCAAAGGGCTTCATGCAGGTAAAGGGCCCTTCTTTATTGCAGAATGGTACCCGGCATGGTTCGACTGGTGGGGAACGCCGCATCATACCGTGCCGGCAGCAAAATACACCGGCAAACTGGATACGGTTTTAACTGCCGGGATCTCTATCAATATGTACATGTTCCACGGAGGTACAACGAGAGGCTTCATGAACGGGGCAAACTATAAGGATAGTACTCCCTATGAGCCACAGACCAGCAGTTATGATTATGATGCCCCGCTTGACGAGGCCGGGAACGCTACTGACAAGTTTATGCAGTTCAGGGCAGTGATTCAAAAGCACCTGCCAAAAGGTACAGTGCTGCCCGCTGTTCCTGCGGCGAAACCTACCATCGCTATTCCTGCGATAGATTTTAAAATGGGTATCCGTATGGCAGATATTCTTCCTGCTGCGGTAAAAAACGCCAGTCCTTTGACGTTTGAGGATCTGCAGCAGGATTATGGCTTTGTCTGGTACCGCACTGTCCTGGATGGTGGAAAAACGGGCGTGCTGAAACTGAAAGACCTGAGGGATTATGCTGTGATCATGGTCAACGGACAGCCTGCCGGCGTGTTAGACCGCAGGCTCAGCCAGGACAGCCTGACTATCGCCCTGCCTGCCGGAAAGGTAAAACTGGACATTTTAGTAGAAAACCTGGGTAGGATCAATTTTGGTAAATACCTGCTGGAGAACAAAAAAGGGATCACAGACAAGGTGCTATTTGCAGGTGCAGAAGTTAAAGGCTGGCAAATGTACGGACTGCCGATGAGCACAGTGGCCGGTATTCCATTTCAATCTGGTTTTAAGTCAGACTGTACCCCGGCAATAAAAAAAGCGGTCTTTAAATTGGATAAAACCGGCGATACCTATCTGGATATGAGCAAGTGGGGAAAGGGCAGTGTATGGCTGAACGGGCATAACCTTGGCCGCTACTGGGAAGTTGGCCCGCAGCAAACTTTGTATATCCCTGCAGAATGGCTGAAGAAAGGGGCAAATGAACTGGTTGTTGCCGAATTGCTGAAGCCTGAAGAAAACACCTTGCAGAGTTTGCAACAGCCTGTGCTGAGCGTGGTTAAAAAATAATCGTTCAGCTTTGGCTAATCATTAATATATTAGCAGCATGTCATCGCACCATATAGTAAAAGAGAAACAGGAACCAGCTTTGTATATTCATAACCTGGGTAATTTTGATGAGGAATATCTGGGGCAGATCCTGGAATGGAGCCCCACGCTGGTCGTGAACGGTGCCATTTATGAGAAAGTGATCAGCCTGGGTTTAAAGGTTGACGTAGTGGTCAATGGAGCTGACGGCCTTGCTCCACAGGAAAACACCAAATCGATCATTGGGCCCGGGGATGAGTACAATACTGTACTCAACTATCTGATCTCGGAGAAATATGCTGCAGTGAACATTATTGATGAGGAAAAGAAGCTGTCAGCGCTTGACTACTATCTCCCGAAGATCAATATTGTGCTGTTCAGCTCCGCTGAAAAATCCTACGCCATTAAAACAGGATTTAAGGTCTGGAAACCTGCGGGGAGTATATTCCTGATCGATGTGGTATCATATTTTGAGGCCACTAACCTGATGCAAAAGGATGAGCGGGAATTTCAAGTGGTAAAAGATGGCTTTGTGGAGTTTACTTTCACCACTACTGAATATGTGTTTTTAAGCGAACAGTTATGATTAGTCTGAGAAAAGCAAAGGAGGCTGACCTGCACATTATACAGGCTATCGGCACCACTACCTATGGGCCAACTTATATCCCATTGTTAGGTCAGGAACAGGTAGACTACATGCTGAATAAATTTTATTCAATCGCGGCCCTCAGGCAGCAGCTCATTGAAGGGCATATCTTTGTCATTGCTGAAAATGGCGGTAAGGATATAGGTTTTACATCTTATTCGAGGCTGGACGATGATGGCCGTCTGGCAGTGAAACTGCACAAGCTGTATGTCCTGCCCGAAGCTCATGGGAAAGGACTGGGCAAACTGCTGATGAACGAAGTAAGGGATAAAGCAATTGAGATGGGCGCCAAAGCGCTCATATTAAATGTAAACCGGTATAATAAAGCCCTGGATTTTTATGAAAGGGCGGGATTTAAAATCAAAGAAACCGTTGACATAGAAATTGGCAACGGTTTCTTTATGAATGATTATATACTGGAATTAGCGCTGTAATGCGCCTAAGCTTACTTCACTAATTTAGGAATCCTGGTTGGGGTATCAGTCCCTTTGATGATGCTCCTTGCACTCAAGGCCACTGCCCGGATGGTGGACAGGATGTTTTCTGTGTCCAGGGAACTGTATTCATCTTTTACGCTATGATATAATTTATCAATATCGATCTCGTCGGTACTGATCGTATGCGCCGGAACACCTAAAGCCGCTAAAGTTGCATTGTCACTCCTGTAGAAGAGGTTCTGATCAGGATAGGGGTCTGGATGAAAAGTAAAGGCTGTGCCCTGCAGGTTCTTTTGCAGGATCTTACCAAAGTCGGATTTTTCATATCCTGTGATCCAGGCCGTATTTTTCCCGAACTTACTCGCTTTTCCAATCATCTCAATATTGAACATGGCTGTTACTTCATCGGGGTTCAGCTGTTCAGAAAAATACTTTGCGCCATAACCGCCGATTTCTTCGGCAGTGAAAGCAACAAAGATGAGTGTACGCTCATTGTTGTTGAGCTTTTTATAATACTTTGCCAGCGCAATCATCGCTGTGGTACCAGAAGCATCATCATCAGCACCATTGGCAATGCTGTCCTGATCTACGGCCTTAATGATTCCCAAATGGTCGTAGTGCCCGGAGAAAATCACATATTCCTTACTTTTAGATTTACCAGGGATCATACCTGCAACATTAAACAAGGGCAGTTTGTCAGCATTGTATTGCAGTGACACATTAAATTCTTTGATGGAGGTCTCTGGTGCCAGCACCAATACAGATGCCGATGGGTTGGCCTGTTTGAGGTCTTTTTCATCAAGTGCTGCCCCTTTTGCAAAGTATGTTTTCATCAGGTTAAAATCAGCTGCGAATTTCTGGTCTACCAATACGAGCTGACGTTTCTTACTGTTCAGTATCGCGCGCAGTTGTGCTTTGAAAAGTTTTGTGGTATCCATTTTCATCCAGCCATCGCTGTTTGACTGATTAAAAGCGATGCTTTCTGATGTATTTCCAAGCACCAGCACATTGTCCTGATCAACCGCTTTTCCATCAATAGAAACTGCCTTGCTTTTAGGGACAAGCTGATATTTGTAAAAGGTTTGCCTGTATGTTGAGGTGCCTGTGAGTGGCTGAAGGCCGATTTTTTTAAACTCTGCGGAGATAAATGTTGCTGCTTTATCTATGCCGGGCGTAAAGGTTGCCCTGCCCTGCATTTCGTCACTGCTGAGTGTTTTGATCAGGTTATCTACATAATCCCTGGTGATAATTTTATCAATGTTCTGGGCTTGCGCCGTCCCTGCAATGAAAAGCAGGATTAATGGGTAATACAACCGTTTCATTCTATAGTTTTTAGTTAGTCAAATTTCTTTTCTGCCTGTCAGTTTCTGCAGACACACGGGTGTCGTGCACACCGTCAGTTACTTCTATTTCATAATCCCTGTCTTTCTCGGAGGTATGGATCTGGCTGTCTTCCAGGTTTTCTACGGATCTGTCATACGGCCCTCTTGAGCTCATCATCTTTACAAATACCGGCAGGCATTCAAAAAAGATGAACAGCAAACCGATAAAGGTAACAGCCAGGGCAGTGGTATTGTCCCGTGTGCCATTGGTATTGAAGCTGAGTTGCCCGAGTGCCCAGTTGCGGTCGGCAAAACCGGCAATATTCGCCAGGCTGTCCAGTTCTTTTCCTGTATAAAGCTTTTCAGACAGCAGACCGTCAAATTGCTTCCTGCCGGCAACGAAGTCTTCCATGCGCCTGACATCGGCATTTACCACTTCGAGGTTCTGCTCTCTCTGCTTCAGCTCTTCTTCTTTGCGTTTTGCATAAGGGCCATAGCCCATGACACCAGATGTTTCATCGGTCTTGGTGCCAAATACTTCGAAGTTCAGTTTCTGCCGGTCTGATTTGATCCCGCTGGCAAGTGAGTCGCGCTGCGCTTTGGATTCATTCAGTTTAGCCAGTTCTATGGTATATTTATTGGTAAAAGCTTTATTGAGCGTATCGATCTTTGAACGCTGGTTATTCAGGTAGCTTACTTTGAGGCGTTCCCTGATCTCTTTATCAAAGATTTTGAGTTCCAGAGGGCGGGAGATCACCATGCCGATCATGATAGCCAATAGGATACGTGGTGTTGCCTGGGCAATCTGTTTGCCTGAAGAAGAGTTTTTATTGATACTTGCCACAATATACCTGTCCATATTAAAGATGGCCAGGCCCCATAACAGGCCGAAGAAGATGGAAAATAATATGGCTGCGGTATCCCCTTTGAAAACGAAATACATGGCATATCCTCCGGACAAAGCGGCAAACAAACCAGTGAAGAATATTGTGGCCCCGATACCAACATATTTATTATGCTCGGTAGGGTGCTTTTCTAAGGTAGGCTGATGTACGCCAGAACAAAACCAGAAAAAGCGGGTTAGTGCATCCATAATAAAACAAAGTTAAGAAAGAATACTATTAAACGCCCGGTCTGCCAAGTTGTTACAGCCTGATGAAGCAACAATAAATTTTGACTTGTGCTTGTCATTTAATTTATTGATAAACTTTATATTTGACAACCCATGGGATACACAAACCCATTAAAGCTACGAACATGAAAGAAGTTACCGTACAAGAACTGAAAGAAAAAATAGACAATAAGGAAGATTTTCAACTGATTGATGTAAGAGAAACTTTTGAATATGAAACGTCTAACCTTGAAGGCGAAAATATTCCTTTAGGCGGATTGCTGATTGAGATTGACAAGATCTCAAAGGATAAGCCAGTAATTATGCAATGCAGAAGCGGTCAGCGCAGTGCTGCTGCGGTAATGCAGTTGGAACAGCGCGGGTATGATAACGTTTATAATTTAAAGGGCGGAATCCTTGCATGGAGACAGGAATTTGATCCAAGCATGCCTGTTTACTAGAAATGAAGAAGAACATTGCATTAAACGTATTCTATACGCTGGGAATTGTTGTATCTGTAATTGGCCTTAAATGGGCTTACCAGGCACATAACTTCCCTGTTGTAGGCGTACTGGTTGCTACGGCGATATTTTTCCTGTACCTGAAGATCAAAATTGTTAAGGATGTAAGATCATCCATTCAGGAGAAAGAGAAAAGTATCAGCGCTGCCGCTAAGGACGAAACAAATTAACCGGAAGACCTTTCAGACCCAGACCTGGAAGGTCTTCTACTATATACCTGCCGTTTTCCATTTTTGGTGTTTCAAAAGGGTTATTTTTGGTGAGGTATGGCCCGTCAAGGTCTGCCCAGTTGCAAAGGGGTGCCAGTGCAATCCCTGCCTGTGTGCCTACCGATGTTTCGCTCATACAGCCGATCAATACTTTCATGCCATATGACTTTGCTTTCAGGATCATTTGGTGTGCTTCGTACATTCCGCCGCTTTTCATCAGTTTCACATTGATGCCATGATAGGCTCCTCTGAGGCCATCGATATCCGCCAGCCGCTGTGCTGCTTCATCTGCAAGGATGGGGATAGGGCTGCGGCCTGTTAACCATGCATTTCCTTCCAGGTCATGCTTATCCATGGGCTGTTCAATGAGCAATACCCCCTGGTCGTGCAGCCAGTAGATCAGTTCAATTGCTTTTTTGCGGTCTGTCCATCCCTGATTGGCATCTACATAGAGGGGCAGATCGCTGACGCTCCTGATCGTCTGGATCAGTGCCCTGTCGTCATCCGAACCCAGTTTAATCTTCAGCACCTTAAAACCTTTGGCGTCAGCAACCTTTTCTTTGATAATTTCCGGTTTATCGATCCCTATCGTATACGATGTGATGGGCATTTTAGCAGGATCGGCACCGTAAATCTCATAACAAGGTTTCCTGAGGATTTTTCCGTTGATATCATTCAGCGCAATTTCTATCGCGGCCTTAATGGCCGGGTGTCCTTTTTCAATGCTGTCCAGGTAATTGATAATCTCCTGAAAATCGAATGGGTAAGAAAAGCGGTTCCAGTCTACTTTCTGCAAAAAGCTTTCCGCAGTCGCATAACTTTCGCCCAGATAAGGCACCATAGAGGCTTCGCCGTATCCGTCAGTATTTTCATAAGTGAGCTTCAGCAAAAGTAGTGGTGTGCTTGTTCTGGAGAAACGGGAGATAGCGAAAGGGTGTTTGAGCTCGAGATTAAATGCGATATGTACTGACTGCATAAATTTATTTCCTTATATTTAACTAAGTAGACTTAAAGTGCCAGAGAAAATTATTCTGACAGCAAAAGATACTCATAATATTTGTGACGATATTTGCAAAGTTTCCTACTGTCAACTTATTAACCGGTTATCAGTGGTTATTTATCCACCATTGGCTGAGGGTTGGTTCACCCTTGGTTCACCCTTTTCCATAAAAAGGGTGAACCAAGGGTGAGCCAACCCTGAACTGACCGTTACGCTACACCAGCCGATAACTAACGCACTACCTGAATAGCTTATGCTGAATCTTACCAGAAGACACTAATGAACTCTTACAGACCAGCGCAACAGCCTCAATACGCCACATCAATAAGCAGCATTGTCCCCTTTTTGTCACCTGTGCCTTCCGTTAAAGTGCATTAGAAATAATATTCCTAATATTGCGGCTATATGGTCAGCTCAATCTATCAACCGTTCAAAAACTTTGATTTTAAGTACGAAAACTGCTTTTTAAGCGGTAACACTTTCAATACCCCTATTATCCAGACCAATGTATTGCCGGCATGGCTGTTGGAAATGGCTAATTTTAGTGGTGATGAACAGATTCAGTTACTGGACGAGACGATCAGGTCCTATAATTCACTGAAGGTGCCGGTAAACGAGGAAGTACAGGCCCATTTTATTGAGCCGCTGGAAGAAAAGATTGCAGCAGCTTTTGCAATAGGTTATGAGGCGGTTGCTAAACTGGATGAGGCCGACCTGTTTAAATGGATAGGTAAATTCCTGTATAGCCTCATTTACATTGAAATGCATGCTGCTGTAGGGCAGCAGCAGCTGAGCAGTGACGGGTTGAATATGTCGCAGGGCCTGATGCATAAATTCGGGAACCTGCAAACGATGATCCAGGGAATCTACCTGAATGTGGAATTTGAAGATTTCAGCCCATGGTCAATTGTGGTTGTGCCAATGGAGAAAGAAGAAGTATCATTCAGTTTCAGGGACGAGATCAATACCCTCACCTTCTCGCTGAAGCTCAAAAATTTTGGGATCATTGCCTGTCTGCAGGATAATGGAACCAATAAAAAATACCACCAGCAGATCCTGGACCAGATTGCCTCACAGCGTTTGACAGAGCAGCAGTTTGAAGAACTGAGCGCCAGGTTCTTTTATTCTGCCTATCTGTTTAACCGTTTACCGGAATATACCATCATGCCTGTAGAAGGCTCTATTTATATCGATGCCATGCCTTTAAGAGGGACAATGAACAAAGCACTGTTTGATGCCTGGCAACATAAAACCTATGCGCAGGTACTGGAAAACTTCTGGAAACCCTGGGGGAACCTGCTGATGGAAATCAGGAAAGATCCGAATAACCCCACCAGTTATTTCGATCCGCCTTCGTTGCCGGAGACCGATTAATCAGCTTAGCCCTGGCCGGTAATGGTGGCAATGAAATGCGGCACAATACCCGGAACAAGGAGTATGGTAATGACAATACCTGTAATTGCGCCAAAAAGATGGGCGTCATGGTTGATATTGTCCCTTGAACTTTTAGACATATAATAACTGTATATCAGGTACAGGATGCCAAAGAGCGCTGCCCAGATTGGGATCGGCAGGGGGAAGATCATCAATGTACTCAGTGGATAAAACAGGATGTAGCTAAACAGCACAGCCGAAATTGCTCCTGAGGCACCAAGGCTGTGGTAGTGGAAATCGTTTTTATGTTTGATGACTGAAGGAATATCGCTCAGTACAAGGCCTACAAAATAAACCACGCCAAAGCGTAAACTCCCGATCGTAGATTCCAGGGCAAAAGCGAAGGCATAGAAGGTGAACATATTAAATATCAGGTGCATCCAGCTGCCATGGATCAGTCCGCTTGTAATCAGGGTATAAATATTTTGTTTACGGTAAACACTATACGGGTGCAGCATAAATTTTCCGTACAGGCCGCCATCGTTCAGTGCATAAATACTGGTAACCAGGGTGAATATAAATATAAGGGAGGCAACAGGCGTTTGCTGAAGGTATTGTATCATGTTATTTGAGATTGATTTTAATATCGTGCTGCAATCTAGCGATTGGATAACGCAAATGTGTGTTTTCGTAATATTTTGAATGCTTATAAACAAATTCCAGCTGTGCAGCGGGATTTTTGGAAAATGCAGGGTCTTTTGTTTTTTCCTGCTCCAGCAATGTGCGCAGTGCAGGATCATTTTTTAAGAGCCCCGTTGCTGTATCCTCAAATACATAGGCAGAAAAATGTTCCTTCTGATCGAGTATAGAGTCGAAAAAGTTCCAGGTGAAAAATGAATCTGTAGCCTGAGGTTCCAGTGTCTCCACAATATACCTGTTCTGTGGCTGGTTCACATAAACCAGATAATCGCCCGCATAGAATTGCTGCTGTTGTGCCTTGGTGTTTAACACTACATTGTTATGCAGGTAATGCCCTTCAAACGGCCGTGATGCGGTTTTGTAATCAGAGATATAGTAGGAATCAACCGCCAGCTCCGTATCTGCAGCCAGCTGCTGTACTTTCACTCCATTTAATTTCAGCAGTGCAATTACCCTGTCCCAGGCTTTCGGGATTACATAAGCTACAGGTTTCTGGACCACTGTGCCGGGCTCAAATTTATTCCAGTATTTAATTTCTTTTGTATAGGGCTCATTGCGGTCATAATACAGCCTGTCAGCCCCGCTTACCGTGCTGGGCTTGTATTTAGCAGCAAATCCCTTAAATGGAATGCTGTCCCATACCTTTTCGTTCAGTTTCCAGTTTAATGGAAAATCCTTTTGCTGCGAAACAGCTTCATCGGCCTTGCGTTTATTGGCACCAATTTGCTGCGCATCACGTTCTACGATCCCTATGTAAGTTTTTAGCAGCAGATAGGTAGACTCCACCCTCTTATCATAAGGCTTGAGCATATGCGTTTCTGGCATAAAGCCGATAGTGTTGTGCAATGCGGCATATCCTGTGGAATAGCGGGGAGATTCAAGGAAACCGGTAATCCCTGCCTCCGGTGTTTCCTCCACAGAATTAATATAGGGAATCAGCTCAAAACCTTTTTTCTGCATTTCACTGTAGAGTGCCGGTACCATTGTTTTTGTCAGGTATCCTGCCAGAATAGGGTTCAGTTTATCCTTTTGGGTGGGGATCAGTGTCATCGTGTACTGATAATCTGCTCCGTTGCTGGTATGGGTATCTACAAATATTTCCGGCTGCCAGGTATTAAAGATCAGCTGGAAGGCAGCCGAGTTTTTGGAGTCTGTTTTAATAAAATCCCTGTTGAGGTCATAATTTTTGCTGTTTCCCCTGAAACCAAAGGCTTCCGGGCCGTTTTGGTTGGCCCTGGAGCTATTGCCCCGGTTGAAAGCCCCATCGATATTATAAACGGGAATGATGCAGATCACCACATCATCGGGCAACAGGTTTTCTTTTAATAAATCCCGCGCGAGCATCATAGATGCGTCTACACCTTCAGGTTCACCAGGGTGGATGCCGTTATTGATCAGTAAAATCCTGTGGTTGCTTTTCCTGATCTCTGCCGGGTCAAATATTTTGTTTTTTGACAGCACCAGCAGGTGCAGTGGTTTTCCGAAATCTGTGCTGCCATAGGTAAGCAGTTTTGCCTGCGGAGAGGATTTCGCCAGTTTCTGATAAAAGTCGATGGCCTCATCATAGGTAGCAGTTTGGTTCTTATTGCCAAGCTCATATGGCGTTTGCTGTGCAAATGTTTTCATAGATAGAAAAAGTATTAATAACGGAAGAGCGGCTTTCATCGGCAATATTCTTAGATAAAAATAGGAACGATACAAATTTAATATTTTCTGAAGGTCTTTCTGGATAATCCCATCGTGCCGAAATTATATTTAACCCCTACAGAAAAGAAGGTGAAAACATCAACAGTACCGCTCTGAAAGGTGATTTTTGAATCGTCATAGCCATCCAGGCCCTCCCCAAGCGTGATGTTGGCCTGGTAATTTAAATTGAGCACATACCTGTAAAAACCTTCGCGGTCAGGGAAATGAATATTGATCCCCAGATTGAGCGGAAAAAAGACATCTTTTGAATCAAGGTTATCCACCGTTGCAAAGGCATTGTTGTTAGGGTCGAGCCCGGTAGTAAATAAAGTGCTGCTTTTAATCACTCCGGCGCCAGCCCCCATATATATGCCCTTTACCAGATCTGATGGGCCATTATAACGGTCGTTCAGTACCTGTCCCAGCGATACCTTAGCGTTAAAGGCAAATGACTGGTAAGAATTAACAAATTCCCGGTTGAGCGGATCATTTTTAAAATCGCCCCCGTTTACCTCTCCCTTTTGAATCTCGAGCCCGAGGCTGGCGAAGGGTGTGAACAGGTAATCAAGCGTGCCGTACCCGGATAAGCCGAAGCCATGTTTCTGTACTTCAGTAAAAGATTGTGTGGCACCAAAACCGCCGCCGATAGAAAATTTGTAGAAGTTCGACTGCGAAAATGAAGAAAGTGCAGCGGCCAGGAATAAGGTGGTGATAATTATCCTTTTCAAGTTATGGTGATTTTTAATTGTAAAGTCTGATCTTTATTACCTTTACTTTTTTAAAAATATGCTAAAATATCTGAACAGCAGTAATACATTACAAAATAGATTTACTGAATATGTAAAAATAGATACGCAATCTGATCCTGAATCGGCGAGTATCCCTTCTACTGAAAAGCAGAAAAACCTGGGGAAGGTACTGGTAGCACAGCTGCTGGAGATGGGTATCTCTGATGCACATCTGGATGAATACGGATATGTATATGCTACGATCCCTTCCAATTCAGATAAAAAAGTGCCTGTCATCTGCTTCTGTTCACATATGGATACTTCTCCGGATTGCAGTGG
>Ga0163161_10000667_pt1 | contig 27416 bp, 25 predicted proteins | sample S45metaG_FD_129847 | JGI IMG/M metagenome (GOLD analysis project Ga0163161, IMG submission 129847) | Switchgrass rhizosphere microbial communities from Kellogg Biological Station, Michigan, USA - S4-5 metaG | ecosystem: Host-associated > Plants > Roots > Rhizosphere > Soil | place: USA... | reverse complement strand
TGTAGCGCTCGTCGGTCGCGGCCTTGTTGGTCGCGTAATATTGGGCCATCAACGAGATCGCCGTTCGCGGGCCAAGTTCGTCACGTAGCCAGCGAAGATTCTCTTGGATGCCGGCGATGTCGTTTGGCAGGACGAGCAAGCGGATCAGCAGGCCGCGTTTCAACAGACCGTCGTCGTCAAACAGCAGCGACTCGCCCATTTGCCGGTGCATCTCTTTGATCGCGGAGCGAGCATGCAGCGTGTAGTCGCGAACCTTTGAATACTGAAAACCGGCGTCCGAGTCGGCATATTTCAAATCGGGCAAATAGACATCGACAATTCCGTCGAGCAGCCGCAGCACTTTCACCGAGTCGTATGCGTTCGTGTTGTAGACGATCGGCAATGTCAGGCCTTGGCGCGCGGCGAGCAGGATCGCACGGGCCATCTGTGGTGCAAAATGCGTAGGTGAGACAAATCCGATGTTGTGGCAGCCGCGTTCCTGCAATTCGAGCATGATCTCCGCGAGGCGTTCGTACGTGACCTCATTTCTCTGTTGCTCTCGCCAGGTTTGCGAGATCTGGTAATTCTGGCAATAGACGCAGCGAAGATTGCAGTTGCCGAAGAAGATATTGCCGGCGCCTTTTGTTCCCGACAGACAGGGCTCCTCGCCAAAATGCGCGGTGTATGACGAGACGATCGGCAGCCGGCCTGAATAGCACGCAGCGATCTCGTCATTCAGGCGGTCGTTGCCGCAGTCTTTTGGGCAGACGGTGCACGAACGCAGCAATGCCTCCAACGTCTCGACGCGGCGCTCGAGCTCACCGGTCTTCAGCAGTGTCAGATAGCTTGGCTCCATCCTTGTCCTTTTTGCGAGCTAGACTCATCCCGCGATTCCTGCCCTTTCGTGAATATTTAATAGCGACCTCGCGCGGCGCGACCTCGCGGGCGAGTGCCCATGTGAAATCCATCTCGGCGTTGACCGTCGCGGTCGCCATGCGTGTTTCGCGCAGCATCAGGATGCTGCCCCAGAAAAGACACATTATCCCGATCACCCCGATGGGTATCGGCACCCAGCGGGCCGTGCTGTAAAACGCGGCCACGGCGATGGTCACGCTTGTCAGCACAAAGCAGCCGAGACCGTAATAAAGTGTCGCTAAGGCCCGCTGCAGGATGCGCGAGCGGCTCGTGACCTTGTCCAGCAGATCGACGATCACCTCGACGCGCTTTTCATAAAGCGGTACATCGTCCTTGTTCTCGAGATAAATCAGCTCGCTGAGACGCAATTCCAACTGGCGAACGCGGTCGATCACCCGGCCGAGCCGAGTCGATGTCGACAACACCAGCGAGCCTGTCGCCGAGATCAATAACGCCGGCGTAACCATTGCCGTCAGGAATTCGATCGTAGACGTCAGCGGTGCCGGGTTGATGATGTCATTCGCGAGCATAGGACGATTTTGCCACAGAGAGCACAGAGGATACAGACGAACGGGTTAGATTAACCGGAAATGCTGCGCGATTAGCTGTCTATATGCCCCAAGGCAACCGGCCTTTCGGCCGGCTTACGGTGCCTGATCCTGAACTATGAACATCCGAGACGCTATAAGGCAGTCGAAGCTTTACTATTTTCTCGGCGACCCGATCTATAAGCTAAAGGGCCGCTTTTACGACCTGCGTCACCAGGTGCTGACGGCTCCCGAAATGCCGATACGCGCCCACACGATCAGTGGGCCAAACGGTAACTCTGGGGCGAAGTACGCCGGGACCGAGCCAAGGTATTTTAGAAAGGTCCTCGCCGAGCTCGATCTGGATTTCGAACGATACACATTCATAGATTTCGGCTCCGGCATGGGCCGCGCCCTGTTGCTCGCGTCTGAAAGCCCTTTTAAGCGGATCGTCGGTGTCGAGTTCTCAAAGGAGCTTCACGAGATAGCGGTGAAGAATATCGCCGCGTTCAGGTCGCCGGCACGCAAATGCGCTCGCGTCGAATCGGTTTGGCAGGACGCCGTGGCCTACCCGCTTCCGCCCGAACCGTCGGTCTTTTATCTTTTCAACCCTTTCACGCCCGAGATGTTTGCCAAGTTCCTGGCCAATGTCGAGCGTTCCCTCACCGAACATCCGCGAGAGGTGTACCTGATCTACGCAAACCCAGCGCACAACAATATCTTTGCCGCAAGCTCATTCTTCGACCAGATCGCAACGGGCCCGTGGCACACTGTCCACAAGGCGATCTCCTGACCTATTTGGCGATCATTGGCCCTGCGTGTTCTCGGTGGCTAAAACGCGCTCGACCTCGCGGCCCATGCGGCCCGTGATCATGAACCACATCATTTTGAAGTCGCTAATGAATGACCAAAGAGGATATTTGAACGACGCCGGTTTGTTCTTTTCCACCGCGAAATGCGCGAACCAGGCGAACGCGTAACCGACGAGCGGAAAGATCAGGAAGAGATACCAACGTCCAGTCGCCGCAAAATAAGCGAGCAGGATCAACCCAAGCGCCGTCCCAACAAAATGCAGCACGCGCGTCATTGGCTTGCTGTGCTCCTGCACATAAAAGTCCCAGAACTCTGAATAGGTCTCGATCATCAATAATTCACCCGGACATTCTCGGCTATAGCAATGCCGATGATGCTGCAAACGATCTTGAGCCCACCACCAACGACAGAGAAAACGGGCACTGCGATCAGTGTCGCCGCAACGCCCTTGAACTTTCTCCCGAGCAAGTACCGCGTAAGCAAATAAGCGCCTGTGCTCATCAAGATCGAAACGCCGACGGCTAGTACGATATACGCGATCAATCCTTTTTCAGCGTCGCTCTCGCTAAAGCCGTTCATCGCGACTAGCATAAATAAAAACACCCCGACGCCGATGGTGATGTTGATGAGAAGTGTGATGACAAATGCCGTTATCTGTGCCGCCATTACTCAGTCATATTAGTCTGCAAACGCGACAGTCAGTTTTTGGAGCGGCGTCGAGTCGCTTTTGTCGATGTCGTCGATGCCCTCTCGATCGACATAATTGTAGAGGATGTCACGCTGCTGCGGGCGGTAGCCGGCCTCGCGGATCTGGTAGCGGAGATCGCGCTCGTTTGCGCAGGTCGAGGCTCCGGCGGCTGAGACAACATTCTCCTCGATCATTATCGAGCCCATATCGTCGGCCCCAAAACGCAGGGCTGTTTGGCCAAGCTTTAGGCCCTGGGTGAGCCAGGACGCCTGGATGTGCTGGATGTTATCGAGGAACAGCCGCGAGACTGCAAGCATTTGCAGGTAATCGATGCCGGTCGGCTCTTCTTTGATCTTGCGGCCTAATGCTGTGTTCTCGCGTTGGAACGTCCAGGGAATGAACGCCGTAAAGCCGCTGGTCTCGTCCTGGACATCGCGTATTCGCTGTAAGTGGTTGACGCGATGCGAAATGTTGTCACCGATCCCGAACATCATCGTCGCGGTCGAGATCAGCCCGACCTTGTGGACTGCACGCATCACGTCGAGCCACTCCTGCGTCGTGCATTTTGTCGAGACGCGCTTGCGGACCTCGTCGTCGAGTATCTCGCCGCCGCCGCCGGGCAGTGAATTCAGTCCTGCGTCTTTCAAACGCTGCATGATCGCCACGTAATCCAATCCGCTGATGAGATGTATGTTGTGTATCTCGGGCGGCGAAAAGCAATGCAGCTGGAACTTCGGGTACTTTGCGTGCAGCGTCCTCAGCAGGTCCTCGTACCACTCGATATTGAAATCCGGATGTAGCCCTCCCTGCATCAGCACGCCGGTGCCGCCGAGGGCGATCGTCTCGTCGATGCGTTTGCAGATCTCCTCGATCGAATGTACGTAAGTATCCGGCTTTCCCGGCCGCCGGTAGAACGCGCAGAAGGTGCAGACCACATTGCAAACATTGGTATAGTTGATGTTACGGTCGATGATGTAGGTCACGACCTCGGGGTCGTTCTTACGCTGCCGGATCTCGTCTGCGGCGACGCCGATGCGTGCGAGATCTCTCGATTCGAGCAATGCGGTACAGTCTTCGGCGGTCAGCCTTTCGGCCGATAGGGCTTTGTCCAAGATAGGTTGTATCGACGGCGACATTGGCTTTATATTAACAAAATCCGCAGCGGAACAGACGATGGCGAAACGGCAGAAACAAATAAAGATCAAGTCCAAACTGATCAAATCAAAGACAGGATCGGGCTGGCATTTCCTGATCTTTGACGAACACATTGTCGACCCGTTCGGGTTTGAGGACCGATTTCGCCGCGTGCTCTGCTCGATCAACGGCGGCGAAAAATTTCACTGCGCGTTGATGCCTGACGGCAATGAGTTTTACATCATCGTCAACAAGAAGCGGCGCGATGAGCTCGGCATAGTGGCCGGCGACATAGTCGACGTTTTATTGGAAAAGGACGAAAGCGAATACGGCCTGCCAATGCCCGAGGAATTTCGCGCGGTCCTCGACCAGGATCCCGATGGCGACCGTCTCTTTCATATGCTCGGCAAGGGCCACCAACGGTCCGTTTTATATCTGCTCTCGCGGCCGAAAGACGTTGATGTCCGCATTCATCAATCGCTCGTGGTGGTACAGCACCTAAAGGAAAATGACGGAAAGGTCATCGGCGACAAGCTTTACCACGAACTAAAACGCCCGTCGTTCGATTGCTGATGGCGATCTAGACGTAGTCAAGCGGTTTGTTCCCTGCGATCAGGCCGTTTTTCGCGGCCAGTTCAAAATACAGCTCCATTCCCCGCCGCATCGACTCGTCGATCGAGTACGAAATATTTTGCGAGAGGTATTCACGCATCGCGTCGTTTGATAGACCGATGTCGGGCGTGTAATTTGCGATGATGGCGTCGAGATGCGCCAGGCCTTCATCGCGCGCCGCGGCAAAGTCGATCTCGCAGCGTTCCTGTTTGATCATCCACATCGCAAATACAAAGCCTAGGCCGGTGTGACGGTGCCAGAGTCCGGCCAGGTCGAATGATTTTAGATTTTGGATCTTAGATTTGGGATTTGATTCCGCATTCCGCACGCCGCATTCCGCAATCGATAGCGCGGGATCACCGATGATCAGTGCAGCATCAGACTGCTTTAGCATCGCGTCAACGTCGGGCTCGGCACCGCGCCATTCGGGCTCGAAGCCGAGAAATTCGCGGAAAATGATCTTTGTAAGTACGACAGATGTTTTTGACGATACGTCGAGCGCCACCGACCGTACGTTGCTCAATTCGCGGCCGTCAGTGACCAGACAGACACTGCGGACGCGTTCCCTCGCGCTGATGCAGACATCCGGAATAAGCCGGACGCCGTCGATCTGCTGAAAGGCGATCACGGGCACAAGGGCGGCATCGACCCGGCCCTTTTCGAGCAGCTCGGCAGAACGTGCCGGTGCGTTGTCGAGAATGATCTCGACCTTGCCGTGGTTCGATCCATAGAGAAACGACCACACGAGCGGTGCCGTATTAGAGTAACCCGAGGCTGATATACGCGGCTGCGTCATCTTCAATTAGATAACCATATTGCATCGCATTTGTCAGATTCTTGTTTGCATCGACGTTTTCCATTATTCTCTACCGATATGGGACACATAAAGCCGGTCTTGCCGCTCGCTGCTATTCTGCTTCTCGCGGCAAGCGCATGGCCGCAGCTCGTTGTCGTAAACGACCCGACGACGCCGGCGCGCGAGACAAAGATGACCGCCGCCGAGCGAACTATATTCGAGCGCGACGCGTTGCCGGCCGTACGAAAGATGATACCGTCCGATACTTGCGAAGAATCGCTGGAAGCAGCTGGAGTCGCCCGCGGCGCCTTTACAGCTGCAGGTAAGCGCCAGTCTTTGATCTTCTATCAATATTGCCAGACCGGCAACGGCTTTGGCTGGAACGGTCTTGTGCTGATCGAGGGCGACGCGGTCGTGGGCAATTTTGTCTCGGACGGCGGTTGGGGCCTCGATATCGCGGCTGTTCCTGACATCGATCAGGACGGCGTGCTCGAATTTACGCTCGCCTATTCAGGCGGTCTTCATCAAGGGCACGGCGGAACCGGCGTCGACGTAATGGAATTCTCAGCTGGTCTCCCCGTCGGCATAGGATGGTACAAGGCCGAGGAGTTCGGCGAATCCGACGCGTCGACTTCATGGAAGCTCACTGCCAAGCCGGGCAAGTCGCCGATATTCTACAAACAAAAGTTTTTATCGGGTAAGGATGGAACCACGCGTGCCGCCGGCAAGAGCGTGGTAACAAAACTCGACAAAACATTTGTCAGCAAATTCGAGCGTGTAAAATGAGCCGCTTTTACGATATAACCGTCGCGGTAAGCGAGTCAGTACCTATTTATAAAGGCGACCCCGGCGTCGAGGTCCGATCTTTCAAGTCCATCGCCGATGGCGCGAGCGCGAATGTCTCGCAAGTCGCCTTCGGCGTGCACACAGGAACCCACGTCGACGCGCCGAATCATTTTATCGACGGCGCAAAACGCATCGACCAACTTGACCCGCAAAAATTGGTCGGGCCATGCCGAGTTGTCGCAGTTCCGGACGATGTGATCGCCATAGAGCCGCAACACGTTGGCGATATCGACGGCGTCGAACGCGTGTTGTTCAAAACACGTAATTCGCAGTTTTGGGCGACGCCCGGGGACGGTTTTCGTACGGACTTTACCTATCTCGTGCCCGAGACCGCCAAAATGCTGGTCGATAACGGCGTCATCCTTGTCGGCATCGACTATCTTTCGATAGAAAAATCAGGCTCGCCAGGCCATCCGGTACATGTAACGCTGCTGGAGAAAGAGGTCGTTATCCTCGAGGGCGTCGATCTTCGAAGCATCGAGCCCGGCGATTACGACCTGATCTGCATGCCGCTAAAATACATCGGCGGTGGCGGCGACGGCTCGCCGGCGAGGACATTTCTGATCGAACGCTAAAGAATCGGAGATTGCGGCCACATGAAAAGAATGGGTATTGGAACGTATGCGTTGATGCTGAGTGTCACACTCTGGGGCGTGTTACTCGGTGGAATCGTTTATTCGCATCTCGTGTTTTTTCCGGTCTATCTTTCACATCTGCCGGAATCGTCCGTTCTGGTCAACGGCGAGTACGGTCTAAACGACGCGACTTTCTGGACGATGATACATCCCCTGCTGATCCTGTCGCTCGTCGTGTCGCTCGTTGCGAATTGGCGAGATCGGTCTCGCAGGAACATGGTGGTGATCACATTCGGAGTCTATATTGTCGTGATCATAACCACGATGATCTATTTTCTTCCCGAACTGGGACAATTCAGCAGAAGTCCGCTGCTGCCAGACGTCACAGCGGCCGAATGGGTCGCGCGCGGACAGCGTTGGCAACACATGAGCTGGATACGCGGTACTATCTGTCTCTTGAACATCGTGCCGCTGCTGTTCGCTCTCGCCACTTCGAGGAGCGTCATTGAAGAAGGTTGACGAGAGGTCATATCGCGAGAGTGTTTACGAGCTTGTGAGATCGATACCTGTGGGCCGCGTGATGACCTACGGCCAGATCGCGCTTATGCTTGGCGAAGGGTACACAGCGCGCACTGTCGGCTATGTAATGCACGGCGCCGATTCTGAGCAAGTGCCGTGGCAGCGCGTGATCAACTCGCAGGGCAAATGCTCGACTGGCCGGCTGACCATTCCCATCAATTTGCAGCAGGAATTGCTCGAGGCAGAAGGCGTTGAGTTCAACGCTGCGGGAAAATGCGATCTTGGGCGGTTTCAGTGGTTTCCGGAAGGATTTGACGCTAGAGAGGATATACAGCCGAGTCTTCTTATCTAACTTCAGCTGCCGCATGGGTTCTGACTAGCGTCCCCACTTCAATTTGTTCCGCAGAACGTCAAAGTAGTTACGATTCGCCGGCTTGACTAGGTTGAATGTCGTCGCGCTTTTGCGGATCACGACGCGGTCGCCGGCCGTGAGCGCGAATCCGGTCTGACCGTCGAATGTGAGCACAACGCCTTCGTTCTCGTGCTTGAGCCGCAGCTCGATCTCGGCAGTGTCGGGTACAACGATAGGCCGATTAGTGAGTGTGAACGGGCAGATCGGCGTCACGACCATCGCATTCATCGACGGGAAGATGATCGGGCCGCCGGCCGAGAGGTTGTAGGCCGTCGAGCCGGTCGGCGTCGAGACGATCAGGCCGTCGGAGCGGAACGCATTGACAAAAAGGCCGTTGAGCTTGACCTCGATCTCGATTATTCGCGCTAGTGCGGCTTTATTGATAACCACGTCATTCAACACGCGGCCCCGCGCGGCCATGGCGCCGTCGTGATGAAGCTCGGCGTCGAGCATCACGCGTCGGTCGACCTCGTAATCGCCCGCTATGATCACTTCGAGAGCCGGAAAAAGCTCTTCAATTCGAAAATCCGTCAAGTAACCGAGCCCGCCGTAGTTTACACCGAGCACAAACGTGTCGCTGGCATCGATCATGCGGGCCGTTGCGATCATCGTACCGTCGCCGCCTAATACCACGATCAGATCGGCAGCCGACAATGTATGGTCGTCCGCGTCGGCCATCGCTGAGACCGGTTCACCGGCCTGTGCGATATTGTGGGTCGCCAGCCAGGCCGTGACCTCGGCTGCCGTCGCCAGCGCCTCGGCGTGGCCGGGCTTGACGACAATACCGACCGAATTTATCTTTCGAGCAGTCATTTATTCCGGTTTATCATCGATGAAAAGCCGTGAAACTGCAAGTTTTATTGCCCGTCGGGCCGTTGGATTTCCCTAGTGTTTTTGCTAGACTGTGCCTTTGTCCCATTGGGCAATTAGTCTGATTTTTGAGTCTAGCAGGTATCCATAGATGTTAAAGTTCTTCAACCGCCTCGAGAGGACACGCAATTTTGTCCTTTTTTTGTTTGCCATCCTTATGGTGCTCGGCCTCGTTCTCTTTTACACGCCGGTCCGCAACCAGTATCAGGCCAACCTGACGCACAGCGAGGAAACCGCCGCGTCCGTCGCCGGCGAAAAGATCACCGTCGGCGAGTTGATCCGCCAAAAAGAGAATTACAGCCGGATGATGCAGGGCCAAACGTACCCGACAAAAATGGTCCTCGATGGACAGATCGGCAGCCGCATCGGCCGAATCGAGGCCGCAAGGTACGGCCTTACGGCCTCCGACGCCGAGGTCGCCGCCGAGATCCGCAAGCAGACCAAATCTGACGATCCGACAAAGCCATTCGACCAGGCAATTTACGAGCAGAACGTGATGGAATCATACGGCAGCATCTCGGCGTACGAAGAGAGTGTTCGCGACGACCTCAGTTCGAAGAAGCTTACCGCCTTTCTCACCTCGGGCGTGACGGTCTCGGAACAGGAAGTGCTCGACGATTTTCAGCGCAAGAACACAAAATTCGACCTGAGCTATGTCGCCGTGAGCGCGACCGACCTGGCGAAGACGATCACGCCGACCGACCAGGAGCTGCGCGACTATTTTGAGAAGAACAAGGCCAGCTATTACATCAGCGTTCCGCAAAAGAAGATCCGCTACATTTTTGTCAACACGAGCAAGATAGGCGAGAAGCTGCAGATCCCGGACGCGGACCTCAGGGCTGAGTTCGACAATTTACCGGCGGACAAAAAGTCGGCTGGCGTACTTGGTCAGGAGATCGTGCTGCGCATTCCAAAACCCGATCAGGACGCCGATATTCAACAGAAAGCGGCGGACCTCGTGACGCAGCTTCGCAAGGACGGCCCCACCGTTACCGAAGAGGCGTTCGCAAATATGGCCCGCGGCCAATCTGAGAATCCGGCGACGGCTTTAAAGGGCGGGGCTCTTCCCGGGCCTGTTCGCGAAGACACTTCAAAGTCTGATGATCCATATCAGAAACTGATAAAAATGCAGCCGGGCCAGATAACCGAGCCGATCAGTTATAAGGGACGATATTTCATCCTCCGGCGCGGCGATGATGTGCCGAAAACGTTCGAGTCCGCGAAGAAAGAGCTTGAGGTCAGCCTGCGCAACCGCCGCGCTTATTCGATCGCGGCCGAGCTCGCACAGAAAGTCGCGGATTCGCTCAAAGAGACCAAGGACCCCCAGAAAACCGCCCAAGCTTTTGCCGGGCAGGCGAATATGAGCGTCGCCGACATGGTCCGCGAGACGGCCTATATCAAGCCCGGCGACGACGTGCCGAACATCGGCGTGTCGAGCCAGTTCGAGGACGGCATCAAGAACCTCGAGAACGCGGGCGACGTCGGCGATAAGACGCCGGTAAAGGACGGCTTCGCCATTCCGATGCTGGCCGACAAAAAGGACCCGCGTGACGCCGAGTTTGACGAGGTCAAGGCCCAGATCGTCGATGTCGTCAAGCTCGAGAAAGCGCGCTCGCAGGTCGACGTGATCGCCAGCCAGATCGCTTCAGGTGCGACGGACGCCGCATCACTTGCCGCCGTCGCCAAAGCGAAAGGAATGGCCCCGAAAGACCAGAAGAACTTTGTTCTCGGTTCACCGCTCGGCGAAGGCCCGACGGCGGGAACGAATGAGGAATTGGAGAATGCCCTCTTTGTGATGAAGGCCGGTGACGTATCTAGAAAGCCGGTAAAGATCGGCGATAGTCTGTATATTATCGGCGTCAACAACCGCGAGGACGCGGACACCACTGAATTTGCTAAACAGCGCAGCGGCCTGATGGAGCAAATGCTCTCAAAGAAGCGGAACGCAGTCATCGGCGACTATCTTGCAGCCGCCAAGCAAAAACTGCAGACTGCGGGCGACATAAAGATCTACCAGGATGCCGTCGACAAGATCGACGCCCCGGAACCAGGAGCGCCCGCGCCGGACAACAACAACAGCTGATCGAGAATGGAGAATTGAAAATGGAAAATGCGGAAGCGCCGGCTTCCGCATTTTTTCATTCTCCATTCTCAATTTTCAATTCTCAATTTTAGACTTACCACCATCCAAGCAGCTTCCACCACGCTAAGCCTACCGTCGACCAGATCGCGATATTCACGACTGAGGCCATCAGGCCGATGGTCCACCATTTACCCTGCTTTGCGTATCCGGTGCCGAAATAGATCGGGCCGGGTGTCGTGCCAAAGTGGGTGAGGCTGGCGCTCAACGTCGCAAAAAAGGTCAGAAACAGCACTGCGAGCCCGGCAGGCGCACCGGCGGTCAGCGTTACGAGCACGAAGGGCACATACATCGCGAGAGCATGCGCGGTGATCGATGCGAAAAGATAATGCGCGTAAAAATAGATCAGAACCAGGATCGCGAGGGCGACCATCCATGTCATTCCGTTTGTGTAGCCTGCGACCGACTGGGCAAATAACTTGGGAATACCGCTTTCAGCGAGTGCGCCGGCCATGTTGACCAGTCCGCCGTACCAGATAAATGTCGACCAGGCATTCCTCTCGCCCATCAGCTCGTTCCAGGTGACGACCTTGGTCAGCAGTAGGAAGCCGATCCCGGCAAGCGCGATGATAGCCGGGTCGATGGAGTGCAGACGTGCCTGCATCGTCCAGAGGAAAATGACCCCGACGAGCGTCCCGATGAGGGTCCACTCGTCGCGTGTCACGCGGCCCATCTTCGCGAGCTCTTTCGACGCAAACGCGGGCGCGTCTGGGGTGACCTTGACCTCGGGTGGGAAGAATCGATAGATCAAAGCCGGGACCACGGCGAGCGAAAGGATCGACGGGACGATCGCCGCAGCAAGCCATCCAAAATACGTCAGCTCGATACCCGCCGTTTCGCTTGCGAGTCTTCGCATGACGAAATTGCCTGTATGTCCGGTCAGGAACGTCGCGGCGATGACGACCTCGCACTGGTACAGCAGGTACATGAGATATTCGCCGAGACGGCCGGCGGTTCCGTCATCCGGGCGCGAATCGTAGCTCTCGCTTACCGACACGGCGATCGGTATCACGATGCCGCCATTACGCGCGGCGTTTGAGGGAACGACCGAGGCGAGGACGAAATCGGTCGCGATGAGAGCGTAGCCGAGACCATAGGTGTTTTTGCCGATCAAACGAATGAAAAGAAGGGCTATGCGACGGCCTAATCCGGTCTTGATGACCGCGGCAGAGAGAAAAAATGCGGCGAGTACGATCCAGACGACCGGGTCCGCATAGCCCTTGAGCGCGTCGAATGGCTTGAGCACGCCAAAGACGGCGGTGGCCGTTACGCCGAGAAGGACGATGGCGCTGCCGGTCAGCGGCTGAACGATCGAGCCGACGATCGTCGCGATGAAGATCGCGAGCAGCAGCCACGCTTTATACTCGACGCCCGCGGGCGTTGGGATGATCGCGATGACCACGCCGGTTCCGAGTGTGATCAGCCATTTGACGTATGTTTTTTGCATACAAAGATGCCACAGAGATCACAAAGATAACGTACTCTGTGTTCTCTGTGGCTAAGAAATTCCGGGTGCGCTATTTCCCGTGGACGTTCATAAAGTACCAAGCCGTAATGCAGCCCCAGATCACGATATTCGCGAGCGACGCGACGAGGCCGATGTTCCGTGTCTTGGGATCTCTGCCGGTACTGCGGTCGCTTTTGCCGTACATGAGCACCATCACCAGCAGGCCCGTTAGTATCCAGGCAAAGAGCCTGATACCGAGATTGAGAGCCATGTTATCCGCGGCTTTTTGCTCGGGTTTCAGGTCCATGAGGTACGGCACCTGATAAAGCGTCAGAGCAAGCACCAGAACAATGCCTAAGAGAGCGGCGATCGGCGGTTTATAGCCCGGGCCCGTTTCTACCGCGAGATTGGGATCCGTCGCGGCGCTGAGGTTGCTGTGGTAGTAGCTGTACGCAAAATAGATCACGAGTCCGATCGCCATCCAGTCGATGAGGCGGATCCACGTGTCAAGCGGTAGGCTGTTCATCAGATATGCCGCCGACACAACCGTGCATATCGGAATGATCGGCGAGAGCGGCACCTTGAACGGGCGATGCAGCGCCGGGTTCGACGAGCGCAAAATTATAATGCCCGTACCGACGATGACAAACGCGAAGAGAGTTCCGATACTCACCAGCTCGCCCAAAAGGCTGATGGGAACAAAGCCCGCGAGGATCGCGACGATCGTTCCGGTGATCGCCGTCGTGATGTGCGGCGTGCGGTATTTCGGATGGATCTTGGCCGCAAATGGCGGCAGCAGCCCGTCCTTCGACATCGAGTAAAAGATACGCGGCTGGCCCATGGTCATCACAACCATTGTCGAGCTTAAGCCAAGCACGGCACCGACCTTGATGATCGTCGGGAAGACCGCGAGTATCGTGCCCATCGTCGTGCCTTGTGCTTGTTTCAGGGCCGCGTCGATCGCTACCGCGATCGGCGCCGCGGCATTCGTCAAGGCGTGGTAGTCGACAAGGCCGACCATGATACCGGCCACAAGGATATAGAGCACAGTGCAGATCGCCAGGCTGCCCATGATCCCGATCGGCATGTCACGCTGCGGATTCTTGGCCTCTTGAGCGGCCGTAGATACAGCGTCAAATCCTATATATGCAAAGAAGATCACCGCCGCACCGGTAACAACGCCGCTAAAGCCAAAAGGCATGAACTCAGCACATCCCGGAGCGCCGACAGTGCAGCCGATGCCGATATTGTCCTTGTTCACATAGCCGACGCCAGCGATGATAAAGAGGACGACCACCAGCACCTTGACCATCACGATCACCGAGTTGAAACTGGCCGACTCCTTAATGCCTCGAATCAGAAGCAGCGTGACCGCGACAGCTATCAATGCCGCGGGAAGATTGAAGACTCCGTGGCCTATGACGGCTCCCGTGGCGTCCTTGATCTCAAGTCCTGGCGGCGCGCTCAATGCCAGGGGGTAATTTATGCCTAGCGTATCGCGAAAGAGACTGACAACATATCCCGACCAACCGACCGCGACCGTAGCCGCTCCAAAGGCATATTCGAGGATCAGGTCCCAGCCGATGATCCAGGCAACAAATTCGCCCAAGGTGCCGTAGCCGTATGCGTAGGCTGAGCCCGAGATCGGCACGCTGGCTGCAAATTCCGAATAGCACAACGCCGCAAAGGCGCTGACGATACCGGCGAGTATCATCGAGATGATCACGGCCGGGCCGGCGTGCTTACCGGCGGCCTGGCCCGTCAAGACAAAGATACCCGTGCCGATAATGGCGCCGATGCCGAGCATCGTCAGGTCGAGGGCGCTCAGGGCCTTTTTCAAGGTATGCTCGCCGGTCTCTTGTGCCTCGGCGATGATCTGGTCGATCGGTTTGGTGGCAAATAGTGACATGAAAACCTCCTAAAGGTGTTTTAACTTGCTTCCGCCTGTCCGGCGGACAAACTTCTCCAAATAAAATAGACCGGCACGCCCGTGAGGACAATTATCAGTCCGGGCCACGTCTCCGTCGTTTGATAGATAAAGAGCACCGCCAATATCACGGACGCTCCGATAACATACAGCGCCGGGACGATCGGATAGCCAAAGGCTTTATACGGCCGCTCGGCGTCGGGTTGTTTCACGCGAAGCACAAAGATGCCGACGATCGTCAGTATATAAAAGATCAACGCGGCCGAGATGACGTAGGTGAGCAGCGTGCCATACAAATTGCCGTATGACGTCGTGCCGTCGGCCGCAGTCTTGACTGTTCGCGGAAGGACGTAAAATGCCGCGAGAATGCCCTGAAGCAGCAGGCCCCAGGCGGGAACGTGAAACTTGTTAAGTTGGCCCGAGCGTTTAAAGAACAATCCGTCCTTCGCCATTGCATAGTAAAGCCGCGCTCCCGCCAGAATAAGTCCGTTGTTGCAGCCAAAGGTCGAGATAACGAACGCAACAGCCATTATGATCGCCCCGACACCCGGAAAAATGACCTCGACCGTAGCCGACGCAACTCGGTCGGACGGCACAGTTTGAATGTCAGCAAATTTCAGCGTCGTGAGGTATGCCACGTTGGCGAGCAGATAAAGCGTAATGACAAGCCCAGTGCCGAATGCGAGCGAGAGCGGAATGTTGCGCTTCGGGTCCTTCACCTCGCCGGCGGTAAACGTGATGTTGTTCCACGCGTCAGCCGAGAACAGTGAGTTTGTTTGTGCGACACAGATGCCGACGAACAATCCGAACGTGGTCGCTGCTGTCAGCCCTGCACCGACATCCTGCAGCTTTCCGCTAACATTCCACAGATTCCCAAAATTCGCCGCCGCTACCTCGGGGTGCCACACCAAACCGACAACGACCCCAAGTACGATAAGGGCGATCAGCGAGCCCGTCTTGGCAAACGTGAACGAGTTCTGGATGAGCTTACCCAGTTTGAGCCCGCGCGTGTTCATCCAGGTGAGCAGCGCGATCATCGCGATGCCGACAAGTTGCGCGGTCGAAAGCGAAAATGCATAGCTCGACGAACCGATCCGTACCGGCTCGATCAGATAATTGGTCTCAGAGATCCAGGGAATGAGGATGCCGCTATACCGGCCAAATCCGACGGCGACCGCCGCGATGGTTGCGGTCTGGATAACGAGAAACAGTGTCCACCCGTAAAGAAAGCCCCAAAAGGGAGAGTAGGCTTCCCGCAAATAGACATACTGTCCGCCGGCCTTTGGCATCATGGCCGCCAGCTCGCCATAGCTGAGCGCGCCGATCATCGTCAGCAGGCCGGTTATTATCCAAACAACAAGCAGCCAGCCGGGCGAGCCGACCTGACGGGCGATGTCGGCCGAAACGATAAAGATACCGCTGCCGATCATCGACCCGGCGACGATCATCGTCGAATCGAGCAGGCCGAGCCCCCGGACAAAGCCCTCGCGTGTGGTTTGTTCTACTTCTGCAACTTCAGTTGCCATTCTTGTCGGAACCACCCAGCTGTCGTGGGTGGTTTGAGATCCAGCATGGAGAGTCGCTGTCTAGTTTGTAATACATTCAAAACCACCTGTGTAAAACGCAGGCGGTTCTGACTAAATTGTCGTTGGCGAGATATTCGTAGGTGTTATTATACGTTTATTACAAAAACTGTCGAGTTCATTTGTCGCATTTTGCCGCACTTATGCCGGATAACACTGTAAAACTGGGCGACATGCCGGCGGATGAATTCCGCAAGCATGGCTATGAGTTGGTCGACTGGATCGCGAATTATTTCGAGCACCTAGACAAGTTTCCCGTCCTCGCCCAAGTCGAGCCTGGCTGGCTAACGAACAACTTACCGACTAACGCTCCCGAGAAAGGCGAGGATTTTAACACTGTGCTCACGGACGTAGACAAATTGATATTACCCGCGGTCACGCATTGGAACCATCCTAATTTTCACGGCCTTTTCTCGACGTCTACCAGCTCGGTCGGAGTGTTTGGCGAGATGCTGGCCGCGGCCTTTGACATGAAAGGCATGCTATGGCGGACGGCGCCCGCGTCTGCCGAGCTTGAGGACGTTGTGCTCGGCTGGCTGCGACAGATGATGGATCTGCCCGATGCCTTTGAGGGCATTATTTACGACACGGCATCGGTCTCGACAATGCACGCAATTGCGGCTGCACGTGAAAAGGCAAATCTGAAGACACGCGAGGAAGGCATGAGCGGCCGGTCCGATCTGCCGTTGATGCGTGTCTATTGCAGCGAGCATGCCCATTCGGCGGCCGATAAGAGCGTAATCACTCTGGGCCTCGGCCTTCGGAGCCTGCGAAAGATCGAGTCGAACGAACGGTTTGAGATGATCCCGGAAAAACTGGCCGAGGCGATCGACGAAGACGTCGAGGCCGGCTATCTGTCTATATGCGTCATCCCGACGATCGGAACCACATCGACCTCGAGCGTCGATCCCGTCGACGCCATAGCCGATATTTGTGAGAAATACGGCGTCTGGATGCACGTCGATACGGCCTATGCAGGATCGATCGCAATTGTGCCCGAATTCCAACAGTATTTCAAAGGCTGGGAACGGGCAGATTCGATCGTCTTCAACCCTCACAAGTGGTTATTTACCCCATTCGACTTGTCGGTACTTTATTGCCGTGACATGACCACCTTGAAGCGGGCCTTTTCGCTCACACCCGAATTCTTAAAGACCAGCGAAAAGGAAACGGTCAAAAACGGCATGGATTATGGCATACAGCTTGGCCGCCGCTTTCGTGCCCTAAAACTCTGGTTCGTCATCCGTTATTTCGGCGTCGAGGGCCTGCAGGCACGGCTCCGCGAACATTGCCGCTTGGCCCGCCTTTTCGCCTCATGGGTCGAGGAAAGCGGTGATTGGGCGATGATGGCACCGGTGCCTTTCGCGCTTGTCTGCTTTCGGGCATGTCCGGGCGGTGCCGGCGATCTCGACGCCCTCAACGAGCGAATAATGAACGCCATCAATGCCTCAGGCGACGCCTATCTTTCACATACAAAGCTCAACGGCAAATTCACGCTCCGGCTCTCAGTCGGCAGCATCCGCGTCGAGGAACGACATCTCGAAAAAGCCTGGAGCCTGCTCAATCAGCATCTTGCGGCACAAAAGCAAACGAATTCGGGGGCGCAAACATCTTAAGAGAGCAATATTTATTGGTTTTGTCTGAAATGAAAAAGATACTAAAGACTCTCGCCCTGTCGGCCGCCTTCGCAGCCCTCACTGTCCCGGCCGTCGCCCAACAGATCAAGCGTACGCCTTTCGACGTGACGAATTATGTGATGGACCTTTCGCTCTCGCCGATCGACCACAAGCTCAATGCTACGGTCGATGTTACGTTCATCCCGCTCGAGGACACGCGGTCTGTTTCGTTCGAGCTGAACGGCTCGCTCAAGGTCGACTCGATCACCCGGGTCGGTGGCACGGCCCCGATGATAATGACCAAGCCCGGAGCTAAGGGACAGGCCGCCCCGGCGCCCGCGAACCCGATCACATTCGTCCAGGACCAGACAAACAGCTCGGACCTTGGCCCTAATGTGCGGATAGATCTCGGCGAAAACATCGCCAAAGACACGCCGGTGAGGCTGCGGTTCAAATACAGCGGCGTGTTGGAGCTGCCCGCCGGCGGCCCGCTTTTGACAAAGAGACTTGCGTATATCGGAAACGACGGCGGCTACCTGATGTATGCCGCACGCTGGTTCCCTTTTCACGATTATGCGGCCGACAAGGCTACCTCTGATATCACGCTGTCCCTGCCCGGTGGGTATCAGGTCGTCGGGTTCAGCGAGACGCCTGTCGCTAACATGGGGGGCAAGTATCGTTTTGTGCAAACGACACCGGCGCTTGTCGGCAATTTTGCCTACGGCAAATACACGCCGCGGACGGTTCGCGTCGTCGACCAGGAAATACAGTTCTTTGCAAAGCCTGGCAGCGATGCTCTTATTTCCTCTTACGGCGAAATGCTCGGCAAGGCGCTCGACTATTACACAAAGCGATTTGGCGCGGCGTCATACGGCAAGCACTTGAACGTCGTCGAGATCGATGACGAGAGCCTTGATTTTTACTCGGCCCGCGGCATGTTGTTTATCGCGGCCAAACCTTTTGAAGAGAACCGTGACGTCACAACGGAGCGCTTGCAGCGTGAAGCTGCCTATCAATGGTGGGGACTGACCGTCGGACTGAGATCCTTTGACGACGCGTGGCTGTCGCAGGGTTTGGCGGAGTACAGCGCTTTTTCGCTTCGCGAAAGCACGCTCGACGGCCCAAAGGTCGACGCGCTTCGCCGCGAGCTGCTCGAAAAATCGCTGACATTCGAGCAAACGGCGTCGTTGCTGCGTGCACCGGCCAACCTCGACGATCAGAGCGCGGGTTACCAATACATCATGTATGGCAAGGGCGCGTTCGTCTACAAGCTGCTTCGCGACACGTTAGGCGACCAGAAGTTCGACACGCTCCTGCGCACGTTTTTGCAGGAATATCGCGGAAGATCAGCCTCGATAGACGATTTTGAAAAGCTCACATCGCGCATCGCCGGCGAGAATATGCGCTACTTCTTCGCCCGCTGGGTCGAGTCGACCGGTGTGCCGGAATTTACCTCTGATTACCTCATTCTCCGAACAAAAGGCGGCAAATTCGTGACGCGGGGCACCGTCAAGCAGAATTACGACAACCTGCGTCTGCCGGTCGACGTGCAATTACGGTCGGAGGGCGAACAGGGGCTGGCGACCGTGACGCTCGATATGCAAGAGGCGAGCGCCGACTTTAACATCGAGTCGACGGGCAAGCCGATCGCGGTCGTCATCGACCCCAACTACAAGCTGTTGCGGATCTCGCCTGACCTTCGCGTGTCATCGATCGCGCGGCGCGGCATCGAGCAGTTCAAGGAAGGCAACTATGCCGAAGCGCAGACGCAATTTGAGGAAGCCTTAAAGCTCGACCGCTCGAATTCGTGGATCTATTACCACCTCGGCCTGCTTTTCCTCGACCAGCGTAACTTCGATCTCGCGATCGACAATTTCAAGGCCGCCATCGCCGGCAACGTAAATCCGGTATGGCTCAACGTCTGGTCGAACATCAAGATGGGCAACGCATATGACGCCAAGGGCGACCGGACGCGTGCCGTCGCTGCCTATAAACGGGCCGAAGGCCTCGGCGACAATTACGACAACGCCCAGGACGCCGTCAAGAGATATCTCGCGACGCCTTACGATCCCAAGGAAAAGCAGACCACAGCGATCAAATAAGAAAAGAGGCTCGCGAACGAGCCTCTTTTCCTTTCCCCTTTCTGCCCTGACCAACTAGAAGTTGAATCTCAATGCGAACTGGATCTCGCGGTTGGTCCCGAGGCCGACTGTCCGCTCAACGGTCGAACGCAGTAGACCGAATGAGGATCCAGCCCTTGTCTGGGTCAGCGGCGTGCCCGGCTGCAGGAAGCCCGAGTTCAGCGTGTAGGTCGCCGCGCCACCTGTGCCGGTTACCGTAAAGCTCGGCAGTGGATTTGCGATGACCGTCGCCGGGTTGGCAAAGTTGGCATGATTGAACAGGTTAAAGACCTCCGTTCTGAACTCCAGGTTATATCTCTCGCTGAAACGGATACGCTTATTCAGAATGAGATCAACCTGAGTGAACTTCGGACCGAACAGGGCATTGCGCGGCAGGTTACCGTAGGCTCCCGGCTGAGGCGTGGCAAAGGCGGCCGGATTGACAAAGTTCCGGTCGTTGTTCAGATACAACGGGACGCCGGAAACGATATCCGGTCGACGCGTCTGTCGTGAAGAACCGCCGCCCGGAGCATTCTGCACAGCGATGAATCCCGGCGGCAGCGGCGTGTTGGCGCTGGCGGTGAATGCATTGACGACGAACCCCTGAGCGTATGTCACATTGCCCGTCGGCGTTGGAACCACACAGCCGCCCGTCGTCTGGCATACAATGACGGTGTCCGGACGCGTTATGGTTATATCGATGGGAACACCGCTGCGGGCGTTTACGATACCGCCGACGTCCCAACCGCCTAAGAGGGCGTTACCGACACTGCCGAGATCCCATCGCCGGCCCCGGCCGATCGGCACGTCATAGATCGCACTCAGGTTGAACGTGTGGCGAACGTCGAAGTTATTCGAGCCAAAATCCGCGGCGTAGTTATTTGTGTCGCCGCTCGGCCTCGCCGGTCCGCCAGTGGGCTCGGCCGCCGTTCTCGCCTCATTAGAACCAGATGTTGTGCCCTCGCTCTTGCCGAACGTGTATTGAGCGTTGAGCGTCAAACCGTTGCTCAATCTGCGGGAAAGCGTGGCCTGCAGGGCGTCGTATTTGTCCGCGCCGCCGCTGGTTTTGAAGTCGATCTCGGCGTACGGGCTGCACTTCGGATTGTTTGCCGACGCTCCGCATGCCGCAATAGCCGCCGCGTTGAGGATATCGAATTGTCGAATGGTCGTAACGCCTATCACGCGGCCGCTTGCATCAGTACGATTGACAACGCCCGCGTTGGTCGGCAGCGGGCTGCCGTCGGTGATAACGGCATTGCCACTGCGAAACACATTCGACAAGCCACGAAGGAAAAGGTTGCGGCCCCGGCTTCCCACATAAGCCACCGTCGCCGTTACCTTGCCCGGTAATTCCTGCTGGAGCGAACCCGTAAAGGTATAGATCTTTTCAGGAACCAGATACTCAGGAGCGTAGGCGCGAGGCTGGTAGGCACGGTTGTTTGGATTATTGATAAAATTCGTGCGGATCGTGTTAACGAATCCGGCGATGTTCGGATCGAAACGAACGGCTGAGCTTCCGGCGAGCGTTGAGCTGATACGGTCGCTCTCGATCGGCTGTATCTGGTCCTCGACCTGGCCCGGGCCGAAATAAATTCCCCAGCCGCCGCGAATGACCGTCTTGCCGCCGCCAAAGAAACCTGTGCCGCCCGGATTCGGCGACCACGTGATACCCAGACGCGGGCCAAGGGCCGATTTGCTCGTTTGGAAGGCAGCGCTGTTCGACGGCTTGAGCGTGCCGTTGGTCGTATCGAACAGCACCTGTCCGTCGCGTGCCTCACGCAGCGGTGTATAGAATTCATATCGCAAGCCAAGATTCAGGGTTATGTTCTTACGTATCTTCCATTCGTCCTGGCCATAGCCGATGTACCATTCCGCCTGCGCCTGACGATTGCCGGTCAACTGATTGTTGAACGGGCTGGGATCGCTCAGGTCGCCCTGGTATTGGACCGAGGCGAGATTGTTCGCGAGAAAATCCGAAAGGGTGTTAAAGACGAACGTGGTGCCGCCGTTGCGATCCGTGTAGATCCGCACCGGCCTGACCTCGACGCCGAACTTGAACTGGTGATCGCCCTTGATCCATGTCAGATTGTCGATAAACGACAAAGAATAGGCCGTATAAGGCTGACCACGTCCGTTTGCGGCGGAGTTAGCACGTATAAGGCCGCCGGGATTAGACGTTCCCGCCGACGCGCCTTGCCCCGCGATGCTGAAGTTGGCAGTGTTGCCCGAGATGTTGAGAACAGCCGCCGACAGGTCGAGGCCCGGTATCGATCGGGCAATGCCGTTTGTCCGGGTAAAGGCACTGTTGTAACCGAATTTGAACTCGTTGATAAGCGTCGGGCTGATAAACCGCTGCCACGCGATAACGCCGTTCTGCGGATTCGCGATGAACTTCAGGTTTCTTCCAGAGACACCTTCGGGCTGGAGGTTGCTGCCGTTGTCGCGGAAGAAGCGGAAATAGATCCGATCCTTTTCGTTCGGGTTATAGTCGAGCCGGAACGAATAAGCATCCTCGTTGACCTGCTGGTTAGCATTCAACTGGGCAACGTCGAACAAATTACTGCCGGTTCCACGCGAGATGATGACGGCACGCGGATCGATAAATGCCGGCAACGCCGCTATCGTACGGGACGTTTGGGTCACGCCGTTGATCGTTTCCTGGCAATTGGCTGGACCCATGCCGACCGGCGGCGCACAAATGCGTGAGACGGCGCCCGGGACCGCCTCGACGGAGTTGATGCCCGCCACGAGTCGATAGCCCTCAAAGCTGCCGAAGAAGAACAGCTTTTTCTTAATGATCGGGCCGCCCACCGAAAAGCCGAATTGGTTGAGTCGAAGCTTCGATTTCTGGCCAGCGATGTTATCAAAGAAGTTTGCGGCGTCCAGGGCATCGTTACGCAGGTATTCGAACGCTGACCCGTGAAAATCGTTGCCGCCCGATTTTGTGATCAGGCTGATCTGTCCGCCCGTGCCGGTGCCGAACTCGGCCGGGAAATTGCTCGATTCGACGCGAAATTCCTGAACGTTCTCGAGCGACGACTGCAGGCGGAACGGGGAGGCGATCTCGCCGTTGAGATTGCCGGGCGAGGAGTCGATGACCGCTGTCCCCTCGATGCCGTCATAGCGGATGATGTTCTGCTCGACCGCACGCGCGTTGAAGCGGATGTCGGCAAACGTGCCCGAGCCGCTGTTGACCGAACCCGGAGCCTGAAGGTAGAGCTGCGAGACCTGGCGTCCGTTGAGCGGCAGCCCTTCGACCTCGCGCGGCGTGACGTTGACGGTCATGCTGGCTGATGAAATATTGAGACCGACGTCTTCACCGGAAACCACGTCTACCGTCGCCGCCACGCCCTTGGGATGCATCGTCAGGTCTATGGTCGTTTGCTGCCCGACGAGAAGCTCGACGCCGGTCTGCGACGCCGGATCAAAATTGGCCGCCGTCGCTGCGACGGTATATATCGATGGCCTGAGGGCTACGAGTTGAAACATTCCGTCCGCACCGGCGATGACCGAACGAACTTCGCCGGTCTTCTCATTGGTCACGGTGACCTTTGCGCCGGGAATGACACCACCGTTCGCGTCCGTCACCGTCCCTGTGACGCGCGCCTGATCGGCCTGCGCCAACAGCACGATCGTTGAAAATATGAATATTAATATTGCCGAGATCACCGGCACGAGGGTTTTGGTCTTCATCATCTCTCCTTTGTGAACCTCTTTTCAGTCGGGGTAAGGCGGCCGGCGACACAGCTATCGCCCAAAAACCGCCCCCTGGTTCCTAAATTGTTAAATTACCTGGCTGCAAAAGAGAGATTATTAGGAAGAGGTTAACGAGAGATGAATTGGGTGTTAAATGAGTGTTAAATTGCGTAGGCCCGCACGTAAGCGAGGGCGGTAGCGAGACGTTGAATGTACCGCCCTTACTTACGTGCGGGCTTGTGCATCGCGTCTTGCATTTCTTTTCTTAACTGCATCCAGATCTCGTAGTATTTCCACTCAGGCGGTGGGTTTTCTTCGCCGTGGTGGTCGGGTTTGAGAATGAGGTCGCCGGTCGCGAGGAGGATGCGTTTTACTTCGGGGTTTTGGTTGAGCTTGGCACGCATCGCGGCGAGGATGAGTTTGTAGTGCTCGCCGGGTGTGGTTGAGCGATACGGGAAACGCTTACCGTTGTAGGTCACCCAATCGATGCCGAGGGTTCTCATATTCTCCTCGGCCAGAGTCCCCGCGGATTTTGCCTCGAACGCCGTCATGTGTGCGACCTCGTCGCGAGAGTATTTCCAAATAACAGCCTTGCCGTCCTCCCCCCTCGTCACTCGTCTCTCGTCACGCGTCCCTTCCGGATAAAGCATCATCTGCCAAAAGCCCTCGACCGACGCGTACCGCTTCCCGTCCAACACAAACGGCGTCGCCGCAAAGTTCGACAAGATCCCAAGCTCGTTACGCTTCGATAAAATAACCTCACCCGGTTTCGCCTCCTGCGGCAATATCTCCCACGCGGGTTTTTTTGGATCGTTAATCGGAGCGAACCAAATCGACGGATAAGTAACGACCGAAGGATCGGTCAGGCGAGAGGCGCGAATAGCCGTAACATCGATCAGGACCTTCGTTCGATGATGACCAGTGTGAGCGCCATACAGTGTGCCGGTGACAACGACACGCTTGCCCATCCGCTCATGGACGACCTTCCATTCTTGGTCGTTTATCTTTTCGTCGTCGTTGTAAATCGCGAGCTGCATCTCACGAACATCCGCGACCGACACGTTGAAGCCATTCAGCCCATCGTCCACGGTACACGTCGGCTTCGCAAGTCTCAGAATTATCGCGGTTTCCTTGGTGTCACCCCGTCTGATGGATTCGTAATTTGGTGGGCCGGCAAACACCCGCGAGTGTAGGGTTCCCATAAGAGAAATAGTCGGGCCATACTCCAAACACTTTTGCGCCGAGGAAATCGAGACGAACGCAAAAAGAAACCCAATCGCGGCAAAATAGTTACACTTCATTGTGCTTCAAACTTGATCTATCCACTTGCGAGCGATTTCCAGTGCTGCCTCCAAGTGATCTTTGAGGTCAACGCGCGAGACTAAAAAATCACGGCGCCGACCGCCGTTCTTAAAGTCCCAAACATGGAGGCCAACAAGGCCGTCGTCATCGGGAATATCAATCCAAATCTGATATCCATCGCGCCTATCCCTCCAGAACTCTACGGAGCGAACCTGACACTCTTTATATTCTTTATGAAGATGTAAGCCGTTTGTTTCGGCCCATTCGTTCAAAATTGAGTCAATCGTTTCGTAGCCCATTGTTGCTCACCTAATCATCTTTTAGTTGGCTTAGCATCTCACCCAGCTTCTCCAGCTTGTCGAGCGGGAGTTCGCGCAATGTGGTTTGGATGTTGGTGTCGGGCGGCGGTTTGGTGAGGGTGCGCCAGCGCTGGGTGTCGTGGACGACTGTCTTGCATCCAGCGCGCCAGTCAAAGAGGTCGTTCGGCGTGCAGTTGAGCATCATTTCTTGACAAAACCACTCGTCAAGTCAGCGCCGGCGATTAGGACGTCGCCATTGTGGGGCGGGCCTTCCCAGCCGCGGTTTACCTCCATTCCGACGACGGCGACGCGGTCCTCGAATGGGCTTTTGATGACACCGATGACACCGGCGTCGAGTGTGAACCAGTATTCCTCTTTGCTGTGGTCGGCCGTGTAAAGCGTTTTGGTGCCGAGCCTGGGCGAGCTTAGCGTGAATGTGAGCCTGTCGACGCGTTCCCCGCCATAGTCGGGGTTCTTGCCCATCTTTGTGATCGCCTTTGCGGTGTACGAGCGGCCGCCGACCGTGAAGGCCTTTCCGAGAAGTGTCGCCCTCGACGCCACAATGCCGTTCTCACTCAGCTTGTCGGAAAAGAGCTTTTGATTCTTTGCCCAGAGCTTGCGGATATCACTTTGCCCAAGCATATCGCCGGTCTTCGGGTCGATGTCGTCATCCTGGCTGTACTTGAACTCCCACAGAACCTTGTCGGTCCGCATGTCCTGGATGAAAAGATTCGCAAAGTAGCACCCGCAAGCCTCGTCAACCGGCTCGACATAATAGGCAAACTTGCCGTCCTTTGACCAGCCGATCGGGAAGAACTGCTCGGGAACGAGCCCCGGATAGCGCGCTGTCGTAAGCCACCATTCGCGAAACTCACGCTTTGCCGCGCGCTCGAGCGCCACCTTTCGCGGCACTGTGTAAGAAGTCGATTGGGCGAAGACCGTTGCCGACGACAGTATTAATAGCAAGATGAGGAATATGGTCTTAGTTCTCGTTCTCATAGTTTTATCGTATCAGGCTCGCCGCGGCGGCCTCGCCGGTCTCGATAGCGCCTTCCATAAAGCCTTGCCAATCGGCGAGGTGTTCGCCGGCGAAGAGGACCTTGCCATGCGGCCGCTGCAGGATCGGGCGGATCCCGAACCACTGGCCTGGCTTGTAGAGCGCGTACGCCCCGTCGGTAAACGGATCACGCTGCCAGGCATACGAGGCGATGCCGCGAGCAAGCCGCGGCGCGTTTGCGTCAAGGTCCACGAGGTCATTGGTGATGATGCGCATTCGCCGCTCGTCGGACTGCGAGGCAAGCACGTCGGCCTTTTCGCCGACAGCGTAGGAGGTTAGGATGCCTTGGCGGCCCGGCTGGTTCTGCGTGCTGTGAAAGTAAAAGTGCGATGTGACATCGGAGACAAGCGAAAAATTTTCGTCGCGCCAAAAACGTTCGTCGTAGAGCACGCTGTTCTTGCAGATTCGCGCGTAAGTCAGCCGCTCGGCGGCATCGCGTTGCGCTGGCGGAAGCGGCGGATTGAATTTTACCTTCAGAAGGCTGTTGATCGGGGCGGTACAGACAACTGCGTCTGCCCTGAAAGTGTCGCTCGCGGTTTTTACCGTGACGCTCCCCCGTGACTGGTTTATCTCGGTAACGAGCGTATTTAAACGAATATTCGCGGCGCCGATGCGCTTGGCAAATTCCTCCGATAGCCGCGAGTTGCCACCCGTCATCTTGTAGTCCATCTCGTTCTTCGGACTCGATTCGGCATACTCGGCCAGCGCGGCAAAAGCCGAAACATGACGGATCGATTCGCCAAAATCCGTGCTGTCCATCAGGTCGCGAAGCCGCAGGTCGTCGGCTGTGAAACCGATCTTTTCGAGGTATGTCCACCAGTCGTATCGGTCGAGTTTAGTCTTCGCCTGGGGCGAGAGTTTGTCGTAACCAGCTATCAGCTTTTCAAACGCCGCCTTCGCCTGTGGCGAAAAACCCCACGCGCCGGGCTTGTAAACCTTGCCGTCACTGAGGAGATGATCCTCAAACTGATGTTTTTGCAGTGGGATCCCAAAATCGTGACACAGCGCCTTTATTCGTTCGTGGCTCTCGCCGACCCACTCGGCTCCGAGTTCGCAGATCAGATCGGTGCCGGCAAACCTGTGCGAGAAAACCCGCCCGCCGATGCGCATCCGTGCCTCGAGGACCGTCACATTCCAACCGGCGTTTTTGAGTTTGTATGCGGCAGCAAGACCCGCAAATCCCGCACCGATCACCACCGCTGAACGCCGTCGGCGCTGCGAAAGAACGCTCGGGGCAAGCGCGAGACCTGCGGTCGTGATCCCGAGCCCTTTCAGAAAATCACGGCGTGTCGTTGTTCGCATTAGATGATCGTCGTTACGATCTCGCGGATGCTGCGCTGCAGCTCGCGGTCGTCGGTGATGGGCGAGCAGATGGCCACCTCGGCCGCAGCGATGGGCGTGATGCCCTTTGCGATGAGCTGTGCGGCATAGATGAGCAGGCGTGTGGAAACGCCCTCCTCGAGGCCGTGGCCGCGGAGGTTGCGGACCTTGTGGCCGATCTTGACGAGGTCGGCGGCGGTCGATTCGTCGATGCCGCCTTCCT
>Ga0163161_10000666_pt1 | contig 27455 bp, 43 predicted proteins | sample S45metaG_FD_129847 | JGI IMG/M metagenome (GOLD analysis project Ga0163161, IMG submission 129847) | Switchgrass rhizosphere microbial communities from Kellogg Biological Station, Michigan, USA - S4-5 metaG | ecosystem: Host-associated > Plants > Roots > Rhizosphere > Soil | place: USA... | reverse complement strand
CTGCGCACCCTGCCGGCGCGCAAGGTCGGGCGGCGCAGCAGCAATGCTGCCGCGCGCTCTTCAAAGGTCGGCCGTAAGGGGAGCGAGCCGAACTAATGGCCCTTACTGCCGCCGATGCTTACCGGCGGGCCATCGACCGCTTTCTCGGCAAACTCTCTGGCTCCGAAACCGTGGGCCAGATGGAGAAGAAGGTTGCAGACCATCTGCGCCTAGCGAAGCAGCGCCCCAAGGTGGACGTGGAGCTGAGCTTCAACGAGGCCGCCGGGGTGTTGGCAATCAGCACGGCTCAACTGCACCACCTCTTGAAGGAACACGCCCCGTCGGGGACGTTGTTCACGGTGAAGGGGGCGCGCAAGCGCTCGACCACGCTCATCCTGTTGATGGCTTGGGCTGCCGAACTCAATGCCAAGGGCCTCTGGAAACCGTTGAGCGAACGGGGCGTTGCGATCGACACCCTCCTTACTGCCGAACTACCGTTTCTGGTGGTCAAAGGGCCTGGCGCTAAGCAGTTCTTCCTGGAGCCGTTGACTGACCAACCGATCACCGAGGCGTTAATCCGCCAGCTCCAAGCATTGGGCGCGCAGATAGGGCTTGGGATTCGGGTCTGCACGCTGACCGAGGCATTCGCCCAGCCGTGGCAGAACCCTGACGTCAAGCGCCAGTGGGTGGACGCATTCAACAACGCAGCCCAAGCCCAGGCCAGCCGTCTGCGGGACCTTGCTCAGCAGCTCGACGCCTCGCGAGCTAGGGTGATCGAACAATCGCTCGACGAGCGTTTGAACCAAACCGCCCAACACACGCGAGCACTCAAGAAAAAGCGCGTCTAAGCAGCGCCTGAATCGGATTGGAAGCCTCCAATATCCGTATTTTGGGTGGCGTTGAATTCGGATGATTACTCCAACGCCCCGGTGGTCGGAGCGATGGAGCAACAAGATGGGCCTTGATATGTATGGGGGGAAGATCCGCAAGGAGGAGACGTCGTGCGAGGGACAGGTGTTCTTTCAGTGGCGATGCCATCCCAACCTCCACGGCTGGATGTTCGGGCTGCACAGTGCCCGGACGGGGTGCTCTGACCCGTTTGAGTTCAACATGGTTCGCGTGTTTCTCGGAGCGGCAGACCTTGACGCATTGGAGCAGGCTGTCCTCGATGAGCGGCTGCCCCACACCGTGGGCTTCTTCTTCGGTGAATCGGATCCCGATCGAGCTGAAGAAGATCTGGACTTCATTGCGCAGGCCCGCGCATTGATCAACGACGGTTGGAACGTGTTCTACGACTCTTGGTGGTAAGCCGCAGTCAGCAGCGCCTCTCGGGCTGGTTCAAGCCCAACTCCCAAAACCCATTCCCTCAACGCGGCAACGCAGCCGTGCTGGCGGAGCATTGCCTGGAGAATCCTCATGCAGTCCAAGTCCAACATTATGCCGTTCAACGCAGCAACCCGCTCCAAGCGCCTTCTGGCACAGAAACCAACCCGGCTCACCACTGTTTGCTACAAGGCAAGCGACAAGGCCCACACGAGCGTGGATTGGTTTACCCCGCCTGCCATCGTCAGGGCGCTGGGAGGAAGGCGCGGCTTTGACCTCGATCCTTGCACGCCCGAAGACCCGTCGCGGCTGCCGGCGCCCACGGCCCGCCGAATGATCCCGCCGAGCCAGGACGGCCTGCTCACGCCGTGGCCCAAGCAGGCATTCGTCTGGATGAACCCGCCCTACGGCAAGGGCATGGAGAAATGGCTGAGCAAGCTGGCCAACCACCCCGGCGGCGGTATCGCCCTGGTGCCGGTCAGCCTGGAGACGGGATGGATGCACGACTGCGTGCTTTCCCACCCCAACGCGACGGCGATTCTGTTCACCCGTGGGAGGCTGAAGTTTGTGCGTCCCGACGGATCCACCGGCACTGCTGCGCCGTCGGGATCGTTGGTAGTGGCTTACGGCAAGCGCGCAGCAGGGCACCTTCAGCAAGCGCACGCAAGCGGTGTGCTGCGCGGGAAGTTCTTTGCCATCGAGCGGGTAGTGCAGGTGGCCAGTGCGAACCAGGAGAGCTCCAATGGCTGATCACTGGAACGTTGTTGTCTTGGGCCGCGCGACGGCCGAACTGGAAATCCGAATCGACGCGGACTCAGAAGAGGCAGCCCTGGAGATTCTGAACTCGATGGGAGTGGCTGACATTCAAGCCGGTGGTTGGCGTACCGAGTTGGAGGAGGTCTACCGCTTCGTGGAGATCATCAGCCCCGATGGTTCCGATCGAGAAGATCTCGGCTGGCCGTGTCCAACCATGCGCCACCACCTCAACTATTAGGAGAAGCCAATGGGAACTTACGAATTCGTCGTCCGGGGTGACTAATTGGTGACCAAGGTGATTGAGGTCTCCGCCCAGACCCAGTCCGAGGCAATGGAGGCATTCGCGCGACTGTCCTTGGCGGAGTTGGATGCCATCGATTGGCACCATGGCGCCCTTACGATTGAAGAAGAGGTGGTGGTGACGGAGGTGGAAACCGGGAGGGAGTTTCAACATCCGTTCTTGACCGATTGCAAGCGCGAGCAATTGGAGCGATTGGCTGAAGATGAGTAGGAGCTTCCGGCTGCTGGTCTTCCATTAGCCAGCAGGGATCGAAGGCCAGCAGGAAAGCCAGCAGTGCAAGGTCGTTGAATCCGATGGGATTTCTACGACTAAAAAGCGCGCTGCTGGCTTGCTGGCTTTCGATTCAACTCCCCTATGCAACGACGTTCAAAGAGCCGGAATTCTGTGGATATCTCAGATTTCAAAACCGATGCATTTTTGACCCAGCAGACCAGTAGAAAGGTCTTCTGTGAATGCAAAGCGTTTGGAATCAAGGATTTGTAGCTGCTGGTCTTCCTGCTGGTCTTCTCTTTCTGCTGGCTAACGGAAGACCAGCAGGGAAGGGAAAGTCAGCAGCACGGGGATTCCGGAGAAAGTGCGAGAAATTCCGCAGTTTTCGTATTTAGTCAAGAACCGTGGGTTGCGAAAAGCTCTTGGAGTGGTTGAGTGGAGGTGTCCCCCACGTGGGACACACCAAACCTTTCACCTTCGGAGTTGCCACCGTGAACGCCGCCACCCATCCCTCATCGCCGCCGTCTTACAGCATCCGCGCCAGCGTGAAAAAGCACGTTCGGATCAAACGTCCTTTGGCGGAACGCCTTCGTCTCGCCGCGGCCGAAAACGAGATGACAGAGAGCGAGTTCATTCGCCGCGTCTTGGAAAACGCGTTGCCACGCGCTGCCTGAGCAAGCCTGTCCCGCCCCACAACGACAAACCCCCACCGGCCAGGGCGAGGGTTTGAGAGGAACCAACAACAATGTCTACAACCAATGTGTCCCCTAAAGGGAAGGCTGTCAACCCGACGACGGAAGAGCCGAGCAACATCGTGCCATTCGAAGCGTCGCGTTTCCTGGGGGCGGAAGCCTCCGCGCGCAAAATCAACGTGGAGGCAGAGGAGCACAAGCAGCTCTACCGCCATGCGGTTGATCGAGAGGGCCAGCGCAAGCCACCGTCGCTCCCCATCCTGTTTTCCCGCCGCACCACCGAATGCGTCGATCGCTTGTGGGCGTGCCAAGCCACCAGCGGCACCGGCGAGATCGTACACCATTGGAACGGCACCTACTGGCAAGCGATCAGCGATGCGGAAGGTGTGGGTGTGGCATCCGATTGGATCGACCGCAACGCCGATTTCGCGGGCAGCCCCAAGCTTGCCAAGGACTGCTGGGACATGGCTTCCCTTCGGCTGCGCCAGAAGAACCCCATGCCGACCCCAGCCAAACGGGCCATCGTGCCGGTGGCAGACGGCTACGTGGAAATCCTTCCCGACGGTTTCCATGTGCTCGCCCCTGATCCCGTCTTGGGCATGACCCATGCGGTCAGGGTGGCGTGTGGTGGCAGGCAGGGCCACGCATACAAGCCCCAGCCTTTGCCGGCGGGCTCGCGCTTCGCCAAGTTTCTCCGCCAAGCCCACGACGACCCGCGAGTCATCGACCTGCTCCAAGAGCAGTGCGGCATGACTCTGTTGCCGGGCGTTTACAGCCAGGCCGCCTGGTGGCACGGCGTCGCAGGCTCCGGCAAGTCCACCTTGGCGGAAATCGTGGAAGCCATGCACCGCCAGGTGGCCCGCTGCAACCTTGAAACCTTGGGCGATCGCTTCAGCTTGGAACCCATGATCGGCGCCAGCCTGATCCTGGTGGACGAAGTGGAGTGCGAGAAGTGGGCCGAAGGTCGGTTCAAGACGATGGTCTCCGGCAATGGCATTGGCATCGACCGCAAGAACCAGAAGCAGCTGGCGAGCTACCATTCCACGGCCAAGTGGATCATCACGTCCAACTCGGCACCCTTCATCCGCGACAAGAGCAACGGCGTGTGGCGCCGTTTGACTGTCGTCCACTGGAAGAGGGCGGTGCCCCAGCAGGAGCACGACCCTGATTTGGTCAAGAAGATCTTGGCCGAAGAGGGCCAATTGGTCCTGGACTGGATGCTCGAGGGGGCCCGCCGCATCGTGGCCCGTGGCAGAGCGCTGTCCGACACCGACGCCGACATGCCCGAAGCCGTGCGCGCGGCGAAGCTGGCCGCCCGCCATGGCAGCGACCAGGTCATGGCTTGGGCTCAGGCCGAGCGTGTGGTGCGTGTTGAGACGGATGAGTGCACGCTTTCCATGCGGCAGGTCTACGAGAACTACAAAAACTGGGGCTACCGGCAAGGGCTGGCGGACATCGATCTCCTCACCGGTCGCCAGTTCTGGCGAGGCTTGAAAGAGATGGGCCTGGACGACGGCGCTCGCTCGAACCGCCGCATCAACGGCAAACAGGAAGAATGCGTGCGCCTGCGAATCAATGGAGCAGCCACCGTCGGCGAGGCCTGTGGCGATGTTCCGTTGAGGTCATCGGCGACCGTGACAGCACTGCCCGTGGCGCAGGAGCGCTCTCAGTCTTTGGAGCCTTGGGAAACCGATGTGACACCCACCCTCGAACAGCAAGGGGCTCGGCAGGAAGAGATGGGGCGTCGATTCGACCACTTGAGTGCTCAGCAGCAGGCGGCTGAGATGGGAGCTCTCCATGCCGATGCGTTGAGGGAGGATGCAGGGCGCACCAGAGCCCGAGTGATCCAATTCCAGCTGCAGGAACGTATCAATGAGTTGGAGATTCGCGCGCTGTTCGGTGAGCTGTTGTCCGCCCTTGAAAGCAGCGAAGCTCAAACTGGCATTGAGCCGGTAGATGGGGCCGCGAGCTGAGGGTCAACGCGAAAGCAGGAGAGGCCAAGGCAGACCTTGGCCTCCCAAAGTGCTGATCAGGCAGCCACAAGCCTGATTTCCGCGGATTCGGAGGCCTGCTCAAGGAGGCCGCGACGACGGATTTCCAAGTCGATGACGTCGGCTTGGTAAGCCAGCGCCGGGGCCATCTCCTTCCCAGACTTCAAGAACGAGGTGATCTCGCTGAAATCGCTCTTGCGTACCTGTGTTGCAACTTCGCTGCCAAGCATTGCTTCGATGCGCTTGGCGTTGAGGGCGCTCACGGTCTCGGCCAGATTGACGAGCGATGCTTTTCCATATTCTGGAGAGCCGCTCTTCAGCTGAACATGAGTCAAGCCAAGGCCAAGGTGGATCAAGCGCTCCTGCAGCAACTGAATTTCGCCGAATCGATCCAGATTGCTGCTGCCGATGGGCGCGTGACGCTCCAGTATGAGCTTGGTGAACTCGTATTCCTCGTGGAACCTGGGGATCAACGTCCGGAGTTGATGCGTGTCACCCTCACCACAGAACTGATGGGCAGACTGAAGGAGGGCGCGGAACCGCGCTTCATCGTTCAGCAGGCTTCTCTCGTGCACCTCGCCTACCAAGTGAAGTGTCCGCGCGATGCCTTCGGATTGCTCTTGTATCTGGGCGCTGATCTTGTTCAATTTCTTGCATACGACCACGAAGCCGGCTGTCGTGACCGCAAGATTCAACCCCGTCATGGCCAAGTTCGCGACCTGTAGGCCCTGCAGGACATTCATGCTCTGCTGGAGGCCATCCATTCCGGTTTGGATGCTGCTCATGCCCTTGGACAAGGCTGACTGGAGCTCTTGAAGTCGCTGCTGTGTCTGGAGCGCATCTCCTGGGAAGATCAAGTGGCCTACGATCTGTCCTCCTTTGCCAGTACCGGCTGCGTGGCGAATGACGCCGCCATGGAGCGTGTAAGTGCCATCGGTCAGCTTGGCCAACACGTCGGGAAACTCAGGCAGAGCCCGGGAAAGGTCGGGATTCACTTGCATGCTAGTAGAGCCTCGCGGTAGGAAGCCAGGTCAGAATCGAACTGGCGGCGACGGATGACAGCAATTTGCAGGACGGCTGGCACCGTGATGCGGAAGGCCGGCGTCGGCGCTTGAAGCGCAGTCGCCCCAACCGCAGTGGCCGCCAAAGGGACCAAAACTAGGGGGGCAACGCGAGCGCCCAAGAACCCAGCAATCCCAGAGGCTCCGCCATTGGCGAGGGCGCTCCAAGCTGATCCGGCCTCTTTGATCATTCCGTTGATGGTTGGCCGCATGAGGTCCGCCAACTGTGCACCACTCTTCTTGGAGACATCGACGGAGACCTCCTTGAAGGCCTTCTGCACCGCTTGGATCAACGCGATCTCTTCAAGATTCCATGGAGCAAGCCCGTTGGAGGGCTTTCCACCCAACTGCTTGGCCACGTCCGATGCCAGTTCTTGATAGGACACCCCGCCTTTGCGCACGGCATTCACAAGGGTGTTGCCACCGAATGCCGAGATCTCTCCGGCAAGAAGTTCCGAGATGTCTTGGAGGCGACCTCGCTCCTTACAGGCCAGAATCTGAGACTTGACCGAGCCATCCAAGGCGACTCGGCCCTTGCCGAAGTCGGTAATGAGGTCGGCGAGCACATTGAGATCGCCGGATGAAGCACGTGAAAGCAAATCGGGCAGCTCCCGATTGCGCGGAACAACCAAATCCATGTTTCCCCCTGTATCCATCGCTAAGCCTGGCCGTCTGAGACCAAGTGAGGCCAGTATCCACGGCCTCAGTCTCAATTCTAGCGAATGCATTGCCCTGTAGATCGATTCAGGGCTTGCCAAATCCCCATCCTGTCGCATGCTGAAACCATGATCGCTTCCGATGCCTTCGTAGACAACAGCATCGACCGCCAGGATGCCTTGGCGACCTCCCCCCGTTTCACCGTGCAACGAGCCCCCGAGGGCATCCGCGTGCAGCTCCAGGAGGGCGACACAGATCCAAGCACCGGTTTGACCATCGACCGGATCCTGGCGCTGCTGGAGAACCTATTCCCTTCCTCAAGCCCTGGGACGCCCACGTGGACCTCGGGTTGCCCATGAACCCCACGACGGGCAAGAGCTAGCGGGGCGGAAACCTGCTCCACCTGTGGGCCCTTCAGAGCGCCTGGGACACCCCGGACAACCGGTGGATGACTTACAAGCAAGCCGCGGCCGTGGGCGCTCAGGTGCGCAGAAGCGAGAAGGCCAGCGTGATTGAGTATTGGGATTGGTCGCCGGTGGAAGAGGCCAAGAAGAGCGGGGACCCCGATCTCATCGCCAAGGCTCGCCCCAAAGTGTTCTTCCCACGTGTGTTCAACGCGATGCAGATCGATGGGTTGCCGGCGTTGGTCCTGCCATCCCCGCGGCCAGAGCCCGATGTCCATCAGGCCTGCGAAGCGGTGCTCAAGGGCAGCGGGGCCGAGATCCACCACGACGGGGGCAACCAGGCCTTCTACCGGCCGATGACGGACAGCATCCACTTGCCCCAGCGCAGCAGCTTCCACTCGGCCAGCGGCTACTACGCCACCGCGCTGCACGAACCGGGTCACTGGACCGGCTTCCCCGCCCGCCTCAACCGCGATCAGAAGGGAGCTTTTGGGAGCATCGACTACGCCAAGGAAGAATTGGTCGCCGAGATCTCCAGCATGCTGATGGGCGAACGACTGGGCATTGGCCATGACCCCACCCAGCACGCGGCGTACGTGAAGTCCTGGATCCAGATCCTCCGGGACGATCCCCGGGAGCTCTTCCGAGCCGCCGCGGCGGCCGAGCGGAGGGAGTTCCTGAAGGTGCCTGAGTTGGTTCGCGAGCCGCTCCCGAAGGTTGAGCAGGAGCGGCAGCCTGTGGCGGCCAATCAGCAGGAGGTTGAAAAACCTGCAAGCAAGGCTTCCACAAACCCGTGCAATCGAACGAAGCAGCGAAACCGCACGATGGTCGCGTGACGACCTAGCTGTATTTCCCTTTCGTTGCTATCAGCTTCTGCCTCAGCGCTTCAATGCGGTCCTTCCGTTGGCCACACAGCGCGTCGAGGGTGTATTCATAGACTTCGAAAGCGTCCAGGATTGCTTCCTGTTGGACGTCTTCTCCGTGCGAGCCTAGGTTGCCGATCATTCGTAGGGCCGTCAGCGAAGGCGCGTGCTCGGCGTTTGATTGCTCGTAGTGTGCAATCCGGGCGTTCAGATCCAGGCGATTTGTTTTTCCGCTGCTGGCATTGACGATTTCACGAGGGATCTCAAGGAAATCCAGCAGGAACTCAACGCTGGCCCGGAGCCGATTGGCGGCTGCACTCGTATCAAACCAGTAGTGTGAGGAGGCAAGGCGGATGTTGTCCCTCACGTTACTTGGAGCCTGAGAGGGAACCTCAATGGTGAGCGGGGCTGGAAACATCGCGCGCGGGCGAAGATAAGACGCATACACCCAGCGGTCATCTTCATCGTCGTAATACTCGACCAGTGACGTATCTCCGGACACAACCACCACTTCACCGCAGCTGCCGTTGTCGCAGATCAGTTGGAGGCTGAAACGCTCCACATCCCAACCCGGTTCCCAATCCGGGTGGTCGCGGTCTTTGATTGAGTAGGTGGGTTCTGAAACCTGGACAGCCTTCCCATCGTGCCTGACGCGCCCCTTGTCGCATTTCGGGCAAGGGAAGTGGGGGAAATGGGCTCGGTCGTAGGTTCCGGACCAGCGTTCGCGATCGAATGCCACGGATGCCTTCCTTAGTGGTGGTTGCATTGATTATCTGGCTTGGATCGTTGGTTATCAAGCTGCACCCCCTTGCGCGTTTTCAGAATCGATCTATGAATAGGAAAGCCTACTCACGAAATGGAGATGCGACTTGAAAACCTTTGTTCTGGCTCTTGCGCTGGCGTTGTCTGCTCCGGCCGCCTTTGCTACCGATTCCACCTCCGCTCGCCGTTACGGTTCGTCCGAGGCCCCGTCCGTCCAGGACGCCCGACTGGGCGAGGTCCTGATGGTTCGCACGGTTCAACTGAAGTCCGGCCAGCGTCTGAACGCCGGTTCTGCCATCGGCGCCGCTGTGGGCTACGGCGCGGCTCGGAAAGTGGACGGTGACTACCGCAATGCAGCCCGGGTGGCCGGTGGCATCATCGGTGCGGTTGCCGGAACCGCGGTTCAAAAGGGCCTCAGCGGCCGCACTGCAGTGGAGATCTACGTGCGCGATCTGTCCGATCGCCGCCAGCGCGTCCTCGCGGTGGTCCAAGACGCCGACGTGGACGTGCGCGAAGGTGATCGGGTGTTCCTGGTGGGGAAGGGCAAGAAGACCCGGGTGGTGCCGATGGCGCGGATTGAAGTGTGGGGTGGTGCCGAGAACGCAAGTGCGTGCGGGGTGGGCGCTTGTGGCGTGAGTTTAGGGGGCATGCGCTGATGGACATCGCGAACCCCATCCTTGCTGTTCTGTTCCTTGGCGCGTTTGCCTACGTGACCGCGTCTGCGCCGATCTGGGCCGGGCACCGTTTCCGACTGGTGTGGGACGGACTGCGCCGACGACGCAAGGGAATCTCCACGGTCGTCGTTCTCAATGCTTTGGCTGGGCTGCTCAGCGTGTTGTTCCTGCTCGGAATCTGGTTGGTCTTGTTCTCAGGGGCGCAAACGGAAATCTCAGCTTCCAAAGTGGTTGTTCTACTCGCAGTTGTCCTCGTGGACGCTCTGCTCTTCCAAAAAGGGTGGAGCCGGGCAGCACTGAGAAGCCAGGGTTGAGCCGAGACCTTACCCACCGCCGCTCGGAGGTCGCCCGGATGTTTCGAGAAGGACACCGCCGGGCCGCCATCGCCCAAGCCCTGGGCGTTCCATCGCCTGTGGTGAGCGCCGACCTGGCCCACCTGGGGTTGCGTCAAAAGCCCCGGCGCCCACTGGCTGACCAGCACGCCCTGGTGGTGCGCCTCCTGGAGCAGGGGAACAATGGCCCTGCAATTGCCAAGCGCCTGGGCGTGACCCGGCAGGCGGTCCACGCTTACCTGCAGGCCCATGGCCTGCTCCCAAACCAGAGGAGGATGCCATGACCCTTTTTCTGGTGGTCGTGCTGTCTGAGCTCGTCCTCTCCGCGGTCACTTTCGGGATCGCGTGGCTGTGCGCCTCCAAAGCACGTCCCATGCGTGGTTGCGTTGGTGTGGCATTTGGCCGTGTTCTACGCGTGCCTGGCACTGCTGGCTTACCAGCTACAGCATGTGGTGAGCCAAGTCTGGTTGGATCCTTCCAACCTATACCTGTCATCCACGCTGGCGCTTGTCGTCTGTTCGATCACGTGTGGGCTGCTTCAGGGCAGCGGGCTGACCCGGAGGCGAGCATGAGGACCAGCCACGGGGGGGGCCGCCCAGACGCCGTCGACGCCCGCCCTCGCCAGGATGGGCTTTTTCAGGGCGAAGGCACGGGCGAGGAAGCTCATCAAGAGCGTGATTCGTTGCTTCAAGCGCTTTACACCGAATCGCTCCATGCCCGCGGGGACGTGGACGCCATTGATCGCATGCTCGATGCCCACCGGGAGGCGTTTGGGGAGCCGGAGCAAGTTGCCTATGCCCGACAGCAAGACGAACGCCATGATCGGGCATTGCCATTGCCGAGCGCTGGCCTGCAGTTGAGGCCGTCCATGGAGCGCTACCTGGATGAGCATCGGTCGTGGAACCCTCCGTCCGCCAAAGAGGCCGCCATCGCACGCTCCAGAGGTCCCACCATGGTGCTCGAAGGGAAGGCATGGCGTGCTGCAGACGACGTTGCCGAGGTTACGGTGGAGGCTCCCAAGGACGACCCGTGGCAGCGGATGCGTTGAGTTCGCGTCTCAGCTGGAGAGACAGTTGGGCACAATCATTGTTGCTAGGAACACGTTGTTCCCTTCGGCTATCCTGCCCAGGGTATCCATCACTGGTATTGCTAACAACAGGGGGCGTTATGGCAAGCGTGACAGTAAGGACGCGGGATGAGCTGGAAGCGGCCAAGAATGCAAAGGCGCAGCAGATTGTGGTTGTGGGCAAGTTGGCAGACGACCTGAAGAAGACGCGCAAGTTCGCCAAGCTTGGTGCCGTCGGTGTTGCAGCAATCGTTGCTGCGGTTGGACTCGCTCCAGTAACGGCTGGGCTCAGCACGCTCAGCTTGGGGGCGGTCGCGGCAGTCACGGGAGTCGAGATCATCGGCATCATCACCGCCGCAAGCCTAGGTCTTTCTTTGGTCCTCGCAATCTACAAAGGCTACGATGTGGAATACGAGGCAGGCGGGAAGGTCATTTTCAAGCGCAAGGAAGGAAAGTGATGCCCGGCTTCGTTCCAGGGGCACCTTACCTTTTTGTTTGCGAGAAGTGCAGTCATCACTTTCAGCGGAAGATCAACTTTGGGCTCTTCTGTCCGGCATGCAAGTCGCTGTCCGTGAAGCCTCGTTTGGTCTGTAAGTAGTGCTCGTTGGCCGCCAAGCTCATGGCGGCCACTCAGGCCATGTTGCACGGGGCGCGCAATTACCTGCTCGGGGAATGCTTGCGGCCCAAGTAGCGACACAGCACGCCTGACAGTCCAACGATAAGTTCCGCCTCTTCCAACGTCGGATCGCCGCCTTCTTTAAGGTGGCGGCCATTGTTGGAAGCAAAGCCATAAATCATTTCCGTTGCGTCTCCGAGTGGCGCTGGAAACAGGTTGGGGTTTCTTCCGAGCAATTTCCCCAAGGTGTCTTTCGATCCAGTGACGTCCCGCGACAAGCATTCCAAGGCAGCCATCCCGTGTTGAATGGCGCCGGTGAGCTCGGGGTTGGGGCGACGAGACAGATCGCGCAATGCCTCGTGGAGTTCATTGGCCGTCGTGTTCTTCCCTGCGCTGCGCAACTCGTTGGTGCCCTTCCTTATAGCAACTTCAAACGCCTCTGAGCCGCGAAACTCAATGCGGTTGCCCAACAGCTGCCAACCGATTCCGTTCTTCCGAAAGACCTTGTTGATTCCGTCCGAGAAGACGTCCGAAGGTGCTTTGGGCTGCCCATAGGCAGGTGGGCGACCTTGAAGGGACGCTGCTATGCTTTCGATGACGTCATACACCTCAAACCATTCGCACTCTTCCAGGTGATGCTGCACCTCCGCGATCACGTTGGGTTCGCTCCAGTTGCCCCGGGTGTCTGGTGCCACGCCAAGCGCACCGCAGACTTCCTTGCGCAGGGTTTCGTATCCAATCCCCGCTTTGCCAGCGATGGCAACAACGGCTCCGCGCAAAACCTCGGGCGCATCTTCACGAATGGTGATGTCTGCATCGGGCGAGCTGTAGTTGTGGCGTTCTGAGAACGTGCTCATGTGCGTTCCTTGCTGTATGTAGGGTCCAAAGTAGGTGCGGCCGTCGCCGTCTACTTGCCGGTTGGGAACAGTTTTGCGTAGCGAAGGGCGGGCTCGTCCGAATGGTTATCCACGATTGGCTCAGGTTCGCCGCCCAGAACCTCTTGGGCCACGTTCTGCGAAGCGGGGTTGTTCACGCTCACCACCGCTTCGATGTAGAAGGGCGGATGCCCGCGAAAGCCGTTTTGGAGCTCTGCAATGCCCGCCGCAAGGATGGCTTTGGCGCGCCCCTGGTTTCGATAACGCTCGGGAACCGCGTAGCCAACCGCTAGGTTTGCATGGCCTTCAAAGGTTCCATTGGGAACGAAATTGGCAAAAGCCGTGACGGTCTTCCCGTCCATCTGAACGTAAGTGAATCGCGGCTTGCCTTGGAGGTGATCCACGTGCAGGTAGACCGTTGGATCGATGCGGCCCCGCTCCAGCCGAAGGCCGCCCGCAGCCAGGGCTTCTTGGAAAGAGATTAGGGCTTGATTGGGATCGGCCACGTTGGACATAGGGGCCTTCGTGAGAGGACAGGTCGTCCCATCGTCGCTGTTCCGACCGAAGCTCTCAAGTTCCCGATGGCTGGCCCACTTGGGAGCAGGCCAGTGCCGGAAGCCGCCGCCGGTCGCTGCGCGCCGGCATCTGAAGAAGCATCCGCATGGATGGAAAGCACAAACGCCTTCGGCGCGAAAAACGATGAGGTGGAAAACTGCGGCCTTAGCTCCGAATTTTTTGCTTTTAGTCAATATTTTGTCCGCTAAGGCCGTGGACAAATTTTCAGGGTGATCTACCTTGAATTCAGTGGTAGGTAATGCCGCCGACCAAGACAAGAGGTGTCAAATGAGAGCAACCGTCACAACCAACGAAGCCAAGATGATCGCATTGGGATTGAATCACGGCTTGATTGAAGATTATGCAGCGGTCTCCTTGGAGCCCGTGAGCTTTGAAGAAGAGGACAGCCTGGGCTGGGCGACCACTTGGAGTGCGGTTCATGCCGTCGAGCTCCACAACGGCGGGAAGGTGCACGTTAACGGCCGATCCTTCCACGTCACCCAAGCCAAGCCTGGTTACAAACACTTGCTCGAGTGCTGGCGAGAAGAGCAGGGGCGGCGCGCAGAACTGGCTAATGATGGGTGACGTGACCCCTCGGATGAACGGTCATTGGGGAGACGGGGAGCTTGGAAAGAGTGAGAGGGCATCCGTGCTTCACGGCATCCATTTCGTCAGTCCCTCGGTGGGTGGCCCGCTCTTCAATACGGTGTGGCTTCCCACGCTTTCCGACTTGCGGGCGCTGCTCACTGACGCTGACCTCTGTAAAGCAGCCGAAACCGAGGTGAGCGCGTTCATTGACACGTTCGTGGACCCGTTGCCCCCTGAGCTCGACGAGGTCATTCATCAGCCATCGATAAGAGAAATTTCCAGCTTGCCGAATGATTGCGGAATCGGCGTGGGCGTTTTTGTGACTGACGCTTTTGCGTTCGTCCTTCAGCGCATGATTCAGGAGGCAATGGCTCAGCACCGTGCGCGTGAGCTGGATGGGGTATGGAAACAATCAGCAGCCGGTGGCAAACGACCCAGGCTCTGACCGCTGGCTCAATGGGCCCTACCTGGCCCACTTTATTGCGCATCCAGATCTACCCAGCCAAGTTCGGAGGCAGTCCACCCGAACCCGTAGCCGGCGCGGTCCGCTGGTTAATCAAGAGGAGACAAGCCATGAGAAATTGTCACAACGTTCAACAAAAGGATGGGGAGTTGCCGGCCGGTGATTCTTGACCACCCGGGGAGGGTGGGCCCAGATCAACACCGAGCACGGGCCCAGCGGTACCTGGACTTCCGGTTCGATGCCGGTGCCGTTCACCTGGACCGCCAAGGCGTGACGTTCCTAGGTCCGGCCGAATCCCTCGCCGTCGTGGATGTCCCGGGTCAAGCCGGGGTGCCGGTGAGGGTGGGCGGCCGCTTGGTGGGGAGACCAACGCCCAGGGTCGCCTGGTGGTGGGCGAGGTGATCCCGCTGGTGCCCACCGAAGTCCGAGTGGACGATCGGGCGCTGCCGCTGGGCACCCAGTTGGCCGAGATCGAGCAAACCGCCACCGCGGGCCGCCAAGCCGGCATGCACCTCACCTTCCTGGTCCTGACCGAGACCGCGCGCACCTACCGCCTCACGGGCCCGGCCATCGAAGCGGGCACGGTGGCCAAGACGGCGACCGAGACCACCCAGGTGGGCTACGACGGCGTGCTCTACCTGGAGCAGCCGCGCCCCAGCCAGACGGTGGACGTGGAAGGGGTCTGCAAGGCCCAGCTGTCTGCGGACCTTGGGGCTGCGCAAACGGTGGCCGAGGTGGCTTGCCGCTGATGGGGAGAGCCTTTGGAAACAAAGGCTTGCTATGTCGCAGGTGCTGCGAAAGTGGCCGTCTACCATGGGGCTGAACGATACTTGGGACAGATACAGAGCAGGAAAGTGGATCGTAGGTGCGCTCGGAACGACCAAGGGTAAAGATGGCGGAATCCATCGCATGGCCCTGTTCAACATAGAGACGGGAAATAGCGCCAACTAACAACGAAAGGCGGCGATCGGGACATCGGCGGGAGCAGACATGGCAAAGACAGGGGAAGTCCAGAAAGTCGTCAGAAGGACGGCCAGTAGTGGCAAGGTGGACTACGCACCACCTGTGGTCCTCAACGAGACCAGCAAGAGCAAGCTGCAAGCGCTGGCTTGGTTCATCCCTCATAGCGATGGTCGAACCACCTTCTCGTTGAAGCTAGAAGGCTTCGTGAAGTCGAAAGGCCAGCCCTTTATCGAGGACAAAGCAAAGACCCTCACGTTGTCGGAAACTTCGTCCCTCCAGCTACTTAAATACCTACAGACACATCTTCCCCTTGCCGCTCAGTCGGAAACGGGGGAGTTCATCTTGATTCGGGTGGCCAACGGCGAGGCCAACCTGACGGGCCATGATCCTCAAGAACTGGTGGGTGCCCTGACAAAGGTTCTATCGCAGTCAGAGTTGCTGGGTCATTTGTCCAGCACTGAACTCACGCATGAGCTAAGCACGGCGCTGCGTGGGTCAATCCGTTTGAGCGAAATGCGATCAGCGGTGGCCGAACTGCGCTCCAACCTCACCCGGGGAGAGGCGGTTGAACAGACTTACCAGGCCTGGTGCGAAAAGCACTGCTGGGCCTTTGGCAACGCCTACGTCGTCCGGGATGAGGTTAGGGGCATTACCACTGGGGACAATCTCGATCTGATGTTGCCCAATGTCATTGCCGGCTATCGGGACATCGTGGAGCTCAAGCGACCGGACAAGGATGTGCTGCTCTACGATGCAGCCCACAAGAACCACTACTTCTCAGCGGAGGTATCCCGCGCCATCGGGCAATGTCATCGCTACTTGGACCTCCTTCATGAGGCAGCCAGGCACGGTTTGCTGGATCACAAAGAAGTAGTCGCCTACCATCCGCGGGCCACCATCGTCATCGGGCGGTCCAATGAGTGGTCCGATGAGCAACAGCGTGCGCTCCACGGCCTCAATCAGCGCATGCACGGGATATCCGTGATGACCTACGATCACCTGCTGGCTCAAGGAGAGCGCCTGATTGAGATGATGAGCCCTAGCAATGGGGATGAAGATGCTGAGACATCAGCTGATGATGACGACATTCCTTGGTAAGAAGTCCCACCCCTCACACCAATAGTCTGGCCGCTATGTCTACGTTAGCTCCCCGGGAAAAACGAAAGCTTGAAGATCTGTTTGGAATGAGCAGTGGTTACGTTCTCGACTTTTCGAACAGCACATTTGCTCGGTTCTTTGAAGAAGTGGTTTATCTGAACATCTACGGAGGGAAATACAGCGAATATGGCTCGTCGAAAGCCAACCATCTGCGCTGTTTCTGGATCAAGGAAGATGATTTCCTGGTAGGCCGGGTAATTCTGGGGTTGCTAGAGCATTGCGGGGATGTCGGTCATCCCGCCTTAGAGCGGCAGGCTCTATTCAAGGAGTGCGAAGCTATAGGGACACGTCTAGCGCAAGCGAAGGCAGTGGCGGATATAGAGGCCATCGAAGGCGACTCGGAGGACTTCCAGAAGGTGGCTAAGGCAGCAAGGGAGTGCTTCGAGCGAAACGAGCCTGAACAAGGCTTGGACCGGTTACATACCTTTCTGGTCAAGTTTCTTCGGAAGCTCTGCGAGGAGCACGGTATACCTAGGGATCGATCGGTGCCGTTGGGCGGTCTGATGGGTGGATACGTGAAGCGCGTCAAGGAGGAAGGTCTCCTCAAGTCTAAGATGGCAGAGCACATCCTAAATGGCGCGACTTCGATATTCGGCCAATACGACTACGTTCGGAACAATCACACGATGGCTCACGACAATCCAGTGCTCGCCTACGACGAGGCGCTGCTGATCGCTAGCAACGTTGCCAGCACTGTGCGATTCATTAAAACGTGTGAGGAAAGATGGCAGCTTGCTCGGCAGCAAGAAGCGACTCTTCCCGAGGACATTGACATCCCGTTCTAATTGTCTCCAGGCTTGCTATTGCGCCCGCGCCACCTGATTCAACCGGGTGGCATAGCCGGGAGACGCATTTTTCTGGTCGATGCCAGAGAGCAAGTTCCGTTGTTGAAAGTCGCCGTGCGTGAGGGAGCAACTCATTATCGAGGCCAAGGATGAGAGTGGTGGTAGTGCCCACGGTCGAGGTTATTCCCTGACCCCTGAAGGCCCGCATCCAGTCTCTCTACGACAAGCTGCCGGAGGCTAGCGATGGGAATTCGCTAAGCCTGTCCTGTGCGTGGTCAAGGCATGCTGGCGGAGCGCGTCTACCGTGCGGCTAGGGTCATGCTTTACTGCAGCCGGCTCCTACGCTGCGCGCCGAACAAAGAAAACTGAGGTGGGTCAGGGCGCTTGCGCGGGTCGAAGTTCGCCGCGCTCCAACAGACCACGCAAGTACTCGGCAACTTCTAACGCAGCCTGGGCCCATTCGTCGTCGTCGCCCAACGGGCGGCCCGGTTGGTCAGCTGCTTTCCCTCCGTGGAAGAGGTTGTTGCGCACGCGTCGCATGGCGATTACCAAAGCCAATGCGTCTTGGCGCGGAAGATCGCTGTCCTCGAACTCCGCTCGCCAAGTCCCGTCTGGGTTCACCCTCACGAACTGCATCTGCGGCCGATTGCGTGCTCCACCGAGAATTTTGTCCTTCGTGCGCTGCGAAATGTGATTGAAAAACGTAGCTGCAGGCATGTTGCGAACCGCTGCATCCACCGCGTCCCAGTCTGCTTTTGCTTTGGTTCGCCCGGGGCCTGCTGGGTTCCCTTCCGCGCCAAGGAAACCATGCTGCTGCTTAAGCAGGGCCTCAATTGCGCCGAAGGCGTTCAACAGGCGATAGGCAAGGGGAGGAGATACTGGCATTCCCGAATCTTAGTTCAGCTTCCGGTTGTGCCCCAACCTTCTGTTTGCCCTGGTTACAGTCGTGAACCTCTTATTGGCGTCTTAGCTTGGCCACACTCGGCGGGTGCCACTTCCCCTTCGCCAGGCGATTCTGCACGAAGGCGCGGTAAGCCTCGGGGGAGGGCGGCGATTTGCGTTTGTGCCGGCGTGTGTTGCAGAGCCAGCAGGCGGCAGCGATGTTGCCGGCCACGTCCTTGCCGCCCTCTTGCTGGGCGACCAGGTGCTCGGCGGTGCAACGAAGCGGCGCGGCCGTTTTGGCGCGCAGGCCGAACGGCTTTAGTTCATCGGGTGAGGCATTCCACATCGGCAGGCTGCAATAGCAGCAGCGGCCCTTCTGGGCGTGGAAAGCGTCGGTTCTCAAACGTTGGAGTTTGGGCATGCTTAGATCTCAAAAGACAGGAAAAACCATCCCGTCGTCGCTTGTGCGATCGAATCGGGAACCTGTTGCCTTGAGCTAAGCAGGCAATACGCCGGGGGCATTTCCCCTCGCGGCAAGGGAGTTATCGCGCCCCAGGGTGGTGGGTGTCAAGATGGGGCCCGTTCGGGTGGCCATGCCAGAAGCGATGGGCTATAACCGTTGGATTCCCGAACGGAGCGCTCCTTTGGCCCTGACCACCCTGAAATCCCTCAACGCCGAAATCAAACAGCTCGAAGCCCAGAAGAAGCTGGTCGAGAAGCGCGACGGCGAGGTGCCCAAAGCCCTGGCGGTCCTCCAGAAGTATGCGAAGGTCCTCAGTCCGGCCCAGCGGCGGCAGGTGGCCAAGCTCATCGGAGAAACGATCGACCCCAAGCCGGCGCGCGCGCCCAAGGCCGCCACTGCATCCCGCAAGGGCCGCAAGCTCGGCAAGGTGGCCCCGAAGTATCGGCTCCCCTCCGGTGAGACGTGGGCTGGTCGGGGTTTGGCCCCCAAGGCCTTCACCGCATGGGCCAAGTCCGCCGAGGGCAAGGCGTGGGCTCAGGCCAACCCCGGAGCGAAGTTCCCCCCGGCCGGTGGCACGGTGAAGAAGGCACACGCCAAGGTGGCCAAGAAGGCGGGCAAGCCGGTGAAGAAAGCCGCACGCAAGGCCGTGAAGAAGGGAGCCCCGAAGACGGCCGAGAAGATGGCGAAAAAGGTGGCGAGGAAGGCTGCCAAGTAAGCCATCAGAGGACGGGTAGGGTGGCCATCTTCTTCGCTTCCGACGGCGACGACGTGGTGTGGAATCAGCGGCTTGAACGGCCTGCCGTTTACCTGGATACCTTCGCCATCCGCGAAATCGCCGACAGCGACGAGTTGTCGGCGCGTTTCGCCCGGGCGTTGAAGTCGAGCGGTGGCACCTGGCTCCTGGCTTCGCTGTCCATGGGCGAGTTCGCCCGTTTCATGGATCCTCGCCACGCGCAGTGCGCCGAGAAGTTGCTTGCCCGAGTGGTGCCCCATATCTACCTCTTCCTGTCCGAACCCGATGTGGGTATGGAAAGGCGGGGCGAGCCGAATTTGGCTAGGCGATCGTTGCCCCGTGCCGACGAGCGCAACATGGACTACTTTTCGCGCCGCTGGGCAAAGGAGCAGAACTTGCCTGAAACGTTTCGGGGGATGTTCCAACTGGTCCACGAGCGCCGCGTAGAGATGGCGACCACATTGGACGACATTGCTTCGAAGGTGGTGGCGTCGCTGTATCATCACCGGCAACTGGACACTTACCGGCGTAATGCCAAGGCAGCGTGGCCCGGCGATGGGCGCACCCGTCAACAAGTCATCTCCGGCGATCTGCTCCGGGAGCTGGTGCTCGACACCAAGGCGACGATCTCCAACAACGACGCACTGGACCTGATGCACGCCGTGGACGCCGTGGACTACTGCGATCTGGTGTTGCTGGACAAAGCGTGGGAGCGACGTGTCAACGCACTCCGTGAGCGTGTTGCCCAAACGGGGATCGACATGCCGGTTGCCGCTTGCTTCTCGAAGAGCAACGATGGAGTGGTGAGATTTCTGGATTCAATCGAACGGTGGCCGGAGCGGGCCGCAAAGGGATGAGCATGAGGGGGATGTTTCCAAAGAAGAAAAGCCGACTGCCCGCGCAAGCAAAGGCGGTCGCGGCAGCCCACGTGCTGTTGGACAGCGCCGAAGGCCTGCTCGACGAGAAGGCTGCGGGCAGGCGATTGCGCCAAGAGGTGGGCCTGCAGTGGACCTACCTCACCTGTATCCAATACTTATCGGGTCAGGAAGCGCTGCAGGCTCTCACGGCCATGCCCAACGACTGGACGGAAAACGGCCGCACCAAACTCCACCTCTTGGGAGCTGCCATCCTGGCGGCACAGACGGTGGCCAACCTGAGGTCCGATGGCACCATGCTTTGCGCCAGTCACCTGGCTCAGGAACTGAAGGGCAAGACGGTGGAACAATGGCTGGCTGAGAAGTCTGGGGCCGAACGGGAAGAAGCCTGACGGCCTGTTCCCCTCGCCACCGATGGCACCGTGGTGCTGGCAGGCCGATCATGGGCTTGCCGTCCTGTCCACTTCACCCGGTAACCGGAAGACGGGGTGAGAACCCCCACTCAAGCGCCGACGAACGAAGCCCCCGTGAGGGGCGTCATTGCGCGGATCGCCGCTCCTGGCAACGCTTCGCGTGCTCGGCCAGATGGGCCGGATGAGGGTGGTTTGCGGGCGAGGCCGGCAGCAGCAAGGGTTTGCCGTGGAGTCCGGCGTAATCGGTGGCCATCAGTGACTCGGCCAGCGCGACCGTGTGCTCGGGCATTATCCAGAGCAACTGGCAGTCGAACAAGGTGTGAAGATCCGCCCGCAGCAACAGGCCGTTGTCCACGCGGTCGGTGTGCTCCCCGCGGAACGGCAGCACATGCGCCGCTTCCAGCACCTCCACCGCCGAACACCCCGTGATGGCGCACTGGCTGCCGTAGGCGTCGAGGAGCCGCGCACGAAAGAGAGCTTGGCCGCGGCGCATGGCGACAGCCCGCATGGCCCATTCGCGCGCATCGCTTTCGGAATTCAGGGCGGGTGGGTGCTCGAAGACCTCGTCCTGGGCCTTGTCCTCCGCTTGCGTAAACTCATCGACCGCCAAGGGAACGGCTCGCCAATCGCCGTCCTCGTTGGGCTGGAGGTCCCAATGGCCATGAACACTGGGGCGGTAGGGCTGATACGTGACGCCACGGAATTTGCCCTCCCGATACAGGCGATCGCGCGGGTGGCCTGCGTCCGTTCGCCAGCTCCTGCGGTGGCAATCGTAATGCCGGCGGTTCGCGTCGTTGACGGTCAGATGCGCCAGGTTGTAGCTGACGTCGGAGTGGTCTTCGTCGGGGTAGTGCCCGGCCAACCATGCCTGAATCTCGCGGGTTGTCGAGGGCTTGCCCAACGCCTCCACGGCCTCCGCGACGTGCCAATACTTGACGGGCTTCTCCTGATGCTTGGCCAGCTCCTCCGCGGGTGGCTCACCGATGCGTTGAAAGGCTAGTTCGAACGCATCCTGTTCCAAGGACACCACACGGCCAACCAAGCTGAAGTCGGGTTCGAAGTCGTTCGTGACCCGCGTGGCGTTGCCAGCGCTTACCTCGTCCGGATCCTCGGAAGTGGCCACCACCACGCGGATGGGCAGATTCTCGTCCAGCGCCTGTTGGAGGTGCCGACGAAAGACGTGTTTGCCCGCGCCCTTCCAGTGGGCCGTCCCGCTGGCATAACGCGCCATGTCGGGCGAGAAATTGTGTGCCCACAGGCTCACCACCACCTCGCGCGGATTATCCGACAGGGTGGAGGAGGTGAACTGGGGGTTGATGAGTTCGATGCTATACCGGCGAAAGGCTTCCGTGATTCGCATGCAAAGAATGTCCTGGCTATCAGTATCGACTGGAGTAATCGCGGTAGTCCTTGCTGGTGCAGCCGCGCTGCACCCATGTCGTGATGTTGGCCTCGCACAATTCGTCGGAATAACCATCCACGTTGGTCATCCCCTGAGGCGGGGCGGACCACATCTTCTGGAGCACGTAGCGTGGCTCGATTCCCATGCGAACTAGGTAAGTGAAGATGTGGCGATAAACCGGGCTGTCAAAAGGCACCGGGTTCCCATCGGGGGTGTAGATCTGGTGGAAGCCAAGCTCCGAATAAGGCGACCAATTGGTGCGTTGAACTCCTGCCATGAACACCAAGGGACAGGCGGAATAGCAGTTGTTGAACAAGGTGGTCTCTAACCCTTTGGCGCGGATGTATGTCCCTGCTTCTATCGCTTCGTTGACATAGCCACCGCCGCTTCCCAAGGCAACGACCTCCACGGTGGAATTGGCTTCGATGGCATCGCGGATCTTCTTCGCAAACCCCTCCTCGATGTCGCCCAGGACTCTCAGCGCCTTGCCGTCGTTGGTCACCACGTAGAAAGACGATTGGCCCTCTTGCTTGATGAAGGCACGGGGCAATCCCAGCTGCCCGGCGCAATCCAGGTTCCAGGTGACCACCCGTTCGTCGTAGGGCATGTCCAGGATGTGCTTGGCGACGCTGGCGAAGTTGTGGAGCGAATTGCTCATGATTCGCAGGTCGGAGGCGTTCTCCGTGGTCTGCGTGTCGTAGTCGGGTTCGTAATCGATGGCCAAGGGTCTGACCAAATCGGCTTTCCCCAGCAACTGGCCAAGCACGTAACACTTGTGCTCGGGGATGTGAATCTCGTTGAAGGCCGTTCCCGCGTGGGTGTGGCCATCGATCGCCACGCCGGCATCGAAGACCTTGGAGCCCAAGGCGGATCGTTGGTCGATGAGCTTGCGCAGCCGGACAACCACCGCCGGATCATCGACGTGCCCCTTCGGTTCCTCGGCGGCGGGAGCGGGCTCTTCCGCCGGCACCGGCTTCGTTTCCGCTTCGGGAATTGGCTCGGGTAAGACCGGGGCGGGTAGCGGAGCCACCACGGGCGGCGAAGGTGGTGTGGGCGCGTTGCATCCCACGAGCATGGCCACGAGGGCCAGGCCAATGATCCGTTGGCTCATAAAGTGTTCTTCCCCTGATTGGCAAAGAATACCCGAGGCCCCGAGGGATCGCATGGTGGGGCGGTGACCCCCACCAGCAGCTAAGGCCGCGGCTTCCCTTCCCGGTGCGGCCATGCCTATTTCGACCGCCGAGCACCCCGGACCATGCCCGACCAGAGCGAGGCGATGGCGAGAGGGACGTGGGCCACTGCTCCATTGGGCGCGATTGCCGGGTGCGAAACCTTGGGCCCACGCGTCCGAGCGCAAGTGCGTTGCACTCCTCCACGGTGTTTCGGCCTCTCTGGCCTCCTGCGCTGCCGCTTCGTCGCTGCCGAGGTGCTGCACGGCCTTTCGTCTCCCCGGATCGGTTCGCGAGCAATCCGCTCGAACCCAACGGAGCAACACCATGGCCAAGAAGAACTCCCAGCCCGCCACCGACCGCCTCGACGTCTTTCTGGTGGAGGAATACGAAGTCCAGGGCGAGAAGCGCAGCAACTGGTCGAAGATCGGCGCTGCCTGGCCGCACCAGGACGGCAAGGGTTACCGCCTGGTCCTCAACGCGGTGCCGGTGAACGGTGTGGTGGTCCTGCGTCTGCCCGAGCCGAAGGAAGATTGAGCCCACGGGGCCCTTCGGGGCCCCTTTCATTTCCTCAGGGAGAACACCCATGACAACCATCAACGCCCAGTGGCGCCACGCTTTCAACGCCGCTCTGCAAGCGCACTTCGCCCTCACCATCCAGGGCGCCGGGCTCACCGACACCGAGCTGGCCCGCTACGCCGACCTGCAGCCCCGAGAGGCGGCCCTCACGTTCGGCGAAGACCACGATCTGGACCGCGTCGATCGCGGGTGGTTCACCTGAAGGGGCATTGAGCCCTTCGTTTCATTCCCTCAAAACCGGGCTTTTCTCCCGGTTCTTGTCTTTAGTCAAAGCGATCCCCTTGCGGGTTTTTCGTGCAGGTGTATCCCAAGCGTATGACGTTCGTGATGCGTGCGTCTGACACCGACCAACGAAATACAAAGGGGGAGAGATGTTCATTGGATTCAGACTGACGAAGCGGCTTGTCGTCAACGTCGTGGTTGCTTTGGTGCTGGCGCGATTGCTTTTCATGGGCATGGACGGCTTGGACCGGTTTTCCGACACGTGGAACCGCACCTTTGGGGCGAGCATGCCCAACGCCAGCGGGTTGCGCGGCGCCGTCAACGGCGCACGCCAGGTGTTCCCGTCGGGGCTGGACGAGTATGCGCGCCAAGCCGAACGGGACGCGGCCCAAAGCACCTCGCTCAAGGACGTGTTTGCCAGCGTGTTCGGACGCGTGAAAAACGAGGAGGTCATGTTGCCCTCCGCCATCAATTCCGCTGGAGGGGAGGGCTCGATCTATGACCGCTACGACCATTGACTTTGAGTGGCTGTCCATTCTCTCCGGGTGGTCCTTGCTCAACGACAGCGCGGCGCTGCTGCGCACCCCCGGCCAGCGCTGGGCGGGCGTGGAGGGATTGCTCATCGGCTACGGCCTCATCGCTGGACAGTGGTTCGTCCTGGCCACCATGGCCGGAGCGCTGGCATGAACACCGTGGGCGCGGTGCTGGCCGCCATGTTGGCTGCAGCGTTCCTGGCCGCTGTCCTGGGCTTGGCCGGTATCCATTGGGTCAACGCCCGGCATGCCAGCGGGGCGCTTCGTGTGCGTTACCGCTTGCGTGCCCAGATCCTTGCCGGTTTGGCGTTGGCGTGGGTGCTCACCCTGGCGAGGCTGTCCACGTGAGCCGGGCACCTTACGTGCAGATGGCCGTTCGCGTGCCACAGGAGCTGAAAGACCTGCTGGAGCAGGTGGCTGACCGGGAGGGAATGCACGTCAGCGAACTCGTTCGCGTGCTGCTGTCTCAATCGTTGACGGACAACAGGTGGAGAGCGCAGGCCATACGCCTTAAAGAGCCGAAACCCCCTCATTCCGGATTTCCTTGAGCTTCGACGTGACGGTCTGGGCAATAGCCTTCAGTTCGATCACAAGAGCAGTTCCGTTTGCCTGTGCCAAGTGATCGGCCAGGTGCCGTCGTTCCTCACCCACAAAGACCATGTATTCCTGGAAAGGTGGCCAGCACATGACCACGGCATCTGTGGTGATGCTGCCTTCCCTGAAAAGCGAACGCATTTCTTCATTCGAGACGATGGAATTGGCCTGATCAAAGCTCAGTCCCATGTCGACCAGCTGCTTTGCCAAACGCATGAGGCAGAGGTCTGTGAATCCAAAGCGCTTCCAAGAGGCGCGAACCGCACTCTGGTCTGGGGCAGGCGAATCCTTCGAAACCAATGGGGGCATCAGTCCACTTCTACCTAGCAGTCCTCGCTTTAGGTAGCTCCGAAGTCCCTCATATCCAATGCCTATGATTGCAGCTGCGCGGGACGTGGTGACTGCTGTCTGCATGGCCTCAGCCTTGAAATGGTCTTGACAGAACCGATCTTGAAGCTTCCCAGAATCGGTGTCAACAGGACCGATTTTTGCATTGTTGGCCATTGGCACCCAAGGAGGTCGCAGAATTCGCCGGTTTCAGCACCGGCATGACAGATAGCCCCGGGGTGGGGATGCAGGTTGCAGCCCAATCAACGGCCGAGATGCGATCGGGGCTCAAGCTATCCGCGCCCCCAGCCGATTGGTATAACGATTCACCACCCAAGGAAAGGACGGTCATGAGCGAAGAAGTAGAAAGAACGCCGCTTGAGGAAATGAGCGGGGAGGAAAAGCTTGAGGAACTGTTTCGAAACGGAGTGCAGTTGTCACGACTTAGGCTGAACATTATGTCGGACGACGTTCAGCGCTATGGGCACGTGTGGGTGGAGGCAACCGAGATTGCACTTCTTTCCGATAACTTCATTCGAGCCATGGTGACTGCCCTGGAGGGCAGACGAGATGCTCCAGAGCTCGCTAAGGCGCTTTATGCAGAGGTAGACGCTGTTATCGCGTTGCAGCGCCATGCTCTCAGAGTTGTTGGCTCCTCTCCGCCCAGCGAGCCTAACGGCAGGAAAGAATGGATTCGCCGCTGGATTGGACCAGGGAAGCGAGCAGGCGACGCCACGCACTCAATTTCTGGAAGCTTCCGTGAGGCTTTGGGTGACCTGTTGCCAGATTGGGCAAAGGGCACTCTGAAGGTCGGCGAGGAACTCTGGGAAATCTACGGTAAGAAGTAAAGGGCAGTCGTCCAACAGCCCTGATCGACCCCTGGCGGGGACAGGGCTACGACTTGGTTTCCCGTTCCGAAAGCTCTAAAGATTCCGCGTAGGTTCTCACCCGCGCCAGCAATTCACGCTGGCGTTCGGGTGGGAGCCGGGAGACCACCAAGATCACTTCCGCCAGCACGTCGGACGCGGCGTGGAAATAGGCCACTGGCAGTCCCAGTTCTTCGGCCAAGCGTTCCATGGTTGCTTCGTCGGGCATGCGCTCCCCTCTCTCATAGCGAGAAATGCGCGGTGCCGCAGAGTTCTGGTCTTCCAATCCCAAAACCGCCCCGAGATCCGCCTGGCTCAGCCCTCGGGCCAGGCGAGCCTCACGGAGGCGGCGGCCGTAGGTAGTGGACACAGGAAGCGGGGCTGGCATCGGTCGAAGCTGAACGCATGGATCGGCCCGCCAGTGTGATGCTTCCAAGCATCGCTTGCATTTGCCAAAATGGCAAATAGGAATGTGCATCCGACAGGGGTAGGAGCATGAAGAAGATGCTGTGCGTAGCGGGGGCTGTTGCAATCTTTTGGTGCACCGCTGAGCAGGCCCGGGCCGAATCGGATCTGCTTCGCCAAATCGGCCGAGCCGTCCAAGGCACGACCAAGGTGGTCAGCGATAGGTCGCGGAGCCCTTACCTCGAGCCTGCCGGGACCTACTGGGACCTGGATCAGGAAGGCTTGGAAGGGGCTCAGCACCTGCGGGCCGGGGTGACGGCTGCCGGGGGCGGGGGCGTGGACACCTGCGACATGCAGTTGCTCGCCATGGCCCATTCGACCTATCGCATCGACGCCGACAAACGCCAATGGTGCCTGCGGCAGTGGTGGCTGATGGACACGAAGGCCCACGGCGCCAATGGGGTCTCAGGCAATGATCCGGCTGCCATCGAGCGCCGTTATGGGCCGGCTTTCGACGCGCGCCTGGAACGCTTCAAGGCCATCCGACGGTTTGCCGTTCGTCCCACGTTCCAAGCCTTGGGCGATGTCGCTTATCGGGCCGACCGTGGGGTGCTGGAAGGCTTCATCCCGATGCCGCAGGTGTCCGCGGCCGGGCAAAGCGTAACGGGCAAAGGCTTTGTGCCCTGGGTCCACCGCACCGCCGGAGGAGTTTCCAGCCCACCCAACGCCGGCCGCTTCCACCTACTGGTCCGAATGGGCGCCCAAGAGGCAGCCAACCTGGCGCGACAAGGTCGCAGCTACCGAGACGATCTGGTGGTGTTCTCCGTCAACCGGGTCTGGGTGGACAGCACGGTGCCGAAGATGGACGTGACGATAGAGAGGGTTCGGCTCGGATACCGCGACGAAACCATCGACGTT
>Ga0163161_10000664_pt1 | contig 27481 bp, 25 predicted proteins | sample S45metaG_FD_129847 | JGI IMG/M metagenome (GOLD analysis project Ga0163161, IMG submission 129847) | Switchgrass rhizosphere microbial communities from Kellogg Biological Station, Michigan, USA - S4-5 metaG | ecosystem: Host-associated > Plants > Roots > Rhizosphere > Soil | place: USA... | reverse complement strand
TTTTTCTTCCTGAGGTACTTTAAATTATTTGAAATATTTGACATAAAAATAAATTTTAAAATAAATTTGGAATTACTAAAATAGTTAGTAATTTTATGCTCATAAAGTTAGTAATATTATTTTGAATTGCAAGAGGGTATACTAAATAGTTTAGTTTTAAGTTTTAAACATAAGATCATGAAAAAGTTTGTTTATATCGTTACCGACAGAAATCGTACAAGTATGCACGTGGGCATGAGCTCTGATTTAATGAAGACACTGGATTTCTACAAACAGATGCCAAACTTATTTTTTGATAACGGGCAACAATTAACCCGCCTGGTTTATTTTGAAGAGTTTAAAACAGAAGCACAAGCTTTACTGCGTTTTAAATCAATTAGTCGGTTTACACGCATGCAGAAAGAACGTTTGGTAAGATCTTGTAATCCAGATTGGATTGATTTAACTATAGGGCTCGATTTCGAAAATATTCTTTTACATCGGAATATAAGCAATCAGGTAAAACTATCATTTACGAGTTTGTCTTAATTGTTACGTTTATTAAACTAAAAGAAATTAAACTATCTCCATAAAAAAAGCGATTATTTGTATTTTAATCGCTTTTAACAAGTTAGGAAAAGGCTAATTTTTTATTTTTTCGAGGAAAACATTTTCCAGATCTTGAAGATTTTTGAAAAATTTACTTTTATCCATAAAGACTTTTGGATTATAGGGCGCTCCTGATTTACGTTTATCGTGGAGATCAAATTGACTTGCGTGAGAGGCAACCCAAAGATCAAAATCAAGCTTTTTCATTGCTTTAAAAGTTTCAGTATAATCTTTTTGGATATCTTTATACGATGCTATTTCTGAAAATTTTCTATCAACAATTATGGATGGCATATTAGCAATCAAAACTTTGTAGCTAGAGTTTTTATCTTTCGTATCAAACATAAAACTACACGATCCTTTAGTATGCCCAGGATGATGAAGCATTGTTAAAGTAGTGTTGCCTAATTTAATCTTATCGTTATTCTTCAATAGGAAATCAGGTTTTACAGGCTTGAAACTTATGCCATATTTCCCAAGTTCATAATCCAATTTTCCGCCGGTTTCAAGAGCGTCCGCATCTTTCTCATCTACATAAAGTTTCGCACCGGTTTCTTTTTTAATCTCAGCCATTGCACCCAAATGATCAAAATGAGCCTGGGTTAAGAGCAAAATTTTGATTGATTTATAATCAAATCCCAAAGCTTTTATGTTTTCTTTTATTATTGAAAGCGAATTAGCTAAGCCTGTATTTATTAAAATATTCCCTTTTTCTGTTACGATTAAATAAGAAGCTAAATCATAAGTGCCAACATAATACAGATTTCCTGCAATTCTAAATGGCTCTGTAGCTTGCGACCATTCTTTTGGATTATTAGCTGGCTCTGTTACTGTTTGAGCAAAACCCAAAAGGCTGCAAGACAATAAAACCGTTAAAAATATTTTTTTCATATGCAATTTCGCAATTAATTTCTTTTTACCATCCTGGAGCGAATGTTAAACCAAATACTCCAGTTTTAACATCTTTCCTTTGAAAAGGAATCGCATAATAAGGCTCCAATACAAAATAGCCAAAAACGTTAACCCGTAACGATATGCCAATACTCATTGCCGGTACACGTTCTGTTGTAGATTGATAGGTAACAGGATTTCCTTTATCATCTTTAACAGGAACACCACTGTTATCTAATACAGGTTCTGTAGTGTAAGTTGGCTCGCTTTTAAACTTTACCTTAGTGTCGTTTGTCCAGGCCAATCCTGCATCAAAGAATAAATTCAGATCAGAGAATAAAAATTTAGAAGGTATTGCGGCTAACTTTTTAGGCCCTGTAAAAGGTAAGCGTACTTCGAAGTTAAAAACGGCTATTTTACTTCCTGTTAACTGGTTAATATCGAAAGATTCTGACGATTGAGCTGAGGTACTTTTGTAAATTGAGTTTGATTCGTAACCTCTAATTAAATAGGGATAACCCAGATACATTGGATAAAGCCTGTCTGCATCTTTACCAATCCTTAAGGTGTTATAACTTCTTACGGCAAATGTTACTGGCTTAGCTCTCCAATATTTACGGAGATCTGCAGTTACGCCGGCAAAGTTATAAGTGCCAAAATACTTTTCCCCGCTTACGCGATATCTAAAACCATCAAGCGGACCAGTAAGGCCAAAAATAGAGTTATCACCAATAAAGCCAGCATTTAACTGATAAAGTGTAAAAGAATTAAACGGAATACCGTAGTCCTGAGAAGCAACGTCGTTAGAAATCCTGCTTTTATCGGAACCAATATAGTAACCCGCTGAATTGTAATAATTGCTATATCGATCAACTCTATAACTGTAATGCGAAAATGCGCCGCCCAATTCAAATCTATGTATTTTACTAAATGGATAAGCCCCAAAAATCTGGATCTGATCTTCAAAAGTTCTAATAATATCTGTTCTGTCTGCTAATGCATTAACAGTTTGATTATCGCCTGTAGGGATATTTTCGTATCCGTAAGATCTAAATCCTGATACATAAGGGATATGGGAAACAGCCGCCCCCCAATTGATCCTGCTTTTCTGATTGATATAACCCACTAATCCACCAAAATCGTAAATTTCTCCGTTTACCGATAAATTTGCTATAATCTGGTTGGTTCCTAATATATCGCTAAACATCCCCACGATACCTCCTGAAACACCGGTTCCGAAACGGCTGGTAGAAACACCGACACCACTATTCGCTAAATAATCTAACCTGAATTTCGGTTTGTATGGAACAGTTTTCATCGAATCTGCTATGGTTTTTTCGAAACGGTCAAAATTATTTAAATTAGAATTGATAATGTTTACACCAATGTTTTCCATCGGGGGAAGAATAGCGGCATCAAAATTCTCTTCCTGATTGCCAATTCGTTTCGCTTTAAAGCTGCTTAACTTAGCATTGTACAATGTATAGCGTTGGTAGCGGTAATAGCTGTACACTATATCATCAGTTGTGGAAACTGAAATTGCAGGCGAAAATTCGGTTATCCCGCTAATTCCTGTAAAATAATCAGTTAACTGATCTACTGTATTATCTGCGAAATTGTATTTATATAAATTCCTAAATCCATCTCTGTTAGAAAGGAAATAGATATTTTGACTGTTTGAAGAGAACTGTGCATTTAGGTTATTTGCTCCTGGAAAAACATTTAAATTGCTCACAGTTTTAGAAGCAATATCATAAACAGCTAGATTTATAGGCAATACTGCATTAACTACATTCGCCTGGATTGCCGCTCTGTCTGATGAAAATACCAATTTTTTACCATCGGGAGAGTAACTAGGGGCATAATCAGAATATACATCGTTAGTAATTTGAGTAATTGTTTTAGTGTCTAAATTGTAAGAGAAGATGTCGCTCTGTCCTTCGACCATGCCCGAAAAAGCTACATCTTTTCCATTTGGCGACCAGGTTAAATTACCAAATTGCTGCACCTGATCCATCGCTGTTTGAGAAACTGTGGTTCCGTTTGAAACATTGATAATCATCATCTGGTTTTTACCATGGCTGAAGATACTGAAGGCAAACTGTTTACTATCCGGCGACCATGCTCCAGCTGACTCTATAAAGTTGAAATCATCAATATGACCGTTAGAAATCTGACTGCTCAGCTTCCTGATAATTCTTCCGGTTTTGGCATCTGCGAGAAATAAATCAATGCCAAAAAGGTCTTTTTCAGACATGAAAGCCAAATATTTTCCGTCTGGACTAAGGGCAGGGGCAACATTCATATTGCCTGCGTTTTTATTGTCGATGATTTTTGTACCCGTAATTTTGATCTGTGAACTATCTGCTTTTAACATCGGCTTATAATGCGCATCGATCGAATTTTTCCATAAACCCGACAATGTTTTGTCATCATAGCCAAAAGTATACCTGATGGCGTTTTCATAACCATATTTTGCAGTATTCTTAAACAGCGGAACGATGGTGGTATCGCCGTACTGAGAACCTATGTAAGTCCAAAATGCCTGACCATAACGATAAGGGAAATATTTATTAGAGTTGGTTAAATCTTTCAACGAAGGGATATCACGGTTCAACATGGCATCTCGCATCCACATGGAAGTAAATGCATCCTTTTTACCGATTGACAAGTATTCAGCCATACCTTCAACCATCCATAGTGGTGTTTGCCCAACATTTTCTAAGCTAATCGAATCTTTTTCGAGTAAAAGATGGTATTGAAAAGCGTGAACAAGCTCGTGACCTAAAACATGTCTTGTTTGGCTATTTAGCTCCATAACAGGCATGATTACCCTGTTTTTTAGTGCCTCTGTAACCCCACCGGTACCAATTCCAATTTCTCCGTTAAGTGCTGTTGTTTGCTGAAAATCAGGATGGTTGTTGTATAAAATAATAGGGTTTTTCTTTAAAAAAGTATCTCTAAAAACTTCCTGATGCATTTTGTACCAGGTTTCGGCATCTTGCGAAAACCGTTTTAAAAGTTTCTCATTTTTGATATAATAATAAATCTCGAAATGGGGTGTCTGCAAAACTTTAAAGTCGAGTTTTTTATACCGTACCTTGTTTTGCCCGAAATATTGGGCCTTAACAGAAAAAGAAAGAATAAGCAGGAGCAATAAAGAAGAATATCGCTTTAATAAAGTAGAGCCTATTTTCATATGTATGGTTTTAGTAATAAAGTTCAATAATTTACAAAAATGAAATTGTAAGAGATTTGGGAAATAAAAATAGCAATTGTTTAAAAGAGTATTAAAATTTTAACATTTTTTAGAATTTATCCCACTCAATAGCGCAGATAGGTGATGTATCTGCTTATTTATTGCGGTAACAACTAAGGCTGATTGTTCTCGTTTTTTTTCTTTTCTTTTTCTTCCTGACGTTGTTTTCTTCTCAGTTCTCTTTCTTCCTTTCTGGTTAAAGGAACAGTAGCTGCTGGAGGAGTCTGAACAGGTTCAACTTTCTTTTCTTCTTTTTTTACTTCAGGTTCAACGGTTACAGGGATAACCGTTTCTGGTGTTTCAGGAACGGTAAACTCTGTTGAATCTACCGCTAAGCTATCGGTTGATGTGGTATCTCTTATAATCCGTGGGCTAGGGCAGTTGTAGGTTCTGGTAATATCAACTGTTGCTTTTGGAAATGGGCCATAAGTATAACCGGATTTTGGATCGAGGTATACTTTCTCCATAAACTTAGCGAAAATAGGTAGTGCCGTTCTTGAGCCCTCTCCTTGTTCGCCGTTTTTAAAGTGTGCCGTTCTTTCATCACAACCCACCCAAACACCAGTTACCAGATCTTTGGTTAAACCCATATACCAGGCATCTACATAATCAGAAGAAGTACCTGTTTTACCACCAATTTGATTGTTTTTTCTAAATAGATCCGGCCATTCCCATAATGCCTGCGATGTACCTTCGGGTTCTTCCATACCACCACGGAACATATATGTCATTAGCCAAGCAATTTCTTCTGTTAAAACCCTTTTTGTTTTAGGCTTAAACTCATCAATTACATTGTTATCCTGATCGGTAATTTTCTCAACTAAAATGGGATCAGTTTTAATCCCTTTATTCATGAAGGTAGCATAAGCTTTTACCATTTCATAAACTGTAACGTCGTTTGAACCCAAACTTACAGATGGAACAGATTCCAGATGACTATCAATACCACACTCGTGTGCATATTTTACAACATTATCCCAGCCCACCTTTTCGGTTACCTGAGCGGTAATGGTGTTTACTGATTTTGCCATTGCCCACCTTAAACTCATTTCACGGTATGAAACACTGTAATCGGCATTTTTTGGCTCCCAATATTTCGTTTCACCTTTATCCTGATAAGCAATTTTAACAGGCTTATCTGTAAATTTATCACAAGGACTCATGCCTTGTTCTAATGCCGTTAAATAAGCAAAAGGTTTAAAAGTAGAACCAGCCTGGCGTTTAGATTGATTAACGTGATCGTATTTGAAAAATTTATGGTCGATACCACCAACCCAAACTTTAATCTTACCACTTGCAGGTTCCATGGTCATCATTCCGGTATTCATGATTTTACCATAATAACGGATAGAATCTAATGTGGAGAATGAAGTATCGCGATCGCCTTTGTAAGTGAAAATCTGCATCCTTTTCTTTTTATTAAAGTATGCGGTAACAGAATCTGGATTGTTAGGGAATTTCTTTTGTAAAAGTGTATAAATCGGCAAGTTTTTCATCGCCCTGTCGGGATAATTAACCTTTTGTTTTTCCGAATCGTACCAAGGATCCTCATTGCCCCATACATTATAAAACCTGCGCTGCAAAATCCTCATCTGATCGGCAACTGCTTCCTCAGCATATTTTTGGAGTTTAGAATCGATAGTAGTGTAAATTTTTAATCCATCTTCATAAAGGTCGTAACCGTTATCAGTACACCATTTCTCTAAGTACTTTGCCACAGCAGCCCTTAAATAAGAGTCCCCATCGCTACCGTCCTGCATTTTGCCTTCTTTTAGTTTAATCGGCTCTTTTGATAATTCGGATAAACTATCTTTGCTCAGGTACTTGTACTTGTTCATCTGTGCAAGCACCACATTTCTTCGTTCCAGAGCTTTTGCCGGGTTTTTGGTTGGATTATACAATGTTGTGCCCTTTAGCATCCCTACAAGCATGGCTGCATCTGTAGTGGCTAAATCTTTTGCTTCCTTATCAAAATAAATCCGGCTCGCTGTTTTTATCCCATAAGTATTGTTACCGAAAGAAACGGTATTCAGGTACATGGTGATAATATCATTTTTAGAATAGTTGGATTCTAACTTTACAGCAGTCATCCATTCCTTTAATTTTACAATTAAGGTTCTTACCAAAGGTATTTTGATCAATAATCCCTGCGATTTATTATAACGCGTACGGTAAAGGTTTTTTGCCAATTGTTGCGTAATGGTGCTGGCCCCGCCGTCTTTACCTAAACCAACAACTGCACGGCCAACCGCTTGTACATCAATACCCCAATGTTTGTAGAAACGCACGTCTTCGGTAGCAACCAAAGCCTGTACCACGCTTGGTGCAATTTCACTGTAATTTACAGGCGTTCTGTTTTCTTTAAAGTATCTTCCAATCAGTTTTCCATCGGCAGTATAAAGTTCCGAACCTACACGAAGGGTAGGTGCTTTAATATCTCTAACACTTGGTGAGTAGCCAAATAGCCACAAAAAGTTTAATTGAAGGGCAGAAAAGAAAATTATTATAAAAAATAAAAATATTGTAGAATAACGTAAGTACTTGTTTTTTATCTCTTTAAACATATTGGATAAGATGATCTTTAGGTAAAAGCTGTGGCGTTAAATATAAAAAACTCTATATGCAAATTAACGTATTTAATTTACTTATTTTTTAGTTCTATATTTAAATTATTGATGCATCGATTTATCTAAAACCAATACATGATTATGAAAAACGAATTTAAAGGATTAATTGTACAAGGCGATAAGAAATTTTCTTTAAAAAATCACAAAACAGATTATACCGGCGGTTATAATAAAGAAAAAGCTAAAGATGCATTGGTGAATTCGAAAATAGAACTCAATCATTTGCAGGAGAAATTATATGCATCTGGAAAACATTCCGTTCTGATTATTTTTCAGGCGATGGATGCCGCAGGGAAAGACAGTGCAATCGAACATGTAATGAGTGGACTAAATCCACAGGGATGCCAGGTTTATACTTTTAAAGTGCCAACATCAGAAGAATATGAACATGATTTTTTGTGGAGACATTATAAAGCTTTGCCAGAACGTGGCAGGATAGGTATTCATAACCGTTCGCATTATGAAAACGTTTTGGTTTGTAAGGTGCATCCCGAATATGTTTTAAGCGAAAATATCCCAGGGCTTAATGATGTAAAAAAGATAAATAAGAGCTTTTGGCAAAAGCGTTATAACAGTATTAGAAATTTTGAAGAACATTTAACGGCCAATGGAACGGTAATTTTGAAGTTTTTTTTAAATGTGAGCAGAGATGAACAAAAACAACGCTTTTTAGAACGTATTGATGATCCTACTAAAAACTGGAAATTCTCTTCGGGCGATATTAAAGAAAGGGCGTTATGGGATAGGTACATGGAGGCCTATCAGGACGCGATTAACGAAACAAGCACAGTAGAATCGCCTTGGCACATCATACCAGCCGATAAAAAATGGTTTGCCCGATTGGCAATAAGTGAAATTATTGAAGATAAATTAAAAAGCCTGGATCTGAAGTTTCCTGTTTTGGGCGAAGCAGAAGTGGTCAAACTCGACGAAACAAAAAGTATTTTATTAAGTGAATAAAAAAATGCAGGTCTATAAGCCGGGTTCTGTTTCCTGATTGCTCAGGATTTCTATCATTTATCCACTATAAACGTTGCCGTTTATCTCTAACGACCTACCCACTAACATCGGACGGGCAGCCCTACGTACGTTAGCCTATTTGGTCTTTCAACTCTCGGGGTTTACAAACCACTACAGTCGCCTGTAATGCTCGTGTGCTCTTACCACACGTTTTCACCCTTATCCCGACGTAAAGTCGGGACGGTATATTTTCTGTTGCACTGATCCGTAATTCAGGTTTTCATTCCTGAACCCCTTTCCGTTAGAAAGCGAGATGCCCTGCGTTGCCCGGACTTTCCTCTCTTCCGATTTTACCCGAAACAGCGATAGAACAACCTGCATTTTGCGCAAAGATGAGTTTTTTTAACCAAAAAGGTACAAAGAACACGAAGATTTATCTCTGGCTATCGTCATGCTGAATTTATTTCAGCATCTATATTAATATTTAAGACCCTGAAATAAATTCAGGGTGACGTACTCAGTAAAAGAAAAATAGCCGAAATAGAAAATTAATTAGAATCTGACTATTTACAATTCTGCAGATCTTTTGAAACCTGCGAGTAGGGTACAAATCCCTGCTTATTGCCAAACGAATTGGTGATATAAACCATTACCTGTGCTACATCAATATCAGCTAGTTCAGGAAAAGCAGGCATTTTTTCTTTGTATTCTTTTCCGTGGACGACCAAAGATTCATTCGCGCCGTTTTTGATAAAACAAGCTAAAAGGTTTTTGTTTGTTTTTAAAAATACCGAATCGGTTAATGGAGGTGCAAGCTCACCCAATCCTTCACCGTTTTCGCCGTGACAATTCTGGCACTTGGCTTTATAAATATCTTTTCCATTCGACATGTAATTCTGCAGATCAATTGTTTGTTGATTTTGGCAAGATACAATGATGCCTATAATGAAAAGGAAAAAGATTGAATTAATGATGTACTTGCGCATGGAGTTTTGTTGTAAAAATCGTCATTTCGAGTGTAATGAAATGGAGTATAGAAATCTTTTTAATTGACTATATAGATTTCTCTCCCGAAAGTTCGGGATTGCACCTCATCCGATAGCTATCGGATCGAAATGACGATTTAGATTATTACTTTTTATATTCAGCCAATAAAACCGGAATATCCTTTTTCAATTGTTCTACCTGCTCTTCTTTAGTGCCATCATAAGCACCACGGATCCGTCTGTCTTTATCGATTAAAACCAGGTATCCTTGATGGATATATCCATCTTTAGCAGTACTGTCTTCGCCAACAGCAACTAAATAATTCTTTTCTGCCAGAGTATAAACGCTGTCTTTACTTCCATAAAGAAACTGCCATTTTGGTCCGTCTACACCTAATTTTTTAGCGTATTTTTTCAGCATATGAGGCTTATCGTATTTAAAATCGATGGTATGTGATACAAACATCACATCCGGATTGGTTTTAAATTCATTATAAACCGTCATTAGGTTGCGGTGCATGGTAGGGCAGATGGTGGTACAAGAAGTAAAGAAAAAATCAGCAATGTAGATTTTACCATCTGTTGCCTTGTTCGTTGTTACTATGCTATCCTGGTTTAAGAAAGACCAATTTGGGATAGTTTGGTAAACAGTATCAATTTTCTCTACACCTGCTGCATCTCTAATGGTTTCGGCATGACGTTCGCCATAAAAAGGAAGTTTCCTTTCTTGTTTACAGGCTGTAAATATGGAAATAGCTAACAGTGACGTAGCTAAATAAGCAGTGATTTTATTCATGGTGTTATTTTAAAATGTAAATATACGAGGTATTCTGTCTAGAACATTAATTGTTTGGAAAAGTCAGGGCAAGATATCAGAAAGTTCGAAGTTTGGGCGTTTAAAATGTTTTTGGCTCCATATCTTCCAACTTAGGTCTTCTAGTTCGAGACTATTACTTTTTAGTGTATTTAGCAGGGCCTGCCACAAATTTCTGTTTACAGCTTTCAGAACAGAAACTATAGGTAACTTTATTATAAACCGTAGTTTTAGCTGTTTCAGCTTTTACTTTCATCTTACAAACCGGATCTACCAGTACTTTCTTTACTGAATCGATCAGATTTGTTTTTTGATTATTAATTACCGTCTTCGCATTTAATTTTAACGATACTGTTGCTAATCCAATTAGGATTACGATAAGATTTAATTTTTTCATTTAAATATTCTTTTTAATTGACAAATTTATTTGAAAGTCCGAAGAGCGGCGTTTAAGGAATGTGTTCATAAACTTCCGCCTTCGGATACCAGGCTTCCTGACTACTTATTTAACTTGATATACGTTTAGCAATGAATCTGATTCTCTCGTAATCTTGATATAACCATCTTCAACAGCCCTTATTTTCACCATTTCCGATTTGTAATAGTCAAGATCTTCCTGTTCGGTTTTTCCTTTAAAATCGTCTTTGAAGAAGTGCATCCAATCCATCATTTTTTCATCAGCTGCATTTAATCGTATAATTAAATCATTGATTTTTTGTTTTTTTTGAACTGAATCCTGAGCGAGTTTAATCTGATCTGAAAGCAGGAGCTTATCTAATTTCATTTTGTTCTTTACTACTTTTTCCCCATCAATCATTAATTTATCGTGGATGTTAAGTACTTCCTGGCGTATCGCTTTCGAATCAGGTTCCGTTTTACAGGAAAAAAGAAAAGTAATTACTAAGTACAATACCGTAAGATTTAATCTGTTCATAAGCTGTGATTTAAAAATTATAAGTAATTCCAACATAAACCTTTCCGGCACTCATTGGGTGATCGGTTTCAGCTTCCCAAATGTTTTTTTGCACTCCAGCGTTTAGTGCTACATTTTTATAAAAAACATCTACACCCGCACCGCCCATGAGGTTATTCATGACGTGTTCTCCGGTTTTTTTGCCTTGGTATTTTTCTCCGCCAGAATATTCATAAAAAAACTGCGCTGATGGCATAACCTGAATATCCTTACCAATCCTTTGGGTATAAAAAATATTCAGGAAACTGGTCGTACTGTTAGCAATACCTTCATCGCGGCTATTGGTTCCGTTAACCTTGTAAGAAGTATTTAAACTCGCCCCAAATTTGCCCAAACCTACCAAATAGTTTAGGTATACAAAGCCATCGGTACTTCCTGTTCCGGCCTGCATCAACGATGAATAACGGATACCTGCTGTATTTTTAAAATCATTTTTACCTGTTGGCAATTTTATACCGGCCCCCGCAATCAATTGTTGTTTAAAATTATCTTCAAGCTTTTGCACGAGATGGTAACCTGCGTACAGATTAATATCGCCCAGGCTAGAAATAGAGGAGGTATATCCATTATAGCGCTCACTATTGGAAACATAAGGTAAAATGGCATTGATTTCCAGTTTGCTATTGATGAAATATTTACCTCTAACCTCTAAAGAACGGTAAAGTTCATAATCATCTGGATTGCCCGCATGATTGGTTATCGGTGAATTCTGGCTTCGTGCTGGGATAAAGAAATTTCCTCCATTCGGGAATAATGAATGCGATTGTCCTTCGTAGCCGCTAAACGAACGGTAACGGTATAAGACGCTGATGCTGTTGCGGTTATAATAGGGTGTAATGCCCATAAAACAGCCGCAGATGTCGCAGGCAAAAACTTGGCCGCTCATGAGTATGAAAACTAAAATCAATAGTTTACGACTCGCCGTATAGTGTATTTTTAATGAATTCATTATCTGTTAATGTTTTTAAAAAAGCTTTAATCTGCTCTTTTTCTGTTGTATTTAAAGGGATACCATTTTTCAATTGTGCATCGAGATTTGTTGAGACTTTTACGCCAGAATTGTAATGTTCCAAAACTTCATCTAAGCTGTAAAAGCGCCCATCGTGCATGTATGGGCTAGTATATTCGATATTGCGTAAGGTAGGCACACGGAACTTTCCGAAATCTGAAGCTACGCCTGTAATGTGTGAACGCCCTTCATCAGCACTTACCAGATCTAATCCGTTACTGCGGTAAGAAAAATCAGTGAAAAATGGTTCTGCATGGCAGGAGGTACATTTTTCTTTGAACAGATTGTAACCCGCCAATTCTGCAGAGGTGAAAGAAATGCCGCTCTCTTTGCGCATTACCTTATCGTATTTCGAATTGCCCGAAACCAGTACGGCCGTAAATTGTGCAATCGACTTTAAAATCAGCTGTGAATTGATTTGTGTCGAACCAAAGGCCTGTTTAAATAAATCAGGATAAGGAGCCGTATTGTTCAGGAACGTAACGATCGTTTGTATATCAGTACCCATTTCGCAAGCATCGGTAATGGCATTAAGCGGAGAAGTTTCGATGTTTTTTACACCTCCATCCCAAAAGAAAGCTTTTTGCCAGGCCAGGTTAAAAAGTGGAGGCGTATTCCGTTTTCCCTGGCAATTATTAACGCCATGGCTTACTTTATGATCAAGTTGTGTAAAAGCTGCAAATTGCTGGTGACAACTTCCACATGAAACGCTTTTATCGGCTGATAAGCGGGCTTCGTAAAAAAGCTTCTTGCCCAGTGCAAAACCTGCATTGCTTAGTTTATTGTCTTCGAAATTGTATACCGGAGCAGGGAAGTTGGCAGGAACTGAAAAGGTAATTTTCTTTTCCTCTGGTGTTACCTCATCTTCGTTCTTGCTACAGGCATACATCAACGCAATGCTTAAAAAAAGCATTGCGAAGACAGTTATTTTCCTTAACATTTAGTTGTGAATGTGATCTAAACGAAATAAGCCATTTGCATAGTTGTTGGCTACAATTACGGAATTTGCGCCACCCATGGTCATATTCAAAGTAGCGAAACTTACATCGGTTTTACCTGTAAATAATGTAGCTGCATTTACAATGAAGTGCATATTTGGTTTGCCATCTGTTCTCACACGAAGCGGGTTTGCCGCATTAATCTCCGTAGCAAATGTTCTAATGGTATTGTTTGGATCGGTAACGCCACCAATGTGGAAGGTAAGTGTATTTCCGGTTGCTGTTGATTGTGGTGAAGTTCCTTCTAATTTAACAAATATGTAACCACTGTTCCAGGTCCAGAACATGCCGTTGATCGGATCTAGGGCTCCTGTTTGTGCACCGGCAAAATTACGGGCATAATCTACGCCAATGGTGTATTCTATTTTGGTATAATCGCCTGTTGGTACATCTTTTAGCGTGATGTTAGTTGATTCTGCTTTCGAAGCATCAATTAAGAAATAACTTTCAGGAATCAGATAACTAGTTCCATCGGCTTTGCTTAATTTGATATTGCTTACATAATATTTAAATACATTGATCTTAAAATCTTCGCCTTTGGCATTTTTGTAAGTTGTGGTATTTAAAACTAACGGATTTCCGTTTACCTGATTTTCAAATTCAATAGAGAAAGTAGATTTGGCATCAGCGGCAACTTCGTCGGTATTTTTTTTACAAGAAGATAATAATATAATAGGGCATAACAATGCCAAAAAGTATTGTGATAATTTCATTTTATGAAAATTGGATAAGTAAAAAGTATTTAAAGAAATTTAATACGGTCGTCATGCTGATCCGATAGCTATCGGATTTATTTCAGCATCTTATTGACAAGAATAGACCCTGATCCCGATTTATCGGGAAAAGGTGACAATCGCAAAATAAAAAGATTTACTTAAACCGTTTTCGGCGGATGAAAAATAGAAATAGAAAGGTCCTTAACCGGTTTTTCGATGTAAAGATTTTCGGAAGTGATGATAAAATAAGGAAGATGATGATTTAAAGCTACTGTCTGAAATCTTGGTTCAGCCTCTGCAACTCTTTTCAGGTTTTCCTGAGCCTGTTTGTTTTTACCCTCAAGCTCTTTTAGTTTTTTGGACAGGAAACATTGTCCATCGCAATGGAGTTCAGGATGTTCTTTGTTAATACAAAATACACTCGTAATGTATTCTTTGTTCATTTTATAACCAGAATAGATTACCAATTGCATAGCCCCGTTAGAAACGGTACATGTAATAATAAGATATATTAAGATTTTTTTGAACATGGTATTGCGCTGCAAAAGTATTAAAGAAATTGGTTGCAGCAAAGAAAAAATAAAAAAGGCGAAGCGCCTTTTGATATTAAAAACTCTTGTCTGGTCTTAGCGTCTCGCTTAGGCTTTATTATTTGCCATTGAAACTTCAGAACACAAATAAATTGAAGAAAATAATGTCGTCATTTCGAGCGGAGTGAAACGCAGTCGAGAAATCTATTTATAGATAGATCTCTCCATTTTGCTGCGCTTCAGTCGAGATGACGACACTAAGAAAACTACGCCTGCAAATCAGTCATTACCGCTTTGATTTTTTCGCCAAGTTGTGCGTTAATCTTATCAAAATCTTTTCTATCAGCTAATGGCGCATTAACGCTGCAGTAGAATTTAATTTTTGGCTCTGTGCCACTTGGACGGGCCGAGACAATACTGCCATCTTCAGTAATAAACTGTAAAACATCAGAAGTTGGGTAATCCAGTTTACTTACTTTCCCCGTTGCTAAATCAGTTTCCTGACTTAATTCGTAATCTTTCAGTACCGAAACTTTCGAGCCACCTAGTGTTGCAGGAGGGTTTTCTCTGAATTTCACCATCATGGCTTTAATTTCTTCAGCACCTGATTTGCCTTTTTTGGTTAGTGAAACCAGGTCTTCTTTGTAAAGACCATATTCTACATACATATCTAACAACGCATTGTATAAACTTGCACCTTTGTCTTTATAATATGCAGTCATTTCAGAGATAAAAGCAGCAGAAACCACCGCATCTTTATCACGTACCAAATCGCCGATTAAATAACCATAACTTTCTTCTCCACCACCAATAAAGTATTTTTTACCCTCTAACTCCGTCATTAACTGACCGATGTATTTAAAACCAGTTAAGGTATTGTAGTAGGTTACATTTTTCTTTTTAGCAATTTCTTCGATCAGGTTAGAGGTTACAATGGTTTTCACAATAAACTGATTGCCATCTAATTTGCCGCTGTCTTGCCAGGCTGACAACAGGTAATTGATTAATAAACTGCCAGTTTGGTTACCGTTAAGCAGTACCCATTCACCGCTATTATCTTTTACTGCAATACCTACACGGTCAGCATCAGGATCGGTAGCCAAAACTAAATCAGCATCAATTTCTTTTGCTTTATTCATCGCCAAGGTCAATGCATCTTTTTCCTCTGGGTTTGGATACACTACAGTAGGGAAATTTCCATCAGGTGTACTTTGCTCTTCGACTAAAGTCACGTTTGTAAAACCAAATTGCGCTAAGGCCTTAGGTACTAAAGTAATCCCAGTTCCGTGGATAGGAGAATATACAATTTTTAAATCGTGTTGTCTTTTAATGGCTTCAGGAGAAATTGAAAGTGCAGTGATTCCATCTAAATATAGTTTATCTACATCTTCGCCAATCAATTCAATATTGGCATCAACGCGGTCGAATTTAACTTCATCAATGCTTTTAATCTTATTTACTTCATCAATCACCAATTTGTCATCTGGTGAAGTAAATTGGCCACCATCGGCACCATAGGCTTTATAACCATTATATTCTTTAGGATTATGCGAGGCTGTTAGCATTACACCGCTTTTGCAACCAAAGTGGCGCACGGCGAAAGAAAGTTCAGGTGTTGGTCTTAATGCGGAGAAGAAATAAACGTGGATGCCGTTTGCTGAGAAAACATCTGCTGTAATTTTAGCAAAATAATCAGAGTTGTTGCGACTATCGTGGGCAATGGCAACCTTGATTTTTTCGTTCGGGTACTTATTGTTTAAATAATTGGCCAATCCTTGTGTAGCCGTTCCAATAGTGTATTTGTTGATCCGATTGGAGCCTGCACCCATAATCCCACGTAAACCGCCCGTTCCGAACTCTAAACTTCTATAAAATGCATCTGTTAATTCGGTAGTTGCATCTTTATCCACAAGGGCCTGTATTTCTGCCTTGGTATTCTCATCATAATTTCCACTTAACCACTGATTAATTGTGGCTTGTGTTGATTGGTCAATTGCCTGCATTGAGCTGTTTTTTAAATTTAATATCTGGTGTTGAACAAATTTTAATGAATGATGTTTGGTTGAAACGTATTTATTTCAACTCATCCAAATTTTATTTTGTTGAGGGTGTTGCTTTTAAGCTGCTTTTGTTTAATTTCACGCCCCGATACAATAATAAAGAAAATCCAGTATTAATGTGAGGCGAATGTAACTTTTTTAAAATAGTTATAAAACAGGTAAAGTTAGCGTCGTTTGATCTTGGGTAAAAACAATTAATAAATAGATGAAACCATCATGATTTCAGATCACACTTGGGATAAAAAATCTGATAGCTTCATTACCGTTAAAAACAATAGGCAAGTAAATGAAAATATTAAAATTTGGGGGTACTTCCGTAGGTAGTCCTGAGCGCATGACGAAGTTGTTGGATATCGTTAATCCAAATGAAGAGCAAATTGTAGTTTTATCAGCTGTGTCTGGTACTACAAATAGTTTAGTAGAAATTGCAAATTATTTTTTAGCTGGGGATAAGAAGAAGGGAAGCGAGTGCGTGGAAAATCTATACCAGAAATATAAAGCTTTTGTTGTTGAATTGTTGCCTGCTGCTGAATTTCAAGAGCAGGGAAATGAAGTGATCGATTATCACTTCGGTTTCTTAGCTGGCTTAGCGAACGATATTTTTACTTCAATTGAAGAGAAAGTAGTGTTGGCACAGGGTGAATTATTGTCTACAACGCTATATCATATCTATTTAAAGTCGATTGGTGTACCATCGGTATTGTTACCAGCTTTGGATTTTATGAAAACAGATGAAGATAACGAACCTGATATTCCTTTTACAACGAAACATTTAATGCCGCTTTTAGAGCAGTATAAAGACAATAAATTATTTATCACACAAGGCTATATTTGCCGTAATAGTTTCGGTGAGGTGGATAACCTGCGTCGTGGAGGAAGTGATTATACTGCTTCTTTGTTGGGAGCAGCTATTCTAGCAGAAGAAGTTCAAATCTGGACAGATATTGACGGTATGCACAACAACGATCCACGGATTGTTAAAGGCACCAAGCCCATTGCCCAGTTATCATTTGATGAAGCAGCCGAGTTGGCTTATTTTGGAGCAAAGATCTTGCATCCTCAATCGGTTTTCCCGGCACAGAAATATAAAATCCCGGTTCGTTTGTTAAACACGATGGAACCTTCAGCTGCAGGTACTTTGATTACCCACGATAGCGAAAAAGGAAAAATCAAATCCATAGCAGCAAAAGATGGCATCACGGCAATCCGTATTCAATCGAGCCGTATGTTGTTAGCTTATGGTTTCTTACGCAGGGTTTTTGAAGTTTTCGAGCGTTATAAAACACCGATAGATATGATTACCACTTCTGAGGTTGCCGTATCGTTAACCATTGATGAAACAGCTCATTTGCCGCAGATTATCGAAGAGCTGGAGAGTTTCGGGACAGTAGAAGTAGATACCAACCACAGCATTGTGTGTGTGGTGGGCGATTTCGGTTCGGAGAAGCATGGTTTCGCCAGCAGGGTTTTAGAAGGTTTAAAACACATTCCGATCCGTATGATTTCTTATGGTGGAAGCAACTACAACGTTTCGCTATTAATATTAAGTGAGTATAAAACCGAAGCTTTAAGAAGCCTGCACAATAGATTATTCGAATAAAAGGAAAAAAGCGCCGATCATTACCAGCAATCCGATAAGAAAGTGAAAAGCCAGAAAGCTTGCCGGTAGCAAACCGTTTTTGTGTTTTTTGTAAGAGTTATACAATCCTGCGGAAAGAATAAGAATAATAAATATGGCGGCTGCTATCTTCATTTTTTGATAAATAAGAGGAACAGCACAATGAAAAGTAACACGATAAAGAACCGGATTTTTCCATTGTATTGTTTCTGGGTAATTCTTCCATGCTTTAAATCCAGGTAGTTACCCAAATAGATTAGCCCAAAGAATAAAATTAAAATTATAATAAGGAATTTGAACATGTTCGCCGATAAAGATATATCAAAGTTTAACAATATAGAAACGCCTTTTTACTACTATGATACCGATCTGTTGCAAAAAACCTTGCGCACCTGTGCAGATGCAGCGGCTCCATATCAATTTCACATTCACTATGCACTAAAGGCAAATTTTAATGCTGTACTGTTAAACCAGATTAAAGAAATTGGTTTCGGTGCAGATTGCGTGAGTGCAGGAGAGGTGAGAAGAGCAGTAGAAGTAGGTTTCGATCACAAAAAAATCGTTTTTGCCGGAGTAGGTAAATCGGATAAAGAAATTAATGAAGCCCTTGATTTTGATATTTTCTGCTTTAACGTAGAATCTATCCAGGAATTAGAAGTGCTAAATGAACTTGCCGGTAAGAAAGGTAAAACAGCTCAGGTAGCTATTCGCATCAATCCTAATGTGGATGCACATACACATCACAACATTACCACTGGTTTAGACGAAAATAAATTTGGGATCAACTCCTGGGATTTGCCAGAGTGCGCAGAAACCTTAAAAGCATCCCCAAATCTGAAATTTATCGGTATTCATTTTCATATCGGTTCTCAGATTACCAATCTGGATGTATATAAAAACCTATGTGTGCGTGTAAACGAATTTGCAGCCTGGTTTGAAGATAAAGGTTTTAACCTAAAAGTATTAAATGTTGGTGGCGGCTTAGGTATTGATTACTACAATCCTGATCACCAGATTCCTGACTTTGAATCTTATTTTAAGATTTTTAATGAATTTTTGACCGTTAAACCTGGTCAGGAAGTACATTTTGAACTGGGCAGGGCATTGGTTGGTCAATCGGCTTCATTGATTACCCGTGTACTTTACATTAAAAACGGAAAGAAGAAAAACTTCGTGGTTTTAGATGCCGGTATGACTGAATTGATGCGCCCAGCCTTATATCAAGCCTATCACAAAATCGAAAATCTTAGTCAGTCTGGAGCAACGGGTTCGAAGTCCGAAGTTGTTAAATACGATATTGTAGGCCCTATCTGTGAAAGTACCGATTGCTTTGGTAAAGAAGTAGAGCAACCAGAATCTTTCAGAGGGGATATTTTTGCCATCCGTAGTGCTGGCGCTTATGGAGAGGTGATGGCTTCGAAGTATAACTTAAGGGATGCAATAAGATCGGTCTATAGTTACGAGATATAAATTGTCACATTGAGCCTGCCGAAATGCTTCAAAGTTCTTCGACAGGCCCAGAATGACAAATCAATTATTTTTTCTTCGAAGCTACGAATACAATTACACCAGCTACCAGAATAATACCACCCGCATAAGGAGGCCAATTAACAGATTTTTCTTTATCGGCAGATATTTGAATGGGACCTGCGTCAACAATTTTTTCTTTTTTGGTATAAGAGAAGCCGGTCCAGATAAGCATAGCAATACCCACAACGATTAATATAATCCCTAATGTTCTGTTCATAATATTTTATTTATATCAGAACAGCATCAGGTCGATTATGTTTTATTGAAATGAATAGCCAAAGCTTATTTTTTGAGCATAATTAACATTATCAGCCAGTTCATAAGAAAGAGAAAATCGCTTGATGTATAAGAAATAGTTAAAAACCCAACCGAATGAGTTTTTTCCGTTAATTTCATCGTAGGCTTTTACGCCAGATCTGAAACTATTTGCAAAATTAGGTGTACCGCCAAGAAAAAATCTAAATGCGTGCCTTATATCGTGGTCATTTCTAGCTCTCCAGATCACTTCAGTAGATAACCCTGTTGTCCAAAGTACCTTCCTGTTTGTAACCGCTACATAATCAGGAATGTGGTTGCTATAAACCTCCTGTCTGAATTTTGTATATGCCCCTCCTTCGAAGCTAAGTGCATTTTCAAAGTTAATGTACCTGAAATCTGTATTTCCGTTAGCTGAAGTGTTGTGTAGGCCGGCAGAAAATCTTAAACCAACGCCACTGATCGATTTTTGAAAGGATGGAAGATAATTTTTTAAATCTTCTGCCTTGTTATCTTTATCTCCACCCGTTGCTTTTCCTACATAACCGAAAATTCCATAAGAAATATTTGCTTTTTCGAATGTATGCGAGCGGTTTATGTTTGCCATTCCTAATCCGAAATTAGTACCTGTATTCGGTGATGTAGAACCAGCATAACTTGCCGATACAGTGGTTAAGGTTTTTATGGTATCGGCACCCATTGCTTTTGGCATATAACCCATGTTGTTACCCAGTATAGCTGGGGTAAGCAAAGATGTGCAAGAAGTAAATGCAGCAAGAAAAAGTAAAGAAGAAAGAGCGATAATTTGATTTTTCATTTTCTGTTTATTCGTCAAAGAAATCTACCAAACCTCCCAAGAAATATTCCTGGATCCCATCTGTAAAATCTTTATAATCTTCATCGGGAATATTGGTTTGTTTAAACTCCAGTGAAGTTCCTTTTTTATCTTCGTGAAGTTTTATGGTTACAATAGAAGGTTCGTTTTCTTCTCCAAAATACCATTGTTGAACAATCTGTTTACCGTAAACAAACGCAATGTTTTTGCCCGTAATATCTCCATCCCAGAAAGAAAATTCTGTTTCTGGCAATTCTTCAAACTCTACTTCAGCACCAGTCCATAGTTTTATGCTGGTTTCTTTGGTAAGGGCTAAATAAACTTCTTCTGGTGGGGCAGGTATGTAGGTATATTTTTTAAAATCTTTCATTTTCTCCTATTTTATGTTGAGGCTCAAAATTAGAAGTATTATTTGGAATATGGTTGCTTTGAAAATTTTTAGATAAATCTTGTATCAGCGCCATATTCCATAAATGTTTTGGGTAGGTAAACACAAATGTGGCTTTAACACGCTCAGATTTTAAGAAGTATAATATCCAAATCGTTGCAAAAAATCCTTGAATAATTAATCTCGTAATATCCGATATATAACCGTGTCCCGTACTGCCTCCATCAGCCCAAAAGGTGAGTGATATATCGAGCAAAAGAATAACAAACGAAGATATTTTAAAAGCAATAAAAAAAAGCGGTAGACTTTTTCTTCTGTTAAAGAAGGCGAAAATAATTAAAATGCTGAAGCTTAGTAAAAAAGCGTTGGCTATGCTTTCAAATATAAATGCAAACTTAAATCCAAATGTGGCGAACCTGCTAAGGGTATCTAAGTTGTCCCAGCTAGCTTGATTATATAAATCCGATTTACCCATTGTAATTAGTAGACTTATAGGCGCTATGGAAATTCCAATTGCAATAACAATTAGCCAGCCACCAATCTGTTGAGCGTTTTTAATAGCTTCCAGGTCAAAGGCCTGCTTCCTGAAATAAAATATACAGGCTAAACCACAGAACAGCAGGAAAGAAAAAGTAGTTAAGCATATAAGCCAATAGTTTATATTCGCATATGTTGTTCCATTATTTCCACCATAGTAAATACCATAAGATACGGTGCTTTTGATCTCCTTTTTATCTTTGATGTATTGTTCTAAACTATTGGTTTCCAGCACAGGTTTGAAATTCTGAAAATAATAGGATAGGTGCAAAGTATCGAGTTTAGAATTTACGGAGAACAAGAAACGGTAGTTGTCATTGTCTATTTTTATATTTTCTCTTTCTACATTTGCCGCGAAAGGAAGAATAACAGTAATTTCCTGATCAATATTGGAGGGGTATACTGTTGAAAGTGGTGCATCTCTATATTTTTTTAACGGAACGAGTTCATCTTCAATTAAATCGCCATAGAAATAGGCAGATAATTTTGATTTGTTCGATTCATCTTTGGTCCAGAAGTTTTTAATTTCATAATCCTCGGTTACTGTTATAATGTTTTCTTCCTCATTATCTTCAACTTTAAGCGGGTTTTTTAAAGTGAGGCCGGGATAAATATCTGCGTAATAATCCAGGTATGTTTTTTCATAATCATCAGCACCATCTTCGTTTAAATTTGCCCTGAAATCGTCAGCATAATTATTAGAATAGGTGGTCACTATGCTGAGTGTTGTTATCTCGTTTTTAGTGGTATCGCCAACTTTAAATACCGTACGCGATTTTGTTTTTCCAAGAAGACGCGATGGCGTTGCCATCAATGCGTTTGTTCCAGGTTTTATAACCAGAACATTGGCCTCATAAGGGAAATTGATACTCGTGATCGGGCCGCGTTGATCGGAAATTGTTGGGTCTATATAAACTTGCCTATCATCAATTTCAGCCATAACCACTTCATGATTAAATATCGTTGGGCTAGGTAATAATGCCGCAGTTTCTTTTTCCAGGTAGGTATTGAGGAAAACCGAATATGCTTTAATACCATCGGCGTTTAACAGATAACAAAGCAAAGTCGATTTATCCTTACAATCTCCATAACGCTGCTGTAGTATTTTTTCAGGTGTATTAGGGCGGTGAGAATATTCACCGATTTCGATTCCCATATAACGGATTTCATCCTGAACAAATCTTGTAGCAAGTGTTAAATATTTTTTTTGATCGTTTTTTGATTTTGCTTTTAGCTCTGCAATTTTATCATTGATGATTTTCGAGTTTTTTAGATCATAATTTTTTAAGTTCAAACCCCAATCTACGATTTCTTTCCAGCTATTGTATTCAGAGATCTGGACCCTTGCGTAAGGATTGTAATATGATGGTTCGTTATCGTGATCTGGATAGGTTTTGGTCATCGTACTCTGCCATTCAAAAATATTCATCCCATTTTCAACCGTCTTTTTAAGTTTAGGCGTATTGTTGAAATTTTTGGTTTTGATATTACGTTTACTGTTAAATATTAGATTGTTGTAAACGTTAACGATCTGGCTTCCGCCTTCGAAATAAACTGTGTTTGAGTATTTGCTAAAAACAGGGTTATTCCCTTTTATCGTGTAAGAATATTCGATGCGATCGCCTTTTCTGATATCATCAAGGATTAAGTAAGCGGTATACAAGCCACTGTATATAAAACGGGAGAGTTCCTTTTCCTTTTGGATGATCTTAAATTTCTGGGCATCAAGCTTATCCATTGATTTATTGTTCCGCCAGATGACCAACTTATGAAAGATAAGCTTTTCATAGCTGGGGTTGTAAGCAATAGAGATTTCTGAACCGTTTTGAACACCATTGCCAGAGCTGATCTCACGGATAAGGTGGTGGTAATATTCATTGGTTTCGAGGTTATTCTGTTTTTCGAACAAATAAAGATAATACCCATCCTGGATATCTTTATTGGCTGGTTTTTTATTTACCGTTACCACCTTCCGAAGCCATGTGGGTTCGGTTTTAGATGTAGAAAAATTTTTGCGCTGTGCTGATGACTCTAAAAATAAAGCAATAAGCGCGAAAAGAAAGAAAATTTTGAGAACGTTCTTTTGAAACATATAGGAATTTATTTAAATGCGTTTAATCCGGTCACATCCATTCCGGTGATCAGTAAATGTATGTCATGTGTACCCTCGTAGGTTACTACCGATTCTAAGTTCATCATGTGGCGCATAATCGAATATTCTCCGGTAATTCCCATTCCGCCAAGCATTTGGCGGGCATTACGGGCTATGTCTAGCGCAATTTCTACACTGTTTCTTTTAGCCATCGATATTTGTTCTGCAGAAGCCCTGTTTTCACTTTTCAGTACGCCTAAACGCCAAACCAACAACTGGGCCTTGGTAATTTCGGTCACCATTTCGGCCAGTTTCTTTTGCTGTAACTGAAAACCTCCAATGGGTTTTCCAAACTGTACACGTTCTTTCGAGTAGCGCAAAGCGGTATCATAACAGTCCATTGCTGCGCCCAAAGCGCCCCAGGCAATACCATACCGAGCTTGGTTTAAACAGCCCAATGGGCCCTTTAATCCGCTGATTTCGGGAAAAATATTCTCTTTTGGCACTTTTACATTATCAAAAACAAGTTCGCCCGTAGCTGAAGCACGTAAACTCCATTTGTTGTGTGTTTCAGGGGTAGAAAAACCTTCCATTCCGCGTTCCACAACTAATCCTCTTATTTTTCCGGATTCGTCTTTTGCCCAAACTACTGCGATATCAGCAAATGGAGCATTACTGATCCACATTTTTGCACCGTTTAAAATATAGTGGTTCCCGGCGTCTTTGATATTGGTTACCATTCCGCCAGGGTTAGAGCCGTGATCAGGTTCTGTTAATCCAAAACAGCCCATCATTTCGCCACTCGCCAGTTTCGGCAGGTATTTTTTACGTTGTTCTTCAGTACCATAAGCATAAATAGGATACATCACCAACGAACCCTGCACAGAAGCTGTAGAACGGATACCAGAATCACCGCGTTCAATTTCCTGCATCAAAATTCCATAAGCGGTATAATCTAATCCTGCACCACCATATTCAACGGGAATAGTTGGTCCGAAAGCCCCAATATCAGCCAAACCTTTAATTAGGTGTTTTGGAAATTCTGCTTTTTGCGCATAATCTTCAATAATCGGACTTACTTCTTTTTTTACCCAATCTCTGGCCGTTGCACGAATTAATTTATGTTCATCGGTTAACAATTCGTCCAATAAATAATAGTCTGGTGCCTCGTACAGGTCCTTTTTTACTGATTTGCTCATGTAATTTCGTGTTATCTGGTTAAGAAATCGCGTTCATTTCAAAGGTAACAATTTACGGCAATGGGCATTATATTCATGAATAAAAATTAATTTTGCAGTTTACAGAACATACATGAATCATTTCAAACAGACCGTAGCGTTAAAAGATGTAAAGTGTTTTGCCTTGCATGGGTATTATCCGGAAGAGCAACTTATTGGAAATCATTTTGTTGTAGATTTAGTAACAGAATTTACGCCGCAGGGTTTTGATGATGAACTGGCACAGACGGTTAATTACGAAGACTTGAATCGCATCATCCTGGAAGAAATGAAACATACTCAAAAGCTTTTAGAAACGGTTTTGAAGAATATTATTTCTAAAGTTATCGAATTGTATCCTTTTGTTGAAATGGTAAATGTGAGTATGAAAAAACTAAATCCACCTATGCCTGGCCAAATTGGGCACTCTTTTGTTAAATTGTCTTATACATCAGCAAAATAAATGAATTTTACGAAGATCAATCCCGAAATTTTAGCGGAAATTAAAGCTGCAATAGGAGCAGATAAAGTTTTTACCGATGTAGAAAGTTTAGATAATTACAGTCACGATGAAACGGAAGACCTGCGCTATCAGCCCGAAGTTGTAGTGAAGCCAACTTCTCCCCAAGAAGTCTCTGCTTTACTTAAAATCTGTAACGCACATCATGTTCCTGTAACGCCACGTGGTGGTGGTACTGGTTTAAGCGGTGCCGCTCTGCCGATTTATGGTGGTGTTTCTTTATCAATGGAAAAGTTTAAAGCTATCATAGATATTGATACTGAAAACCTTCAGGCAACTGTTGAGCCAGGCGTAATTACAGAAGAATTCATCAATGCTGTGGCTGAAAAAGGACTTCTTTACCCTGTTGATCCAAGCAGCAAAGGATCTTGTTTTATTGGTGGCAATGTAGCCCATGGTTCTGGCGGGCCAAGGGTTGTGAAATATGGAACAATACGTGAATATATCCTCAATCTCGAAGTGGTTTTGCCTAATGGAGATATCATTTGGACAGGTGCAAATACCTTAAAATATGCATCAGGTTATAATTTAACCCAGCTGATGATCGGTTCGGAAGGTACTTTGGGCGTGGTAACTAAAATTGTTACTAAATTATTGCCTAAACCTAATCAATCGGTTTTAATGATGGGCTCTTTTAGCACGAATGAAGATGCGTGTGCTGCAGTTTCTGCAATTTTTAGGGCAGGGGTAACGCCATCGGCTTTAGAGTTCATGGAAAGGAAAGGCGTGGAGTGGGTTATAAAATTCGATGATATTAAATTCGATTTAAAGGATGATGTTGCTGCGTTGTTGATGATTGAATTCGATGGAGATGATTTGGATGATATCTTTAAAAACTGCGAGAAAACCAATGTTGTTTTAGAAGAGCATCACTGTACGGAAGTTTTATTTGCAGATACCGCTTCTCAAAAAGAAGAACTCTGGCGGATGAGAAGAACGATGGCCGAATCGGTAAAATCCAATTCCGTATACAAAGAGGAAGACACCGTTGTTCCGCGTGCGGCTTTACCTAAGTTAATCAATGGCATCAAAGAAATTGGTGCAAAATACGGTTTCGAAAGTGTTTGTTATGGTCACGCCGGCGATGGAAATCTGCACGTAAACATCATTAAAGCTGGAATGAGTGATGAAGACTGGAAAAACAAACTCAGATTTGGCATTGCCGAAATATTCGAATTAACAACCGCTCTAGGTGGTACATTATCTGGTGAACACGGAATCGGTTTGGTGCAAAAAGAGTTTATGCCGATCAAGTATTCTGAAATTCATCTTAATTTAATGAGAGGTATTAAAAGTGTTTTCGATCCAAAGGGGATATTAAACCCGGGAAAGATTATGCCTGATTAATTTTATTCGTCACCCTGAACTTGTTTCAGGGTCTTAATTGCAACAAGTATATAAATGCTGAAACAAGTTCAGTATGACGACTATTTTATTGCTCTAGCTGTTCAAAACCGAGCATCTTTTGCTTTTCTTCTTCAGGAATGGGGGTCGGTTTGCCTGTGGCATAATCAACCGCAATACAAACGGTTTTGCCTTTACTGCAGATTACCTCTTCAGCCCCTTTTATTTTCACAATCTGGTAATCCAGATCAAAACTAGTATTGCCAATCCTCGATGTTTTTACATGGATAGCGATTTTATCATTCATTACAATCGGTAGAATATAATCAAGTTCTGCATGAGCAATTACGATTCCGGTTTTCTTCCAGTCCCATTTTATAATTTCTTCCCAATACTTGGTTCTCGCAATTTCTAAATAGGTAAAGTATATAGAATTATTTACATGCCCCATCATATCGAAATCAATAAAGCGCAAATGAATATTGGTTTTATAGTTGAATTTGTCTGAAAAATCCTTTATTTCTGCCAATTTGTCTTTTGATTTGGATTTATTTTGCCAAAATGTCTTGAATATCATAAATTTTTGGTTTGGTATGTAAGTTGAATATGGTGTATTATCAATTTAAAAATTAAAAAATAAAGAATAAGCGATATGACACTAGTAAATTTTAACAACAGAACCCGTAACACAGCTCCTTACTTTAACAATGTTTTTGATTCATTGTTTAGCGATG
>Ga0163161_10000660_pt1 | contig 27545 bp, 19 predicted proteins | sample S45metaG_FD_129847 | JGI IMG/M metagenome (GOLD analysis project Ga0163161, IMG submission 129847) | Switchgrass rhizosphere microbial communities from Kellogg Biological Station, Michigan, USA - S4-5 metaG | ecosystem: Host-associated > Plants > Roots > Rhizosphere > Soil | place: USA... | reverse complement strand
GCGCGCCAATCTGCGAGGTGTCAAAACTGTCGTCGACTGTTCCGCCCAGGGCCAGGGTGTTGCTGGCACCGGCGGCGCCCAGAACGTTACCGACGATGGTCGAACCCTTGCGCACTTCGAGGGTATTGGCCGTGCCGGTGAATTCGATGGCGTTGGCGCGTACCGGCGTCGCATCGCCGGAGAGGCCGCCGCTGATGGAGCCGCTGTTGATTACGTGGGTGGCGCCGGTGATGCCGGCACCACCGACGCCAGGGGTAAAGCCTATTGGGGTATCTGCTGTTCCGCCTTCGCCCCCCTCAATATGACCGTCATTGATCACATTCAAACCAGAACCTGCCAAGCCTGCGCCGCCCGCGCCGCCTGCCCCGATTACATAAACGCCGGAGTGCAAACCCATTCCGCCATTGCCCCCGTGCAATGTGCCGGTGGCCGTGTTGGTCACCGTACGACCTGGCCCAGTGACGGTCAGGCCATTCCCGCCGCCACCACCGCCCACACCATTCCCGCCGTTGCCCCCAGTGGCTACCACGGCATTGTTGGTGTCGCTGTCCGTGACATAGCCGTCACCGCCACCACCACCGCCGCCGCCACCGTGACCAAAATTGTTCGTGCCGCGGCCTCCATTGCCACCATTGCCCCCGGTGGGAGCCTCCGCCGTCCCGCTGGCACCACCGCCGCCGCCACCACTGCCTGTGCTCCTTCCTTCGCCCCCGTTGCCACCGTTTCCTCCGGGAGGTACGCCAGCGGCCCCGCCTATACCATCTTCTTGCGCCGCACCTCCCGCCTGACCTACAGTCCCGGTCGCCCCACCGGCGCCGCCAGTAAAACCATTGCCCGCAACTCCAGTCCCACCTGGGGCCGCCCATACGGACCCACTGGCCGTCGCCAATGCCAGCAGGCAGACCATCGCCAGTCCTGGTTTTTGTGGCAGCACAATACCCGTGCTGGCACCACTGCCCTGCGATTTACTGCCCAGTTCGGAGACCACCTGGCACAACCCGGTGGCGGAATTGAAGACGAGACGATAGATATGGTTCATACCATTAGCGGCCTTGTACGCGAAGTTATGAGTTGCCTTAGATCGACACATCAAGGCAACACAACGAATTAAGGCTTAGGATTAAGGAGGGTTAGCCGGCATGTCTGTAAGGATTTCCTTAAGCCGAAGAGAAGGGCTTTAAGGTAAAGGGGTATTAACTTCGCAACTCTCAATCTTCATGACGGCAGGAAAAGCAGAGCCGTATCAGTTGTTCCGACATTTTTCGCGCGCCGCAGCGATGCAATACCCATTGAGTCATCTGGGGTTGCAGCTATGCGGGGCGTTTTCAGTCGACATCATTTCTAGGGAAGCAAACACAAGGGATCGGCTTCACGTCCGCTTCGTTATTGCGACTCACCCACCAATTCTCCGGCGGCATCTGGCATCGTTTCACCGACGTCCTCTGGGGTATCGCCGCTGTCTTCTGATGTTCAAGTCCGCTGCACGGCATCGCTACCTCGGCTACTCGAGATGAGAAAATTTGTCGAAGGGTTCCCAGTCCTGGAACTCCTCGGGCGCCACGGCTAAAGCAGTCTATCGAGCGATCAAATCGCAAGTCCAATCGGCGCATTGGAGCGTCTGTAACCGGTAGCTTTCTCCTTGGCGCGGTGGTTCGATCATCGTCCTGCATTTTTCTGAGGCATCTTCGAACATGACCAGCGTGCATACCTCCACGTTCTTTTCTCGCCACTCGTTGCCGGCTTCTGCTCATCGAGCACCAAGATGAATGTAGATTCGTTCGGAGCGCAGAACCGCTCAATTTTGCGCACCGATTGGAGCAACGGGCGTTTGAATGTCGCCGTCCGAGTAGTGTGCGACAGGATCGGTGGTTTGGTGTTCGCCAGTGTAAAAAAGAGGGCCACCGATGCTTTTGATGTGACTTGGGAGGCGGATGTTGCTTGTCGAAGCTGCTGATACTTCGTGACATTGCGCAGAGAATAGAGCTGAGAACCTTTCTTTTCCTACTAGTAGGCGGGGATATTTTTGGGGTTGTCGTTGACCCAATCCCACTTAAATAGCGGGCATTTCATCTTGTAGAAGTAGATTGCGAACTCTCGAACCTGATCAGCGGAAAGCAGCAAGCCTTCGAGACCGAAAACGGGGCTAGCCTTATAGTTCGGGTGCTGACGAGAGACGTACTGGCCCACGTGCCCGAATTCGTCCAGGTATGCGAGGTCGTGCGTCATGGTTGCCGGATTCCTTATTCCAGAAACACAAAAGCCCGCATGCTTTTGCATCGCGGGCCTCGCAAGGTAGGCACGAGTGTTGCTTCTCATGCGTTGGGAAACCGCTGTAGGCGCAACCCCATGGACGGTGTCTGAGAAGGCTGAAGGCGCAACCTCATCCACTTGAACATCGATCTCATTGCTAGCGATACAACAGCGAACGGCGCGTGACGCATCACACGCCGTGCCGCGATTGCTGGTGACTTAAAAGGCCATGCCGCACATCGATGCACCGGGCATCTCTCAGCCAGCAATCATGTCTGCGGAGAAAGACTGCTGAGCATGTCTTCGGCCAATGGGGTCAACGCTTTGAACGATGGCTCCTGCTTATTCAATTGCGCCAGCGCGTAAACGGTGCGTGCTGTTCGACCGTTGCCATCACCATAAGGATGGTAACGGACAATGGCACCAAAGAGCGCTTCGCCCGCGTCCACTTGTCCCGCCTGCACCTTGGTTTTGATCGTGCCCAGCGCTTTCACAAAACCGGCGCGACCCACATCCGAGCCCATAAACAGCGGATCGCTGCTTGAGCGGAACACCCGCTCTACTTGGCCTGCTGCGGGTCTGTATACCGCATCGTGCAGGCGATTGATGGTGTGGATGTCCAACAAATCGGCCTCGCGATTCTGTGAAAGCACATTCCTGATACGCCCCTGCAACTCGCTGATCGACCCTGGGTCGGAGGCGGAGCGGCTATTGCCCGTGATCCAGTTCGCGGCAGCGGGTACTGGCTCGCCTGGCAAGGATTGGCGGGGGACTGCGGGAGGCGCGTCCAGGAGTCGTTGAAGGTGACCATTCGCTGCACTCAACCGTGCCAGGTCTGACTGCAGCCGGCGCTGAACCTGAGCTTGTTCAAATGCAAGTTCACCCCAGGCGAAACGAGTCCTTGCAGTACCCAGGGAATCCAATAGCAAATTCTGGCGTATCGAGTGTTCGACGATTTCAGGCGTGGTCAAGAGCGCCAAATTACGCGCGGGCTCGCTGCCCTTCATGCTATCGACCAAGAGATTGACTTTGACGTCATCGGCCATTCTGGACCAGGTCACTGCGCGTAATGCCTGGGGAATAAAGGTCAATGTGACTGACTTGGTCCTGCGATAAAGGGCAAGGGCCTGGGTGATGCCTTGCCGGGTCAAGGGCGCTGCGCTTGCAAGAGTACCCACACCCCCCAGTATGCCGGCAAGAATCGCATCATTGCGGTACGCTGCGGCATCTTCCGGTCTGTCGGCCATGTGCGCTTGTGTCAAGCTGGCCGCTACGTAAGCACCGTCCAATGCGAGGTTGGCCAAGAACAATCCGATACGGCTCAACAGAGTCCCCGTGCCGGGAATGACGGTATTCAAACCAATGGCGGCGATCATCAGAATGGTCTTGGCCACCTCCAGCAAGTGTTCGGTGGTTTGCTCCCAAGAACTGAACACCAGGTAATCGATGTCCGAATCGAGACGATTCATCAGACCATCAAATAGTTTATTGGCCAGATCGCCTTGGTTTTGGCTCGACGTAAAAGAGAAAGGGTGTAGCAGCCACGTACTGGGTGGCATGGCATTGAAATCTGAATAGACCGTGGTGTCGAACACTGACGCCGGGCTGTCTTTATACTGCTGCGCTGTAACACTGGGTAGTCTGGCAAGAAGCCAGTCTTTAAATGCAGTGGTCTTAGGAAAAACCGAGACTAATTCGGTCTGCGGTCCCGTAAACGTCTCATAGGTACGCGTACTGTTAATCACATTAAAGAAAACGGGGGAGTCCACGTCGAAAAGCACACCGCCCTTACGGCCCGAAGGTACCAAAAACACGCCATTGAGCTTGGCTCCGTTAAAGGACACTTCCTGAGCCTGAAGGTCTCCGGTTAGAAAACGTTCCACCGCGGGTACATATTCAACATTCTTGTTTGGACTGTCCAGATACGCGAGACAGCGCAGCTTTATCATGTTCCGATAAAGCGCCGTCAACCCGGTTCGGTTGGCGGGGTTGGCGCGATACTTCGACAACTCGCGCTCCATCACGGTTTGCAGATTTTCCCGAGTCAGTGATTCGATTAGCTCACGCGGCTCAAAAGTGGTTCGGGGAAACGAATACCGGCGGCCCAGCGAATCCCTTGCTTGCTTGAAAGCATAGAGATAATGCCCCGTCACGACCTCCCGAAGCGTTGCGCGTACCGTGTGGCTGCTCGGCGCATGTGCGTAAGGGGGCACCAGGTTAGCGTCGTAGGGGCCGGGATGGTAAGTCACACTGACATGGCTATCCGGTGACAAATGAGAAGTCGTGCCGCTTTGTTGCTCGTAGCGACGAATACCGGCCGTGATGTAATCATCAATAAACACCGCGGGATTCAAAATGGGACTATACAGCGTTGTGAGCGACTGCAAGGTGCGCTCCGCGGAGAGCTGATCCGTTGACGGTGTAGTCGTCGTTCCGGTTGGTTCAGTGATCAAAGGGGGCTGCGACGTGCTTCGAGCCAATAAAGACTGTTTGTATCGGCTTACGCGGGATTGACCATAGGCATCGGACAGGCTGTCAGCAATACCCCACAGTCCATCCAGCAACGGACGGAAGGTTTGGGCAGACTTGAAGTTTTGATGCTCAATAAACAAGGAAATACTGTCAATGAAGGTTAGTAGCGCATTGACGTCTCGTTCAGCCGGCGGTTTTTCCAGTACGGAGCTGTTAGCATTTTCCAAGAAAGCGGAAATGATTGAATTTTGACTGCACCCGGTGTCTTGCAGCAGTTGTTTAATACGTTGCGCGATGGAGCCTTGTACGTAGGGAGGCATTTGTTCTTCCATGTTTGATTGTGATTCGTAAAGCGTTGGTTAAATGTTGCAAAGTTTTTTCTGATGCAGACTATTTCGGTGTCATTCTTTCCATTCCTTTGGGTTGATAACAATAAGTGATGGCGGTGATGGGATAACCATTGACGCCAAGTAGATTTATGGGTCGTCGAACAAATCAGCAGGCGGTTATGGCCGGCAGCCATGTTTGATTCGAAGAGAACAGGCAAAGTAATCTTTGCCAGATGTAAAGTTGGGGTGCAGGGGCGGGTACATGCCTATATTTCTATAGGGCAGATGACGCTCGTTGCTGGTTTAAGCACATCGATGAATCGAGGCGATTTGACGGAGTCGACACTTGTTGCGCAAGGCACGTGCAACGTTGTTATGCAGCACGTGCTTTATGTTTCAGAAGGTTGTTTCGGCATTTCTAAAAGGGCCTCGGCTTTCTGAGGCACTAATAGAAATACCAGAATTAAAGGCTTTCATATAAGGGTGCATTCAAACCCAAACACCGCACGGGTTGCAATATAAAGTCCGAGTTCAGACCGTCTGTGGGCCGTCGTTCTGTCCGGGAACCTGAGAGGGGGGAGGGCCGGGTGGCGGTCGTCCTCCCGACCCCCTCACAGCCCGCCGTTTTCTCTGAGGGTACGCCGTCAGGGAGCAAGACGCCGGGCCTCCAGCCATTGGAGAGGCGGCGGTACCAGAGCGCGGCCTTGACGGCGTTGTGCGGGAGGAGGGGTATCCAATAAACCCTTGTAGCTCGGTACTTGCCTACGCCGGTTGAGCGGCATGCGGCTATAGCCATCACCTTGATCGAGCCCAAGCCTGCGGTTGAGGTAGGAATCAGCACAAAAGCAACGGCGTGATGGGGGCTTTCATGGAGTACGGCAAAAAACTAGGAATTGCCTTACGCGGAATGAGGATTCGGCCTACTTAATATTCGATTGGCCGGGATGAAAGTGAGTGCAAGAGATACTTCGGGCAGCAGCCTGTTGTCATTTTATGAGTGGTCATCTGATATGCGCAAGCTCAGCGGTATTTCAGTTCGATCTCGCGGTCCTCAGCCTGTTTTTCTTTCTTCTGGCTACGCCCCTGTCCGTCATAAGGCGCTGCCGTGCGCCTGGTTGTTCATGACGTGCATGGCGGCGGGCGGCCTTCCTCTGTCGGCCCATGCGGCCCTGACCCAAGTGATGACCCAGCGTGTGGTGCTGCATGCCGTCGCCGTGGCGTCCGCCTGCCGGGTGGTTGTGGAGGGCGACAGCGTTGGCAGTAACCGCCTCTCCTTCGGTGTTTACAACAAAGGCACCGGCACGGCGCCCGTGGCTCGTCCCCTGACTTTCTGGCTGTACGAAGAGGGCGCCACGATGGCGGGCTGCTCGGCCTTTCTGGTGGCACCGCTGGCCACCGTGCGTTTCGGCAACCCCGGCCAGTTGGATGAGGGCGGGGTGGTGACTCGGGGGGCCGGTGGCCATGTGCGCGTGGATATTCGCGCTGCCGATGCGCAGGCCGACTATCGCGGCGCCATTACGGCGCAAAGCGCCCAGGTGAATTACCCCTCCACGTTTGCCGCTCAGGGGCGACTGGCCTTTCTGGCCAAACCCGTGGCGCTGGAGCAAGCCCGTGCGGGGGAGTACCAGGGCACGTTGTCCTTTGTCGTGACTTACAACTAGGAATGATGGCGTGAGGACGAGCAAACATGCAGTTAGCAAGGCACGTAAGCTACGCGGCCAATTGCCCCGTCTCAGTGTGGTGGCATTGATGGTGGGCGGGACATCGTCGCTTCAGGCGGCAGAGCCGGTTCTCTCCGCGCCTGCGGTTACCCAGGCGCCGACGGCTAGCAGTGGCAAGCTTGATTTCTCCTTTATTCAGGGAGGAACCGGGGTGGATCCATCAGCGTGGGAGGCGGTGAACAGCCAGTACATTCCAGGCCACTATCTGCTGGATGTGGTGGTCAATGACAAAAAACCCGTCAAGCAGACGCTGGATATCCTGCCGGCCGACCGGGACGCCCTGTGCCTTAACGCGGACTGGTTGATACGGGCCGGTATTTTCCTCGATACCACGTATTTCAAGGAGACCTATAACCAGGCGCGCAACTGCTATGTACTGGCCAAAGCCCCGTCCGTGAGCGTCGACCTGGACATGGCTTCTCAGACGCTGACGCTCGGTCTGCCGCAGGTGGCTCAGGCGGCCTCGCCGGAGAATGTGGACTGGGACTATGGCCACTCTGCCATGCGCGCCAACTACAGTGCCAACGTCAGTGCCAATGACGTGGACACCAGCGCCTTTGGCTCGCTGGATCTGAAAGGCAATGCAGCTGGCTGGGTCATCACCTCCACCATTACCGCCACGCAAGAAGAGACTAATGTGGCGATGCTTACCGCCAGCCGTCCCATCAAGGCGCTGCAAGCCGATGCCCTGGTGGGCAAGACTTTCGTGGGCGACAGTCTGCTGGGCAGTGCCGGCGTCATTGGCGGTGGGCTGCGCAGCAACAGCAGCATGCGCGCTAACGATATCGGCTATCGCCCGGTGTTCAGCGGCGTGGCCCGAAGCAACGCCCGTGTCGCGTTGATTCAGGCAGGCAGCACGCTCTGGTCGCAGCCAGTACCGCCAGGCCCCTTTGCTATCCGCGATGTCACCCTGTTGACCAGTGGGGACGTGGAAATGGTCATCACCGAGCAAGACGGCTCGGTGACCCGCCAGGTGTTCCCGCTGACGGTGGTCAGCGGGATGATCGCACCGGGCGAACGAGAGTTCTCTGCTGCAATGGGGGTACGTGATGATAAGGACCAGGATCACGGCGCCGATGGCGGCATGGGCTCGCTAAGTTATGGCTACGGGCTTGGCAGCCTGACGCTCAGAGGCAGTACGCTGGTGCACCGTGACTTTCAGGGCATCAGTGCTGCAATGGCGACCAGTCTGGGCGATCTGGGGGGGGTATCCCTGGGGAGTGCCTGGCAGCAGGCCATGTACGACGACGGCAAAACAGAGCACGGCGTCAAGCAGCAGGCGACCTGGAACAAGACCTTCAGCCGCACGGGCACCAACGTCTACCTGAACCTGTCGCGTGACTCCGAGCGATTCACCGACTTTGCGTCCTTTACCCCTGAGCGTAACCGCCGCTGTAAGGTGCAAACCGATTTCGGTGGGTTCGTCATCGGCCCCGGTGGTATTCCCCTGCCGGGTCAGTTCTGCCTCGATGGCATCGACCGGCAAAACCGTAACGAAATCAACCTTGGCGTCAGCCAGGGATTGGGAACGCTCAGCACCGGTCTGACGGGTTGGAAGCGCGACTACTGGAATAGCTCCTCCACTGAAACCGGCATCACTGGCAGCCTGAGCGCGCAAGTGCATGGCGCCACTGTGTCTTTCGGCGGCTCGATGAGCCAGAACCGTAATGACAGCGGCACCCAGGACAACTGGTCGGCCTCGCTTTCGGTGTCCATTCCGTTTTCGGTCGGCGAGCGACGCTACAGTTCCTGGACCACCACGACCACGGGTAAACAAGGCGGGGTTGGCGTCTCCAGCGGAATATCCGGTTCGGTCAACGACCGCCTGAGCTACTCCGTGGGCGGCGGTCGTAGCAGCGATGGCGCGGCGCAAGGCACGGTGTCCGGCAGCTACACCGGCAACCGGGCAGGGATCGGGGTCAGCATGACCCAGTCCTCCAGTGGCACCATCGGTTCGGCCACGATGACGGGCTCGGTGCTGGCAGTGCCGGTTGCCAAAAGCGTGATCTTCAGCCGAACGGTGAGCGACACCGTGGCCGTGGCCAACATCAAGGACACCCCGGGGGTGAAATTATTCTCCGGCATGGATGCGACCGACAATGCCGGCAACGTGGTGATACCGCTGAGCGGGTATCGCTACAACACCGTAACGGTGGATGCCGCCACGCTGCCACATAACGTGGAGCTGGGAAGTACCAGTCAGGGCGTGGTGCCGACCGAACAAGCGGTGGTGTACATGCCCTTCGAGACCTGGAAGGTGCATCGCTACTTGCTGCAGCTGCGCAGAGCCAATGGCCGGTTCGTCAGCAGCGGTACCTGGGCGAAGGATGAGCAAGGTTCGCCACTGGGATTCGTGGCGCAAAACGGCGTTCTGTTCATGAACTCAGTCACCCAGCCAGGTGATATCCAGGTGGGCGACTGCCGTGTGCCCGCCACAAAAATCAAAGATACCGAGAAGGTTCAAGAGGTGATCTGTGAATAAGGGCATCCACCCTCAGGACGTCGTCAGTCAACGCATGCAATGGCCTTTGGCTGCTTTACTGCTGGTCGCCTTTCTTGGGCAGGCATCCTCGGCGCACGCCGCGCTGGCCATGGATGCCACGCGGTACATTTTTCCAGGCGACAAGGATTCGGTGGCGATTACCGTCACCAACGAGAGCAAGAAGACCTTTGGCGGTCAGGCGTGGGTGGACAACATTGTCGAAAAGGACACCCGTCCGACCTTCGTCGTGACCCCCTCCTTTTTCAAGCTCAAGGGGCAAGGCAAACAGGTCCTGCGGATCATCCAGGCCAATGACCTGCCACAGGATCATGAATCGGTGTACTGGCTGAACCTGCAGGACATTCCACCGGCGCTGGAAGGCAGCGGCCTGGCATTGGCCCTGCGCACCCGAGTGAAGCTGTTTTACCGCCCGGCGGCGCTGCTGAAAAACCGCAAAGGCGCCGAGGCCGGTATGCGTGTGGAAACCGTGCCCGGAGCGATGGCGCTGGTCAATACCACCCCTTACATCTTCGTGATCAGTGCGGTGAGCGATGCCAGCGGAAAACCCCTGAAGCTAACCGCCGAGGCGGCAGACAAGCTGCTGATGTTCATGCCGGGGGAGCGGGTAGTGGTTCCGCCAGGTGTCGCCAGGGTCGAGTCCGTGGATGACTACGGCGCGGTGACCAAAGTGACTCTGGGCGCCAAGAGCGAGAAGTGATCCCTATGAACCTTTACGCATTATTAGCGTTGCTGTTGATGGTGACAGACCCGGGACAGGCCGCCCAAGAGTATGAGGAACGAACCACGGATCTGGGGTTGGTGAACGGCATCGTGCGCCACGACCAGGTGGTCGAGGCTGAACGCTCCCTGTCCAACCCGGTGCTATTCGAAGCCAACAGTCAGCGCAACCCGAACATGCCGACCCTGCTGCTGGTGCGTCACGCTCAGGCAGAGGATGGCGGGGGTGGGGCTCTCCTGTTGAAGCAAACGCAGCAGATGCCGGTGCCGGGAGGGCCGCCTGTCAGGCTGGAGTTCAAAAGCCGCGTGAAGCTGTGGGTGAACGGGGAGGGGGTCAACGCGAGCTACCGCACCCAAGGTTCGGATGTGGTGATCCCGCTGCCAGCAGGCGCCCAATCGGTGTCGCTGCGCAGCGACGGCCCGGTGTCGTTGCTTTACCCCAAAAGCTACCGGGGAGAACTCAGCCTCGCACTGGAGATTGAGGGGTGGCAGGAGACGCCTTGAGGAGCCAGCTCTGACGGCTTACTTCTTCGAGTGAGCCGTCAGACGTGGCGCTTGATCAGCGTCGCAAACCAACACGGCACGAGCGCTGTGCCGACGTGTAGCAAACCCATTACTGCTGTTATCAGGAGTAAAAAAATGAAAACGACCCAGTCTTTGCTGACAGCCGCCCTGGCTGCAGCCACTTTGGGGGGAGCCTCTAGCGCCATGGCGCTGACCTTCGGCGATGGCAACTTCAACGGCGGTGTTGACATCAGCGGCACTGTCACTGTCCCTGAGGCCATCAACCATTGGCAATGGGCTGCTGGCGATGCCATCAGCTTCGCCTCCATCCCGGTCACGCAGATGACCAATGGCTATAAAACCCTGACCCTGCCCGCAGCCTCCAACCTGCCGCTGCTGGTGGGACAGACCACCGCGGCGACTGTGGGTAATGCAGGGGGCGCACAGATGAATCCGCAGATTGCCTTCACGGATGCGACGGGTGCCACGGTGACCCCGGCGTGGACCAGCACCGGCAATACCGGCAAAGGCACTATCACCTTGCCAGTGACCGCCGGTGATGGCACCACCCCCCTGGGCAGCATGACCATGACGGTTAAGGTTGGAGCCGTAAAAGCGGCACAGAGTGGGGGAGATGGTGGTACGGAGCTAACCTCAAGCTTTACTTTGCACAGTAGCTTGGAGCTTTATGGTGGGGTCGCTCAGCCTTCCGTATCAGCTGGGGTCTTGACGACAGGTACGGCTGCTGCGACATGGAACACTGCTCTTGGAGCCAAGACGGATGCAGAGCTGCTTGCTCAACTGAATGCTGGCAGTAACATGAATCATGTTGGATGGTCTCTTGATGGCATCAAAACCGCTGGTTATTTTAATTTGCCTGATTGGTACTACTCTGGCACTTACGGCCTCGGCATCGCCCAAGGCGACACCATCGTTGTGAACTTCAACAACCCAGTGGCTACCCCGACTATCTGGAAAGCGCCGTTGAAAATGACGGTGTCTTACCTGTGATCACGCAATCCGAACTGAAATAATTACAGCAAAGTTGGTTTGCTAAAACAGCGGAGACTTTTCAACAAAATGGGAACTGCAATGTAGCTGACTGTCTTCTTACTTGATTCAGGGAGTTCACTATGAAAACCAATAACCTTTATCTTGTCGTGGCCGCAGTAGCGTTGGGACTTTCCTCCAACGCCATGGCCCTAACCTTCACCGATGGCGGGTTCACTGGCGGTGTGGATATCGGCGGCGATGTCACTGTTCCTGAAGCCGTCAACCATTGGCAATGGGCTGCTGGCGACGCCATCAGCTTCGCGTCCAGCCCGGCCACTCAGATGACCAATGCCTATAAAACCCTGACCTTGCCCGCAGCCTCCAATCTGCCGCTGCTGGTGGGACAAACCTCTGCGGCGACCGCGGGTAATCCAGGGAACGTAGGTCTCAGTCCACAGATTGCCTTCACGGATGCTGCCGGCGCTACTGTGACTCCGGTGTGGGACACCACTGGCAACACCGGCAAGGGTAATATCACCTTGCCAGTCACCGCCGCTGATGGTACTACCGCCTTGGGCAGCATGACCATGAGGGTTAAGGTTGGAGCCGTAAGAGCGGCACAAAGCATTCCTACGCCCTCACTATTATACTCATACTATAGCTCAGACAGTGCCACGGTTCTGTTCGGCCACGCTGCTCAGCCTCTCGCGGCAAATGGCGCCTTGCCGACAGGTACGATTGCTGCACAATGGAACACTGATCTTGGAGCCAAGACGGTTACAGACTTGCGTGATCAACTGAGTGCTGCTAGTGGCGTAACTATTACTACATGGAATGCTGATGCCACAGCCAATGCAAGTGCTGGAGGCGCTTTTGATCGCCCTGACAGTTACTATTCTGGCACTTACGGCCTTGGCATCGCTCAAGGCGACAGCCTCACCGTGAACTTCAACAATCCGGTCACCGTCACCACGCAGTGGAAAAGTGCGCTGAAGGCGATAGTTACGCACCTCTAATAGGTCGCTTATTTCTGGCCAGGGAAGGCCGGAAATAATCCCTGCATCGTTCCGCGTACCTAGCGTATTTATTTTATTCATGCCGCAATCTGCCTTAACGCCAGGCAGAAACGCGAGTAAGAACGCAATGACATACATACGCATGCCCTGTGCATTAGATTTTAGTGAAAACCCATGATGCTGATTATTGTTGTCACGGACCGGAAAATAAGGATCCTGCCATGACCCGTACAGGTTTTCTGTGTCTGTTGCTGACCTGCACTGCCAGTCCCGCGTTCGCCGCTATTCTGGATCAGGGTGAGCTGGAGTTTTCCGGTTACGTGATCGATGAGGCGCCGCGCTGGCTTTGGCAGGTCGCCTCTGCTGACCAGGTGTGGGATGTCGATGTAGCCGATGCCCGTCTGGACGCGCAGGGCAACCAGGTCTTCTCCCTGCCCGACAAAGGCAGCTTGGCTTTCCTGGAGGGCCATCTGAAAAAGGTCGCCGACCGAGGTGGCGCAGGCATGACGCCGCTCATCAGTTTCTCGTCCGAAGGTACACCGCTGGCGCCGGTTGCCGAGGGGGGCAGTACCCAGGGGCCGCGACTGCGGACCAGCGTGCCGGTGCGTAATGCCCATACGGGTGAGCTCGTCGGGCAACTGTCGTTTACCTTGGAGCAAGGCATGGTGCTCGCCCAGGGCAAGGCGTTGTCCCCCCTCGAGGGCGGAACAGATCGACAGCTCGGGCTTTCCGGCATGGCCCTGGTATCCAGCGAGGGTGGCCAGACCGGTGACGTACCGCCTTCGCTGATGAGCCGCCTGGCAGTACTGATGGGCATGAACAATGGCGTTGAAACCGCCGGTATCCCGCTGGTCTGGCAAGGCGAGCACGTCTCTCGCCAGGTTCTGGCAGACAGTCACGTCTCCCTGCTGGCTGCAGCCTACGCCTCGCAGTTGTCGAATTTCACGCTCTCCTGGCCACAGGACAAGGTGCCCTCCCGCTGGCGGGCGTCCCTCAGTGTCACGGTGACGCTACGTTAAGGCCAGAAGAGACCAGGAGGACCTGATGCAACGATATGCAGTACACAGCGTAGTGACTATGGCCCTGCTCGGGGTCAGCATGGCCGCCTTGGCACAGTGGCAGGAAGGGGATTTTAACGGTGAGCTCAACTGGCAAGGGGCGGTCACCCAAAACCGTAACCCCTGGTCATGGGCACAGGGTGCCCTGCCTGATGTCGGCACTCTCAACCAGACAGGCCGTCAGGTCGAAGGCAACCAGGTGGTCTGGCAGAACTTGCTGGCACAAACCCCCCTTCTCGTGGGCAAGATGGAGCAGTTGATGCCCGCCGGCCGACCAGGCGTCAGTCCGGTGATTCAGTTTGGCCAGAACATCGACGGTTTCAGCCTGACCTGGAAGGGGGCTGGCGTGGCGCAAGTGACCCTGCCGGTCACCGGCAAAGAGACAGGTAACAGCGTTACTGGCAGTCTGACTTTCCAACTGCGCGTGGCCGGCATACTGGTCGCCAGCACGGGCACCACCCGTCGAGGATACGGGGTGATCGCCGGTGACGTGGACGACGGCAACGGTGTGCCGCCCTCAGGCAGTGGACTGTCATATGACGTCGCCGTGTCCGCCTTGCAGGCGATGGCCGGGACGCAGGTGCCCACGTGGCTGGCCGGCGCACTGGCCGATGGCGGAACCATCGCCCTGAACGCTCTGCACGATGGGCAAGCCCAGGCGACTGGGGCCATGTATGGTGCAGAAATCCTGCCGGGCAGCGGCACCCTGCGCTTTACGGCCGGTAAGGTTCCGAAGCACTGGCGGGTTTCTCTGCCGGTTCGCATTACGTATCGATAAACCCCTCTCGACTTAATCAACAACCCGCGAGGTGAGAGCAGTCAAACGGGCGCACGCTATTGACCAATGCCACAAGAGCCCTTGGTCGCGTTCGTTTGCTGATTCTGCTACTCGGTATTTCCAGCAGGGCCATCTCTTAGCCAAGGGCGAGCGGGTTTTGATCTGGCCGATCAGCTCATCTTGGGAGCGCAGTACGCGCCACCCGAGTTTCTGGCACCAGCGCCAAGACAGGACGAAGCCCCCCGTTGGGTCAGGCTCTGGGGGCGTCGCGAAGGTCTCACGACCACACTACATTAGGCTCAGCGGTTTGAACGCTATTGCTCCAGGCTCACTCTGTCAGGTGAACAGGTTGGCGAAAGTGCTCATGCGTAGTCGTTGTTCGATCCGATTCAATTCCCAACCAGACAACCGAATACGCTATCGGTTAGAGCAACCTGGCAGGCAGTGGATCGAGAGGTGTCCGCGAGCACTCTGATGTTATCTGTCAGCCCGCTGACCCTCAGCAAGGCGCGGCCGGCAGAAGCAAAACACCGCTCCCGAGGGATCACGGCCTCTCTGAAATAGAACAGTTGAAAACTTGCGGCTGATCCTGAGATTGCTGCGCTAAAGCGATACCCCATACCGACAAACGCAGGGGAAGGGCCGGCTTCAGTGACGTTTATATCTTTTGATACTTATTGATTTGTACGAACGCCTTATCCTGCGGCTCAATGCCATTGATGAAATTCGAAGTCCTTTAGCCGAATACACCCCTGTCGGCGTTTGACTTATCGCCCCAGTCATTTTTCAGGATCAAGCATGCACACCACCACGACCCTTCCCCCCGCTTTGTATACCTGGGTAGCGGAACAGCGCCGAGCCGGACAGTCGATTGAGCGTCTACGAAAGGCCATGCTGGACAAAGGCTGGAGTGAGCAGGACGCCGAGGTGGCATTGGGTGAGTCTGATCAGCGAGCGGATAAGGCACATGGAACACATGAAATACATGAAACGACAGACGTCGCTGTTACAGTAAAGCTCCCCGCTCCCGACCTGTCGGCCGCCCCGCAGTACATTACCGTCGAACATCAGCGCATCAAGGTGCTTCAAACGCTTGAGCACCCTCGCATCGTCGTGTTCGCCGATTTCCTGTCCGATGAAGAGTGCGAGCTGTTGATAGCGTCTGCACGCCCGAGGCTTGAGCGATCCACAGTGCTGGGCAAAGAGGAAAGCGTATTGTCCAAAAAGCGCACCAGCGAAGGGATGTTTTTTAGGCGCCAGGAAACTGAATTGGTCGGGCGAATCGAGCAGCGTATTTCAACGCTCCTGAACTGGCCTTTAGAGTTTGGCGAAGGCATACAGGTGCTGCGATATGGGCCGGGCGCCGAATTTGCGCCCCATCACGACTATTTTGATCCGCGCTACTTCGAGAAGCCGTTATTGCGAGGCGGGCAGCGGGTGGCCACGCTGATCATGTACCTTCATGAGCCCGAGCAGGGCGGTGCCACGGTGTTTCCTGAGATCAATCTTTCGATTTTTCCCGCCAAAGGCTCCGCGATTTTTTTCAGCTATCACAAACCTGACCCCAGCACATTATCCCTTCATGGCGGCGCACCTGTCATCGCCGGAGAGAAATGGATTGCGACAAAATGGCTGCGTGAGGGCGAATTCATCTAAATGCGATCGGGTGCCTCGGATTTCGTACCGATTTGGCTGCTCTTCGCGGCGGTCATAGCCAGCAGATCAGCCGGCATTTGCGTCCAAACCCAAGGACTCGTCAGCTCAGTTGCGCCTCACGCAGAGCATGTCTGGGCAGCCGTGATTTTCAGCAGGTTGAAGTGCTTGAGGATATCTACGGTCTCGACCCTGGGCATTGCGTGTGTTGGCGTCAGCATGCTCCAGATTCGAGAATCGGAATGGCTACGGGCGCGAAGGATACCGTACGGGCCGATGTCCAGCTCAGGCTGATTGAGCTGGAAGAATCCACCCAATGGGCGATGAATTGGTCTTTTGGTTTGCTCATTATGCGCGTCTCAAAAACAAGGTCAGACGTAGTGCTTGAAGTCGTTTCTGTCGCGAATCAGTAATTGCATCAGCTTCGGGTGGATAAAGAGCTTTTCCTTGCCGACCTGCACTTCTTGCAGAACGCCGATCACGACTAACTCTTTGAGGTAGCGAGAGGCTGCCTGACGCTGGGCAATCTGTTTGTCGACGACGTTGCTTATACGGCAATAGGGCTGCTCGAAAATTACGTCCACCAGCTCGCGGGAATAGGTTTTCGGCAGTTGCTCTCGAACATACTGGGTGGTGTGCTCGGACAGGTTGCGGATGCCGGCGATTTTGGCGCAGGTCCAGCGGGCGGTTTCTTCCACCGCGCTGAGCATGTATAGCAACCAGGGCTCCCAGACTTGCTCGCGGGTGACATCGAGCAGCAAGCGGTAGTAATCGGCGCGATGGGCGATGATGTAACGGCTGAGGTAGAGAATCGGCAGGTTCAGCAGCCCTTCTTGAATCAGGTACAGGGTATTGAGCACTCGCCCGGTACGGCCGTTGCCGTCGGTGAACGGGTGAATGGCCTCAAACTGATAATGCCCAACGGCCATGCGCACCAGTGGATCCAGATCAGTCTCATTATACAGAAAGCGCTCCCAGTTAGAGAGTAGGTCGCGCAAGCGATCTTCGCCCTCGGGTGGGGTGTAGATGATCTCGCCAGTACGGTCATTGGCCAATTGGGTACCAGGTACTCGGCGTATATCCATATCCACACCTTTGAGAGTGCGACAAATCTCGACTGCGGTACCCGTGGAAAGTGGACGCTCGGCCAGGGACTGGTAGCCATGAAGGAGGGCCTTGCGATATCGCAGGGCTTCTTTGGTCGCGGGATCGGCATGGTTGTCGCTATCCTGGGCGTGTTGAAATAGCAAATCCGTAGTGGTGACGATACTTTCGATTTCTGAGCTGTCCTTGGCTTCCAGTAACGGGACGGTGTTGATCAGCACTGTTTGATTGGGATCAGTTCGGCCGCCTGTTTCAATTCGGCCAAGGCTGTGCGGGCCTCGATACAACGCTTGAGCACTGCACGGTTTCCAATTCGGCTGCAGGTGGCAGAGGCGGCAGCAGGTTATAGGGCCTGTCGGCCTGCCAGGTGAGGTGGGATGCAGTCATGGTGCGATTCTGCTCCTTGAGTCTTCATCTAAAGGCAAGGGTGCTCTAATAAGCCCCCTTTTCGTGGAGTCAGTATGAACATTTGAGAATAACGCGTCGCAATTTATTGGTTTTGACGACATGTTTTGCCCTTGTGTCGCCGTCGGCGACATGTACGAATAACGTGTCCTTGGTTTTTTAGGGGCAAGTCCAGCGGCGACTTCGTGGTTACCTGTGTGGATGTGGTGAATGATGCTGAAATCGTCGCCGATTAGCTGAGCCGTCGATGCAACTCGCTTTTGATGGCGCGACACGGCGTCTGCTCGGTCAAGACTAGATGATGAGATTCTGTTCCTCGTGCCAATCCATAGTGGGGTTCAGAGTGCGATCGTTCTTTACAGCTTCTGGAACGGTCTTGTAGCGGCTCGATTGCTTGGCCTCGCTTCTTACCTTGGGGGGTGGGCCAGAGTGCCCTTAGGGTGTAGCGGTCTTCCCATTTCGCAGCGGTCGTTGTCTGGCCAACATCGTTGTCCTATCTCAGCCATTTGAATGAATCCGTGTCGATGATTCGCGCGACGGCAGTTCCTGTATCGACATCGGCTTGGTCAGATGGAGGGGAAGGGATGAATGTCGGTTCGGGGCTATCATCATCCGATAGTAGGTCAATGAAGGAAATGCCGCCCTAGGCCAGGGTTTGTCGTCCTGTTGGCGACACTTCTTCTTGGGCGTAAAGGCTCTCCCTTTTGTACAGCAGTAAAAGGTCTTGAGCTTTCAAAATTACTCGCCCTTTCCCGTGAGCAGAACAAAACGTGAGTCGAAAGAACATCCCGCTATGGGAACAGTGTGGACCGTTTTTCCATAGGGCAACGCCAACCTCGCTCCGCCACCGCAGGCCCATTACCAGTGGACTGATAAGACTTGCGGCGGTCTTACACGCCAGGCAGGCTTCGAAAGCATAAAGGGGAGGTTCACGCTTTAGGTGTGGCGAACCTCTCTGCACCATTGCCCTTCAATTCAGGATCGTCTTGAGCAATTGCCGGGCGTCCTCGTCGGCCACCTGGATAAAATTGCGATGACCGTCAATGGAATGCTTCAGATACACCTGCGCGCCATGGTCGAAGGTGCCCTTGATCTTCGATGTCACGTGGGAAATCAAGTCTGTGTTAAGCACCAACACTTCGCCGTTGGTGTCCTTCAAGTACACGAAAGCCATTTTGCATTTCCCTTTGCTGTGCCCCGGGCCAGGCCGTCACGGGGTGAGGTCCATCACGTTGACAGATGGCAGTTCACGGCTACAGAAGAGTGCCGGGCCGGGATAATTTTTTGATCGATCCGTATTTTCGTGAGTGCGCCCGCGGTCTCCTTGCGCCTTAGCTGCACGGCGCTCACCGCGTGCCATTTAACGCAACATGCGCCCTGGCCAGTTGTTCAGTCGATCACCAGAAGTCTGAAAAAAAGTCCGGTATCGGTAGGCGGGTGGGGGCCTGATAAATAATGATGGGTTCTTCATAGATAACCGCCGGCGCCTCATAAATAACAACCGGTGGAGGCCCTCGGCGCTGTCTGATAGGTGGCGCGTGATGATAAATCGTTGTGGTGCCATAGACCACCTCTGGGGGTGGGCTGGAGATGATGGTGGGCTGCTGAAAAATCTCCAGATAGCTTTGCGCAGCGCAAGCTGTGGACAAGAGAGAAGCCGCCAGAACAATGCAATATTTAAAAAGTCGATAACACATGAAGTCCTCCAGTGTAACGAGGGTGGTTGGACGATCTACCATGACGGCCGCTGTTCAGTTGTGAGGAGTAAGTCCCTTCAGGTCGTGCTTAGGTGCTGGCGACCCATACGCAGGGCATGCCCGCGGTGACTCCACTAAACATTACTGAGGGCTTTTGTCTTCAGGGATGTACTGCAACAGATCGCCCGGCTGACAATCCAGCGCACTGCAGATGGCTTCCAGCGTGGAAAACCGCACCGCCTTGGCCTTTCCGGTTTTTAGAATGGACAGGTTGGATACGGTGATTCCGGTTCGCTCTGCCAGCTCGCCCAGCCGCATTTTGCGTGTGGCGAGTACGACATCCAGGTTGACAATGATGGGCATTACTTCGTCCTAAATGACCGATTCCAATTCTTGTTCGGCTTGGGCAAGCCCCTGGGTGGCCATGCAGCCAATCCAGGTGGCGATACCTGTGACGAGCATCGGCAGATTGAGACTCAGATCGAGCTGCACATGCGGGTTGCCTGACCCTGAGACAAAGCTTCCTGACAGTTGACCGAACAGGGCCGCGAAGGGCCAGATCAACGTCACGATGGCGATTCTGCGTAGCCCAGGGATGAGCTGTGCGGCGGCAGGCTCCTGGCGCAATGAAGAGAGCAGGGTCCTCAAGCTCAGAAAGAGGGCAATCGAGAAGCTTGCTTCGATCAGGATGTCGATCATCGCACTGACGGCGCCTTTGGACGTGTCCACCTGTATGGACAGTCCCTCGCTGGCGGCGCTCGCGTTCTCTGGCGAGAGCGCAGATGCGTTAGAGGAGAGCTCCAGGTATCCCATTGCTTGACCGGTCATGATCAGATACAGCGCCAGACAGCCGAACAATGCTGTGCAGATCGCCAGGAGGGTGCAGGTGCTCTCCAGACCCTTGATGAGTCTGCCGGTAAAAGGGTGTGCCAGATCGTAGCGGCTGGGTGTGGGGCAGTGTGTCATGGAAGTGCTCCTTGGTGATTGACGCGTCGACAATACAGCATTGATGGTGATTATCAATGCTGATTTGTTGTTTATCAGTAAATAATAGGCGTATTTCGAAATTGGTAGCAATGGCATTCGTGGGCCGGAGGGCACGAGTGCGGCCGCAAAGGTAAACGAAGGGGAAAAACGAGGGCCGCGAGGGGGATCCGCTGAGTCATGATGCTAAACGGCCTCGGTTGGCGCTTGTTTCGGGAGGCGGTGCGATAGGGGGGGCGATTGAATCTCCTCAGCGCCGAAGACCACGGTTTTTCATAGGTCCGAAACTGTATATCGAGGTGGTTGTAAGGTTCTGGCCGGCGGCCGGGTGAAATGGCTGCAGGTCGCTACGCAGGAGGCTTGCATCGCATTGGGTTGGTTGACGCGCCGGCCAGGGCCGTCAGCAAGGCACAGCCCCGGCCTTGGCCACTACTCGCACTGCAATGAGCGATTGCTGCAGGGTACGCAGTACCGCCATGCGGGCAATGAAGGCACTGGGACGCCTGCGCCACGTCGGCGTGCAGGCCGGCGCCCTGACTCTTTTTACCCGACGAGGTCGTTATTTCGCCACGTTAGAAAGCCGGGCACCTTGCTGAGATCAGCGAAACAACGACTGAGTCCCAAAGGGCAGGTCCCAAACGTGAGACAAGCGCTCAGGCACTCACCCGGCTGTGTTTAAACTCCGCCCCTGACGGGGCACGTCAGTCTTCAATGACTTCACGGTGGTTAGTCTTTTGGACTGGGCGATTGTTCTTGGGAAACAATTTACGGAATTGGTTAATTTGCGACTTCGACATCTCGATGGGCTGCTCAATGAGCACCCACTGAACGCCTTCAGTGCAAGGAGGAGTGGTCAGGGAGCCTTTATAAAACAGATGATGGCTTGCCGCGGGAAGCAATTTACCGAGATTCGGGGCGTCGCTCGCGCTCAATGTGGTCTCTTCCCCTTGTGTCTTGGGAAGGTGCTGCCATAAAGAGGCCAGTTCGGTGTTTTTTCGTCCTTCCTTGACCATGACCCCGATGACTAACAGTTGGCCAGTTGCGTCCTTGTTGACCAAGTGCATCTCCATTGGATAGGACGAGCCATTGCGTTGATGTTCACTTGGGGTGTGAAAATGAAATTGAGCCAAATGGTATTCAGTGTTTTGAAATCTCACCGTTTCACCTTCGGGAACGGTGGCTTGAATGGTATGGCCATTGTTGACCACCGTAAGTGCAGCTTCACCATAGTGGATGCTCAAAGCCTGTTTGTCGCCTTTTTGCGGGTGCAACGCCTTCATTTGAACATTGATCGGTGACTGATGGGTGCCGCTCGCACACAGCGCATTGCCGAGTTCGCCCCAGTGCGCAGGGCCATGATTACCCTGGTAGCTCCAGTGAGCATCGGAAGCAAATACAGGGGAAATAGAAACGTACAGCGATGCCGATAGCAAAAGATAGCGCGTCATGTAGTTCACGGGACTCTCCAACAGTACGTTAGGGCCGACTCATACCGCTCCACCAGGCTTTTGCGCCAAAGAGCATGAGTTTCCAGCCCAACCAAGCAAATTACAGAAGGGGGACGGTCCTATCCGCTTGCCAACAAGTATCCATGCGCGCATTAGGCGACAGTTCCCAGACTGTGGCTGTAGGCAAATCCTGAAAACATAGTCAGTAGAATACCGAGGAGGCTGTTTGGCCTCGACCAGAACGCCCTTGTTGGGGGTACTGCCCGAGCTCTACTGGCTAGTAGGTTGATTAATGTCCCAAGTGCGACCTGCACTTCGAAAACGAATCCTTGGCTGACACCAGGCAATTGGTTCTTGCACGATGCAGCGCTTGTCACTGCTGATCCGCGCCAGTGCTAGTGGGGCATGCGTGAATGAGACTGGAATAAGTGGCGTGAGCCCGGTCGATTACCGAACCCACGCCGATCACATAGGGCGATTACATCGTCTAATTTTTCGGGGGCAATTCAAATCCCTCGCCTAACAGGGAGTGTGTACCGCACATATGGGGCCTTGTGAGGTTATGCCTAGAATGCTCGTAGATTGAAATTGCCATTGCATTGATGACTGTCCCAATTGCGTAACCCATTTTTATCGAGCCGAACGCAACGGCAAGGGAGGAGCGTCTCCGTTTTTGCCGGCTTGACGCATCAGCAAGGGAGGAGCGTCTCCGTTTTTGCCGGCTTGACGCATCAGCAAGGGTGGAGCGTCTCCATTTTTGCCAGCTTGACGCAACGGCAACGGAGGAGCGTTCCCAGTTTTACCGTTGGCGTCTAAGCTCGCGATAATATTAACAGGCAAGTTTGTTCCTTTCGGCACAGTGACCATAAAAGGAGCCCCACCGGCAGGCCTAAAGTTTGAGCTAATGTCGGGGTAGAGTCGTCCCCCCCGCTTCAGCACCTCGACAAAGGGAAACGTCACCCAGGACATGCCTGCCTGGGCGTTGCTTCCCTCGGCAATGACTTTGTGCTCATTACCTTTAGGAACCAGCAGCACATTGAGCGCATCGTATCCAGTTTTTTGTGTAATGGCCGTACCCCGTTCTTCACGATACTGATTATATTTTGGCTCGTATGCGTTGATGATTTTTGCGGTGGGGTTCTGGTGTCCCTGAATAGTGCTTTTCTGGAAGTCGATAAGTTCGTTCCCCTGCGCGTGCACTGCAACGAAATCCTCGCCAACGTCGTGGTCGCTCATGATTTTCGCGGTAATTCGTCCATCCGGAAAGCGGTCATACAATTCCGCATTCTTGATCGGCACTGCCTGCAAGCGTTTGTTGAATTGCTCTCGATCGGAGAGATATGGCACTTCGGCGAACATCGACTTGATCGATGATGGATTGACCACGCTTTTCAATTCCCTGACGGCGTCCTCTGCGGCAATGTATGCCCTGTTCGCTTTCTCCACCTCTGCTGTCAGGGGCACGACCGTTGGATGCTGTTCCACCTCGTCGGTGACATCGTCTATCTCCAACGCATCCAGCACTTTTATGATCCCTTCTTGAGCCGCTCGCCTCGCACCGGCCCACTTTGTGCGTGCCTCTTCTTTCAATTGCACGGCCTTATCATACTCTTCGTTAACATGGCGGCCTTTACGACGATCGCTCCCGTCGTCCGACTCTCCTCTATTGGGCTTGGGACGCAATAGCATGCTGTAGGCCCCTTCAACTTGCCCATCCGGATTGCTGTCATATAACTTGGCATTCTTGATTGGCACATCCGGCGCGCGTTTGTTTGCACGTGCCGCGCCGTTCGACTGCGCGGCGCTACCGTATGTATCCTCAACATCGAAGTCATGACGGTCGTTGTTCTTTTCCGCCGGCGCACCTTCGCCAGGCTTCATGAGCCCACCTTTATCCACCGAATGTTTATGGCCGTCGGCTGTCAGGTCAATCCGCCCGTCATAGCCCTTGGTCGGGGCATCGATTCCTTGTTGGTGCAACGCCTCTTTCACGGCACTGGCCAAACTTTGGCCACTGTCACATACACCCGTGTCACAGCCCACGACGCTCACTTTTTTGATCGACGGGGTGTCGGTTGCACCTGCATCATTACGTAACTTGCCTACCTCGTGCGCAAGTCCTTCGGCATCCAGACCGCCGAGCGTACGGGAGCCACCTGGCGTGCCATCACCGTGGCCCACCAGCTCAACCTTGGTCTGTCCTCCGATGGTTTGAGCATCGCCGGCCACCACAGTGTGCTGGCCCTGAGCGTCGCGCTCAAGCAGCACACTTTTGTCCGGGTGCTTGTCATAGATGCGCTGGGCGGCCTGATCGGTGACCTCATCAGAGCCCAGTTTGACGATCACCCGGCTGTCGTAATTGCCATCTGGCTTTGTTTGCGTCGCCCCATTGCCGGCAGGGTTCACGGTAGCCAAAGGCTGCTCAACCTCATCTGGCGCTCGCAATGGCTGATCGCCTGCCTGTCGATGCAGGACTGGAGCGCCGGAAACCCCTGTATCCCCATGATGTACAACCTCTTGGGTATCCACGGCCGGAGCCTGCGTCACTTGCCGCGACACGGGAGCAGGAGCGGCTGGTGTGTTGTCCGCCCTGTGCTCTGGATGAACAGGGCGCGATGGTTTAGTCGCGCTGAAACCCTCTGTGCCGTTGCCCGCATTACCCTTCACCGCGCTTTCCGATTCGCCCCGCGATTGGGCGATACCCGGCGAGTGTTTGCTTGTTCCACTGGCGGTTTCGCCACTGCCGGTATCGGCTTTATGCTTGAGCTTGCCAGCAAAACCTTTGATGTCGCCAATACCCGCAGTGATGGACACGTCGTTACCGGCAATGTGCTCATCTCGAGTGACATTCAGCGTTTTGTTCGCATCGCGATTGAGCGTGCCTTCGATCCCTTGGCCGGTCTTGACCTGCAGGCCGGCAATCGTGGCGTTCTGGGTGGCGTCGTAATGCACTTGGTCCACCCGCGTGACGTTCACGCTGACCGAGGCCAGGCCGGTTTTGCTCAGACCGCCGCCGCCACCGCCACTGCCACCATCCTTTTCACGACTGTCGTGCAGTTGTTGGGCTATGATTTTACCCGCGACATTGAGATCGCCCTGACCGCTTTCGGAGATCAGGTGCGCCCCCTGGAGTGTCAGATCGCCGCCGAGGTGGGCGGTGAGCTTTTTCTTGGCGCTGATGCCCGATTGCTCGGCCGTCAGCGTGCTGCGATCAGTGTCCTTGCCGCCGCCACCGTTGGCACCGCCCGTGGGGGCCACGATACTGGTGGTGGTGATGGCGGTACCGGCGTTGCCACCCCAGTTGCCCACGGTATGACTCATGTCGGAGGTGTCCTGCACCGATGTCACCCGGGTGTTGCCGGCAACGTCCAGGTTGACATCGTTACCGACCACCTTGGCCCCCGTCAGCTCAAGGTCCTTTTTGGCCTTGATGGTCACGGTGTCGCCCAACACTTCGGTGTTTTGGTAGGCGGTCGCCGTGGTTCGGGTTTGATCCAGGCTGCCGGTGTAGCCGGCCGACTGGCCCACCCCCGCGCCGGTCGGCGCCACCGAGGCATTGATACTGATCGAGGCCTCATGGGTTTGACTGCTGGACTCGCTTTCGCTGTGGGACTTGGCTGCCGTGAGCGACACGTCGCCTGCCGAATCCAGCACCACACCGGCGCCGGTGCCGTCCAGGTTGACGCCGACCAGGGCGATGTTGCCTTGGGTGGAGGTGATCTTGATGTTGCCCTTGAGGAGGTTGATGTTGTCTCTGACGGTCCGGCTCGAGGAGGTGGATTCGGTGTACTTGATCCCCTCTTTGGCGGAGAGGGCGCCAGTGTCGTTGAACACCACGTTGGTCGCATCGCCCACGGCCTGCAGGGCGGTCATGCCGGCATCCACCGTCATGCCCTGCTGGGTCTTGTCCGCCAGGGTCACGGAGTGGTTGACCGTATCGGCGATGGAGCTTGAGCCCGTACCGCTGACGCCCACAAAAAGATCTTTACGCGAATGGGTCTGAACGTCCTCATCTTCAAATTTGGTGCTGACCACCTCGCTGCCGATGATGTTCAGATCACCGGCCTTGCCGTCCTTGACGGCCTGGATGTTCGCACCGCCAATGTCCACCGTGCTCCCTCCCTGCACGGTGACCGATGAGCCGAAGTTGAGGTTGGCGTTGTTGTTGTGAACCTGGGAACGAGTGTCACGGGTTTCCACCCGCGAGTAGCCAACCTTGGCCCCCAGGGGGCCATCGAGCACCGGCTTGCCGCCATCGAGGGTGCCGGCATCGGTGGAGTTGGCCTCGTCGCCGTTGATCACGCTGGCCGAGGCGCCTTGCGGGCCGTATTCGGCACTGACCCCCTTGCCGGCGATACCGGCCTTGACGCCCAGGCTCAGGCCCTCGCTAAGCATCGTGTCTTCGGTGTGCGAAAAGTCCTGTCCGGTGAGCGTGCGCACCTCACCCTTGGCCTGGACTACACCCTTGTCGGCACTGTAGTCGCCGCCTTGCAGGGTGATGTTCTTGCCGGCGCGCAGGGTCAGCGAACCCCCGTCGGTGGCGCCCTGCAGTTGACTGCCGACCGATGTGGCGCTGACTTCGGTGTGGGTTTTGCTTGTAACGCCCAGAGGAATCGTCACCGCTCCCAGAGGCACACCATTGGTTTCAAGGGTCTGTTTGAAGCTGGAGCTCACCTGGTGCACGTCGTTGGACGTCAGATTGCCCCCGGCTTCGATATTCACGTCCTTGGCACCGATACCCGCAGCCGTGAGGTTGACATCACCGCCGGCGACAATCGAGACACTGCCGTCCTTGCCGCCGTAGACGAGTCCCCGATCCTTGAGCACCAGGCTGCCCTTCTCGTCATACCCCATTCGGGCCGAGTCGGTAAAGGCACCGTCGGTGTGGATGGCGACATCCTGACCTGCGATCGTGCTGCCCAGGTTGCTGACATCGCCCTTGGCGTCCAGCTGGAGTGTGGTGTCGGCCACGATCCCCCCTGTGCCGCCGCCTGTGTTCTGGTTATGGATACTGTCCGCCGAATGGATGTACACCGAGCCGCCGTGAATGGCCGCGTCGACGTTGCTCACCGAGCTCGCATCGATCGACAGCTGGCCTCTGGAGGCCACCACGGCGGTGGTCGCCTTGTTATTCGCCACGTCCTCCAGGGTGGCCCGGCTCAGGTAGACCCGTGGGCTCAATACCGTGGACCCGTTGATCACCTTGGGCTCATACCAGATGATGTCGTGGTTCAGATTCTTGTACTGCGCCTGAGTCAGTGGCTCACCGAATTGAAGCCCCTGCGCGACCGCTTCCAAAGCGGCATTGTCCATCAGCGTCTTCACCAGTTCAGCGCCGGACAGCCCGTCCTTGGCCGCAAAGTAGCCGCCCACCGTTTCCTGGATGGACTGGGTGATCAACTGGTTGTCGAAGAAGGCATCGCCGATCACCGGAACGGTGCGGTCACTGTGGTAATCGATCTTGTCGAAGAAGTATTGCGAGCCATAGAACGTTTTCAGATTGAGGTAGGGAATGCGTGTTTCGTACACCGGATAGATCGGTGTAAAGGCCTGCGGGGCCGAGGCCGCGACCGGAGTCGTGACAATGCTGGTGTTGACCCGCGCCACTTCGGCGCCCAAGGCGCTCGTGCTCAATCGATTGCCTATTTTCGACACATCCAGCATCAACGGCGGAGGCGCCGAGTGGATGTCAAACAACGCCCGGGTTTGCGTCAGTCGATCAAGGACGTTTTGCGGGTTCAGCGCCGCGGTCAGCTCGGCAAGACTTGGGGTCTTGCTGAAGTCGAACAACACGCCGCTGTTGAAGGTGCGATCAAAGTTGCCCTGCAGGGTCGAGATGGTTTCGTCACCGACCTTCACCTGGACGGTTTGTTGCACCTTCTGCTGCCCGCCGTTAGTGAACGCGCCGCCGGT
>Ga0163161_10000659_pt1 | contig 27582 bp, 31 predicted proteins | sample S45metaG_FD_129847 | JGI IMG/M metagenome (GOLD analysis project Ga0163161, IMG submission 129847) | Switchgrass rhizosphere microbial communities from Kellogg Biological Station, Michigan, USA - S4-5 metaG | ecosystem: Host-associated > Plants > Roots > Rhizosphere > Soil | place: USA... | reverse complement strand
CGTTCTGGCTGTTTTCTTATCGGCAACGCTGTTCAGGTTGTCCTGCTTTGTGAGCACATCGGAAGAATTAGCCTTGCTTCCTAGCTGAGTCGATAAGTAGTTCCAGCTGGGACCGCTGAACTGGCTGCCATCAGGAAGAGTGACTGTGATATTTCCACTCGCGCTATATACCTGTTGCCAGTTTGCCTTATCAAGATTTAGCCCCCGAATGGCCTTAGCTACATCTGCTGCTACCTGTGCCGTAATGGCTACCAGGGCAGAGTTTGGCAAAGCCGTCCATGCTACCCCTGATGCAGTCGGGCCGTTATATGCCGTAGTAAGTGTCACACTCGTAGCTGAGTTAACTGACTGCACGCCCAGCGTGTATGTCACACCTCCAAAAACCGTGACAATGAAATCGTTAGCTTTAAGCTCTGCTGTAAATGATGTCCCGGTTCCGGTGACCGCGGTTGAATTATTAGTTAGTGCAATAGTGCCTGCTGGCATAGCTTTCTCCGGGCAATAAAAAACCCGGCGCGGTGGCCGGGCGTTATTTGGAATGGTTTCCAGTTAGTTCAATTAAGCAAAATAAAGCCAACCATCTTATTAATTCACTTAATCACATAAACCGTGCATGATCTAAAATCAGCACATAATCAGAAAAGGATATTTAAATGAAAAAGGTAATGACTATCATTTGTGTTGCAATGACTCTTTCGGCCTGCGTATCAAGTTCTCCACCCATTTGCTATAACGAAGCTGTTATCTATAAACAAAAGTACGACATTGCTGTGTTTAAAGTTGAAGACGGAAAATACCTTGCTGGCAAGCCTTTTTATACATGGGCAGACAAATCCCAGTTTACCGACACGGCAGCATGCGATCGATTAAACCCCTAGAGCCTGTCTGTAGTAAGAGTCATATACATTGCAGTATATAAATCCAGGAGGGCCGCATGAATAACCCGGCGGCCTGCCCTGAGGGACCTGATAGTTAGAAGAAGAAAACAAATCCCCACCGCTCGCCTCGAACTGGCCTGAAATATTCACTCCGCCGCTATAGCAGTTGTAAAGCGTTATGCCTGTATTTGGGAAAGCAGGGTCAAAAGGCTGGCTAACCACCACCGAAACCCCACTGGTAGATGCAACCGGCTGACCCGCATTTGTAGTTGATCCAGTCTGCATCTGAAGTGGAAGGCAATTACTGTGCCAGACCATCTGCCCATTGTTGTACATGAAGAAACCGCCGGAAGGTATGTTCACCATCATCTTGGCAAAAACATAGATCCTGGTGGCCGTCATCGGGTAACCAAAGTTAGGCCTGAACTGCAAAGCCCAATACCCATTCTGGTTTATTTCATTCCACCACACATGATTGAAACCTGATGCTGCCGTGCTTCTGTGAAACGCTATGAGTGGAATGCTGGCAGGCACGTTAGTTTGAACAACCTGACTAAACCCCGGAGTAATATCTATAACCTGTACAAGGTTAAATGGAGTAAAGGTTGGCGCAAGCTTAAATACTGGAGGGTTTGCCGAATAATCGTTATAAACAAAGCCTGCATAATTTAGGGTAGTTGTAGGGGTTGCTGTCACTATCAACTTCGAAGGTATATCAACGCCGCTCCATGAAACGGTTTGCCCAGAAACCGATACACCGTATGTTATCTGGCTGGCGCCAGCAGATGTTCTTCCTCCAATAATTGATGCGCTTATAGTAAACCCGTTGAGGTTATATGTATTGCTGCCTGAGCCCGATACAGTCGCCACGTCTGCTACAAAATTGTAAGACATGGCATTGACTGCATCGAATGAGGTACCGTTAATAAATGCCTGAAACCCCGCCATTATCTCTGAACCCCCATAGAGCAAACCAACTGCCCGCTCGCGTTGTACCAGGCGGCCCCTCTGTTATCCAGTACAAATTTACCCTGACCTGAAACGGGTCCGTTAAGCTCAAATGAACCATCAGAACGCATGATCGTCCCTGTCTGACCGGCGACGTAATTTGACGAATACCATGAGCCAACCTTGGCAAGCGTAATCGAGGCATAGTTAATGAACGCGTCACGCATAAAGACCTGACCGTTTACGGCCGTAAATGCGAGCTGATAGGTTCCGTTTGTAGTGTTGTAGATGCCAAAGTTATCGGCACTGAACAGGGCAAATGACTGAGTTGTGCCACCATTCCCCTCAACACCCAACTGCATGCCAGCAACGAATTTGTTGCCGTTATTGTCTACCTGAACCTTCACGCCCCATTGGGCCGAAAGCTTGCCACTGAGATCAGAGTAAGCGCTGGATACCTGTTGCACTGATGCAGTGTTCTGGTCTGACTGTGCCTGGATTTGCTCAAACTTCTGAGCGTAGGCGCTGTTGTTGTCGGCAACCGTCTGGCGTACAGAGATGATATCAGCTCGGTTGCGCCCATACGCTTCGAACTGGTGATCGACAGATGCATCAAGGTTCAGGGCGTTCTGCAGTATCCCCTCAATGTTCGTATCGATATTGGACGTCAGGCGGTCGAATGCCTCCGACTCCCTTATAGCTTTATCGATGTAATCAATCATGCCGGGTATGTCTGAAGATGCCTGACCTGAAACTTGCACGAAACGCGAGACGCCAAAAGCGTTTTTGGTCCTGACGTACATGTAGTAAGTGTGGTCAGCCTTAAGCCCATGCAGAGTCCACTGCGACGCCCTTCCGAGGAATTGTGCCTCGACCTCCACCGCGCCGATTGAGCTGGCCGGAACCTCCCCTGTGTACCAGAACTCAAATGTCGTGTCGGTTGTCGCGCTGACATTCATTACCGGTACGATATCGGCTGAGAATATACCTGGAGTCCACTGAATGAATGACGGTGCAGACGGAGCGCCAATCACCAGGCTGACCTGAGTTTCAGCGCCCTTCATGCCGTTCTCATTGCGGCCACGTACGCCAAGCGTATAAATTCCTGCATCCAGTCCATAGAAGTCATAACGGAACTGGTCTGTTTCGTACTGAGCAACAACCTTCCCGTCTGCGTTATAAACGTAGAGTTCGAACACGATCTTCTTGGTCAGCGTCGCCGTCTGCCAGGTTGCAGTGACCTGTATAGTCTCGCTGTTGACGTTGATGATCCGCAGGTTTTCGATGTTCGGGACACGATATCCATTGAGGGTATCGTTAGGCGTTTCGAATACCGCGCCATCATCTACGATCGCCTGCTTGTTAGGGTCGAATAGCGTTGCTGAAATGCTGTAGACAGAATTATTTTCGTCTTCAGATATCCCCATGACGCGAAACAGGCGGGTAGCAACGTCACCCGTTGAAATGACGAATATCGTTCCGTCTTTAATCCAGTTCGGCGCAGTTCGCAGGGTAATAATGCGCCCTGAAACTGAGGCGATCTGATAGCGTGAGAACTTACCATTCGAGCCCATAAGCGACATCGTGTCGCCGCCACCGGCCAGAGATGAAACATCGGCATCCACAGTTATCACGGCGCCGCTGTGAGAAATGATGCGGCCGCCAAGTCTTGTGGCAGCGTAATCATTATCCATGACCTCAATGACATCGCCTGGCATGAAAGCAATAGCATCGCGCGCCATCTTGAACGTGACTTTCTTAGTTTCCCTCTTGCAGGTTTCAAGCAGCCACTTGCCTGCGCGGAATGCCTGCCCACGGGAGGTGCAGCCAAAGGCCTCCAGCGTCGTTTCGTTGTAGCCGTACCGGTCAATCATCTGGTCATCAGAGACGTATTCTTTGACCTGCTCCCACCCGTTGTTTGGGTCAGTCCATGACACCACTACGGCGTTAAAGCGCTCTGATCGCTTCATAGAGCTGTAAGTAAACAGCCCGTCTACAACGCTGGCATTGGTAACGGCTGCAACAGGGTCCTGCGGGTTGTCCAGCATGATTGAGAATCGCATGCCGTCCCACAGCGCAATGCCGCGGAACATGCCTGCAATCTTGTCGAGAATGTCGCGGGCGCTGGATTGCTCAGTGATATAAGCATTCAGGGTGAAGCGTGGTTCTTTGCCGCCATAGCCATCATCGACAAGCTGGTCGCAGAACTGAGAAAGGACATAAAGGCTGCCATCATCAACATCGATATAGCCAGCACGCTTCGCCAGGCCGTAACGCGTATTTTTCACCAGTGCTCGGAACAGCCAGGCAGGGTTGTTAGTCCATGCGGATTTAAACCCGCCGGTCCAGATGCCAGTGTATGTTCTGGCGATCGGGTCATAGTTATCCGGTACATCAACAATAATCCCTCGCAGATGATATGTGCGGGTTGGGGTGTCGTTGTACTGGTCTCGGTCAATCACCGCGCCGGCTACGGCTGAATATGGATAGGAAAGGCTATCGTCGGTAATTTCAGTAAAGCTGTTCCATATGGTGCCATTGGTAAGCAGGTCGCTTGAGCTGTCAGGAGTGACGCGGCGTAGCCGGATATCAAACGGTTTGCTGGCAGGAGCATCAATGATATGAGCCTCAAGGTACTCGCCTGATATTTTCCCGCTGATTGTGACCGTCTTCTGAATATTCCATGAGCCGGCCGTTCCATTGCGCGTCTCGATGACCATGGTTACCGCAGTTTCGTGCTGGTTGCCCTTAGTATCCTGCTCCACCAGACCAGTTACGCCGATGTTCATTCGCACCCGGGTCACATCAGTGTCGGTTACCGTGCGCACCAGAGGCGTGCTCTGGGTTACGTCTGTATTGACGACTGTGGTCGCTTCAATAGCGTCAAAGCCGGTAATCGGCGACTGATTTTCAGAGCCCGGGCGCCATGCCACGCTGACGCCGTTAATCGTAACGTTACCGCCTGCATCAGTGACGGGCGTTTTATTCAGCATGAAAGAGGAAAGGTGGTTCTGGTCTACGGGCCCGTAAATTGGACCTTCTGAAATGAGATCGAGGACTTTCAGATACTGCTTTGATTTGAGGTTGTCGTCGATAAGTTTGGGAGTACTTCCGCCACCGCCGCCTGAGCTCATGCTTTCACCTTAACTGATGTAAATATCCCAGTCCTGATTGTTGCTGGTATCAATACCGAGAGAGATAACATTGCTGCCAACCACCATTTCGCCAATCAGTAACGGGACCGGCCTGCCCTGCCCGATTCGGTTCTCTGCACTGGTGAATGAGTTGTTGGTAATGGAGTTTGTGTCCTGGTCTGCGGCACTCTGCGTCTTCATGTGTGAGGTCATATAGAGCGAGTAAGCAACCGAGGCGACCGTGACGGCCACCATGATCCAGACTGCGGCTACGGCGCTGATTGCCCCTTCAACAATCGGCACGAAAAGGACTGTCGCGCCGTCTTTGAGGTGCCGGTTCATGTGGAATTCGAGGTTATCCTGTGACACGTCACCGCCATCGATGCGAAGCCGCAGACGAGTTTTATAGAAATCGCGTTTGAATTCGGGGCATTGAGCAAGCAGAAGGCGCAGGCCTTGCGAGGGTGTATCGACGTTCAGAGTGATTTGGCGGAAATGTCGTCGGAGATTCCCCGCAAATCTAAAGATGAGCATTGTTCATGCCTCCATATAGAGTGCGTCAGGCTTACATAGGATTGCCGGTAGGGCTCGCGGCGGCTGAGGCGCCCGGCCAGTTCGTGATGAAGCACCGTGTTATCTCCAAGCCATAGCATTGCGTGGCAAGGGTCTGACTCAGGGAAAGCGCGCCGGATGATCACATCACCCGGCAGGATGTCGGCCGGAGTAAGTTCGTAAAATCCGTTGGCAGCCATATTCTTCAGGTAAAGGTTTTCACCCCTCACCCACCATCCGTTAGTGCGTTCGAAGTCTGGCAGGTCGATACCGCACAGGTGGTAGGCGTCCCGGAAAAGCGTGTAGCAATCCATCACGCCATGTTCGAACCGGCGGCCCAGCAAATGCGGTACCGGTCTGAACTTTCTAAGCCTGCCGGCGCTCGCCAGCCACCACTCAATGCCGGTAGATATCTGCGCCACCCTGTCAGCAGCCGAAAGAACGAGCTTTGGCTCTGGATGGGAATGAAAAACGGCGGTGATTTCTCCCGCCGCTTCCGCTCTCATCCAGTCTGTATCGCTTATGCGAAAGTTCCGCCCCGGGTCAGGGTGCTGGTTATCACAGCGCATGAACCGATCGCCATCAATAATCAGGCCACAGACTTCATCTCGGGATAAGGCCGCATATGCCAGGCATTCATTTTCAATCATCAGGACACCTTTGAAGAGCCGGGATAGCCGCCATAGGGAAGCGGTTCAGGTTTAGGGAATCGCATGCGGCAACCAGTGAGGTGCTTTGAGCACTTATCCCGCGACATGTCCGAGGTTGGGTTATCTTTCTCATCAGCAACCGGGCCACCTGAATAGCCACAGCCGTCGCCGCGGTAAACCCACTGGCAGACATCAGCCAGAATGGTTCGCGCCGGTATGATTGCGTTATCGCAGTCAACCGGGGTCGCCAGGTTATAGGTCACGGTCTCGAATGTCTCTTCAACCATCTCCTCGATAACGTAACGAGATACAGCTTCCATGGTCGGATCTGCATCTGCATTGCCATTCGGGAAATTGACCGCGTCGAGGTGTTTTACCAGTACCTGCCGGCGCGTCACCACAGCACCTAATGCATCATCGAAATCGTGGTTGATACCGGTGATAAGGCCGGTGATGTTCGCCACCTTCATCGTCGGGCGAGAATAGGTTCCCTCTGACTTGGTTTCAAAACCTTCAACCGCGATCGGATACGCTGAGTACTGTCGGCCCTGCCAGATGACGTCACCGTAATAGCCGTTCGTTCCTGCATGGAAGCGGATGACATCGCCGCCGAATGATTGCAAATCCACTTCGAACAGGTCGAGCATCGCGCCAATGCCGGAATCAGTGCTTTCGATGATCAGTTCTGCTGGTATATCTCTCATCTCGGCACCTGCTCAAACGTGGCGGTCAGCTCATGCTGATTGCCTGTCTTCTTCAGTGACCATGACCGGCACACAAACAGCCTCTGCACGCCGGTATCCGATGGCGTCCAGTAAAATGCTTCGACAGCCATCCTTGCTTTCAGGAACGCATCGGCTGCTTTAGCTGCGTTAGGTCGTGAGCATTTGGCATCGTCGAAGCCAACGAACGTCAGCTGGTACCGGCCCATCAACGGGTTGATACCCTTAACCTGCCGTTGCTCATAACCATCGCCCAGCTTAACTACGGCTACATCAGGCGTACGGTCGCCCGTGAAGCCCTTTTGAGGGCTCCATGTGAAAGTTTTTGGCATGGAAAAACTCCAAAAAAAACCCGCCGAAGCGGGTTTCATTTATCTGACATTTTCAAAAAGTCGCAACGAGGTCTCGTAACTGCTGCTTGGCGCAATCCAAAATTCGAGCCTCGACATCTGAAAGCTTTGCGTCTTTATCCAGTGGAATCATTACATTTACTGTAGTTCTTTGGTTGTGGCGTTCGTGATCGATAAAATCAACACTACCTAAAATACCCTTGCCATTGACGTTATCAAACGCTGTAATTTTCCCTATTTCAATTTCCATAGCCATTGGTTTTCTCCTATGTGGTGAGTTTGTATTTTATCAAAAATTAACGTGGTTTCCTTGATTGCAACATTCCACCAGGTCTGGTGCTTTGGTCTTTCATTTGGTAAAGCGCGACCTGCTTCATCATGCCAGCCATTTTATTCATAGTGACGTCGTCAATGCCGTTTGTGGTCTGGATATGGAAATGCACCTCCTGTTGAATTGTGCCCCCACCTCCTCCCACCCCACCCAGATCGCTATTGCTAATAACCTTGCCGTTATCGCCCGGGATCATGTACTGGCTGCCATTACTGGCTTTGAAGATTTCAGGCTTTCCGCCCTCACCTACCCGGTACATGCTGCTGGCGTTTACAGGGCCGCCGTGTTCGCGAGCCCCGCCCATAGAGATGCTTCCAATGCTGGTCAGGAGTGATGCGCCTGCACTGGCAATCGCAGCATAGTTAGCGAACTTTTGAGCGGGAGTTAAAGCGGTTGGATCAGCCATTGCCTGTGAGATAGCCAGCTGCAGGTTAAGCGCAGCCTGAGCAACAGCAAAACCTTTACTCAGAGCGAACATAGCCTGATATGCGCCGCTGCTCTTACCGGCCGCTCCGGCGGCTAAGTTAGCCAGTCCGTCAAAGCCCTGCGAAACAGAGCCGATGATGGATGAGATGGCCTGCGACTGCATATTGGCTTCGTTTTCGGCTATCTGCTGACGAGCATTAGCAGCCTGACGCTGAATAGCTGTTTTCGCATCTTCATAGAGTTGCGCGTTCTGCACATCCAGTGCCTGATACTTGGCTAAAGCCTCAAGCTTTTGCTGCTCCTGCAGGTCAATCTGAGCGGTAGGATTTTCGACTGCGCCTGAAACTGCATCCGGCATAACCTGAGAGGCGGCAATCTCCTGCTGAGCAAACTTCATGCCCTGCTTAATTTGAGCCTGCTGTTTGAGGGCGTTGTTCTGGTCCCAGATTTTCGCCGCATACTTTCCAGCCTGCTCTATCTGAGCATCTGTAGCCCCCTTACCTAATGAATGCTCGGCGGCCAGAATAGACTGCGCTCGTGACAGTTCCTTAGTCGTTTCGCCAACCTGCTCTGACTTGGCTCTGAGAGCTTCCAGTTTTTGCGTTACAGATTCTGCCTGAGATGCAGACCTCTTCGATTCTGCATTTCCAGCTTTGGTTGCAGATGTGTTTTTTTCAGTGGCCGCGTACTCTTCCTGCAGAGCTTTCACACGCTTGCTATCAGTTATTCCGGCATCTTCTGCATCATACTGAGCCTGTAGTCTTGCCTTAGCCTGACCTTCGAGCTTTGAAAGCTCCAAGCGTCGCTGAGACTTCTTCTCCAGATCTTTAGCTTCTTTGCTGTCAGTCGTCGACTTGGGAATAACAATTTTGGACTGGCTTTCAAGCTCCTTAGTAGAGGCTGCTCGAATACTTCTGATTTCAGACTCTGTATTTTTCAGGTTAAAAGCCGCCTGCCCAACGCGCTGCTGGTAAACAGACTGAGTCTCCCACCATTTCTGCCCTTCCTGAACCTCGCTTGTGTATTGCTTTTGTAGCTCAAGCAACTTTGGCAGCCTTCCTGCGTCCCCGGCGTTCTTATTGAAGTAATTTAGGTTGTTTGACAGCTGGGTCATAGCCCCAGCCAAAGACTTGGTTAGACCAATGGACTCATTCAAATCTGAGATGACATTCTTGAATGCAACATCCAGAGAGTTTTTAGCTCGCTCAACGCTGGATGGCATTTTGTCGAACTCTTCACTTACTTTTGAAGCCTGAGATCTGATTGCATTCAGTGCGTCTTCAGCAGTCAGCTTGCCTTCAAGCATCCTCTTGCGTAAATCTCCTACAGAAATTCCGAGTCCAGCTGCCATCTGCCGAGCCAATTCGGGCATTTGCTCAATTATTGAATTAAATTCTTCCGCCCGAATAATTCCGCCATCAAGGGATTGTCCAAACTGACGTAATGCGAGGCTCATCTCTTCACTTGAAGACCCTCCGACCGTTCCTATTTTTTGAAGTGTTTCAGTCAGGGCGAGAATTTGATTATTCGATACACCAGCAGATTTAAGTGACTGGGTTAATTTTTCCCAAAGCCTTTCAGTATCATCGAGGCTACTACCAGTTTGAGCTGCAATAGCGCTTAAACTTGCCATGGTGTTCTTTGCGACTTCAATTGAAGGAGAAAGCCTTTCAACTCTAGCCTGAAGAATAGACATTTGATCCGCTATCGATATGATGCGGCCGGCAGCCTGTAACGTAAAAGCACCGGCTATAGCCAAACCAACCCTGTTCATCATCATTTCCATCCGTCCGGATGAAGCGGCGGCTTTCTCAGTGGATGATGAGGCAGTATCTTGAGCTGTCTTCAGGTCATAGAGTTGACCAGCTAAGGCCGCAACTTCTTTTCTTTGCGCCGCAGTTGCCTGTGAGCCCGCCTGAATTTCGGCTGCCAACATGACCGCAGCCCTTGCGCCGTTTTGCTGCCTTTCTTCAAGTATCGCGACTTGGTTTCCAAGTGATTCCATAACCTTAGAAGCCTGACTGGCGTCATTGGCCGATCTCGCGACTGCCTTTCCTGTTTTTTGCACTGAACGCTCAAGACCATCCATGCTGTTAGAAGCCTTGCCCGCTCCTTTCCCCATTGAGTCAAGCGCTTCCTTTGCTTGTGCTGCCCCTTGCAGCAATGGAGCAATGTCAGCGCCAACGTCGTAGTAAATTTCTCCAACCTTCTCTGACATTACGATCTCCGGGCAATAAAAAACCCGCCGGAGCGGGTTATTGTATTAATGGGTTGATTCTAATTGCAGGCCTCATTACCGACATAATCTGCAATTGAGCCATCAACTATTGGTGAAAAGTGATCGTCTGGCTTAGATGATCGCATCTCATCTAAGGTTTCCCCAGAACCTAAATACATCACTTTATTAGCGCTGCAATCGTAGGCGCGCTGGGAATAAGTCGTACCTGATTTCCCATCTCGCTTCGTGATGATAGTGGCGAGATTTCCTTTGCTTCCTATTTCCAGTACGGTAAAGGTCGCATTGGGATCTGACGGCACATGCAGATTGTAAGGCGGCTTGCTAGCTGCTGCAGTAACTGAAACGATTGCCAATGCACCCAAAATAAGCTTCTTCATATCCCTATCCCCAAAGTAAATGATGGGATAAATCCTAGCACGTAGCGGGCGCAAGATGGTGCAATAGGTGTCGGTTGAATGAGCAAATCACTTTGTCATTCTTATTTTTTTAAAGTATCCATGTAATCCATCGCTTCAATGAAGCCAGAACACTGCTTCTGGACATCCTCACCAAGTAAATGCAGCTTGTCTTTATTTTGCACACATAAAGTTCCCGCTTTGGTAACTTGGTAAGTCGCTGAAATCAATCTTTTTGCAGCATCAATACATACTTTATGCTGCGAATTACCTTCGCATAAAGCTTCTGGTGCAGCCTTTAAGTTATTCACCATATCATTAGCAAAAGTTGAAGCAGCAGGCAGAAGAGCTAGTAATGCAGAAAGTACAATATTTTTCATTTCCCTATCCCCATAAGTAAGTATGGCGATAATCCTAGCATGGAGTGTATGCAAGGTGGTGCAAAGAAAAAGCCCACCTGAGTGGGCATTAACATCAACGCGAGTGGCGTTCATAATATGCATTGGTTAAATCAGGCGTCCCCTCTCTACCACAGTCAGGGTTTTTGCACTTGTATTTCCGAAACAACTTATCAGCACCACATCTCTGTCCGGCACAATAATTTTTGTCGCACCAACAAGTTACCGAACCACTGAGCGTCACATCACTTTTACATTCTGGGCATTGCATCATTACTTTCCTTGTTCAAAATGAAACGTTAACGCAATAATCCTTCCTAACCTCGTATCCATTGTGAATATACAGCACTGGCAAAACCATAAGCACTGATCATTTATCAGGATGGGCGATATCAATGGAACTCGCCGGATTGGGCATCCAATACAGTGCTTACGTCACTAAATTATTCTGGAGCTGGGAGAGCCACGATTATTTGGTGTAAGTGTGGTATCGCTGTATTGTCTCTACCCGTAAAATAAGATAATGACTTGTCTTTAATCCAATTGTTTATTTCATAATTAAACATTGTCATCATTTCATTTGGGTAAAGCCTGGCTTCAACAGGAGGCCTTCTGCCGTCATTAAATTCATGGATGTAGGTAGGGAATGAGTCAGGATCGTAGCCTTTATCTCGAAGAATCCCACTAAAAAACCGGCCCAAAGATATGTCAGGCATCATTTTTTGCGGTAAAACATATCCGCGAGACTCAAGCGGTGCAAGCAATTTCAACGTCATCTGGTCAAGCATAGAGAAGTGTGTTGGTGGAATTTTTTCTCTATTTATCATGTAGCGCTTCAAATGGTAAGGCATGCTGGATTGTTGTGGCTTGGCACCAGACATCCAATCGAATACCCATTTAGACACTAAAACAGCAAATTTTGCCGATGCCCATTGTCCTAAATGTATCGCAACTTGGGGATGAACCCATGTGCCCTGCTGCTGAGGATATCCGCCTTTAACTATTTGAATTAATTGCGATACCGGAATTCCGGTGTCGTTTGATAGTTCGCCGACGAAAGCCTTTGTTGAGGCATTTTCAAGGTAGTGACTTAATTTTTTACCAGCCGCATCACACATTGCTGTTGCGTTAATGTAACCATCTAAGGCATTTTGAGAGATTATTACATTATTTTCTGTGCGATCAATAAATGGCAATTCTATCTGATTCATGACATTCCCTTCAATGATAAACAGACTTCAAAATAAGGGAATTTATTAATTTGTGCAAAAAAATTAATGTTTATTGGCTATATCTGGTGTTTTTTGGAATTTTTCAACTATATATTTCGCCAAGCGATACGACTAATGAATTTTGCTGAGATTGAGTTGAGCATCAAATCACGCTCTTCCATTTTCAGCAAATAATTCAAATTGCTTTAGCCAGCCGACTTGCCTTCCTCGCCAGATATTCATCAGTAACCGAATCGTATTCTTCCTTAGTAAAGCCTTTCTGCTCAGGATACTTCACTGCCAGAAGCATCTGAAACTCTGTCATCGTTAGCTGCTCCGCCTCTTCGCGGCTCATGCCTAGATGGGTGCGGGCTGCACTGGTGTACTCGAATGCATTGAATTCAGATGATGTGTTACTGCCCTCATGGCGCTGCAACTTCCTGACTTTAGCTTTACCGATGATTCCATGCTGAATGAGGGACTGAGCAATCAACACCATGTCCCTGATGGGCATAGCTCCGGGACGATACACGAATGTTCGGCGTCCTGTTTTCCCCGGCACCAGCTCACCAGTCAACGGCGTAGCATCCCGATCGCAACAGGCTGTCAGCGCAATCATAGCGGCTGATATCGCAGCTTTTGAGCATGCTGAAGACAGCAGCCACTTGAGCGCAAAGGCTGGCACAATATCGCTGCCGCTGTATGCGGCATAGAGCCGCCGTTGGTGTTCAGGGATGGCCTGATAGTTATCAGCCAACGCCTTCAGCCTCGGCGTGGCTTCGTCGTTATGCAGCGCGTAAAACACCTCTACGATTTCTTCCGGCGTTCCGATGCGCGACATCGCTGTGAAAGATGGGCGAAAGAAATATTCCTCTGCGCCATAGCTAATCAGGCACTCGCCTATTTCCTTCCAGGGTGTCATTGAACCTCCATAATCATTATCAAGGGCTGAAGCCAGCCCTTTGGAATGGTTACGAAGCAGTAACCGTTACAGCCGTAGTGCCGGTGAAGTTACCGTCATTGGACTTGAAGGTGATGGTTGCAGAGCCAGCAGCTACCGCAGTAACCAAGCCAGTGCTGCTAACGGTCGCCTTGCTCGCATCCGATGTCGTCCAGGTGCCGGTTCGGTCGGTTGCATCTGTAGGCTGTACGGTGCCGGTGAGCTGACGTGTTGCACCAACAATCAGACTTGCTGTAGCCGGGGTCACGGTTACGCCTGTTGCTGCGACAGTTTCATCTGTATCGATAACCTGAATGGTCGTAGCATCGCCCACTTTGAACTCAGTGGTGAATGTTACGATGTCATTCGTGCCACCGTCAGAGCTCAGCGCTGTGATGACCATGTAGCCCTGGAATGTCACCTCGCCGTATTCCATGCGAACCCAGATGCCAGGCTGACGCCGCGCCTTCAATTCGGCAGCGAAATACTTGATGAAGCGGCCAACGCCATACTGGTCCAGCTTACCTTTCTTGCGCACTTCACCTTCAAAGCTCATGGTAAAATCCGAGTTGGTGATGATGCTCTCAACAAAGCCGCCGCCATCATCTGCGTCAGACGTGACAGTATTTGGCGAGAAGTCCCACCCTTTGCTTGTGCCGGCGGCCAGAGCTTTCCATTCCGATTCCTGCGGCAGCACATCGCTGCAGCCATCGGCAACTTCAAGCACAACGGCACCACCGAACAAACGTTCGTTGCTGTTCTGGCAATCTGCCATGGGTAATTCCTCTTTGGTTTTTTACTGATCGCCGTGGGTGGCGACGAACTGGAGCCGATAAACCAGACGGCCTTCGGCGGTGAGAACTGGCGCCGGTATGCCGCCAAGGTTTTGCAGATAGCCGATGCAACTGTCGGACATGGGGTTTTGTTGAACGTGTTCGATAATGGCCTGCACTGCCTCATCAACCACACCATTGCCGCCCTTAGCGCCAATCACATCCAGTAGTACATAATATTCAGCACCAAGTTGGTTACGTACCGCGCTGCCGCCATTGGGGCGAAACACCATGAACTTATCCGATGTTGTGCCAGTATCACTCCATACAAGCAGTTGCGTTTTAAACCCTTCCGTTAGGCCCGAATCCACCAGGTAATTGCGCACGCGCGTATGCATAGCGGGGTTCAAAGTGCCATCTCCTTTTTGATTACTGCATTGATGGCATCGCGCGAATCTTCGAAGCCCTTGGTCAGGAACTCTTTCTGAGCGGTTGAGCGCTGGAAGTTTTGCGGGATGTTAGGATCGTGAACATAGACGGCATAGTTAGCTGAGTAACCGACACGACCGACTATGCGCGTGCCGCTCGCAGTAACCTCGCGATATTGGCTGTTAAGCAGAGTAGAGGTGTCGATTGGCGTATATAGCGCCGCCTGAGATGAACCGATAATCAGCACGCTCTGAATGGCTCGTAACGCTCTGCGCCCCTGAATGTCATTAATGACAGCATCAAGATTTCGCTTAGCCTGCTCTACTCCTCTTATTTTAACGCCCATAGCTAAACCCCTGTGATGATCGCCCAGTCGTCTGCGATACGCTCGAACGTGTCGGCGTACTGAATTGACTGCATGATTTCGTCAGCACCGGCGGCGATAGGGTCAACTTCCGTCGACGTTCCGATCAGGATGTAGTCGCCAGTTTTAGCCAGCGCATACTCAGTCCAGATGGTGTTTTTTACGACCTTCTCTCCACCGATAGCACCGAGCCGTTTTGACAGGCCGCCTTGGTAGTCGCAGGCGATCACCAGCGGTTCAGACCATCCGAGCGAATCACCGTACTCATCCAGCCCCAAAGGCTTCCAGATGGTCGCCTGCGCCGTGTATGACCAACTGGCTAAAGATGACATGTCATTCCCTCCAGCTGATTACAGTGGGCTTTTCAGCAGCGATGCGAGGGCAGTTAATCCGCCACTCTCCGGCTGCATTAACGTAAGCAGTCGTCTCCTTCCCGCTATCCGTTTTCACCCATACGCGGCTAAATGGCTTAGGAAGGCGCTGATTGGCGCATACCGTAGCCATCAGCAGCCCCCCACAACGTCAAAGAACCCAACGCTGCTTCCTACATCAATAGGCAATGATGACGTGCAGCCAGACGTATCGAGCGCGGCGAGAGTGTTGCGCATAGTTTTCACATCACCGCTGTAATCGAATGACCGGGATGCCCCTGAAGGCGCTGACTGTGATTTGATGCGCTGGCTGTATGCGGTGATAGCCATCAACGTCACGGCGTACACCTGAATCAGCATCAGATCGCATTCATCGTAGCCAGCCGCCTCCAGGCACATGCTGATATTGCCTAACTTGCACAGGTAGGCATCAATCATGAAATCCGGGACGGAGTAACCCAGCGCAGATAACTGCTGTTTAACCTGCGCCGCCGTTATCTGCACTGCCATGGTTACTTATCCTCTGTTTGTTTATCCCATTCTTCACGAAACTGGGTTGGGTTTTGCGAACCTTGAATCATGGCTGCTTATCCTTTTTGGCTAATGCGGCCAGCGCTGCTTCAGCTTCGTTAGCTCGCTTGGTTTCTGCTTCCAGGGCAGTTGCGTGCTCTTTCTCTTTCGACTCCGCTGCATCCTGCAGAGATTTAATCTGCGCATTCGCATCGTCGAGCTTCGATTGCAGTACCGATGTGTCAGTGCTTACAGGTGCAGACGGTGTAGCTACTTCGAAGGTCAGCTTCTCGCCTTTCTTCTCGGTGGCCTTTTCGGCTTTACCCTGCATGATCCATTTTTCAGCGACCGAATCCTCTACGTCATAAACCTGGCCAGCCTCCAGTTTCTGGAAGCCGGCACCGGCAAAGAGGTTTGAAACCAATACCTTTACGAGTGCCATGTTTTTTCCTTAGCTCGACGCGTGAATGACGGAGTATTTGTTGTTGATGTCCTGCTTAACCATCAGGCCCATCGCACCCCATGTACGCCAGATGTAATCGCTGTTGTAGAACGGGCGCGGGTCGGCGACGGTGCCGATAGCCTGTCCGACGATCGGAGCAATGACACCTGCAGTCAGTGGCACAATCAGGATTTCGTTACCTGACAACTGCGCATCTTCTTTGATGGCCGCAATACCAGACAGCTTCAGAATCTCTTCCATCACGGTGCGGGTTGCGTTCACGTCGAAATAACGCTCAAGGTTCGACATGACCTCTGCCGACACGTACCACGTCTGCGGTGCGTACTGGCTGTTTGTCACGCGGACCACATCACGCAGGGCGATCGCATTGGTGCGCAGCGCTACCGGATCGGTGCTGGTTGCGAAGTTAAAGGTCAGAGTTACCTGAGCAACGCGCTCGTCTGCCTTCAGGCCTTTCCAGGTCAGGCCGTCAAACTTAACGTAGTTGCCTTCTGGATCGCGGAAGCCGTTGAACATGTAGTCAACGTACTGACGCTGCACATCTTCAACAGAGCCGCTTTGCGCATCAGCCTGAGACTGGAGCGCTGAAGGGCTGTTGAAGATTGGGTCGCGCCAGGTGAACTTGAAGCCTGAGTCATGCACCGGAACCATGGTGCCGTCAAAGGTGTAGCTCTTCGCATCCAGCGCCGCGCCAATCTGACCGGACATAGATGTGTGCGCCCAGCCACGGCCACCGGTACGTGCGTAATCGTAGCGTGACTGTTCAATGCGCACTGATCGAGACAGCGGCATCAGGTCATTCAGCAGAGTGAACTGAGTGGTTGGCTCGAACTGAGCCAGAACGGTGGTATCGAAAGCGCGATACAGGCGGCGGATATCGTCAACAGCATTAACGGCATCCAGACGGCCGGCATCTTCACGAATGCCACGCACGCGACCGAGGAAATCGGCAGCAGCCTGAGCACCTGCATTACGCGCCATTTGCAGTTCGGCAAACTGAGACTGGTTAAGCTCGAGGTTTCCAGTGCGTTCGCCCAGGGAACGGGAAAATACAAACATTCAGGTGCTCCTTACTTGATCACAACGCGCAGCAGGTCACCTGCGGCGGCGGTATAGGCTTTGTCTTCTTCTACAAAGCAGCGAATGGACTCGTCAGCGGCTTGCGCTTTAACCTGCCCATTAGCGATTGAAAGCGGCTGGCCTTTTTTGTAGGTGCCGGCCGCCGCGCGTACGTTCAGGAACATGCCCTGCATTGGCTGAATACCCACGACCAGTTCGCCTGCAGGAATGCTGTCATCAACAGTCAGGCAGCGCAGGTAGTCGTAGTTGGCGACATAAAGAATCGCTTCTTCATTTCCATCAGCCGATGCAGTGAATTTGCCCGTATCAAAGAAGCCGATAGTGCCAGGCTTGGTGTCTGCTGCCGCGGCACCTTCACGATTCAGGAGCGGATTAGGGAATACACCGCCTGCGTGAATTACATGCTTTCCATCTTTAGCCATCATTTACTCCGGCATTTCGCTGAGGGTTTTATCTGAGTTGACCTGACGGAAAGAACCGTTGAGGCCGGTAGTGGTCTGGCACTGTGCATACAGCCCATCCAGCGCTGCACCATCGAGAGCATTGACGGCCAGATCGTCCAAGCCAAACTTCGCTTTCACCGCATTACGCTTTTCGCCCTTTTCTTTGTCGGCATTAACCGCCAGGCCGCTTTCAATGGTGTTCAGTTTGTCGGCAAATGGCTTGAACCATGCCGGGGCCTGCTCGCTGTTGGTTGCCGTCTCTTTGGCTTTCTTATCAGCCTCTTCTTTCTCTTTCTTGGCCTTTTCATCGGCTTCGGCTTTCGCTTTAGCGTCATCAGCTGCCATCTGGTTGTAAGCGTCCATCAGCTCAGCATCGGACTTACCTTCAACGTCGATGCCTTTCGCTTTCAGCGCATTGGTGATGAGTTCTTTCATCGGGTTTGCTTCCTCTTTGACGGAATTGCTGTTGGCGCTGAAGAACGCCTTTAGCTGGTTGAAAAGTGTTTTAAGTGCGGGGTCTTGCGGTAAATCAGGATCGGGCGTCTCGGCTTCAGCCAGGTTCACCACTTCCAGTTCCTGCTCGGAGCCATCGGAGTTGACGAAGATGCCCACGCCCTCTTCTGGTGTGCCAGCGCCCGGCTCATCGAGAAGGTTGGCTACGTGGTCAAACATCATGTTGGTGACGATTTCGCGATACTTCTTACCCTTGGACTCGCCATTAGCGGCGATGCCGGAGTAAAGAAGCCCTGTGGAGATGTGGATTGGCTCTACATTTTTACGTTCGGCCATGTCATCAAGACGATTGACCAGTCGCTGTCCTTTCTCGGTTGATTCGGCATAACGCCGATCTACGTACATGTCGCCAGATACTTTGCCTTCCTTATGCTCAACATCCTGAAGCCATGCACCTACGTGATATTCATTTACCGCCTGAACGTCGCGGGCTGATACATGCTTACCATCAACCTTTGGATGCCCTAAAGGCATTGGTGTACGCTCAAGGGTTTTGTAGCCCTTTGCGATTTCTGCTGCCGTATACAACTTGCCGTTCATCACAATGTCGTCAACGATGGGCGTGACGCCTCGGACCACAATGTGTGGCCTGCCGTTGATGGTTTCGGTTGTGATGTTTGATGCAGAGTTGACGACGGACAGCACGTTAACGCGATTGCGTTTCATGCTGTGTCCTTGTTATTGGATGGTTTTGTTTAACGCTCTGACGATAGCTTTTACTTGGCGGACATTGCCGCGACCTTGTGACTTGATGACTTTGCGATCACCTACCTGCTTCATCATCGCTTCGACGCCACCGATCTTAACGTGCGTACATGAGATATCGCCAAGTCGCTTTGATTCGAAATAAACGCCGCTCATATGGGCCTCATTGTTGAACTTCAGACATTAAAAAAGGCCGCCGTGGCGACCTCTGTTAAACGTGGAACTTTATTTAAATTTAAGCTCTTTCTCGGCATCTTTAACTACAGCATCAATGAGACCTTTAACTATTTTCGACATGTCGCCGTAAGCCAAAAAATCAGGAAATCCTTCTTCATAAACGCTGTATTCTGTATCTTCATCTTCTTTAAAAAAATCTTTTAACAGTTCACGAGTGCATCGGCTCAATGAGATTGGCGCCAATGCATGAAAACGACGAAGTTGGGCTTTTAATTCATGATAACGAGTCCAATCAACCTCACCTGGTGGCTCAGGTTCAAGATGATTATTCGCTTCATACTTTCTCTGATATAAGTCAGCCGCAAAACTGTAAATAGCCTTTATTTCGAATAAGCTATCTAGAAGTTGATTGTATGCAGCATGTTTTTTCTCCCACCATTTCTCATAGTAAAAACGGTGCAAAGCCCAATAAGCTGTAATACCAGCGGCTACTGCGCCGGTCCCAATAGGCACAACAAGAGATAGAAAAAATGAACCAACCTCTGCTGGAGTCACGCTCATGTAATGGTCGCCGAATATGAAAAAGTGAGCGACTTATATCATCTAACCTACTTCTTTTGCCACGTGACTCGCTCTTTATCCAATTTTTCCACCATCCCGCGATTAACTATCTGGCCATCATCATCGAGAATGACCGGTATCTGGCTGCAGTAGCAGTGATAGCGGTTGCCATTCTCGGCGTAAAAGGCTTCAACCTCTTCGGTGGTGTAAGTCCTGCCATGCCTGGCTGCGTGCCACGATCGCGTTGTAGGCTTGAGCGCCGATAGCCAAAGAACTGCAGTGTTCAGCCCCAGCCGTTCACGTGACCAATCAGTTTCCTGCCACTGAGCCTTGCGTAGCGCTCCGACTTGCTCAGTCTGCGCAATGTTCTTGGCTCGCGCCATCGAGACGTCAAGCCGCTGGCTGATGATGCGTGCCGTTTCTTTTGGATTGATGCCACGGCCTATCGAATCGGCTATCACATTAGCCAGGTCACCACGCGCCCGGTCAGACTCAAGCAGCCAGTCGCTATACGTCGAAACGTACGCTGCTGCCACCTGATTCTGGTATGCAGCCGAACTGAGTAGCTGCTGCAATGTTGTCTGCTGCTCGTAGATTGGCGACTGCACCGACAGATTGGTGAATGCCTGATGAGTACCGCGCTCATACTCAGCAGCGACGTACTGCAACGCCCATAAGCTGTTACTGCCACCTTCAAGCAGATAATCATCAAGGATGAGCTGAACACGCTGCAGCAGGTCAGCCAGTTGTGGCGCTGACATGTCGTAGATGTACGTCCCGGCATTCACCTGATAAATCACGTTGCCATGTACTGCATAGCTCTGGGTGTTGCTCGCCCTTTCCTGCCCGGTCAGGCGCTCATCGAATAGCTTCTTCAGCGCCACCTTAATCTGGTAGTAGCGATTCTCGATGTCGCGGAACATCCGGTTAACTGGCCTGGCGGATTGGGTGGGGTCAGCTTTGTTGCGGGGTACTATTGGCGTCCCGATTCGGGTTTTCGCTGTCATCGTCATCTGTCAGCGGGTCCTTATCGGTTAATTTTTTGTTTGGGTCAGGTGTGGCTGGCGCTTTACGTGGTTCAAGTTCGCCAACTGTCCGCACCTCATTTTCGTCAACGGCTGGGGTGCCGAATGCCTGCTGGGTGTCTTTCGCTACTGCGGCCATTGCCTGCATGTTCGCGATCTTCTCTTTCTCACTTGGTGCGAGTAGGTCAGACCATGCCAGCGTGACTTCACCTGACGTCGGCGGCTCAATCACCCCTGTCTTCCAGCAGCGCTCAATGAATTTTGTTACTACAGCCGTTTGATGGCCCCAGCGACGACCATTGCAACGTTTCGCCCAATCTGTTTTGTCTTCATCAGAAGCGAGTCGGCCGGTTTGCTGACCAAACTGAATGGTGAACGGACACTGAATTGATGCTGTAAATTCGTTAGCCGTTACCGTCCAGCTTGGTGCCGGGTCGGCTGCTGCAACAGAAAGCACCGACGTTGTGCCTGACTGTGTGACTAGAGCCGAATCAGTACCGCGATTCAGCTTCATCATCTTGTCGTTCATTGCTTCGCCGAGGTTTTCGTAACCGGCTTCTTTCGCCATTTTGGCGATCGCTGCCATATCTGTCTGAGCATCAAAGCTGATACCCAATTGGCGGCTCGCGTTCTTCAGGAATCCTTCTGCACTACCACCCGAAATCTTTTCGAGGTCGAGCAGCTTGTTGTAGCCAGCGCGAAGGAATGGCACGCCGGACAACATGTTGTCATCCTCAGAGCCTTCACACAGGATGATGACACGGTCAGGATGAACCGTGACGCTGCGCACTGGACCGTAAGAACCATCATCACCAACCGGTTGCTCATTGAACTGGTAGCTAACCGGCTCGCCGTAGGTTTCCGACATGGTGTCAGTGTCGAAGTTGCCAGGCTTAATTTGCGATTCCCAGGCCGGGATGAGCTTGACGATCGACTTATCACGTAACCGCTTAACTACAGAGGTGTCTACCGGCTCTTTCCACTCGCGGCCATCTTTAAACTGGATAAGCAACGCTGAATAGCGGCCAACCAGATTGCGGCGGTCGGCATCTTTGATTTTCGCCCAATGCTTGCTCAGCAGCTTGGTTGCGGCCTTCTCCCACGGTGTTGTTTCGGTCGTTTCTTTGTTTTCATCTCCGTCGATAATCGTCGGCTTATCCGTCCAGCATGACTCAAGCAGCTTATGCACGGCGGCATATGCGACAGGATTGCGCTCATAGGCGCGGTAATACTGGTCGAATCCGAGTTCATCGGGATAACCAAACTCCTCGTACAACTTTGTGCGCTTGGTGTTGCCATTTCTGGCTCCATACATCATGCGTTGTCTGCCCACAGCATCAGCGAGGGCGTTCACAAGGAATTGTTCCCCGTTGCTTAGTTCACTCACTGATGAGCTCCTTAGAAGAATATTGCGCCGGTCTGTTTGTGATTCGTTTTAGCCACAGCAAAGTAGCGGAACGCATCAGCGCCGTGCGATGTGAAGTCGTGCAAAGGCTTGTCTTTCCAGCAGCCGCGTTTGTCGTCCCACTCCTTGCGGTAACCCTCAAGATGAGAGATGCCCTGCTCGCATTTGGATGCGTCAAAGGCGCACTTAGGAAGGATTTCGCGCACAGAGTCGATACCGGTATCAACACCAAGCTTTGGTGCGACCTTGAAGCGGATTGAATAAACCTGGCCGTCGATTTCAAATCCTTCTGCCGCTATCTGCTTGCGGCTCTTGCCATCCCCGGCAAACTCCCGGTTGTCGATATCGTGCGGTGCCCAGTGATCGCCATACTCATAGCCTCGGTCTTTCAGCACCTTCATGTAGTGCCGCAGGCCTTCACCACTGTTCTCGTAGTAGTCGATGACATGGAACTCATCACCAACCTCACGAATGAACCAGATGGCGGTGGAGTCACCTACGCCGATATCCCAGAAGGTGTGGACCAGTTGATGAGAGTTATCAGGCAACTCACCAACACGCTTATTCGTGTAGAGCCAGCGGAACTGCTTCGCGTAATAAGCCCCCTCAACCGACTGTTCGAACGCTTCAGCCGGTATAGATGGGTACTCACGCTTCATGTCATCGCCGAGCGTCTTCTCTTTGGCGTAATACCAGGCTTTCTGACGCTCATTGAGAATGACGCCATGCTTCTGCTCGATATCGTTAAAGTAACCGTAGAGACGTTGCGGTAGAGGCTCTACGGGGTCAATTGCATACAGTGGATTCTTCCACCAGGAGAAGAAGAAAAATTTCCAGTCGAGATTGGAAAGCGTCTTACCCTGCAACTGAGATTTCTCGGCTGCCTGGCAATAGTCAAAGAAGTAACTAGCCCGCCCCTCTGCGGTGCTCTCAATAGTGGTGAAGCAATCGCTGGATACCGCTTCAAACGCACCAGTGACAATCTCACGGGCTTTGTCGGGGAACTTTGCGCATATCTTCCCGAACTCGGAAACGTGCAGGAAGCGCAGCGTGCCGCCACGGAATGATGTGCTGACGTATAGTGACCCGCCCTTTCTGAATACCAGCTCCCCCGCCGAATCATTGCTTGCCGGGTTGGCCGCTCTTATTTCTGCCGGAAGCCGGTCATAGGCGTACTTCACCTTTTCGCGGAAGAGCCGCTTAGCATCGTTCAGGGTGTGGGCGATCAGGGCGCACTTAGCAGCTTCGAACAGTGCCGCATCCAACTGGATAATGCAGACTTCGGTCGTAAAGCCTAGCTGGCGAGCCTTCAGGATGATGTTGCGGGTATGCATGCCCTCAAAGTATTCAAGCTGCTCCGGCGTCATCTGGAAGCGTATCGGCTTACCTTCTTTATCGGTTATCCAGTAAAGGTGATTCAGGCGCCATAACTTATCTCGCAAGAGATTGAGATGTTCAGGCTTCATGCTCACCCCTTCGCGAGATCGTCCATCAGGTCAGAAAGTTTCTTCGATGCTTCATCACCGGTCGGGCCGTCGATGTCATATGCCTGACGCTCAAGACCAATCAGAGTTTTCAGCGTGTCAGATAAATCTTTCATCGACTTCACCCGCCCCGGCATGCTGATAACCTTGTGGTAGATTTCGTTGAGCTTGTCCTGCCCTTTGTCGTCAGGGCTAAGCATCAGATCGCCAAGCTGTTCCAGTGCCCCTACATCAGCGCACTGCGCTTCGAGTTCACCAAACAATGAACTGGCAATGTTACGTGCGCGTCGAATGTCACCACGATGCTCCATGCGGACGTTGGCGATTACCTCAGCGTTGGCCTCGATCAGTATCCTCTCGTTGGTAGCCGTTTCAGTGGATACCTGTTTGGATACCTCACGTTTGGATACCAGCGCATCAGCCTTGGCTTTGATCTTCGCCTTGAGGTCTCGCTCCCATCCATCACGTTTTGCACGCTTGTTTATCGCGCCGTGAGTGATGCCATGCTGTGAAGCTATTTCGCGGATAGACATCAAGCCAGCCCGGTAAGCCGATTCGATGGCCTCCCAATCTGGTGATGCCATAGTCTTTTTATTCCTTTGCAGGTTATGATGATTCTTTATTCAAGGGATATCAAAATGGATAACAAAGAAGAAGCTTACAAGCAGCAAATTTCTTTTTTAGACAGGGCGGATGAGGAAATAAAAACTCTTTTCTTACAGATGGCTAATAAAGATTTTAAGTCTGATTTTCTTTTGGCTGCTGGTATCGCAAGAAGAAGTTGCGCCCTTACTTCAGGGTTCAAGTCCATGCTCAAGGATAAAAATTCTTTGTGCGCGCTAGCAATTGTACGAATGCAACTTGATAACGCTCTACGCCTATATGCTGGTTTCTTCTCAAAAGACAGAGTGAAGTTCTCTGAAAATGTTTTAAGTGGAAAGCATATAAGAAATTTGATGGCTGATGACAATAAGCCTATGACAGACAATTACCTTGCGCGCAGGGTCAGCGAAATCAATCCTTGGGTTATCAACGTTTACAAAAAAACTAGCGGTTATATCCACTTCTCAGAGGAGCATGTTAAAGAAGCTATTCGCCATAAGGGTGGGGAAAACTATGAGCTAATCATTGGCCCAAACGACTCTGACCGAGAAGAAGTAGATTTTCTCGAGCCTTTGCAATGTTTCACTCACGTTACAATGATGATAAAAGTTCAGCTCGAAGACTGGTTAAGTCTGTTGGATAGATCCAATAAAGAGTAGTCATCAGGCGCACTTGCAGATGCGCCTTGTGATGGTCATGAAAAAGCCCCCGTGAGGAGGCTTTATTATTTATGACTTGAAGCCACGCTTACCTTGGGCTTTGCGCCATGCTTTAACAGCGGCGACAATCTTGACAGGTGTTGCGTCCTTATCATCACTGTAAAAGATCAGGTCAGAACCTTCAGGGTGCTCACTTACCGAAATGAAGTTTTCCAGCAACTTATCCTGATGAGCTTCTCCGCCTTTAGCGCTGCAGATTTCACTCACAAGTTGGGTGAATTCTGCTTCCGTGTAGTCTTCAAATTTATGCTTCAGTTCCATATTTTCACCTTATTTCTTTGAATGAATTTCGATATGACGCTTTGGTGTCAGAACGCGAAGGTTATCGATATCATACACCTCGCCGCCTTGTGAGATAAGTTCGACATGATGAAGCTCAAAAGAGCGCCGGCCGCCAACACTTTCTTTCGCCTGTACGCGAGGTGCTAATCCTTCTTTCATTCGCTGACGGTTGTTAGTGTTAAACTGGCCTGCCAGTTCGGAATCGGCCACAACCTCCTTCCAGAAAGCATCGCGAAACGCATCAAAGCTTCGGAATTCTTTACCAGCCAATTTTTTAGCAATCCGTGTTGGTACTGGTACACCTAATTCTTTACCAGAAGCCATTAACCACTTGCCCACAACATCTGCACCAACGCCTTCGACTTTACCTGGCAGGTCACGTCCACTTTGCAGCATGACATAGATCGGTTTCAAGCCAGAATCAGCAGGGAAAATCAGGATTGCATCCCTGAAGTCCATGTCATCCGCCATTGGGAAGCTTTCAATCACCGGCGATGTGTTTACAGGATTTTGGTTGCCTGTATTACCTGGTACTGCATCGCTATGGGCCGGAGTCACAAGAGGCGGCAAACCTTTATAGCCCGGTGCTTTCTCAGGCGAAACCAAAATTGTTCGCGAAGGCAGACCGCTCTCTGCTGGTATGGATACTGAATAAAGCCCTGTGACTTTGTCAATCGACGCATTTAATACACGAACAGCACTCGGATTAACAGTTCGTACCAGATATGTTTTGAGTGCATTCTCTGTGTAATAAAGGCGGCCACGAACGGCCATATTGACAGAGCCATTAACGTCAGCAGCAGCTTTTAAAGAAGCGTCAGATGGAAGTTTGATAGCATCTGCAGGCATAGCGGACAGGAACATATTAATATCTTCACGTCCTGGTACCTTATCGCTACCTTCACCTGCACTTGGAATATATGCAACAGAAGCGATCAGTGCACCGATGCCACTGCCTGAGATGGCTGTCCCAATTAACTCAGCGACTACGGTTCGCACAGAATTCCATGCTGTCGTAAGCGCAGCCTCACCCAAGGTAAAACCGCCCAAACCTGTTTCAGCAAAGGTAACTGGCGCCGCGGAGGCGGCTACTGCAGGAAAGCCAGCAAAGCCAAATACATTCTGCTCTTCTAATTTTGAACGCGCAGCTTCAAGTGCAGCAGCTTTGGTTGCAGCTTCTGCCTCCGACTTAGCCTTAGCGTCTGCCTCCGCTTTAGCTTGAGCTGCCGCCGCTTGCTCAGCGCTTAGACGCGCAGCTTCTGCAGCTTGGCGTGCAGCCTCGGCCTGTCGCTTTGCCTCAGCTTCAGACTGTGCTTGCTGAAGCCGAGACTGGGCATTTGCAAGGTTAATATTTTCTTGGTTAAGAGAGTTACTTTGAGAAGAAATATCATTACGCAATGCATCATTCTGAGAATTATAAGAATTAATCTCATTTTGAAGTTGATCGCGCTTATTTTTCGCTGGCGTAAGGATCGTATAGAGGATCCTGTTTGAACGTACGGGATCTACGCCTGCAAGACCTCTTACTTGTTCTCCAAGCGCCTGAACCCTCGCTGACAGTTCATTAACTTGGGGCAGCCTTGCGTTGATTTCGGCGTTGTTAGCGTTGATTTGGGCATTGTCAGAATTAATCTTATTTTGTAAGGCTGACGCATTGACAGAAGCATTATTGACATCACGCTGCGCAGCCTCTAAAGGATGTGCAGCATCCCATTCAGCCTGCTGACGCCGGGCTTCTTCTTCAGCCTTACGTTGAGCTTCTGCAGCAGCTGCATCATTCGCTGCCTTTTGCGCAGCAGCAGCTGCGGCTGCTTTCTTCGCATCTAACTGCACCTGAACAAGCGCGCGAGCTTGTACCTGACGTGAAGTTTCACCATTTCTCCAGTCTTTACGGTTGTTCAAAATTGGCCGCGAATAAAGGCTTACACCGGTAATGTTGTCATTCCCGTCAACTGTCACCATGTAAATATAGCCATCAACTGCTGAACGGAATCCCGATGGAACAGGTGCAGTTACATTGGTTCGAAGATTATCGCGACCCTCACTGCCTGAGTGACCATCTGACCAATGAAGCGAGTTATCTGGTACCCAATTCTTACCTCGTGAGATTTCAATGCGAATTTCACCATTAACCCATGTCCCTAAAATTTCGCCCGGCTTCGCTGGTGACAGGACGTATCGACCATTACCAGAATTGCCAGAAGGACCAGAGCCTGTATTAACACCGCCGGTCGGTCCTCGCCCACCACCTCCAAACTGGTTGTTATGAGCATTGTCAAAACCATTTCCTGAACCCATAAAAAAATTCCTCTTTGACGTAAAATAAAACCAATAAAAGAACTGTATAAATAAACAGTGAAATTGAATTTTACGCCTCATGCTTTATGAGCGCAATACTGTATAAAGCAATATTTATCAGTTATTTATAGGAAATATTTGGAGTGCCCGTGTGCAATAAGATCACACAAGTATTTAAAATTTATTCAGTAGCTATATCTAAT
>Ga0163161_10000657_pt1 | contig 27646 bp, 26 predicted proteins | sample S45metaG_FD_129847 | JGI IMG/M metagenome (GOLD analysis project Ga0163161, IMG submission 129847) | Switchgrass rhizosphere microbial communities from Kellogg Biological Station, Michigan, USA - S4-5 metaG | ecosystem: Host-associated > Plants > Roots > Rhizosphere > Soil | place: USA... | reverse complement strand
GGCAGGGCTGGCAACGGCAAGGGTTCGAGACATCGGCTGGACCTCGGGTGAACGACGGTCCGGCAGTCTCTGGCAGCTGGAACTGCACCGTTGCAAACAATGGTCAACCGGGGCTCACGCCGGGAATTGGCACAGCGAGACGTGAAAAATTTGTAGCAACGGGAGCAAACCGCGCCCGGCTCGATCGCCATGCTCGACACACTACTGCGCGCCCGGTGACACGGCGAAATGCGGTCTCCACGGCCACCACCGCCCATCCGCCTGGCCGAATGACCTCACGATCATTCAGACCATCTTGTCCCGGCTTCTCTGCAACGAGCAGACGATGCCCCGAACTTCATTCGGCCGGAGGCTGCTCGCTCTCTCGCCAGCCGCGCATGCGTCGATAGAGCGTGCCGCGCGACACGTTGAGTTGACGCGCCGCCTGCGACACATTGCCGCCGTGCGCCGCGAGCGTTTCCTCGATCAGCTTGCGGCTGTGTTCGCGCAAGGTCTCGGCATGCGGTGTCTGTTCGTCGTCGGTTGCGGTTGTGCAGTCTTCTTCGGCGGCGACCGCATCGACCGTGTGTGCGATGGGCGTCGACGCATGTAGGGCGGGCATCGCCACCGCGTGCTTGAAGTCCACGCCGTCCGCGCCCTTCAGATGCGCCTGCACCCACACGCCGAGCCCGCTCGCAAGCCGCAGCGGCTGCGCGGATTCACGGTGCCCCAGCCGCAGCAGGCTCGCAAGGTCGTGCCCCAGCAGGCATTCGACATCGCGCTCGTCCGCCGCCTCGGGCAGGCGCCCGAGCAAGCGCGCGCCCGCGTTGTTGAGCCACGCGATCGTGCCGTCCGGCGCGATGCCGGCGAGCGCCTCCAGCGGCGTGCCGAGCAGCGTCGGGCTCGCCTGGAAACGCAGGATGAGGTGGTCGCGCGACTGCGCCTGCAGCAAGCGGTTCTCGATCGTCGTTGCATACAGCGACACCATCGATGCCGCGTCGAAGCCGAAGCGCCGCGCCTCCACCGTGAGGTCGAGCACGCCGGCGAGGCGACCCGTCACGTCGCGGATCGGCGCGGCGGCGCACTGCATTTCGCGCAGCACGTCGAAGTAGTGCTCCGCGCCATCGACCGTGCAGGCCTGTCCGGTGCTCGCGACGATGCCTGGGGCGGTGGTGCCGACGATGCGCTCGGAGATGTTCACGCCCACGCGCGCAGTCTTGCGCAGCACCGGCTGGTGCGCAGCGGCGGGTTGGTGCGTGACATGCACCACCACGCCGTCGCGATCGGTGAGGATCACGCGGCAGTCGGTGCCGGCGAGCGCGTGCTCCATCTGCCCGAGCTCCTGCCGCGCCACATCGAGCAACTCGCGGTTGCGCGCGAGCGTGGCGTGCAGGCGGCTGGGCGTGACGGCATCGAAGGGCACGATGCGCTGGCGGTCGGCATGGGTGCGGGTGCAGCGCATCCATGACTGCAGCACCGCCTCGCCGATGAGGCCCGAGGGCCGCACGCCTTCCTCGAAGAACTGCCGCCGCGCGAGCGCCACGCGCTCCGCGGGCGTGCTGGTGAAGAGCTGGCGCGGCGCATACGCGGTGCCCAGCCTGTCGAACATGTCGTGAGCCATGGTGCTCGATGCCTCCCTGGATTCGGGGACCACAGCGAATGTGTTCCGCAATGGAACAAGGCTCGATTGGGGAAATCCCGGGGGTGAATGCAGAGCGCGCGCGAACGATCCTTGCAGCACAAGGAGACCCACGATGAAGAAAACCACCACCGGGCTGTTCATGCTGGCCGGCGCATTGCTGTGTCTGGGCGCATCGACCGCCACGGCGCAGAACGCACAGGACCGGGCGGCAGCCGCTGCGAAGAAAGTCGACGGCAACTTCATCCGCGCCAACGCGGCGCAGAAAACACCCGACTGGCCCAGCGTCGGCCTCGACTACGCCGAGTCGCGCTTCAGCAAGCTCGACCAGGTGAACGCGGGCAACGTGAAGCAGCTCGGCCTGGTCTGGTCGTACGACCTCGAATCCACGCGCGGGGTGGAAGCCACGCCGCTGGTGGTGGACGGCATCATGTACGTCACCGCCTCGTGGAGCGTGGTGCATGCGATCGACACGCGCACCGGCCAGAAGCTCTGGACCTTCGATCCGCAGGTCGATAAATCGAAAGGCTTCAGGGGCTGCTGCGACGTGGTGAACCGCGGCGTGGCGATCCACGAAGGCAAGGTCTACGTGGCGGCCTACGACGGCCGGCTCATCGCGCTCGATGCGGCCACGGGCCAGAAGGTGTGGGAGAAGAACACCATCGACGGGCAGAAGGGCAGCTACACGATCACCGGCGCGCCGCGCGTCTTCAAGGGCAAGGTCATCATCGGCAACGGCGGCGCCGAGTACGGCGTGCGCGGCTACGTCACCGCCTACGACGCGAAGAGCGGCGACCAGAAGTGGCGCTGGTTCGTGGTGCCCGGCGATCCGGCGAAACCTTTCGAGGACGAATCGATGGCGCGCGCCGCCAAGACCTGGGACCCGAGCGGCAAATACTGGGAGGCCGGCGGCGGCGGCACCGCGTGGGACAGCTTCGCCTTCGACCCCGAGCTCAACCTGATGTATGTGGGCACCGGCAACGGATCGCCGTGGGCGCACAAGGCGCGCAGCCCCAAGGGCGGCGACAACCTGTACCTCGGCTCGGTGGTGGCGCTCGATCCCGACACCGGCAAGTACGTGTGGCACTACCAGGAGACGCCCGGCGACAACTGGGACTACACCTCCACGCAGTCGATGATCCTGGCCAACGTCAAGCTCGGCGGCAAGCCGCGCAAGGTGCTGCTGCATGCGCCGAAGAACGGCTTCTTCTTCGTCATCGACCGCACCAACGGCAAGTTCATCTCGGCGAAGAACTTCGTCGATGTGAACTGGGCCACCGGCTACGACAAGAACGGCCGGCCCATCGAGATCGCCGCCGCGCGGCAGAACGAAAAACCCGGCGACAGCGTGCCCGGCCCCTTCGGCGCGCACAACTGGCATCCGATGTCGTTCAACCCGCAGACGGGCTACGCGTACCTACCGGCGCAGCACGTGCCGATCAACCTGATGGACGACAAGGACTGGAAGTTCGACCAGAACGCCCCCGGCCGTCCGCATGCGGCGCTGGGCTGGAACACCGGCAAGTTCGCCAATGTGGAGCCACCCACCAGCAAGCCCTTCGGCCGCCTCGTCGCGTGGGACCCGGTGGCGCAGAAGGAAGCCTGGGGCGTGGACTACGCCTCGCCCTGGAACGGCGGCACGCTCACCACCGCGGGCAACCTCGTGTTCCAGGGCACGGCCGACGGGCGCCTCCTGGCCTACAACGCAAAAACCGGCGAGAAGCTGTGGGAAACGCCCACCGGCACCGGCGTGGTCGCGGCACCGTCGACGTACATGGTTGATGGCAAGCAGTACGTGTCGGTGGCCGTGGGCTGGGGCGGCGTGTACGGCCTTGCGCAGCGCGCCACCGAGAAGCAGGGGCCGGGCACGGTCTACACCTTCGCGGTCGGCGGAACCGCCAAGATGCCGGACTTCGTGCAGTACCGCATGAGCAAGCTGGTGCAGGGCGTGAAGTACGACCCCGCCAAGGTGCAGGCCGGCACCATGCTCTACGTGAGCAACTGCGTGTTCTGCCACGGCGTGCCGGGCGTGGACCGGGGCGGCAACATCCCGAACCTCGGCTACATGGACCCGGCGTACATCGAGAACCTGGACAAGTTCATCCTGAAGGGCCCCGCCATGGCGCGCGGCATGCCCGACTTCACCGGCAAGCTCTCGGGGGAGGACATCGAGAGCATCAAGGCGTTCATCCAGGGGACGGCGGACGCCATACGCCCGAAGTAAGACCTGGCGCCCGCCCATTGTTGCAACCATGAAAAAAGCCGCCGGTCCCGAGGGCCGGCGGCTTTTGCCTTGAAGAGATCGGGAAGATCAGTCGGCGTACACGCCAGCAGCCTTGATGATCGGCCCCCACTTGGCGATTTCGGCCGAGACGAACTTCTTGTGCTCGGCCGGCTGTGTGCGCTTGTCGGTGGTGATCACCGCGCCCAGCGCTTCTTCGCGCTTGATGAAGCCCGGGTCCTTCATGGCGGCCGTGATGGCTTCGTTCAACTTCTTGAGCACCGGTGCCGGCGTGCCCTTGGGGGCGTACATGCCGTGCCAGATCGACACCTCGAAGTCCTTCAGGCCCGATTCGGACAGCGTGGGCAGGTCCTTCAGCGCCGGCGTCGTCAGGCGCTTGGCGGTGGTCACGGCGTAAGCCTTGACCTTCTTGGCCTCGATCTGCGAGGTGGTGTTGGTGGTCTGGTCGCACAAGAGGTCGATCTGGCCGCCCAGCAGGTCGGCGATGGCGGGGGCCGTGCCCTTGTAGGGAACCGGCGTCATCTCGACCTTGATCGCGCTCTGGAACAGGAGGCCGCACAGGTGCGAGGCGGCGCCCAGGCCGGCGTTGCCCAGGTTGATCTTGCCCTTGTTGGCATCGATCCAGGCCGTCAGTTCCTTGTAGTTGTTGGCCGGCAGGCCGGGCTTGCCGATCAGCGTCATCGGCACTTCGTTGACCATGCCGAGGTATTCGAAATCGGTCTCGACGTTGAACGGGAGCTTGCGGTAGAGCGCCGGCATCGTGGACATGCCGATGTGATTCAACAGCAGCGTGTAGCCGTCCGGGTTGGCGCGTGCCACCTTGGCGGTGCCGATGGAGCTGCCGGCACCGGCGGTGTTGTCCACCACGATGGTGGTGCCCAGCGTCTTCTGCATGGCTTCGGCCAGGTCGCGCGCAACGCGGTCGGTCGGGCCGCCGGCTGCGAAAGGCACCACCAGCGTGACGGTCTTGCCTGCGGGGAAATCCTGGGCGTGAGCGCCGACGGCGGCAGCGGCGATCGCGGTAAGGGCAAGCAATTTCTTCATGAAGTCTCCGGGGCGGTTGAGTTTGAAAATCGGCCGCGATCTTATAGGCTGACCACTGCCTGACCTATACCGAATAGCCCTTAGGTTCGTGACGAAATCCGTCCCTTTGCGTTTGGCGTGGGCGCCCCCTCTTCGGGGCTGCCGGCGCTGGGCTCCTGGGGCATCGCGCGCATCGATGGGCGGCCGGCTTCATTGCCTGTGTGTTCGCACAGTCGGTCCTTCTCGCCTGGATCGGCGCGGCGCGCCGGCGACGCAAATACGGGCGTGCGGTAAAGCGTCGTAAGAGAAGGTTGCCGCCCGTCGAACTGTCCGACAGGCGGACCCGACGCACGCCGATGCGGCGGAAGAGGGCTGGCTCTAGGGTGAAGTTTCGTTGCCACCGAAACCACCTCACTTCTGAATCACTGGAAAGGAACCTCCCCCATGCCCACCATCACCACCTCGTCCCTGGACGGAATGAAGGTCGCCATCCTCGTTGCGGACGGCTTCGAGCAGGTCGAGATGACCGAGCCGCGCAAGGCGCTCGACGGCGCCGGTGCGCACACGCAGATCGTGTCCCCCATGGACGGCAGCGTGCGCGGCTGGAACCACCACGATCCGGCCGACACCTTCGAGGTCGACGTGCCTCTCAAGGGCGCGAAGGCCGAAGACTTCGATGCGCTGCTGCTGCCCGGCGGCGTCGTCAACCCGGACACCTTGCGCATCGACGGGCAGGCCGTGGCCTTCGTGCGCGCTTTCGTCGAGGCGGGCAAGCCCATCGCCGCGATCTGCCACGGCCCGTGGACGCTGATCGATGCCGGTGGCGTCAAGGGCCGAAAGATGACGTCGTGGCCTTCGCTTCGCGCGGATCTGAGCAATGCGGGCGCCAAGTGGAGCGACGCCGAAGTGGTGGTCGACCGCGACCTTGTCACGAGCCGCAAGCCCGACGACCTGCCGGCCTTCAATCGAGAGATGACGACGATGTTCGAGCTGGCGTACGAGGCCGCCCTGCACTAGAGCCAACGCTCAGCGCGCGATGTCGGGTCCCGTGTAGCGGGCGCGCGGCCGGATCAGCTGTCCCGTGGCCTGCTGCTCGAGCACATGCGCCGTCCAGCCGACCGTGCGCGCCAGCGCGAACAGCATCAGCGGCGCATCGGCCGGCAGCTTGTGCACCGTCGCCATGGCGGCCAGCGCGAAGTCGATGTTCGCCGCCTCGCCCAGCAGCTTCTCGCCGGCGGCGCGCAGCTCAGCGAAAGTCAGAGGCAATTCGATGACCTCGAGCAACGCGGCGCAGCGCGCATCGCCCGCCGGATAGAGCGGATGCCCGAAGGCCGCGAGCGGCCGGTCGTGTGCCAGCCATTCGCGCACGGCGGCTTCGCTGCCGAGCGTGGAGACGCTGCGCATCAGAGCCTGCACGGCGGCCGCCGCACCGCCGTGCAAAGGGCCGGTCAGCGTAGACAAGCCCGTGAGCAGGCAGGCCGCGAGCGACGCACCCGTGGAGGCCGTGACGCGCGCGGCGAAAGTCGATGCGTTGAGTTCATGGTCGGCCATCAGCACGAGTGCGCGGCGCAGCACGTCGGATGCGCGCGGTCGGCGCCAGGCGGCGGCAAGCCGCGTGTGCAGGTGTGCCGCTCGCGGAGGCGATGGGCCGAGCAGCGCATCGGCGAGCGTGCCGATCACATCGGCGGCCTCGGCCTGCAGCACGCCGCGTGAACGGCCGCGCGAAGGCGGGTCGGTGGCGGCGCGCGCGGCGAGTGCGAGCAAGCCGGCCTGCAGCGGCGTCGCGGCCTTGTTCGCATGCGCTGGCCCGGAACTCGCGGCCGCGAAACGCGGCGGCGCGCTTTCCCACAACAGTCCCGCGATGTCTTCGAGCGTCGCGTGTTGCGCCAGCTCGCAGGCGTCCTGCCCGCGATACCAGAGGCGTCCGTCAGCCACCGTCGATACCGCAGAGGGAAGCACCGGTTCGCCCCACTGGATGGCCTCGCTCGCCACCGTTTCGCTGCTGCGCCGGCCGCGCGTGCGCGCCGCAATGCGCTGCACGTCGTCGCGGTGATAGAGGCTGCGGCGCGGGTCTGCCGCATCGGGCTTGGCGCGGAGGCGCCCGCGGCTCACGCTCGCATAAAGCGTCTGCGGACGCACCTGCATCAGTTCGAGCGCTTCGGCGGCCGGAAGCCAGAGAGGAGCCTTGGTCATGTTGATGGAATAGATCAAGATTGACGTCAATATTAGCCTCGCCAGAATCAACGTCATCGTGAAAAACCAGGAGTACGAAGCGATGAATGACGATGACGGAGTCAGCGGACTCGAAGGTGTCGTGGCCGCGCACACCGTGCTGTCCGAAGTGGACGGCGCCGCAGGCCGGTTGGTGATCCGCGGCCACCAGCTCGACGAGATCGCGCAGCGCTGGCGCTATGAAGACGTAGTGGCGCTGCTGTTCCAGGGTTTCTTCGACACGGTGCCCGATGCGGCGGCCTTGCGCGGCGCACTCGGCCGCGCGCGCCGCGAAGCCTTCGAGCGCCTGCAGCCCAACGACGACGCGGTGCTGCGCAAGATGCCGCCCATCGAAGCGGTGCGCGCACTGCTTGCGCGATTGCCCGATGGCGACGACCTCGCCACTGCATTGCGACTGGTCGCGGCGCCCGCCGTCTACACGGCCGCCGTGATGCGCTGGCGCCTCGGCGTGCAGGCCCTCGCGCCCGACGAGTCGCTGCCGTATGCGGCCGACATGCTGCGCATGCTGCACGGCCGCACACCCACGGCCGCGCAGGCCGCCGCGCTCGACACCTACCTCGTGACCGTGTGCGACCACGGTCTCAACGCCTCGACCTTCGCGGCGCGCGTGGTCGCATCCACGGGTGCGGGCCTGGCATCGGCCGTGCTGGCCGGCATCAGCGCACTCAAGGGTCCGCTGCACGGCGGCGCGCCCGGCCCGGTGCTCGATGCGCTCGATGCCATCGGTACTGCGGCCAATGCGCGCCAATGGCTCGAAGGCGCGGTGGCCAGCGGCCAGCGCCTGATGGGCTTCGGCCATCGCATCTACCGCGTGCGCGATCCGCGCGCCGATGCGCTCAAGGGGGCGCTGCGCCGGTTGAGTGTGGAGGGCAGCGTCAACGCCGCGCGCTTCGAACTGGCCGAGGCTGCGGAGCAGGCCGCGCTTGCGATCCTGCGCGAAAAAAAGCCCGACCGCGCGCTGGAGACCAACGTCGAGTTCTACACCGCGCTGCTGCTCGAAGCCCTGGGTTTCGGTCGCGAGAGCTTCACCTGCGTGTTCGCAGCCGGTCGGGTGAGCGGATGGGTGGCGCATGCGCGCGAGCAGGTGAGGAAGGGCAGGCTCATTCGTCCGCAGTCCGTGTACGTGGGGCCCGCGCCCGAAGAGGCCGAAGCCGCGCTCGCGCACTGAGCCCGCGAGGCAAGCGCGAGGCACACGCGCCGTCGCACCGTCATCCGGTACGCTCGTTGTCTTCGCATGCCGACCGCGGCATGCATGACGCAATCCGAAAGTATTCCTATGACGGTGAACCCTTCCGACGAGCGCGCGCTGCGCTTGCCTCGCGACTTCGCGCTGATCGCGCTGGGGCTCGATGTGGTCATGTTCGTGATCAGCACCGTCGTGCTGCTGACGCGGTTCACACCAGATGTCGAGCAGATCCGCAGTGCCTACGCGCAACCGGAGGTCTGGATCAGCATGCTGGCCGGCCTCGCGGTGCCCTGGACGTTGTCGGCCGTGCTCGCCTGGGGCCACGCACGCAATGCGCTCGAAAGGCTCGGCGTGGCGAACGTGGCGCTGGCTCGCGATGCGAGGCTGCGCTTCGGAACTGTGTGGGCACTCGTGGTCGCGTTCAGCTACTACGGCCTGACACCGCTGTTCTTCAAGATCAGGACGCTCTTCATGCTCGGCGGGCGCTTCGAAGAGTTCTCCGGCTACTCGCCTTATCTCGGCATGGGCGCTGCCATGCTGTTGCAGTCCGTTGTCCAACTGGCGGTGCTGGTGCTCGGCATCTGGCTTGCAGCACGCCTCGCGCTAAGCCGAAGCCGTGGCCAGGACGTGTCGGGTCGCGCACCGGAGGATGCGGCCTTCGAGGTTTCCGGCGCACAGCCGCGCCGCGCCGTCGTGTGGCTGATCGCCGCGCTGTTCGCGTCGATGCAACTCTGGACCAGCCTGGCGGTGTCCAACTGGCTTTTCCGGTCGGATGACAACGCGATCAGGTTGCTGCTCACCCTGGTGCTGCCGTGGCTCGCGGCCTTTGCGCTCGCTTTCTGGGGCGCCTGGCTCGGTACGCGCGCCGGCATGTCGTTGGCGCGGCCTTTCAAGGCCGTGACCGCGTCCGTGTCGGCCTTCGTGCTGGTGCAGGTGATGGGCCTCGTGATCGTGATCGCATGGTTCTTCATTGCCTACGCTAGCTCCTTGCGCATCTCGAACACCCTCGGGGCCATCGGCCTCACCGTGGCACTCGCGCTGGTCTATGCGGCGCTGGTGGTGGCGATCACGCGCGCCGTCACGCGCCGGTTTTATCGCCGCTATTTGTAGCTGCGCGCGTCCTCGATCACCTTGCCGTCGTTCGGCAGCGTGCCCGGCGCCACCAGCTCGATGGTCCCGCGCAGCTTGGTCACCTCGCGCACAGCATCGGCAATGCGCGCATCGAGCCCGTCCGGCGCGCCGGCGCATTCGAGCCTGAAGGTCATCTGGTCGTCGCCCATCTCGCCCGACACCACGAGGCGCGCGCGCTGGATCTCCGGAAAGCGCCGCACGATCTCCGCCACCTGCGACGGATGCACGAACATGCCGCGCACCTTGGTCGTCTGGTCGGCGCGACCCATCCAGCCCTTGATGCGCTTGTTGGTGCGGCCGGTGGGGCAGGTGCCCGCGAGCACGGCCGAGAGGTCGCCGGTGCCGAAGCGCACCAGCGGGTAGTCGGGGTTGAAGCTGGTGACGACGATCTCGCCCACCTCGCCATCGGGTACCGGGTCGCCCGTGCCGGGGCGCACGATCTCCACCAGCACGCCCTCGTCGATCACCAGGCCTTCGCGTGCACTGGTCTCGTACGCGATGAGGCCGAGGTCGGCGGTGGCGTAGCACTGCGTTCCCTTCACGCCGTGCGCGGCGATCCAGTCGTGCAGGCTGGGCGGAAAGGCTTCGCCGGAGACGAGCGCTTTGGTGAAGGGCAGCTTCTGGCCTTTCTCCTCGGCCTTCTCCAGCAATATCTTCAGGAAGCTCGGCGTGCCCGCATAGCCTGCGGGCTTGAGGTCGGCGATGGCTTCGAGCTGCTGCTCGGTCTGGCCGGTGCCGCCCGCGAACACGGTGCAGCCCAAGGCGTGCGCGCCGGTTTCCATGATGGAGCCGGCGGGCGTCATGTGGTAGCTGAAGCTGTTGTGGATGAGGTCGCCGCTGCGAAAGCCCGCCGCATGCAGCGCGCGTGCAGTGCGCCAGTAGTCGCGCGCTTCGCCCTCGGGTTCGTAGATGGTGCCGGGGCTCGCGAACACGCGCGGCATGCGAGGCCCGCGCACGATCGATGCGAACCCGCCGAAAGGATCGTCGGCGCGGCGCTGCTTCTGCAGTTCGAGCAATTCCGATTTGCGCGTGACCGGCAGTTGCTCGAGCGCCTGGCGCGTCGTGATGTCCGCGGGCTTCACACCGTCGAGGATCTTCTTGAACGCGGACGTGGCTGTCTGTGCCTGCGCGATCTGTTTCGGCAATGCGGCGAGCAGGTCGCGCTCGCGTTCGGCGGGGTCACGGATTTCTAGCTTGTCGTAGTGGTCGGTCATGTCCGTACCCTTCATCGTTTCTGTTCAGTGTCTTGCCGACGGGTGTTGTTCAGGGCATGTGCACAGGCCACCGGGTACTTCCCTCCGCGAATGTCCCCCGTCGGCGTGATCGCACCCTGAACAGCAGCACTCAGACGATTCAAGCCAGCCACCTCTTGCGCCGCTTGTAGCTCTTCACATCCCTGAAGCTCTTGCGATCAGCACCGCCAACGCCAAGATAGAACTCCTTCACGTCCTCGTTCTCGCGCAGGCTCTTGGCCTCGCCGTCCATCACGATGCGACCGTTCTCCAGGATGTAGCCGTAGTCGGCGTAGCGCAGCGCCATGTTGGTGTTCTGCTCGGCCAGCAGGAAGGTCACGTGTTCCTTGGTGTTGAGGTCTTTCACGATCTCGAACACCTCTTCCACGATCTGCGGCGCGAGGCCCATCGAGGGTTCGTCGAGAAGCACCATCGTGGGGTTGGCCATCAGCGCGCGGCCGATGGCGCACATCTGCTGCTCGCCGCCCGAGGTGTAGGCCGCCTGCGAGGTGCGCCGCGTCTTCAGGCGCGGGAAATACGCGTACACCTTGTCCAGCGTCTGCTGCACCGCGGCCTTGCCGTCGGTGCGCGTGTAGGCACCGGTCATCAGGTTCTCTTCGATCGTGAGGTGGGCGAAGCAGTGGCGGCCTTCCATCACCTGGATGAGCCCGCGCTTGACCAGTTCGGCCGGCGACAGCGCCTCGATGCGGTCGCCGCGCAGCTCGATGGTGCCCTTGGTCACCGCGCCGCGCTCGCCCGCGAGCAGGTTGCTCACCGCGCGCAGCGTGGTCGTCTTGCCCGCGCCGTTGCCGCCGAGCAGCGCCACGATGCCGCCTTCGGGCACGGTGAGCGACACGCCCTTGAGCACGAGGATCACGTGGTTGTAGATGACCTCGATGCCGTTGACGTCGAGAAGGATGTTGGGTTCGCTCATGGTGTGGTCCGAAGCATTCGCAAGGACAGCAAAGGGGTGCCGTCCTTGCGAATGGCGGCTCTTGCGAGCCGCCACCGCACTTTCTCTGGGTGTCAGTGCATCAAGACTGGCAGTCGGCCGCTTCGCGGCGCGTCAGCTTCTTTTCACCCGCGTACTTGTCGGCAGCAGCCTTCACCATCGGCTTGATGATCTGTTCATCGGCCTCGTACCAGTCGGACATGCCGCCCCACTTGGCGCCGTCCCACGTGTGCACGCGCGCCCAGGTCGAGCCCATGTGGTCCTGGCACGAGGTGCTCACCGGACGCATCACGCCCGAGAAGCCCAGCGCGTCGAGCTTCTTCTGGTCGAGCGCGAGGTTCTCCATGCCCCAGCGCACCTGCTCGCCGGTCATGACCTTGCCCTTGCCGAAGCGTTCCTGCGCGCGCTTGACGGCCTCGATGGTCAGCATCTGGATGATCACGCCGCGCGTGTAGAGCACCGAGCCCACTTCTTCCTTCGGGCCCGTGCCCTGGCCCTTGTCGTGCACCTGCTTCAGGATCTCCTGGATCACCTTGGGCTGCGTGCCCGAGGTGTTGAGCGCGAGTGCGTTGTAGCCCTTGGCGTTGGCGCCCACGTCTTTCACGTCGGGTTCCGCGCCGGCCCACCACACGCCGTACATCTTCTCGCGCGGGTAGCCCGTGGCCACGGCTTCCTTCAGGGCGGTGGAGTTCATCACGCCCCAGCCCCACAGCAGCACGAAGTCGGGTCGCTGCTGGCGCACCTGCAGCCAGGCCGATTTCTGCTCCACGCCGGGCGCGGTCACCGGGATCAGCGAGAGCTCGAAGCCGTTCTGCTTGGCGCGCTCCTGCAGCAGCGGAATCGGTTCCTTGCCGAACGGCGAGTCGTGATAGACGAGGGCGATCTTCTTGCCCTTGAGCTTGTCCATGCCGCCTTCTTTTTTGCCGATGTGCTGGATCAGGATGTCGGCCGCGGTCCAGTAGCTGCCCATCAGCGGGAAGTTCCACTTGAACACGCCGCCGTCCTGCGAGGCCGAGAGGCCGTAGCCCAGCGTGATGAGCGGGATCTTGTCGGTGGGCACCTTGTCGGTCAGCGCGAAGGTGATGCCGGTGGCTTGCGGATCGAACAGCGCGACGCCCGGGCGGCCCTTCAGGCGCTCATAGCATTCCACGCCCTTGTCGGTCGCGTAGCCGGTCTCGCACTCTTCATAGGAGATCTTCACGCCGTTCATGCCGCCGGTGGCGTTGACGTACTTGATGTAGTCCTGCTTGCCGTTGGCCCAGGGCGTGCCGTTGGGCGCGTAGGGGCCGGTGCGGTACACCAAGAGCGGGAAAAACTGCTCCTTGGCCTGCGCGGTTGCGATCGATGGCGCGAGCATGGCGCCGAGGGTGCTGGCCACCAGGGCGGCGGTCAGAGCGAGCGATTTCAGTTTCATGCCTGTCTCCTTTTGTGGGCACCTCGGTGCCGGTTTTTACGAACGAACGAACGGAACTCTCGAAATGCGTTGTCAGTGCGGGAAGGGCCAGAGCCGCAACTTCTCCTTGGCCGTGGACCACAGCCGCGCGAGGCCGTGCGGCTCGACGATCAGGAAGAACACGATCAGCGCGCCGAAGATCATGGTCTCCAGGTGCGAGGCCAGCGCGGTGGAAATCGAGAAGCCCAGCCACGCGGGCAGCTGGTTCAAAAAGAGCGGCAAGAGCACGATGAAGGCGGCGCCGAAGAAGCTGCCCATGATCGAGCCGAGCCCGCCGATGATCACCATGAACAGCAGTTGGAACGAGCGGTCGATGCTGAACGCCGCCGGCTCCCATGCACCCAGGTGAATGAAGCCCCACAGCGCGCCGGCCACGCCGACGATGAAGCTGCTCACCGCAAAGGCCGTGAGCTTGGCGTACACCGGGCGGATGCCGATCACCGCGGCCGCCACGTCCATGTCGCGCATCGCCATCCACTCGCGGCCGATGGCGCTGCGCACCAGGTTCTTGGCCAGCAGCGCGAACACGACAACGAAGATGAGGCAGAACAAATACTTCTGCACCGGCGACTCGATCGGCACGCCGAACACGTTGAGCCCCGCCACGCTCACCGAGCCCGACGACGAGTTGTTGGTGAACCACTGGATGCGCAGGAACGCCCAGTCGGTGAAGAACTGCGCGGCCAGCGTGGCCACCGCCAGGTACAGGCCCTTGATGCGAAGGCTTGGAATGCCGAAGAGCACGCCAATCACCGTCGCGCACAGGCCCCCCAGCAGCAGCGAGGCGATGAGCGGCATGCCGTCGATACGCACCTGGAAGTTGTAGGCCGCATACGCGCCTACCGCCATGAAGGCGCCTGTGCCCAAAGAGATCTGGCCGCAGTAGCCGACCAGGATGTTGAGGCCGAGCGCTGCGAGCGACAGGATCAAAAAGGGCGTGAGGATGGCGCGCATCCAGTAGTCGGACACGCCCAGCGGCACGACGATGAACGCCACGAGCAGCAGCACCAGCATCGCGATGCGGTCCTGCGCGATCGGAAGGATCTGTTGATCCGCCCGGTAGCTGGACTTGAATTGACCGTTCTCTCTGTAGAACATGACTCAGACCCGATCGATGATTTTTTCGCCGAACAGGCCTTGGGGCCGAACCAGCAGGAAGACCAACGCCAACACGTAGGCGAACCAGATCTCGATGCCGCCACCAAGCATGGGACCGAGATAGATTTCAGACAGCTTCTCGCCCACGCCGATCAACAGGCCGCCGATGATCGCCCCCGGAATCGAGGTGAGGCCGCCGAGGATCACCACCGGCAGCGCCTTCAGCGCCACCAGCGAGAGAGAGAACTGCACGCCCAGCTTCGAGCCCCAGATGACCCCGGCCACCAGTGCCGAGAAGCCGGCCACCGACCACACGATCACCCAGATGCGCTTGAGCGGAATGCCGATGGACTGCGCGGCCTGGTGGTCGTCGGCCACCGCGCGCAGTGCGCGGCCAGTGGCGGTCTTCTGAAAGAAGATGGCCAGCACCACCACGAGCGCTGCCGACACCGCCGCAGCGACCAGGTCCTCCTGGCTCAGCAACAGGCCGCCGGGGAAGGTGCCTTCGAACACCATCAGCGGTTCCTTGGGCATGCCCACGTCGATCTTGTAGATGTCGTTGCCGAAGATCGTCTGGCCCACGCCATCGAGGAAGTAGGCGATGCCCAGCGTGGCCATCAGCAGCGTGATGCCTTCCTGGTTCACCAGCTTGCTGAGCGCGAGGCGCTCGATGAGCCAGGCCACCACGACCATCACCGCCATGGCGGCGATGAAGGCCAGGATGTTCGCGAGGATGAGGCTCTGGAAGCCGAACCACAGCGGGAACCACTCCGAGAACCGCGCCATCGCCAGCGCCGCGAACAGCACCATCGCACCCTGCGCGAAGTTGAAGACGCCCGAGGCCTTGTAGATCAGCACGAAGCCGATGGCGATCAGCGAATAGAGCATGCCGACCATGAGGCCGCCGAACAGGGTTTCGAGGAAAAAGCCCATGTCAGTTTCTTTCTTGTTTTTCTCCCTCCCCCGCTGGGGGAGGGTTGGGGTGGGGGCGCGCAGCGCTCGATGAGGCGCGGCTGTGTTGCGAGGGCCGTCGTGCCCCCATCCCAGCCTTCCCCCAGAGGGGGAAGGAGCAATGCTTCATGGCGATATTCGGCATGGCGTCAGTGCTCCACACCCAGGTACGCCCGGATCACGTCTTCGTTGTTCCGAACTTCATCCGGTGTGCCGTCGCCGATCTTCTTGCCGTAGTCCAGCACCACCACACGGTCGGAGATGTCCATCACCACGCCCATGTCGTGCTCGATCAAGACGATGGTCGCGCCGAACTCGTCGTTCACATCGAGGATGAAGCGGCTCATGTCCTGCTTCTCCTCGACGTTCATGCCCGCCATCGGCTCGTCGAGCAGGAGCACCTGCGGCTCCATCGCGAGCGCGCGGCCGAGGTCCACGCGCTTCTGCAGGCCGTAGGGCAGGCGGCCCACCGGCGTCTTGCGGTGCGCCTGGATCTCCAGGAAATCGATGATGTGCTCGACGAACTCGCGGTGCCGCAGCTCCTCGCGTTCGGCCGGGCCCCAGCGGAAGGCCTGTGCGAGCAGGCCGCTCTTCATCTTGAGGTTGCGCCCCGTCATGATGTTGTCGAGCACACTCATGCCCTTGAAGAGCGCCAGGTTCTGGAAGGTGCGCGCCACGCCCATCTCGGCCACCTGGCGCGAGTTCATGTGCTTGAAGGTCTGGCCGCGGAAAGTGATGGAGCCCTGCTGCGGCCAGTAGACGCCATTGATGCAGTTCAGCATCGAGCTCTTGCCCGCGCCGTTCGGGCCGATGATGGCCCGCACCTCGTGCTCGCGCACGTTGAAGCTGATGTCCGTCAGTGCCTTCACGCCGCCGAAGCTCAGGCTGATGTTCTGGACGTCGAGGATGACGTCGCCGATCTTTCGATTGCTCATGCAGCGGCCTTCACGATGGGGAAGGTCTTGGCGTCGTTGATCTTCAGCGTGGCGCTGACAACCCCCGTGCGTCCGTCCTCGAACTTGACCTGGGTCTCGATGAACTGCGCAGTCTTGCCGCCGTAGAGCGCATCGACCAGCGCCGCGTATTTCTCGGCGATGAAGCCGCGGCGCACCTTGCGCGTGCGGGTCAGCTCGTCGTCGTCGGGGTCGAGTTCCTTGTGCAGCACGAGGAAGCGCGCGATCTGCGTCTCGCCCATGCCGTCTTCGCTCGCGAGGTCGGCATTGACCTTGCCGATGCATTCGGCAATCAGCGCGAGCACCTCGGGCTTGCCGGCCAGGTCGACGTAGCCGCCATAGGCGAGGCCCCGGCGCTCGGCCCAGTTGCCCACCGCTTCGAAGTCGATGTTGATGGCCGCGCAGACCTCGTCTCGGCCGTTGCCGAAGCACACGGCTTCCTTGATCTGCGGAAAGAACTTGAGCTTGTTCTCGATGTAGTTGGGCGCAAAGATCGCGCCGCTCACGAGCCGGCCCACATCCTTTGCGCGGTCGATGATGCGCAGGTGCCCTTCGCTGTCGAGCACGCCCGCATCGCCGGTGTGGAAGTAGCCGTTGGCATCGAGCACCTCGGCGGTGGCGTCGGGGCGCTTGTAGTACTCCTTGAGCACCGAGACGCCGCGCACCAGCACTTCGCCGTCTTCCGCGATCTTCAGTTCGATGCCGGGTGCTGCTGTGCCCACGGTCTGCAGCTTGACCTTGCCGTCCTGCTGCAGGCACACATACGCGCAGGTCTCGGTCTGGCCGTAGAACTGTTTCAGGTTCACGCCGATGGAGCGGTAAAAGCGGAACAGGTCGGGGCCGATGGCCGCGCCGGCCGTGTAGGCCACGCGGATGCGGCTCATGCCCAGCACGTTGCGCAGCGGCCCGTAGATCAGCAGGTTGCCCAGGCCATACATCAGCCGGTCGCCCGCGCTCACGGTTGCACCGTTGAGGATGTCGGCACCCACGCGCTGCGCGAGCGCCATGAACTTTGCATAGAGCCAGCGCTTCGGTGCGGCCGCATCTTCCATGCGGATCGACACGGCGGTGAGCAGGCCTTCGAAGGTGCGCGGCGGGCCGAAGTAGTAGCTCGGGCCGATCTCGCGCATGTCGTTCATCACCGTCTCGGCCGACTCGGGGCAGTTGAGCGTGAAGCCGCCCACCAGCCACTGCGCCACCGAGAACAGGTGGTCGCCCACCCACGCCATCGGCAGGTAGCTCATGATGTTGTCGCCGGGGCCGAGCCTGTCGGTCGCCACGCCGCCGCGGCCCGCCGCGATGAAGCTCGCATGCGTCTGGCACACGCCCTTGGGGCGGCCGGTGGTGCCCGAGGTGTAGAGGATCACGCCCACGTCGCTCGCCTCGCCGCTTGCCACGGCACGGTCGTAGTAGCCGACGTTGGCCTTGTCGAACTCGCGGCCCAGCGCGCGCAGTTGCTCGTAGCTCATGAGCCCGGGCTGGTCGTAGTGGCGCAGGCCCTTGGGGTCGTCGTAGATGATGTGGCGGATGCCGTGCTGCTGGTCCTTCTGCAGCTCGCGGCACTCGAGCAGCTTGTCGACCTGCTCCTGGTCTTCGACGATCACGAAGTCGATGGCCGCATCCTGCAGCATGAAGACCATTTCGCTCGCCACCGCGTCCTGGTAGAGCGGCACCGGCACGCCGCGCAGGCTCTGCGCGGCGACCACCGCCATGTACAGGTGCGGCCGGTTGGCGCCCACGATGGCGAGGTTGTCGAAGGGCTTGAAGCCGAGGCTCGCGAGGCCGCAAGCCATCTCGCGCACCTCCTCGGCCACGGCGTTCCAGTTCCAGGTCTGCCAGATGCCGAGGTCTTTCTCGCGCACGGCGGGCGACTCGGGTTGGGCCTGGGCATGCGCGAGCAGTAGCCGGGGGAAGGTGGGGTCGTTTGTTTGCACAGTGGGCGGATCGTAGGCTTCACTTTGACGCCCGGTTGTCGTTCCGACGACAATCCTAGGGACACTACTCCCCGGAGTTTCCCGATGCCTCACGGCAACCTCAACCAGGGTCCTCTTGGCACGCTCGGCAATTCGATCAAGGACCGCGTGCGTCCCGCCAATGCAGCGGAGCTCGGCGGCATCCCCTGGCTGCCCACGCTCACGCCCGCCGAGCGCCGCCGCGCGGAGGCCGCGCTGGTGGTGGGCGAGGCCGAGCCCGGCGATCTCGTCTGCCGCGTCGGCCGCTCGCCCACCTACTGGTTCGGCGTGGTCGAGGGGCTCCTGAAGATGAGCAACGACAACGCCGACGGCGGCTCGGTCACCTACACCGGCGTGCCGCCCGGCGGCTGGTTCGGCGAAGGCACGGTGATGAAGCGCGAGCCCTACCGCTACAACATCCAGGCGCTGCGCCGCAGCGTGGTGGCGGGGCTGCCGATCGAGAGCTTCCATTGGCTGCTCGATCATTCGATCGGCTTCAACCGCTTCGTGATGAACCAGCTCAACGAACGGCTCGGCCAGTTCATCGCGGCGCTGGAGATCGACCGGCTCAACAACCCCGACGCCCGCGTGGCGCGCAACCTGGTGTCGCTGTTCAACCCGGTGCTGTATCCGGGCGTGGGCGAGGTGTTGCGCATCACCCAGCAGGAACTCGCGTACCTCGTCGGCCTGTCGCGCCAGCGCGTGAACGAGGCGCTCAACGGGCTCTCGGCGCAGGGGCTGATCCGCGTGGAGTACGGTGGGCTGCGCGTGCTCGACCTGCCGGGCCTGCGCGTGAGCGCGATGTCGAACAAGAAGAACGCCTCGGCGGAAACGGAAACCTCATGACCCTCAAAGACCAGCTCCAGGTCGTGCCCGCGAATGCGGAAGCGGCCTTCATTCCACCGCCCGAAACGACGAGGGCTAAAGCCGCAGACACGGGCCCGACGCTCGAAGAAGCCATCGCGCGCAACGAGGCCCTGACCGAGAAGATCGACGTGCTCGACGCGATCCTGGCCAAGCCGCTCAGCGAGATCCTTGCCGACCGCGAGAAGGCCGAAGAGGCCGCGCTCGCATGGGACCGCTTCGGCGCGATGTGGATGCTTTCGCAGCGCGCAATGCGCCGCGTGGCGCTCGACCTCGCGGCGCAGCTCGGCGTGAGTGAAGAAGAAGTCGTCGCGCGTGCGATGACCAATGCCAACGCGGTGCTCAACGGCGCGGACGAAGTCGACCTCGGTGGCACCATCGCGCCCGCGCAGCTGCAGCACATCGCACGGCACCGCGCGTTCCTCCGCAAGCAATTCCGTACCGGTTGAACCGCAAGGCCTCTCGATACCCCTTAACCTCCCCGCCTTCGTTCAAGAAAGACTTTCCCGATGACTGCTTCCCACCTCACCCTGATCACCGGCGCCTCGCGCGGCCTGGGCCGTGCCATGGCCGAACAGTTGCTGCAGGCCGGCCACACGGTGCTCGGCATTTCGCGCAAGCAAGATGCGCAACTGGCCGACGTGGCCAAGGCCGCCGGCGCCGAACTCGTTCAATGGGAGCAGGACCTGTCCGACCCGGTCGCCGCATCGGCCCGCGTGTCTGCATGGCTCAAGACCTTGGATGCGCAGCGCTTCGAAAGCGTGACCCTCATCAACAACGCCGGCACCGTCGGCAACCCCGCGCCGCTCGCGAGCGCGGTGCCGGCCGAACTGGCGCAGGCGCTGCGCATCGGCCTCGAAGCGCCGATGCTGCTGACCGCCGCGTTCCTCAACGCCACGCGCGAATGGCGCGCCGCGCGCAAGGTGCTGAACATCTCGTCGGGCCTGGGCCGCAACGCGATGGGCAGCCAGGCGCCTTATTGCGCGGCCAAGGCCGGCATGGACCGTTTCTCGCAGGCCGTGGCGCTCGAGGAAGCGGGCACACCGAACGGCGCGCGCATCGTCTCGCTCGCACCCGGCATCATCGATACCGACATGCAGGTGCAACTGCGCGGCGCGTCGGCCGAGAACTTTCCGGACCGCACGCGCTTCGTGAGCATGAAGGAAGAAGGCCGGCTCGACAGCCCCGCCTCGGCCGCTGCCAAGGTGCTCAAGTACCTGTCGCGCGAAGACTTCGGCACCAACCCCGTGGCCGACGTGCGCGACCCGGCCTGAACGCCCGGAAGAAAGAAGAAAGCGAACACGCCATGGCCACCGCAAAGTCGATCGACACCCTCGAGTACAAGCTCTTCCCCTCGCCGAGGAACGTGCACCGCATCGTCTTCGAACACCAGGTCTTCGTGCCGTACCCGTACGCGCTGATCGTGATGGACGAGTTCTACTTCAAGGGGCGCTACAGCCTGTTCTCGGCATGCAGGATGAGCGACGGGAAGATGGGGCAGGTGGCGACGTTCGAGGATGCTTCGGACGTGGACATCTTCAACACGAAGTTCGTGCCGGACTGATGCCTACGCGCCGGGCTTGTCCTCTCTCCCCTTGGGGATAGGGTGAGGGTTGCGGCCCTCGCATACACACGACGTGATGCGGAATCTCGAGGCCCGACGGGGCGTCTGTAAAGACGGCTACTCATGAGGGATTCGCGCGACGGTGACAGGCGAACGCCGAGACACCAGCCGAGGTGAACATCATTGCGCGTGCGCGGCGGCCGATACCGCGGCACGCAGACCGAGCAGGTAGCTGCCCACGCCGAATCCGCAAATCTGTCCTTTCACAATCTCCGCGAACACCGAGTGGTGGCGAAATTTCTCGCGCGCATGGATGTTCGACATGTGCAGTTCGACGACTGGCACCGTAAGGATCGCCAGCGCGTCGCGGATGCCGTAGCTGTAGTGCGTCCAGGCGCCGGCGTTGATGAGCACCGCGTCCATGCCCTCGACGAAGCCGCGATGGATGCGCTCGCACATCGCACCTTCGCTGTTGGTCTGGAAGCTTTCGACCTCGGCGCCGAGCTCCTTGCCCAGTGCCTGCAATTGCGCATCGATCTCGGCCAGCGTCACTGTGCCGTATTGCTTCGGGTCGCGCTTGCCGAACATGTTGTGGTTGATGCCGTGCAGCATGAGGATCTTCATGGGGTCGTCTCCAGATCGTCGGTTCAGACCAACGGGATGGTCATGCGGTCGATGAGGCTGCGCGTGTCCGGCCGCACGCCGCGCCACCACAGGAAGGCTTCCGCAGCCTGTTCCACGAGCATGCCGACGCCGTCGGCCAACTTCGGCACGCCGGCGTGCTGCGCCAGGCGCAGGAAGGGCGTCAGCCCCTTGCCATAGGCGAGCTCGTAGGCCAGCTTCGCGCCCTGAAGCGCCTCTGCGGGCAGGGGCGGCAGCTCGCCCTTGAGGCTGGCCGAGGTGCCGTTGATGACGATGTCGAATCGCTCGCCTGCCAGATCGCTGTAGCCGCAGCATTGCACGTGGCCGTGCCCGGTGAACTGCTTTGCAAGGTCGATGGCCTTTGTCTCTGTGCGGTTCGCCAATACGACTACGTTCGGTTGTTGTGCGAGAAAAGGCAAAAGTGCGCCACGCACCGCACCGCCGGCGCCGATCACCAACATGCGCGCGCCCTTGAGCGGGAATCCCAGGTTGCGCTGGATGTCGTTGGTCAGTCCTAAGCCGTCGAAGTTGTCGGCAAGGATGCGGTCGCCTTCGAACTTGAGCGCGTTGGTGGCGCCGGCGAGTTCGGCACGTTCGAGCCGGTCGGTGGCCAGTGCGTAGGCCTGCAGCTTGAAGGGCGCCGTGACGTTCATTCCTCGCCCGCCTGCCTTGCGAAATGCGTGCACGTCGTCGGCAAAGCGATCGAGCGAGCCTTCTATCGCGCTGTAGTCGATGTCCTGGCCGGTCGCTTGCGCGAAGCTGCCGTGGATCATCGGCGACCTGGTGTGTCCTATCGGATTGCCGATCACGGCGTACTTGTCGGTCATCGCTGTCTCCTTACTTGCTGTAGAGCACGCCATCGGCCTGCATGTCGGCGATCTGTGCCGCGTCGAAGCCGAGGCTGGCCGCGATCTCCGCGTTGTGCTCGCCCAACTCGGGCGCCACCTGCGTGATCGAGGTGTCGCAGCCCGACATGTGGAAGGGCAGGTTCGGCAGGCGGATCTTTCCGAGCACCGGATGCTCCTGCTCGATCACCATGCCGCGCGCACGGATCTGCGGATCAGCCAGCACCTCGTCGATGCGTTGAACCTTGGCTGCAGGCACATCGATGCCGTCCAGCATCTTCAGCACCTGCGCGACAGGTTGCGATGCGACCCACGGCTTCACCACGTCGAGAATCTCCGTGCGGTGGGCATTGCGCCCGGCCGAAGCGTGCAATCGCGTGTCGCTGCCGAAACCCGCAGGGCCGCCGTTTTGTTCGACCAGCGCGGCAAAGCGCTTCCACGCATCGTCCACCTGCGCGGCGATCACGAGGTCGCCGTCCTGCGCGCGGAACACGCCGTAGAGCGTGGAGTTCGGCATGTCGTGCCCGGTCTGCACCGGCACTTCCTGTCCGTTGGAGAGCGTGTAGCACTGCACCGCGTACTCGTGCATCGACACCAGCGTGTCGTACAGCGCCATGTCGATGTGCTGTCCGCGGCCGGATTTCACCCGCCCCAGCAGCGCGGCGTTGATCGCGGCGACCGCATGGATGCCGGTGTACATGTCGCCCAGCGAGATGCGCAGCAGCGGCGGCGCCTCGCCAGGGTTGCCGACCATCTGCATGATGCCGCTCTTGGCCTCGGCGATGAGGCCGAAGCCGGCGCGGTGCGAGTCGGGGCCGGTGTGGCCGTAGGCCGAGATCGAGCAGTACACGAGGCCGGGGTTGGTTTCAGCGAGTTCGGCATATCCCAGGCCCAGCTTGTCGAGCGCACCGGGGCGGTAGTTCTCGACGAACACGTCGGCACTGTCGACCAGCTTCTTCATCAATGCCCGGCCGCGCGGGTCCTTCGTGTTCACGCTGAGCCCCTTCTTGCCCATGTTCTGCTGCAGGAAGTAGCCGCTGTGGTCGCCGACGAACCACGCATGCTGACGCCCCGCATCGCCCGTGCCGGGACGCTCGACCTTGATGACTTCCGCGCCGAGCGCGGCAAGGCAGCGACCGACATAGGGGCCGGCGAGGAAGTGGCTGTAGTCGATCACGCGAAAGCCTGCCAGTGGCAGCGCTTGTTGTGGCGTTGCGCTCATACCGGCTTCCTCGGCACCATCACGCGGTGCTCGCCCTTCTGCACGACCTCGTCGCGTTGGTTGATGAGTTCGGACGGCAGCACGAGGATGCCCCAGCCCGGCTTGCTCTTCGATTCGCGCTTGCTGCCGACGTGGAATTTCACGCGCACCGTGTCGCCGAGCTTGATGGGGGCGACGAAGCTCCATTCCCAGCCAAGGGACATGCCCGGCATGAAGCGCATGTCGCTCTTCGTCTTGAGCCCGTCGGCCACCGACAGGCCGAACAGTCCGTGCGCCACGCGCGTGCCGAAAGGCGTGGTGCGCGCATAGGCTTCGTCGGTGTGAACGGGTGTGTGGTCGCCGGTGAGGTCTGCATACGCCATCACGCGCGCCTCTGTCACTTCGTAGGGCGGGCTTGTGCATTCCTGGCCGACGACGGCGTCGTCCCAGTACTTGTCTTCGATGGTCAAGGTGGTCATTGGTGTGTGTCTCTGTATTGGGGAAGCGGCTCTTCAGGCACGGGGATCGATGGCGAGCGCGCGCGCCACGGCGCCAGCGCTGGCCTGGATGAATTCGACGGCGAGGCCGTCCGGCAGGCGCAGCCAGTTGCGGCCCTGCGTCATCTCGGTCACACCGAAGGCCTCTGCGGCGGCGAGGGCGGCTTCGAGGTCTTCGCACATCACGCCGAGATGGCCCAGGCGCCCTTCGGGCCCTGCGTAATCCGGCTTGGCCATGAACTGCATGCCGCCGAGGGTCCAGTACTGGACCGGCTCTTCGAGCGTGCCCTGTACCTCGCGCATCGTCATGCCGCAGACGTCGTGAAAGAACCTGATGTGCCAGTGGATGTCCTTCACCCAGATGGCGACGTGTTCGACATAAGCGCGCGGCGTGCTCATTTCGCCTCCAGCCGGCGTTCGATGCCCTTGATGGCGGCAACCAGCGTCTGATTCACCGGTGTCGGCACGTTGTGCTCGCGCCCGGTGCGCACCACCGAGCCGTTGATGAAGTCGATCTCGGTGATGGAGCCTTTCTCCAGGCTCTGCAGCATGGAGGTCTTGAACTCGTAAGGCAGGCCTTCGGCGGCCATCACCCATGCATCGCGCGGTGCCTCGATCGACAGCTTCACGCCGATGGCCTGCGCGACGGCCATCGCCTCGGAGACGGCCGCGATGGCCGTGGCCTCGATTTCGGGCACCGCGTAGAGGCTTCCGTACACCTGGCCCGTGATGCCGCTCAGTGCGCCGGTCGCGACGTTGATGAGCAGCTTGTCCCACATCACGCCCATGATGTTGTCGCTGACCTCGCAAGGAAGCCCGGCGCGCTCGAACTCGGCCGCGATGGCCCGGGCGCGTTCGCTCAGGTTGCCGTCCAGCTCTCCGATCACCGTGCGCTTGCCACGCGTGCCGGCAATGATCCGGCCCGGCCCGAGCAGAACGCCGCCGACGTAGGTCTTGCCGGCCAGCACGTGCTCGCGGCCGGTAACGTCGGCCAGGATCTCCTCGTGGCCCATGCCGTTCTGCAGCGACATCAGCGCGGTGTCGGGTCCGATGATCGACAGCGCGCCTTCGATGGCCGAGCGCGTGTGGAAGGACTTGACCAGCACGATCACCAGGTCGGCTGGAGCCAGGTCCTCGACGCTTGTCGATGCGCGCACCTTGACGTGGCGCTCCGAGTCGCCGTCCTTCATGAGGAGGCCATCGCGATTGATGGTGTCGACGTGCGCCTGGAACGGATCGATGAGCGTGACGTCCGAGCCGCCGGCGGCGAGCGTGCCGCCGATGGCGCAGCCGAGGGCGCCAGCGCCGAGGAAATAGATTTTCATAGCCTGTCTCTCGAAGGGTGTCCCGAATGGATGCCTTGAAGGTAGGCTTCGACGAACATTCCGTCCATGACATGGATCGAATGGTCTACATTCCGTTTTGAAATGAATGCGGACGACGACAACCTCGATGCGAGCGCGGGCCTGCTCAGCCTCAAGCTGCTGCGCTTGTTCGACCTGATCTACACCACGCAGAGCGTGACGCGCGCAGCCGACCAGCTCGGCCAGAGCCAGCCGACGGTGAGCAACTGGCTGGGCCGGCTGCGCAGGCACCTGGGCGACGAGCTGTTCGTGCGCACCGCGGCAGGCATGCAGCCGACGCCGCGCGCGGAAGCACTGATCGTTCCGGCGCGCGAGGCACTGGCGGCGCTGCGCCGTGTGGCCGCGCCGCCGGAAGCGTTCGACCCGTCGAGCGCCACACGACGCTTCCGGATCTGCATGACGGACGCCAGCCACATCACGCTGCTGCCGCAACTGCTGGCGCATGTGCGCGCCGTAGGCCCCGGCATCCGACTGGAAGCGGCGCGCATCGACGAGGAAACCGGGCACGCGCTGCAGTCCGGCCAGGCCGACCTTGCGATCGGACTGGTGCCATGGCTCGAGTCAGGCTTCTACCAGCAGGTGCTGTATCCGCAAGACTGGGTGTGCCTGGTGAATGCGCAGCATCCGCGCTTCGGCCCGAAAGGCATGGGCTTGCGCGACTACAAGGCCGAGGCGCACATCGGCATCGTCGGCGGTACGGGCGTGCAGTTGCTGGAAGCTGCGCTGCTTCGGCACCGTGTGGCGCGCCGCATCCTGCTCGAGTTGCCGGGCTTCCTGGGCCTGGCCGCCATCGTGTCGACCACCGACCTCGTGGCCACCGTACCCCGCCAGATCGGCGAGACGCTGGCCCGCACCAACGGGCTCGCGCTCTTTGATTGCCCGGTGCCCGTGCCACCCTTCACCGTCAAGCAACACTGGCATGCGCGCTACAACCAGGATCCGGCGAATCGCTGGTTGCGTGGCTTGTGCGAGCGGCTTTTTGCCAAGAAATCGAACGCACGCAAATAGAAGATCGGGCCTGTCGACGACCGCCCTCACCCCAACCCTGTCCTAAGGGGAAAGGGAGCAAGACATCACTGCATCGCGAACCGGTCTCGCTGCGCCTCTGCGCACTCACCCATCACACTCAACGCACGCGACACCGCGGGCGTACCGATCACGAACGGATTGGCCCCGTTCGCCGGCTGTTGCCGCAGCGCCGCCAGCCGCGCCTGCGAGCTGTCGATGGCTGAGTGGTTAGACAGCAGCACATCGATGTTCTGCGCCTTCACCACCGTGTCCATGCGCCGCGTGGCGCCGATGTAGCTCTCCAGCCGCGGCAGGTTCTTGCCGAAGTTGAAGGCGGTGCCGCCCCAGAGCATCGCGCGGTGCTTCCGGCCATTCGATGTCACGTCGAATACCGGGGAGATCGTGCCCATGGTGTGGCCCGGCGTGATGTAGAGCGTGAGGGTGGTGTCGCCCAGCGTGAGGCGGTCGCCGTCTTTCACCGACAGGTCGCCCGCGCCGCGCTTGGGCGGCGCGCCCCAGATCGGCGTGGCGAACTCGAGCTTGGTCTCGGTCATCGTCCAGTCGGCTTCGCTCATCACCACGCGGGCGCGGTACTTCTGCGCGAGGTAGGGCGCGCCGCCGTAGTGGTCGCCGTGGCCGTGCGTGACGACCACGTACTTGATCTGAGCCGGGTCGAGGCCGAGCCTGCGCATGCCGCCCTCGATGAGCACGGCGGCCTCCATCTGATTGTTGAGCGCATCGATGAGGATGATGCCGTCCGAGGTCTTGATCGCCCAGGCGCTGACCCAGTCGGCGCCCACGAAGTAGAGGTTGTCGAAGGCCTTGCCCGGTGGCGGCGCGGGCTTGTCGATGAGCGCTTTCAGGCCCTTGTCCAGCTCGGCCTGCGGCGGCTGCGCGGCGGGCGCGGGCTTGCACAGCGACAGGAACGGCAGGAGATCGGTGCCGGCCGTGCGCGTGGCCGCGGCGACGTGCGCGGCCACGGTGGCTTCCGAAGGAGGTTGTTGTTGCTGCGCCGGCGTTTGCGCGCAGCCCTGGAGGAACGCGGCAACCGCTGCCAGGGCGGTTGTCTTCAGCAGCAGGGTGCGTGAGTTCTCGCGAAGAAATGCCATCGGTGTCTCCATGCCGTCGTCGCGGCCCGTTGTGGAGACACCATTCTGCGACGCTCTCGATTATTCGATGGTCGCGCCCGAGGCTTGCACGATGCCCTTCCACTTCTCGTAGTCGGTCTTCAGCATCGTGCCGAAGTGGTCGGGCGTCATGCTCTCGGGCTCCGCGCCCTGGGCGATGATCGCGGCCTTCATTTCGGGCGTGGCCAGGAGCTTGTTGATCTCGGTGTTGAGCGTGGCGACGATGTCCTTGGGCGTGCCGGCGGGCACGAAGACGCCATACCAGGTGCTCACGTCGAAGCCCTTGTAGCCGAGCTCGGCGACGGTGGGCGTCTCGGGCAGCGAGGTGCTGCGCTTGGCCGAGGTGACGGCCAGCGGACGCAGCTTGCCGGCCTTGATCTGCGCCAGCGCCGAGGGCACCGACGACACCATCAGGTCGACGTTGCCCGCGAGCACGTCCATCATGGCCGCGTTGGAGCCCTTGTAGGGCACGTGGCGCATCTTGATCTTGGCGGCGCTGTTGAAGATCTCG
>Ga0163161_10000656_pt1 | contig 27654 bp, 21 predicted proteins | sample S45metaG_FD_129847 | JGI IMG/M metagenome (GOLD analysis project Ga0163161, IMG submission 129847) | Switchgrass rhizosphere microbial communities from Kellogg Biological Station, Michigan, USA - S4-5 metaG | ecosystem: Host-associated > Plants > Roots > Rhizosphere > Soil | place: USA... | reverse complement strand
GTGGTGGTGGCCAACGAGGGGCCCTGGGGAGTGCGGCTGGTGGGGTATGTGTCGGGCGCTGCGATCGACACGGCGCAACTGCGCCAGCGGCTGGGCGAGAAGCTGCCTGACTACATGGTGCCCGCGGCGCTGGTGGCGTTGCAGGCGTTGCCGCTGAACGCGAACGGCAAGGTCGATCGCAAGGCGCTGCCCGCGCCTGAGTTCAACAGCGTCCAGTCGGACGACGAGCCTCGGGGCGCCGAGGAAGGGGCGGTGGAGCGAGGACTGGCCGCGATCTGGGCGCAGGTGCTGGGCGTGCCGCGCGTGGGCCGCCATGACAACTTTTTCGAACTCGGTGGCGATTCGCTCGTGGCACTCAAGCTGCTGGCCCGCATCAACAAGTCCCGCGCGTTGAGCGTGCAGATCTCGCTGCAGGATCTGCTCGAGAAGCAGACCATCGCCAGGCTGGTGGCGCAGCTGGACATTGGCGCGGCGCCCGAGCCCGTCCAGCTGCTGAACGCCTATGCCGGGCCGGCGCAGGCGATGCCGCTGTTCTGCGTGCCGCCCGCGCGGCGCCGCCCGATCGACTACCGGCCATTGGCGCGCCACCTGGAAGATGCGCATCCCGTCTATGGCCTGTGCTACACGGACGATATCGCCGAGCTGGAGTCCATCGAACAGATGGCACGCTTTTACGTCGACGTCATCCGCAAGACACGACCCGAAGGTGCCGTCTGCATCATCGGCTGGTCGTTGGGCTCGGTGGTCGCGGTGCACGTCGCCCACCTGCTGGAGCAGGCGGGCGTGGAGGTCGCCTTCCTCGGCATGGTCGACAGCTTCCTGCTGGACGAGACCTTCGATTCGAACGCCTGGTACAAGGATTTTCGCGACTTCGTTCGGGACACCGCCAACGGCGGCACGGACCCCGAGGCCATTCAGGCGATGCTCGACCGCTTCGAATCCATCCGTTCAGCCTCCGACGAGACCGTGCGCGACGCGGTCGAGGAGATCGTGGCGGCCGCCGGCATCGGCGTGAAGCCGGCCGAAATCTTCGAGGGGATCGTGGGAACCCGGCGCGTGAACGCGATCACCGAAAAGATCGCCGCATTCCCGCGCCTGAAGGTGGCACCGCATTTCTGGTGGAAGAAGGAGCGAGCGGCCAAGGACAAGGTCGCGCTGCTGTCGCAGTTCGACGGCGAACCGCGCATTTCGATCGAGCTGGATGCCGACCATCAGGGCATCGTGCACAACACGGCGCTGCTGCGCCATGTGCATGCGGCCATGCGTGAAGCGCAGGGAACGGCGACAGCCGGCGCGCACTGACGGCGCTACTGCGGCAATGTGCCGCGCTGCGGGGAGTGGGAGAAGCGAAGCGGCGGTTCCCTCCCCCGCATTCGCGTGGGGGGAGGGAGCGGCAGATCAGAACTTATAGCGGGCGGTCAGGGTGGCCGCGCGGTCCATGCCCTGGTAGCACTCGCCGTGGTAGCAGATCGAGTTGTACTTCTTGTTCGCCAGGTTGGTCACGTTGAGCGCGAAGCGCCACGGGCCCCTCTCGTAGCTCACGGCCGCATCGAGCAGCGTCACGCCGCGTTCGGCCGAGCTGTTGACTTCGTCGTTCTGGCGCTTGCCGATGTAACGCACACCACCGCCGAATCCCACGCCGTTGCCCATCGTGTAGTCGAGCCAGACCGAGGCGGACTGCTTGGGCACGAGCGGCGGGATCTTGCCGACTTCATCCGGATCGGCGCTGGCGAGCACCTTCATGTCGAGCCAGGTGTAGGAGGCCGCGATGTTCAGGCCCGGCGCGAGTTCGCCCTTGGCTTCCAGCTCGATGCCGCGCGAACGCTGCTTGCCGATCTGGCGCTGCTCGAAGGTCAGCGGGTCGGTGGTGACCACATTGGTCTTGCGCAGATCGAAGGCCGCAGCGGTGAACAGGCTCTTGGTGCCCGGGGGCTGGTACTTGACGCCGACCTCGACCTGCTTGCCGCGGCTGGGCTTGAAGGGCTCGCTGTTCGCATCGGCCCCGCTATTGGGCAGGAAGGAGGTGGCGTAGCTCAGGTAGGGCGTCCAGCCGTTGCTGAACAGATAGTTGAGGCCCGCGCGGCCGGTGAACGCGCTGTCCGAGGTCCGGGTGCGGGTCGTTTCCAGATAGTTGTCGGTGATCTGGCGCACATGATCCTGGCGGCCACCGACGGTGAGCAGCCAGTGCTCGTCGAACTTGATCTGGTCCTGGGCATAGAAACCGATCTGGCGCGTCGACTGCGCCAGGTTCGACAGCGGCCTGGTGGGCGTCGGTATGAACTGGCCGTAAACGGGGAACAGGTTCAGCTCGAGGTCCGGCGCGGGGCCGCGGAAGCGGCGCTGCTTGCCCTTCTGCTCGGTGTAGTCGACGCCCAGCAGCACCGTGTGCTGGACCGAGCCGAGGCTGAGCTTGCCCTGCACGTTGGTGTCCATCGCCGTCACCTTCATCGGGTCGTTCCACGTCCTGGCGACGCGCGCGAGCGTGTGTCCGTCTTCATTGACAGAATCGGCCCAAACCGCGCGCCGACTCTGGTCTACGTCGGTGTAGCTGAAGTTCTGGCGCAGCGTCCAGTTGTCGCTCAGGGCCGTCTCGAAGCGATAGCCGAGGGCGCTCTGCTTCTGCTTGAGCTGGCCAAAGCTGTAGTCGCCCACCTTCACGCGCGTGGATATGCCGTTCTGGCTGAGGTAGTAGGGGTCTTCGGCCGTGTTGTTGTTGAGAAACTCTGCAAAGACCGTCAATGAGGTCTGGGCGTTGGGCTGCCAGCGCACGGACGGCGCAAGGTAGGTGCGGGTGCGATTCAATTGGTGCCCGTCGGGGTACCTGCTCTGCTCGTTGCTGTCGAGGCCGACGCCGACCAGGCGATAGCTGAGGTCGGTGTTGCCGCCGATCTGATCGCCGAGGTCGAAGGCCAGCTGTTTGCGCTGGAAGCTGCCGTACTGAACCTCGATTTCGCGCACCCGCTCGCCGGGCTGCTTGCTCACGCGGTTGACCACGCCACCCGCATCGCCCTTGCCGAACAGCGTCGACGACGGGCCGCGCAGCACCTCCACGCGCTCGAGCCCGTAGGGCTCGGTCAGGTAGTAGGTGGGGACGAATGCGGGCTGAGAGAGCCCGTCCCGGTAGATGCCGGTGACACCGGCGTCGAAGCCGCGCAGCAGGATGTATTCCCAGCCGCGGTTGTCGGGACCGTAGGTGTTCGTGGTGACGCCGGGCGTATAGCGAAGGGCCTCCATGACGTCCTGGGCGCCGCGCGTTTCGATTTCCTTGCGGTTGATCACGGAAATCGACTGCGGCACTTCCACGATGGGCGTGTCGGTCTTTGTGCCCGTGGTGGTGCGCCTGGCCGCGTAGCCGGTGTCCTCCGGTTCAGCGGTCACTGTCACAGCCGGCAGCGTGGAGGCTGCGGCCGAGCCCTGGGCATCCGAGGGTGTCGTGGTCTGGGCGGAGGCGGAAAGACCCAGGAGGGCCGAGGCAGTCCCGAAGGCCGCCGCGAGCGAAGCGCTCAACAAGCGTTGACGGGGCAGGGCAAGAGTGCGCATAAAGAGGACTTAGGAAGTATTGAACCGGCGGATTCTAATGAGAATGGTTCTTATTCGTTCATCAAAAATGCACAACATGGTTGTGATGGCACAACGTTTCTATGCACGGCCTCTCGATAAAGCGACGCATCGTCGAGCGCGCCGCTCCTCCCGTTTGCAGATGTCAAATGGCCGTGGCCATGCATGCACGCTTATCGCTCTGCGCGTCGAACGTGAGGCGCCAACAAGGCCAGGCCCTGGCGGAGTGCGGGGAAGAGGCTGAGATTGAAATTGTTCCAGCGCAGCTCGAGGATCGAATCGTCGGGTGCGATGTCGGTGCCGAGCACGTCGAAGATGACCTCGCCCGAATCGATGCCGTTGTCCACGTAGTGCAGCGAGGCGCCGGTCTTCGTGATGGTGGGCGCCGGCACTTTTTCCATCGTGGTCCAGTTCACCACCTTTCGGCCCTGTACGCCGTGCAGCGCGTCCAGCGTTGCGCAGGCGCCGCGGCGTTCGTACGGCGACTCGATGCGCGTGATGCCGGGGTGGATGTTGACCATCTTGCGATGGAAATGCGCGCCGGGCCGCACCAGTTCGTCCAGGATGATCAGGAGGCCATCGAGCACGACGACATCGGCCTGCAGCGTCAGCAGCTTGTCGAGGAGGGTGCGCTCGTAGGCGCTCTTAGCTGGGCCGCGGTCGCCCGAATCCAGCGGAAGGCGCCGGTAGGTCGAAGGCACCTCATGGAGCATGTCGCGCAGCAGCTTGCCCTGGGCCTTCAGGTCCTTCGGGAAGATCCATTTCCGGTCGGGGTGCCACGCGAAGCCGTAGTCCGCCAGCACTGTTTGATCGCGTGGCGAGTGTTCGTCGTCGTCGTACACGATGCCTTCGAGCGAGTAGGCGTCGCCCAGTGGCGTGTTGTCCAGCGCCTCGGCCAGGTATTCGAGCGGCGACTTCATGTAGCGCTGCTCTCCTTTGAAGTCGATGTACTGGCCGGCCTTGTCGGCGGCAGCGTTTCTCAAGGACAGGATGTAGACGAGCTTTGCCTTGGACATGGGAGTTACGGTGTGAGTGGATGAATGCCGTTTCGGCGGACGGGCGTGAGAAAGCACGGGACTGTGCGATCGTCTTCAGGGAAGACGAAGCAGCCCGCGATCTGTTCATCGCGGCCGTGGTCAGGCCGTCGGCGTCCCGATTTCGCCCTCTTCGCCCTCGCTTTCGCCTTGTCGGAAGCATGGCGCCAGCGGACATGCGCCGCAGTACGTCTCCCCGGGCAGCAGGTGAAAGAGACAGCATTGCCGGTGCAGCTTCATGGAAGTGCGCTCGCCGCCGTGCAGTCGATGGACCACGCGCTGGCGGCCGCGCAGGGGGTTGGCACAGGGCGGGCCGCCGCCATCCGCGGGCCACTCGGGGCTCAGCAGCAGATGCTCCCGGTCCTGCAGGATCGACACCGAACCACCGGTGAGCGCCAAGGCCTGGTCGAAGATGGGCTCGAGGTTGCGCGACACGTTGCCCCAGAGGAGCTTCGGGGCCACGTGCGTCAGCTCGACGAGGGCCGCGAAGAGCGGCCGCAGGTGCTGCCACAACAGCGGTCCGTAGCATTCCGCGGGGCTGCGGCCAGCGCGGGGCCCGCCCATCTCGCGCAGATGGAAGGCGCTCGCGTTGCCGTGGGGATCCAGCTGCACCCAGACCTGCGCTGCCACCATCGGGAAGACGTGCTGCAGCACACTGGCCGCCGCCACGACGGGCGGCAACAGAGCTCCGACGTATTCCAACGCCCATGCGGAGGCCACGGCACGCAGGTCGCTGCCGGTCTCGCGCCTGAATCCGGCCTGGCGCTGCAGCGTTGCACGCAGCGTTTCGGGCTGCAGCAGGTCCTCGACGCAGATGGCGTCGGACGGAACGGCGGCCGCGCACTGCAGCTTTTCGCCGACCGATGCCAATGCGCCCTGGAAGAGGGGGCTCAGCAGCGGGATCAAGGACCGACCTGCCGAAAGGCGATGAAGCAATGGGCGCGGTGCATTCAGACAAGACGCGCCGACACGCCGCATGTTCACGTGCGAGCCGAATTCCGCTGGCCAATGAACATCAGCGAGGCCCAACCGTCTACCCAAGAGGCGGCATCGTGCTGCCTGGAATCCGTGCCCGCAGGGCAGGGTTCCTGCAGCCAGTTCCGGCCCGGCCGCGGATATCCGCGTGGCCGGGCAGCCGTCATCGCCTCCAGCGCGGAAAGAGTCCTTGCATGACATCCAACAGCGGCAATGCCGCAGAAGCCTCGCATCTGCTGAAACCTTTCATTCCGTGGATCGTGCTGTCTGCGGTCACAGGCATCGGCTCGGGCATCGCCACGGTCGCTTTGCTGCGCACGATCAACGGGGTGCTGAACCAGGAAGGCGGAATGGCCGGCGGCCTGCTGCTGACGTTCATCAGCCTGTGCCTGATCGCGCTGTTCGGCCGCATGGCTTCGGACGTCTCGACCAATTTCGTCGGGCAGCGCCTGGTGGCCCAGGTGCGCAAGAGCCTGGCGCAGAAGATTCTTTCGGCGCCCATCGATGCGCTCGAGCGCTACCGCACCCACCGCCTCATGCCTGTGCTGTCCCAGGACGTGGACATGATCAGCGACGCAGCCTTCGTGCTCTCCGCCACGCTGATCGCGGTGGCCGTCACGCTGGGTTGCCTGGGCTACATGGCATGGCTGTCGCTGCCGCTGTTCGGCCTGCTGCTGGTTGCGCTGGTGATCGGTGCCTCCATCCAGATCCTGGCGCAGACCCGCGCCGAGGTCGGTTTCTGGAAGGCACGCGAGCATGAGGACCAACTGCACAAGACCTACCGCGCGATCAGCGAAGGCGCGAAGGAACTGCGCATGCACCGTGCCCGTCGCACCCGCATGTTCGGCGGGCAGATCGAGCACATCGTCGACAAGATCCGGGTCGTCAACAGCCGCGCCATCAATACCTACGTGATTGCCACTGCCTTCGGCTCGGCCTTGTTCTTCCTTTTGATTGCGCTGATCCTGGGCTGGGCCGCGTTCCGCACCACGGAGCCCGCGGTGCTCAGCGGCTTCGTGCTGGTGATGCTGTTCATGAAGGGGCCGATCGACCAGATCGCAGGTACGCTGCCCAGCGTCGGGCGCGCCAAAGTCGCGTTCCAGCGCATCGCTGACCTGTCGGCGCGCTTCGCCACGCCTGAGCCTCACCTGCACCTGGAGCGGCCCGGTGGCGGCGCCACGATGGCCCAGGACATCGGCATGCGCAGCGTGCGCTATGCCTTCGATGCCCCTGATGGCGGCGAGCCCTTCGTGCTCGGCCCCATCGACCTGGAACTTCGCCGCGGCGAGATGGTGTTCGTGGTGGGCGACAACGGTTCGGGCAAGACCACGCTGATCAAGCTGCTGCTGGGCCTCTATGCGCCGCAGCAGGGCGAGATCTTGATCGACGGCGTCGCGGTCACGCCCGAAACCCGCGATGACTATCGGCAACTGTTCACCACCGTGTTCTCCGACTTCTATCTGTTCGAGGACCTGGCGGGGGAAGAGAAAAGTGCGGGAGAGTCGCATGCGTTGCCGCAGTCGGCGCTGCCCTACCTGCAGCGCCTGGAGATTGCCCACAAGGTAAGCATCAAGGACGGCTCCTTCAGCACCGTGGACCTGTCGACCGGCCAGCGCAAGCGGCTGGCACTGGTGCACGCTTATCTCGAAGGCCGCCCGGTGCTGGTGTTCGACGAATGGGCGGCTGACCAGGATCCGGCCTTCCGCCATCTCTTCTACACCGAGCTGCTTCCCGAGCTGCGCGCCAAGGGCCACCTGCTGGTGGTCATCTCGCATGACGACCGCTACTTCCACCTGGCCGATCGCGTGATCACCATGAAGGCCGGGCGCATTGCGGAAGACCGGGCTCGCGCCCCGGCGAGCCTCGCCGCGTGAAGGCCCGCGCCTTTTCGATCGCATCCAACACACACAGGAGTTGACCATCCATGCAGCACATCCATGACTTGATCGGGATCGGATTCGGCCCTTCGAACGTCGCGCTGGCCATCGCGCTCGAAGAAAAACGCCACGGCGGCAAGCCGCTGGACGCCCTGTTCATCGAGCGGCAGCCCAGCTTCGCCTGGCACCCGCACATGCTGCTGGAACAGGCGCACATGCAGATCTCTTTCCTGAAAGACCTCGCAACGCTGCGCAATCCGACCAGCCGATTCACTTTCATCAACTACCTGCATGAGCAGGGCCGGCTGCCGGACTTCATCAACCTCAAAAGCTTCTTTCCCAGCCGCCACGAGTTCAACGACTACCTGGGCTGGGCCGCAGGCCAATTCGAGAATTCCTGCGCCTACGGCGAGGAGGTGTTCGAGGTGCTGCCTGAAAAGCAGGGCGGCGAGGTCTCGCTGCTGCGCGTGTGCTCGCGCGGCGCAGATGGCCGGGAACAGGAGCGGCTCGCGCGCAATCTCGTGGTGAGCATCGGCGGTACGCCCAATGTGCCCGAGGCCTTCCGGGCGCTGCGCGGCGACGGGCGGGTGTTCCATTCGAGCACCTACCTCAAGGACATCGCGCGCCATGCCGATGCGCGCCGTGTCGCGATCATCGGTGCCGGCCAGAGCGCGGCGGAGATCTTCATGGACCTGCAGGGCCGTACGAACCAGCCGCAGGTCGACCTCGTCATGCGGGCGCGCTCCATCCGCCCTTCGGACGACAGTCCGTTCGTCAACGAAGTCTTCAACGTCGACTTCACCGACTACATGTACAGCCGGGCGAGCGACGAACGCGCCGCGCTGCTCGATGAGTTCTCGCAGACCAACTATGCGGTCGCCGACCTCGACCTGATTCAGCAGATCTTCGGGGTCTTCTATCAGCAGAAGGTCGCGCGCGGCAATCGCCTGCGCATGCTGCGCCAACATGACGTGCGCGCAGTGCGTGCCGCCTCCGACGGCATTCACCTCACGCTGCGCGACCAGGACGCGCAGCGCGAAAGCACGGTGCGCTACGACGCCGTGGTGCTCGCAACCGGCTATGCGCGCGAGCAGCACAAGGACCTGTTGAAGCCGATCGCGCCCTACCTGGGTGACTTTTCGGTCGATCGCTACTACCGCCTGCAAGCCGCGCCGGACTTCCATCCGGGCGTCTTCCTGCAAGGGGCCTGCGAGGACAGCCATGGATTGAGCGACACGCTGCTCTCCGTGACGTCCGTGCGCACCGGGGAGATCGGCAACGCGCTGCTCGCGGCCCAGCCGCGTGCGCGCAGCAGCAATGCTGTGCGAGAAGAGGCTCAGGCCGTTCAGCTCTAGCCAGTCAAATCGTCGGCTGGTCATCCGTCCGGATGCCGGAGCGTGCGAGGTGATCCGGCCTCGCCTGCACGCAGCGACACAGAACCCATGCATCCATCAAAGGCAGTCGAGGATGACTTCCAGAACCCACGTTTCCGCAGAGACCGCCTTCGACACAGCCTGGACGCTGTTCTGCCAGCTGCACGACAGGCCTTCGCCCGAGCTCGCAGGCCAACTCGTCCACTGGCTTTCCGAAGACCCGGGGCATGTGCGTGCGCTCGACGAGGCACTCACGCTGTGGGCCCTCACCGGCGCAGCGCTGGTCAAGCCAGTGCTCGAAGAGGCTCAGCGCCGCGGCGCCGACTTGCAGTAGCCAGCCGATGCGGCGCGGCCATCAGCCCCGCTTGGGAATATTGAGCCCCTTCACCACCGCAGGCCGCGCGACAAACGCTTCGAGCACGCGCGCCACGTTCTTGAACTCGCTGAACCCCACCAACTCGCCCGCTTCATAGAACCCGATCAGGTTGCGGATCCAAGGGAACGACGCGATGTCTGCAATCGTGTACTCATCGCCCATGATCCACGCGCGGTTCGCCAAGTGCTTGTCGAGCACGCCCAGCAGCCGCTTCGATTCGGCCACGTAGCGGTCGCGCGGGCGCTTGTCTTCGTAGTCCTTGCCGGCGAACTTGTTGAAGAAACCCAGCTGGCCAAACATCGGCCCGATGCCGCCCATCTGGAACATCACCCACTGGATGGTTTCGTAGCGGCCGGCGGCATCCTTCGGGATGAACCTGCCGGTTTTCTCCGCGAGGTAGATCAGGATCGCGCCCGACTCGAACAGCGCGAGCGGCTTGCCGCCGGGGCCATCGGGATCGAGGATCGCCGGGATCTTGTTGTTCGGGTTGAGCGTGAGGAACTCCGGCGACATCTGGTCCTGCGTCTCGAAGCTCACCAGGTGCGGCTCGTAGGCGAGGCCGGTTTCCTCCAGCATGATCGACACCTTCACGCCGTTGGGCGTGGGCAGCGAATACAGCTGCAGGCGTTCAGGGTGCTGGGCGGGCCACTTGGCCGTGATGGGGAAGCTCGAGAGATCGGTCATGGGTGTTCCTGAAAAAGCGCAAGCGGGGGATTCTGCCCCCGCCTGTGGTTTTTCAGATGCCGGGCTTCAGATGCCCAGCCAGCGCATCAGGTCCGCTTCCGAGTCGTTCGTGGCCGCTACGAACCCGGTGTAGTTCGAGGCGGCGAGCGCGCGCTTGCCGGCATCGCTCTGACTGAGCCCGAGCAGCGTCTCGCGCACGGTCGCCACGGTAGCGGCATCGGTCTTGGTCGACATGAGCCACTGCTTGATCGGCACGCCGCGCGATTCCGCGCAGACCTTGCCGCCGCCGTCGGTCCAGGTCTTGATCACGCCGGCCGACGCGGTCGCGCCATACGCCGCAAAGCCGTTGGTCACATAGAAAGGCACGGCCTCCTGGAAGCGCGTGTTGGTCACCTTGACCGCGGACTCCGCAACGCCGTGCTCGCGCAGCATCGCGCGTGTGATCACCGAGGTGATCGAGTCCACCTCGGGCAGCACCAGGTTCTTGCCCGCGACCGTCTTCCAGTCGGAGATGGGCTGGGCCTGCTTGCACAGGAACGAGACCTTGTAGTCGGTGTAGCCCGCGGTGAAGGCCAGTGCCTTGTAGTTGCCCGATTTCACCGCTTCGAGCGCGACGTGCGCCGGGTGGATGAACACCAGGTCCACCTCTTTCTTCTTGAGCGCCTCGCGTGCAAGGTTGTACGAGATCAGCACCTTGATCGTCACCGGCTGCTTGAGCGCCTTGCTCAAGGCCTCGGCAATCGGCTCGAAGCGCGGGGCGATCTGCGCCTCGGTGACCTGGTAGCTCACGCCTTCGGTGACACCGATCACGAGCGCATGGGCCGAGGCGCCAGCCGTGAGCAGCAGCGCCGCGAGCCCACGTGCGGTCATGCGAAGCGACGAGGGGAGGGTGCGGAATTCCATCGGGGACTTTCTTTCAGATCGTGGCCAGATTGTTACAACATGTTCGAATCGATCATAGATAGCCGAAAGGGTCGCGGTCTCAGGGGTTAGTACCAAGGTGAACATTTCTGATGCGCACGGGCAACGCCTGCAGCCATCTCGTTCGGAGATATGCAGGTCTTCAATCCATATGAATCTTGCGTGTTAACCCGCTGCGGCGAGGCCGCCCGCCGCCGCGACCATCGTCTCCACAACGAAAGCGAGACACAAACCCAATGAGCACTCCCGCAATGACACAGCCCTACGAGGGCCGCTTCGACAGCAGCTCCGACGCGGTCTATCGCAAGGTCAGCTGGCGACTGATTCCGCTGCTGTTCCTCTGCTACATCGTGGCCTACCTGGACCGCGTGAACGTCGGTTTCGCCAAGCTGCAGATGCAGGGCGACCTGCAGTTCAGCGAGGCGGTGTATGGCCTGGGCGCAGGCATTTTCTTCGTTGGCTATTTCCTCTTCGAGGTGCCTAGCAACGTGGTGCTGCACCGCGTGGGCGCGCGCCGCTGGATCGCGCGGATCATGGTCACCTGGGGGCTCCTGTCGGCGGCGACGATGTTCGTGAGTTCGCCGATGTCGTTCTACGTGATCCGCTTCCTGCTCGGCGCGGCCGAGGCGGGCTTCTTCCCCGGGATCATCCTGTACCTCACCTACTGGTATCCGGCCGCGCGGCGCGGCAAGGCGACGTCGCTGTTCCTCACGGCGATTCCGTTCGCTGGCATCCTCGGCGGCCCGATCTCGGGCTGGATATTGCAGGGCATGAGCGGCGTCAACGGCTGGGCCGGATGGCAGTGGCTCTTCCTGCTGCAGGGCCTGCCGACCGTGGCGCTGGGCGTGGTCGTGTGGCGCTACCTGGACGACCGCGTGAAAGACGCGCAATGGCTCACGCCGGCCGAGCGCGAGCTCATCGCACGCGACATCGCGGCCGAGGACGCCGGCAAGTCCGAAGCGAAGATCCTCACCGTGCTCGCCAATCCACGCGTCTGGTTGCTGGCGCTGGTGTACTTCTCGTTCGTCTCGGGGCTCTACGGCATCTCGTTCTGGCTGCCGAGCATCATCAAGGCGATCGGCGTGAAGGGCGCGCTGGACATCGGACTGGTCAGCGCGATTCCCTGGGCCTTCGGCGTTGTCGCGATGTACCTGGTGGCGCGCAGCGCCGACCGCCGGCTCGAGTACCGCTGGCACAGCGCTATCGCGGCGGTGGTCGGCGCCATCGGGCTTGTGCTGAGCGTGGCCTTCCACGGCAACGCCGTGTATGCAATGGCCGGGCTCACGCTCGCCACGATGGGCATCATGGCCACGCTGCCGATCTTCTGGGGCATGCCGACCGCGTTCCTCGGCGGTGCGGCGGCCGCGGCGGGCATTGCCTTCATCAACTCGTTCGGCAACCTCTCGGGCTTCAGCGCGCCTTTCATGATCGGTTTGATCAAGGACGCGACCCAGAGCACCGATGCGGGCCTGCACATGCTGGCCGCGCTGCTCGTCATCGGCGCGGTGCTCGTGCTCTTCGTCAAGCCGGAAGTCGTTTCTTCGAAGAAGCGCTGAGGCGTACGTTATCCCGCACCGCGGCGTTCGCCCGCGGTGCTTCTCCAGAGTTCAGGAAAGAAGACCCCATGGATGCGGTTGTGAGTCCCCCTGCGCGCGCGAAACGCCGCGTGCCCTCCGGCGAGTTGCTCGCGTTGCTGCAGCGCCGCTTCGGCGAACGCTGCTCGACCAGCCAGGCCGTGCTGCTGCAGCACGGCACCGACGAGTCGGCCTACCTGCCGCAGCCGCCCGATGCGGTCGTCTTCGTGCAGAGCACCGACGAGGTGGCCTTTGTCGTCAGGGCCTGTGCGCGGGAGCGCGTGCCGGTCATCGGCTTTGGCGTGGGCTCGTCGGTCGAAGGCCACCTGCTCGCGGTGGAAGGCGGCGTGTGCGTCGACTTCTCGCAGATGAACAAGGTGATGGCCATCCGCCCCGGTGATCTCACGGCCACCGTGGAGGCGGGCGTGACGCGCGGGCAGCTGAACGCGGCGCTGCAGGAGACCGGCTTCTTCTCGGTCGATCCCGGGGCGGACGCGTCCATCGGCGGCATGGTTGCGACCGCCGCCTCGGGCACGAACACCGTGCGCTACGGCACGATGCGCGACAACCTCGTGAGCCTCACCGTGGTCACCGCCAACGGTGATGTGGTGCGCACCGCATCGCAGGCGCGCAAGAGCTCGGCGGGCTACAACCTCACGCAGCTTTACTGCGGCTCGGAAGGCACGCTGGGCCTCATCACCGAAGCGACTGTGCGGCTGCATCCGCACCCCGAGGCCTATGCGGCGGCGGTGGTGCATTTTCCGACGGTGGCCGCTGCGGTCGATTGCGTGATCGAGTCGATCCAGATGGGCGTGCCGCTCGCGCGCGCCGAGATGCTGGATGCGCTCACGATTCGCGCCGTCAACGCGCACAGCCACACCTCGCTCAGCGAGAACCCCACGCTGTTCCTGGAGTTCGGCGCGAGCAAGGCGCAGATCGACGAGCAATCGGACATCGTTCGCGAGATCGCGGCCAACCATGGCGGCGGCGAGTTCCAGTGGGCCAGTCTGCAGGAAGAGCGCTCGCGCCTGTGGACGCCGCGCCATCACGCCTACTTCGCGTGCCTGCAATTGAAGGCCGGCAGCCGTAGCCTGACCACCGATGCCTGCGTGCCGCTGTCGGCGCTCGCGCAGTGCGTGGAGGAAACGCAGGCGGACATTTCCGAGCACGGCCTGCTCGCGCCCGTGTTCGGCCACGTGGGCGACGGCAACTTCCATTGCCTCGTGCTGGTCGACCCGAACAACGCGGCCGAGAACGAAGCGGCCGAAGCCTTCAGCCACCGGCTGGTGCAGCGCGCGCTGCGCCATGGCGGCACATCGACCGGCGAGCACGGCGTGGGTCTTCACAAGATGCAGTACCTCGTCGAGGAACACGGCGTGCACACCGTCGGGCTGATGCGCGCGATCAAGCAGGCGCTGGACCCGCACGACATCTTCAACCCCGGAAAGATCATCGGCCCGGCCGAGGCTGTCCATACCCACCAGGAGACATAAGAAATGAACAACGCCAGGCGCACGCTGGTATCGATCGCGGTTGTCATGTTTGCGGCCGGTTGCGGCGGAGGCGGGGCCAACGGGGGCTTCTCGCCAGTGCTGCTTCCGGCCGCTCCCCCCGCACCTTCCTCGCCTCCGCCCGCGGCACCGCCGCCGGCCATGCCACTCGCCGAGAAATGCCCCACGCTGAAGGGGCAGACGCTGGCGGCAGGCGCCGTTGCCATCGACGACGCCAAGGTCGTGGCCGCATCGGCGCCGCAGCCCGAGTACTGCGTGGTGACCGCGAGCTTCAAGGGCTCCACGCTGCGCTTCGAGGCGCGCCTGCCGACCTCTGGCTGGAACGGCAAGCTCGCCTTCATCGGCGGCGGCGGCTTCGACGGCCAGATGCCCACGGCCACCGCCGCGCAGTTCAGCGAATCGATCTTCACCGAGCGCTACGCGACGGTCGGCACCAACGGCGGCTACGACTATCCGGGCGCCACCGATCTCAACTACTTCAATGGCGAGTTCGCGCTCGATCCGGTCAAGCTGCTCGACTTCACGCAGCAGTCCGAACACCGCGCCCTGCCGCCCGGCAAGGAGGTGATCGCGCAGTTCTTCGGCACAGCGCCCACGCGCAGCTATTTCGAAGGCTGCTCGATGGGCGGACACGACGCGATGATGCAGGCCCAGCGCTTTCCCGAAGACTTCGACGGCATCGTGGCCCGCGCGCCGGCCGGCAACATCATGGGCCTCTTCATGCAGTTCAACCGCATCGCCAAGCAGGTGCGCGTGTCCGCCAACATGCTGAATCCGGCAAAGCAGACGCTGCTCGCCAACGCGGTGCTTGCGCAATGCGACGGGCTCGATGGCGTGGCGGACGGCATCATCTCCAGGCCTGCGGCATGCACCTTCGACGCGACGGCGCTGCGCTGCGCGGGCGGTGCGGACACCGGCGACAGCTGCCTGTCCGATGCCCAGATCGCCACGGTGAACACCATCACCTCACCGATCGCCACGTCCGATGGCGCGTGGTCGCACGCGGGCTACAACTTCGGCGCGGAGAACTCCCCCAAGGGCTGGGGCGAATACATCTGGCCGCAGGCGGCATTCGGCGGCGCTTCGGTGCAGGGGCTCTTCTCCGACGGCTTCGTGCGCTCGTTCATCACGCGCGATCCGGCGTTCGACACTTCCGCCTGGAACCCCGACCAGTGGCTCTCGCGCATGAGCGTCATCGGCGGCATGTTCAGCGCGGCCGACCCGGACCTGGGGCGCCTGCATGCGCGCGGCGCGAAGCTGATCATGTGGAACGGCACCAACGACACCTCGGTGAGCGCACGCGACAACGCGCGCTACTACGAGCAGGTCGTGAGCACCCTGGGCGCGCAGAAGGCCGACGAGACCGTCGAGCTTTTCCTCGCGCCCGGCGTGGGCCACTGCTACGGCGGCGCGGGCCCCGACAAGGTCGACCTGCTGAAGGCGATGTCCACCTGGGTGGAGCAGGGCGTGCCCGCCTCGGCGCAGAAGCTGGTGCACCGCAAGGTCGATGGCGCAGGCGCCACCACGATGGCGCGTCCGATGTGCAAGTACCCGGCGTATCCGCGCTACAAGGGCGTGGGCGACGTGAACGATGCGGCGAGCTTCGATTGCGTGAACTGACGAGCGGTTGGCCGAGAGCGCGGTCCTAGAATGACCGGCCGCCCGCTGCACCCCCGCGGCGGACGGCCGGAGACACGCCGATGGAGTTGCGCCAGTTCAAGTATTTCGTCGCCATCGTGGATTGCGGCAGCCTCTCGCGCGCGGCGCAGCAGCTCTTCGTGGCGCAGTCGGCGCTCAGCAAGCAGATGGCCGAACTCGAAGGCGAATTGGGAACGCCGCTGCTGCTGCGCAGCCGCAACGGCGTCACGGTGACCGAGGCGGGCAAGGTGTTCTACGAATACGCGCAGGGCATCACCAAGCAGGTCGGCGATGCGAAGGCCGCGGTGCATGTGGCGGCGGATTCGGTGGTCGGCTCGGTGGTGGCGGCGCTGCCGCAGAGCGTGTCGCCGATGATCGCGCTGCCGCTGATGCGCGCGGCCGCCAGACGCTATCCGGACGTGGTGTTCCACCTCAACGAAGAGCTCACCGGCAACATGGCCGACCAGTTGCTGCGCGGTCGCGTCGACGTGGCGATCTTCTCGCCCACCATGCCCGCGGAGGACATCGCCTTCACGCCGCTGGTGGAAGAGGATTTCGTCTTTCTCGAATCGCCGCAGGACCCGCGCGCGCTGCCGCCGGGCGACGTGAGCATTGCCCAAGCCACGGCGCGTCCGTTGGTGTGGCCTGCCAATGCGCATGGCCATTGCACGCGCTGGCTGGTGGATGCGGTGCTCGAGGCGGCGGGCCAGCCGCCGGCGCGGGTGGCGGCGGAAATCAACTCGGTCTACACGCTGAAGGCGGCGGTCGAAGCCGGGCTCGGCGCGACGATCATGCCGCTCGGCCTTGCGCAACGCGAAGTGCGCGAAGACCGGTTGAGGGCGCACCGCATCGATTCGCCCGCGATGTTCCGCACGCTCGGGTTGTGCGTGTCGGTGCACCTGCCCACGACGAATGCGAAGCGCGCGATCTGCAATCTGATCGGCGACGTGATCCGCGACCTCTGCACCAGCGGCCAATGGGAAGGCACGCGGCTCGCAGCGCCCGCAGGCAAGGCAAGAAAGGAAGTGCGCGCCTCTACACCGCGACCGCCTCCACCGCTTCAACCGCGCCGATAGTGATCCTGGTGCGCCTGGCGCAGTTCGAACTTCTGGATCTTTCCTGTCGAGGTCATCGGCAGCGCGGGCAGGAAGACGATTTCCTTGGGCACCTCGAAGCCGCCGAGGTGTTCCCTGCAATGCGCGGCGAGGTCTGCTGGGGTGAGCTCCGCCGCCGCATCGGGCCGCCGCGTGACGAAGGCGGTGATGGCCTCGCCCCAGTGTTCGTGCGGCAATCCGACCACCGCTGCGTTGAGCACAGCGGGATGCCGCAACAACACCTCCTCGACCTTGAGCGACGGCACGTTCTCGCCGCCAGACTTCACCATGTCCTTCAGCCGGTCGAGGAAGATCAACTGGCCGTCGTCGTCGAGCTTGCCGAGATCGCCCGAGTGGTGCCAGCCGAAGCGCTGCGCGTTCGCCGTCGCCTCGGGGTCCTTGTAGTAGCCGAGCATCACGTTGGGACCGCGAAAGACGATTTCGCCGACCTGGTTCGCGCCGAGCAGTTCGCCGCCGTCGCCCATCACCGCGACCTCGTTCACCAGCGTGCCCACGCCCCAGTAGGAGCCGAAGCGCTGTCGCTGCTCGTGCACCTCGAAGATGGTGGCGCCGGGGTACATCTCGGTCTGGCCGGAGACCAATGCGAAGTTCGGGCAGAACTCGTCGAGCAGGCGCAGCAGCAGCGTGCGGGACATCGGCGCCATCGCGTAGACGCACAGGCGCAGGCTCGAGAGGTCTCGCGCCGTGCGCTGCGGGTGCGCAAGCAATGCGCCGTACATCATCGGCAGGCCGACCACGACGGTGATGCGGTGGCGCTCGATGGCCTCGAGCACCGCAGCCGGATCGAAGCCCCGAAAGATCACGAGCGCGCCGCCGACCGCGAGCGCCGACATCAGCACCGTGTGCTGGCCGCAATGAAAGAGCGGCAGCACGCTGCTCCACACGTCACAGCGCTCCGGGCTGCTGCCCCATTCGACCATGTTGCTCAGCAGCACCGAGTGCACCGAGGCGTGCGAATGCATCACGCCTTTCTGCCGGCCGGTGGTGCCGCTCGTGTACATGATGAGTGCGAGTTGTGCGCTGTCGATGTCCACGTCGGGCAGCGTGATGGCGCCCGTCGATATCGCTTCCGGCACGGTGGGAATTCCCTCGGGCGGCGCATCGCCGTCGAGCACGCAGAGCATCGGTGCGACGCCTTGGTCCTGCAGCAGATCGCGCAGCGCGGGCTTGGCGTGCAGGGCCGTGTCGATCACGATGTGGCGTATCTCCGCATGCGCGAGGATGTAGCCGATGGCATCGACCGCGAGCGCGGTGTTGATCGGCACCCACACCATTCCTGCCTTCTGGATGCCGAGCATCGCGACGACCATCTGGATCGAGTTGTTGCACAGCATGCCGACGCGCTCCCCGCGCGCAAGGCCGATGCCCAGCAGGTGGTGCGCGAAGCGGTTCGATGCGGCGTCGAGCTCGCTGTAGCTCATGCGATGCGCTCCGTCGACCAACGCGGTGCGCGCGCCGAAGCGCCGCGCGGAACGGTGGAGCACGTCGCCCAGCGCAATGCGCGAGATGCGTGCAATCGAGGGGGATGGCTGGGGTGTGGGCGCGGGGCGGACTGCGGGCATGGCTTCGTGTCTCCGGTCTTCGGTCGGTCGTTGATCGATCTCGCGGCCAGAGGCTAAGGCCCGCCCGGCGGCGCGTCTTGCGAAGAGTGGCTACACGAAGAAAGGCCCGCCGAAGCGGGCCGCCTGCCGATTCAGGACCCGGCTCGATCGCGCGTCAGAAGCGCGCCTTCAGGAAGGCCGAGGGCCCTTGCAGCCGCACCTTGAGCCGCGAGTCGGCGGTGCTGCCGTCGCGCGTCAGGTCGATGTTGGTCACGCCATAGGAGAGCACCAGTCCCACGTTCTTCACCGGGAACCACTCGACGCCGGCGGAGGCGTTGTAGATGTTGCCGTGGAAGCGGCCGCTGCTCTTCCACACGCCCGATGCGTCGGCGAACAGGCGCAGGTCGGGTGTGATGGCGTGGCGCACGCCCAGCTCCAGCAGCGGCGCGACCGCGTTGTCGCTCGAGCTTTCGTTCAGCGTGCCGACCTGACCGTTCACCGCGGCGAACGCAGTGACGCCCAGCGTTGCGCGGTAGTAGGCCGCGCCGGCACCGAGGCCGAACACCGTGTTGCCCGAGCCGAGCCACCACTTGTACGAGAGCTTGGCGAAGTCGAGCTTGGTGTTGAGGTTCGCATTGCCGAGGGTGCTCAGCGTGCCGAAGGGGCCGAGCGAGGTGTTGTTGCCGAACTGGCCGCCGTAGTCGCGCTTGTACTGGTAGTAGTCGAAGGAGATGCCCTGGCTGTCGCCCAGCAGCAGGTCGGCGCTGATGCGGGGCATCGTCACCCGGCCGGGCTTGATGTCGCCTGTCTGCAGCGTGCCGTAGGGCGTGGCCACCGAGGCCTCGAGCTTCGGATCGGCGTTGAAGCCGCCCACCGAGAGACTGAACCGGTCCAGTGCCGGCGAAGGATCGGCCAGCGCGGGTGCGGTGGCGAAGAGAAAACCGGAACCCACCAGCGCACCGAGGGCGCCGAATCTGAACGTCCAGTCGAGCGGACGGGAGCGTAACGACAGCATGAAAAATCCTTCGGAAATTGAAGAAGCCCCGGGCATTGCCTCGGGGCCGGACTCCCTTGAACGGGCAGTACCTTAGTGACGCGGCAGAACGCGTCGAATGCGTGGAATGCGGCTCTTCTTGTAGGAATTTCTTGATGGTGCGGGGGCGGCGCTACAGTGCCGCATGCGCAAACACCTCTCCACGACCACGGGCCCGCAGCGTCTTCTCTATGGCACCGTTGTCGGGGTCGCCGTGGCGCTGGCACCGTGGCCCATCGGCGGCATGGCACGCGGGCTGGCGGGCTGGTGCGCGGGGGTGCTGGTGTACCAGGTGCTGACCTGGTGGCTGATCGAGACTTTCGATGCGCGGCGCACGCGCGAGCGAGCGCAGTCGCTGGACCAGCCCAACGTGATGATCCTGGTGTCGATGCTTGTGGTGGTGGCGGTGAGCGTGGTCGCCATCGCGATGCTGCTGCAGCAGGTGAAACAACTGACGGGCTGGGAGCGCGCCGGCCACGTCGTGCTTGGCGTGGTGGCGCTGGTTGGCTCGTGGCTGATGATGCACACGATCTACGCCTTTCACTACGCGCACCGCTACTACATCGACCAGAAGGGCGGCTCGCCCGATGGCGGGCTCGATTTTCCAGGCAAGGACGACGAGCCCGATTACTTCGACTTTCTCTACTACTCGTACGTGATCGGGATGACCTCGCAGGTGTCCGACGTGCAGGCCACGTCGCGCGAGATGCGGCGCATCACGCTGGTCCACAGCGTGCTGGCCTTCGCGTTCAACATGCTGGTGCTGGCGCTCTCGGTCAACGTCGTAGCTGGTGCTATCTGATCGCTGCCGTCAGGCCGTCTTGGGTTTGGGGCCGAGCCGGACGACGCCGGTCGAGAGCGCCACGCCGCACACGATCACCACGGCAGAAATCAGCATCCACTGCGTGATGCTTTCGCCGAGAAACACTGCGCCGTAGAAGAGCGCGAACACCGGCACCAGGAAGGTCACGGTCAGTGCGCGGGCCGGGCCGGCGCGTTCGATCAGGCGGAAGAACAGGATGTACGCCACGCCCGTGCAGGCGATGCCCAGTGCCAGCAGCGCGAGCCATGCGCGCAGGCTCGGCATCTGCGCGGGCCAGAGCCAGATGGCCGGCAGCGCGAGGAAGAGCGTGGCGCCCAACTGGCTGCCCGTCGCAGTGGCCAGCGGCGGCACACCGCCCAGGTAGCGCCGCGTGGCGCTGGCCGAGATGCCGTAGCACAGGCACGCCCCGAGGCAGGCGATGACGGCCCACAGCGCGGCGTTGCTGCTCGCGCCGGCGTGCAGGCCGGCGCTCCGGCTCGCGAGCATCGCTACGCCGGTGAAGCCGATGACCAGGCCGACGATGCGCGAGCCGCTCGGCCGCTCGCGGAACCACGCCCAGGCGACCAGCGCGCCGAACATCGGTACGGTGGCGTTGATGACGGCGGCGAGGCCGGAGTTGATGGTCAGGAGCGCAAAGCAGAAGAGCGCGAACGGCATCCCCGAGTTGAAGACGCCGACGCCGAAGGTGGCCTTCCAGTGCGTGGCGATGGCCGGCCCCTGGCCGCGCACCAACGCGATCGGCAGCAGGAACAGCGCAGCGATCGCCACCCGCACCGCAGCCGTCGGCAGCGCGCCGAACTCTGCCGCGCCGATGCGCATGAAGAGAAAGGATGCGCCCCAGAGCGCGCCGAGCAACACGAGGTCGATGAGCCAGGGCTTGGCTGTGCTGGTGGCAGTGTTGTTCTGTGTTGTTGTGCTCATGCGTCTCTCGGTTCTTATCTCGCACCTTCCAATTCGAGGAGGGCGGTCTTGCGATGAAGCCCGCCAGCGTAACCGGTCAGCGAACCGTCGGAGCCCAGCACGCGGTGGCAGGGAACGATCACGCTGATCGGATTGCGCCCCACGGCCGCGCCCACCGCGCGCACCGCGGCCGGGTTGCCCACATGCACGCTGAGCGCGCCGTAGGTCATGGTCTTGCCTGCGGGAATCGCGAGGAGCGCCTGCCACACGCTTTGCTGGAACGCGGTGCCGTGCGACAGGTCCAGCGGCATGTCGAAATCGTTGCGCTTGCCGGCGAAGTAGTCGCGCAGCTGCGTGCCGGCTTCGATGAGCGCGGGATGGTCGTCCTTCGCGATCCAGCCCGTGGTGTCGGGCCAGTGGCGTTGCTGGTCGAACCAGACGCCGGCCAGGCCCTGGTCTGTGGCCGCCATCGTGATGCCGCCGAGCGGCGTGTCGATGTGCGAGGTGTAGATGGTCTTGCTCTTGAACTTCATGACATTTCAGGCTGCGACGCCTGCCGTTGCGATGTTGGAAGAATCCGCCGCCGTTTCCGCAGCGGCCGTGGAGGGAGAAGAGGGCCCGTGCCATGCACGAAGCACCGCATAGCTGCGCCAGGGCCGCCATGCCTGCGACGCCTCGCTGGCCGCGCGCGCGGTGGTCACGCCCAGCGCCTTCTGCAGCGCGACGTCGCCGGCCGGGAACGCATCGGGCCAGCGCAGCGCGCGCATCGCGATGTACTGCGCGGTCCAGGCGCCGATGCCGGGGAGTTCCTGCAGTGCGGTGATGGTCGAGGGCACGTCGGCGCCCGCATGCAGCGCCAGCTTGCCGGCGGCGACTTCGCGCGCGATGGCCTGCAGGGCGGCCTGGCGTTGCCGCACGATGCCGAGCTGCCCCAGCGCATCGCCGCTCGCCGCCGCGAGTGCCGCGGGCGTGGGAAACAGCTTGTCCAGCCCGTCGATGGGCGTGGCGATCGGTTCGCCGAACGCCTCGACCAGCCGCGAGCCCAGCGTGCGCGCCGCGGCCACCGTGATCTGCTGGCCCAGCACCGCGCGCACCGCGAGCTCGAAGCCGTCGACCGTGCCGGGCACGCGCAGTCCATCGCCGTGCGGAAAGGCCGTATGCAGCGCCGCGTTGATCGCCATCGGTTCGGCATCGAGATCGAGCATGGCGCGGGCCCGGCTGATCACGATCGGCAGCACCGCGGCGAGCGAATCGCTGACCGACAGCAGCATCTGTTCGCGTTCGATGTCGAAGCGCAACTGCAGCCATCCGGCGTGGGCCTGCCCGCCTTGCTGCACACGCAGCGTGCGGGCCAGACGCACATAGACCGGCGTGCTGCCCTTGGCGGGCACCTTGCCATCGGCCGTGGTCGCCACCTCGACACCGCGCAGGGAGCGGCGTGCGAAGAAGCCAAGCATCGCGTTCACGTCGTAGGGCGGACGAAAGCCCAGCCGCACTTCGATCGCTTTTCCTTCGCCGCCCTGCGTGCCGCCCGCGCGCCGCAGCGCACTGGGATTGAGGCCGTAATGCTCGACGAAGGCGGCATTGAAACGGCGCACGCTCGCGAAGCCGCTGGCCAGCGCCACCTGCGTCATCGGCAGGCGCGTGTCGGCGATCAACTGCTTGGCGGCCAGCAGGCGCCGCGTCTGCAGGTATTGCAGCGGGGAGACGCCGAACTGCGCCTCGAAGATGCGCCGCAGGTGCCGGTCGCTCACACCCAGGCGCGCCGCGATCTGCGCCGCGCCGGGGCCGTTGTCGTCGCCGTGGGTCCATGCATCGGGTTCGTCGATCAGCCGTGCGGCCTGCAGCGCGAGGATGCGGGAGGAGTCTTCGGTCGACCAGTTGGCCGCGCGCGGCGCCAACTCGGGCCGGCAGCGCAGGCACGGACGGAAGCCCTCGGCCTCGGCCTGCGCCGCATGCACGAAGAACCGGCAGTTCTCGCGCCGCGGCAGCTTGACGCGGCACACCGGCCGGCAATAGATGCCGGTGGAGGTCACGGCGGTGAAGAACGAGCCGTCGAAGCGCGCATCGTGCGTCTTCATCGCCAGGTAGCAGGCGTCGCTTTCGAGCGCTTCAGAGGGGGCTTGGGTGGAAGGCATGGACAAATGATACGGTTTCGAGTCGTTTCAACTGGCCGTTTTCGGACATGTGGGCACGCGGGGCGTTGCCTACAATCCCCGTTCCAAAAACCCACAGGGAAACGCCTTTCATGCAACTCAGCGCGTCGATCTTCAAGGCCTATGACATCCGCGGCGTCGTGCCCGTCACCCTCGATGCCGAGGTGGCCGAAGCCCTCGGGCGCGCGTTCGGCAGCGCCGCCCGCGCCGCTGGCGAGAAGACGGTGGCCGTGGGGCGTGATGGACGCCTGTCGGGCCCCGCACTCGCCGAGGCGCTGATCAAGGGCCTGGTGGCCACCGGCGTCGAGGTGATCGACGTGGGCGCGGTGACCACGCCGATGCTCTACTTTGCGGCCCACACGCTGTGCACGAGCGGCATCCAGGTCACCGGCAGTCACAACCCCAAGGACTACAACGGTTTCAAGATGGTGCTGGCCGGCCGCGCGATCTACGGCGACGAGATCCAGGGCCTGCGCAAGACCATGGAAGACGGCAGCGCCAAGCTGGTACCGGGCGGCAGCGTGCGCAAGGTCGATGTGACCGACGCCTACGTCAAGCGCATCGCAGACGACATCAAGCTGGCACGCCCGATGAAGATCGTGGTCGATTCGGGCAACGGCATCGCGGGCGCCACCGCCCCCGCCATCTTCCGCGCCATCGGCTGCGAGGTGGTCGAGCTCTTCAGCGAGGTCGACGGCGATTTCCCCAACCACCACCCCGATCCGAGCAAGCTGGAGAACCTCAAGGACCTGATGGCCGAACTGGCCAAGGGCGAAGCCGAACTGGGCCTTGCCTTCGACGGCGACGGCGACCGCCTGGGCATCGTCACCAAGGACGGCCAGAACATCTTCCCCGACCGCCAGATGCAGCTCTTTGCACAGGACGTGCTCTCGCGCGTGCCCGGCGGCACCATCGTCTACGACGTGAAGTGCTCGCAGCGCCTTGCACCCGCCATCGAGGCCGCGGGCGGCAAGCCGATGATCTACAAGACCGGCCACTCGCTCATCAAGGCCAAGATGAAGGAAATCGATTCGCCGCTGGGCGGCGAGATGAGCGGCCACATCTTCTTCAAGGAACGCTGGTTCGGCTTCGACGACGGCACTTACGCCGGCTGCCGCCTGCTGGAAATCTTGAGCAAAAGCCCCGACGCGAGTGACGTGCTCAACGCGCTGCCCACCAGCTTCTCGACGCCCGAACTCAACGTGGCCTGCGCCGAAGGCGAGCCGCACACGGTGGTCGACACGCTCGTGAAGGGCGCAAGCTTCGCGGCGCCTGCCAAGGTCTCGACCATCGACGGCCTCCGGGTGGACTGGCCCGATGGCTTCGGGCTCATCCGCGCCTCCAACACCACGCCCGTGCTGGTGCTGCGCTTCGAAGGCCAGACCGATGCCGCGCTTCAGCGCATCCAGGCCGAAATGCTCGCGCTGCTGCGGACCGTCAAACCCGACGCCAAGCTGGCCGAAGCCTCTCACTGACACCTGTGCGTTCCCTGCTACTGCGCCTGTACGGCGCCTTCACCACCGTCGTGCAACCGCTGGTGCGCCGCAAGTTGCGGCGCCGCGCGGAGGCCGAGCCTGGCTATGCCGTGGCCGTCGAGGAGCGCTTCGGCCACTACGACGAATCCATCACCGGCGAGGCCCAGTGCTGGGTGCATGCGGTGTCGCTCGGCGAAACGCGCGCGGCCGCGATCCTCATTGCCGAGCTACGGCGGCAGTACCCGGGCATTCCGATCCTGCTCACCCACGGCACCGCCACCGGCCGCGAAGAGGGCGCCAAGCTGCTCGAGCCCGGCGACACGCAGGTCTGGCAGCCATGGGACACGCCGGGCGCCGTCGCGCGCTTTCTCGACCGCTTCAAGCCGCGCATCGGCGTGCTGATGGAAACCGAGGTCTGGCCCGTGATGGCCGCGGCCTGCGCCGAGCGCCGCATTCCGCTGGTGCTGGCCAATGCGCGGCTCAACGAGAAATCGCTGGCCGCGGCCGAACGCCTCGGCTGGCTCGCGCGGCCCGCGTACTCGGCCCTCGCGGCCGTGTGGGCGCAGACCGAGGCCGACGCGCACCGGCTCGTGTCGCTCGGCGCCAAGGTGGCCGGCATCTACGGCAACCTCAAGTTCGATGCGACGCCCGACGCGCGGCAACTGACCGCCGCGACCTCGCTGCGCGAGCGCCTGCCCAAGCCCATGGTCGTGCTCGCGAGCTCGCGCGATGGCGAGGAGCGGCTGCTGCTCGAGGTGCTCAAGCGTTTCGGCGCGACCTCGCCGGTTCCGCCCGAGCAGGGCGCGATCCGATCGATCGCCAAGCGCGTGCACGACGTGCAATGGATGATCGTGCCGCGCCATCCGCAACGTTTCGACGAAGTGGCGGCGCTCATCGAATCGCAGGGTTTCGCGGTCGCGCGCCGCAGCGCCGCGGGCCAGCCGACCGATGCGGAAATCTGGCTCGGCGATTCGCTCGGCGAGATGGCGCTGTACTACGGCCTGGCCGACGTGGCGCTCCTGGGCGGCAGTTTCGAGCCGCTGGGCGGGCAGAACCTCATCGAGCCGGCCGCCTGCGGCTGCCCGGTGGTGATGGGCCCGTCGACCTTCAACTTCGCCGAGGCGGCGCAGCTGTCGCTGGCGGCCGGTGCGTCGCTGCGCGTCGAAGGCATGGAGCAGGCGGTGACGGCGGCGCTGAAGCTGGTCGAGAACCCCGAGCGCCGCGCCGCGATGGCACAAGCCGCGCTGGCGTTCTCGTCGTCGAACCGCGGGGCGGCCGAACGCACGGCGGCTGCCGTGCTGGCTATTGCGCAGGCTGCGGAGCCGGTGGCGGCGGAAAACGCGCCGTTGGCCGCCGAACCCGAGCGCGCGGAACCTACGCTCGACTGACTCTGTATTCGCTCCTTCCCCCGTTGGGGGAAGGTTGGGATGGGGGCACGACGGCGCCTGCAAAGGCTGTGCATATGCGAAGGCCGATGCCCCCACCCCGACCCTCCCCCAGCGGGGGAGGGAGAAAGAAAGCCCCTAGACCCGTTCAGCGCACCGGCGGATTCACGATCACCGGCGGCACCGGTGCCGAAGGCATTGTGGGCGGTGTCGGGTTGAACGGCTGCACCGGCACTGGAGGCACCACCGGAATGCTGCGTGGCGCCACCGTCGTCGAAGGCGTGGAAGAACGGTCCGCAGGCGTGGGCGAAGGCACGGCCGGCGCGCTGCCGTTGCTCGCCAGCGTCGCGTTGATCGCGTTCATGTCCGCCGTCGTCAGCGTGCCGTTGGCCTGGCGCAACTTCAGGTTGCCCAGCAGCACGTTGTAGCGCGCCTGCGCGAGGTCGCGCTTGGTCTGGAACAACTGGCTCTGCGAATTGAGCACGTCGATGTTGATGCGCACGCCCACCTGGTAGCCGAGCTTGTTGGCATCGAGCGCGCTTTGGCTGGAGGATTCGGCCGCTTCCAGTGCCTTGACCTGGCCCGCACCCGACACGAGACCGAGATACGCCGCGCGCGTGGCCTGCGCCACGCTGCGCCGGGTGCCGTCGAGCACGCTGCGCGACTGGTCTTCGAGCGCCAGCGTTTCCTTGATGCGGTTCTCGGTCGCGAAGCCGGCGAAAAGCGGCAGGTTGAACGTGACACCGACCGTCGCCGCGTTGACGCGCGTGCCCACGGTGCTGGTGCTGGTGCCCGTCGGGTTGCGCGTGACGTTGTAGCCCAGGTTGGCGTCGAGCGTGGGCTTGTGGCCGGCCTGCGCCTTCTGCACTTCAAGCCCGGCCACGTCGAGACCGAGGCGCGCCTGCTGGATCGCGGGATGCACCTCGTCGGCCTGCGCGACCCAGGCGTTGATGTCCGCGGGTTGGGCGGTCGGCAGCACGACGGGCACGGCCAGCGGCACCGGCACGCTGCCGGGGCGGCCGACGAGCTGGTCGAGCACGATCTTCTTGACCTGCAGGTCGTTCTCGGCGGCGATCTCTTGGGCGATCACCAGGTCGTAGCGGGCCTGGGCTTCGCGCGAGTCGGTGATGGTGGAGGTGCCGACCTCGAAGTTGCGCTTGGCGGACGCGAGCTGCTCGGCCACGGCGACCTTCTGTGCGCGCACGAGCGCTAGGCTGTCCTGGCTTGCGAGCACGTCGAAGTACGCCTGGCTCACGCGCACGATCAGGTCCTGCTCGGCGGTGGTGAGCACTGCCAGTGCAATTTCCGTCTGGCGCTTGCCCTGCTCGTAGGTGGCCCAGTTGGCGGGGCGGTAGAGCGGCTGCGTGGCGTTGATGCCGACGTTCTGCGTGTTGAAGTCGCGCGAAGCGCTGGCGCCGCGGCTGGTGCCCGTGAGGGTGTCGATGTCCAGGTTGCTGCGGTTCACGCCAGCCGTGAGCCCGACGGCGGGCAGGATGCCGGCCTTGGCCTGTGCGGCGCGCGCGACGTTCGCGTCGTACTGCGCCCGCGCGCCCTGGTACGTGGCGTCGTAGCCGCGGGCGGAGTCATAGAGTTCGTTCAGTGTCTGGCCCTGGGCCGGCAGTGCAAGCAGGGTCGCGATAACGCTGGCGAGTGCTGCGGAAAGTGGCAGAAGCCGGGGCCGTGGAGGCATTGAACGTCCTTGAGG
>Ga0163161_10000655_pt1 | contig 27672 bp, 21 predicted proteins | sample S45metaG_FD_129847 | JGI IMG/M metagenome (GOLD analysis project Ga0163161, IMG submission 129847) | Switchgrass rhizosphere microbial communities from Kellogg Biological Station, Michigan, USA - S4-5 metaG | ecosystem: Host-associated > Plants > Roots > Rhizosphere > Soil | place: USA... | reverse complement strand
TTTCTTCACTGTAGATGACGATTCGGCACGGGCTTGGTTCAGCGTGAATTAGGTTTTTCTGGGGAGAGCGGCGTTATCCACAGGCGGGCGATTTATTCCCAGGCGCAGCTCGGTGTAAGACAGCGCTGTCTTGGTAGGTAGGAATAGTCAGCAAAATGGGGTCGGCCGGGGAGTGAAACGTTTCAGGTTATTGCCGACAAGGATAAAGCGCTGGCGCACCAAGAGAAAGCACGAATCGCAAGATGCATCATTTCAGATTTGGTAACAGTGACAGATCGTCGCTGCCAAATAAGGGGGTAGGGGGCTTGCTCCCGATTGCGGTGTGTCAGGGGGGAATGTAGCGGCTGACACTTCGCCATCGGCGCCAGCCCCCTACCACTGGGGCTTTCAGTGGTTTTTAGAACGTGGTGCGGATGCCCAATTGCACACTGCGCCCGGGTGCCGGGGCTATATCGCGCAGAATCGAGCTGGCGTAGCGCACGGTCTGGTTGGTGAGGTTTTCGCCATTCACAAACGCCAGCCACTGGCTGCCGCCGACATTGAAGCGATACCCGGCGCTCGCGCCCAAGGTGGTGTAGCCGTCGGTACCGCTTTCGTTATCCGGCACACGCCCTTGCCCGGCAGCGTGTTCGATGTCGATACGCGCTTGCCAGCGGTCCAGCTCCCACAGCAGGCCGCTGTTCAAGCGCAGCGGGGCAATGCGCGGCAAGGCTTCGCCGGTGTCCAGGTTGGTGGCGCGGGTGTAATCGCCCGACAGCTCCAACGCGAACTTGCCGTAGGCGCCTTCCCCCAGCTTCCAGTGATCCTGGGCCTCGAAGCCGGCGAAACGGGCGCGCACACCGGAATACTCGTACTCGGGGATGCCGCCTGCGTCTTCTTCACCTTCGTCGTTCAACGTACGACCGGTGCCCAGCAAGCCGATGTAATTGGAGAAGCGGCTGTAGAACACACCGAAGCTGCCCTTGTGGGTGCCGTTGTCAAAGCGCAGGGCCAGGTCGCTGGACACGGCTTTCTCTTTCTTCAGGTTAGCGTCGCCCAGCTCATAGGTGCCGGTGGCGACGTGGGCGCCGTTGGCGTACAGCTCATAGAAGGTCGGGGCGCGCTCGGTGTAACCCAGGGTCGCGGCCACGGACCAGATCGGCGTGAGGGTGTAGACCGCGCCCGATGACAGGCTGCCAGCGGTGAAGTCGTTACCCTTGTCGGCGCCGGCGAAGCGTTGGTTGCCCTTGGCGTCGGGGTCGACGCTGGTGTGTTCCAGGCGTCCGCCGAGGCTGAGTTTCAGGCGTTCGGTGGCTTGCATTTCTTCGAGGATAAACAGCGCGCCGGCGTTGGTGTCGGTCTGCGGCACGAAGGCCTCTTCACCGAGGGCCGAGAATTCGTTGCGGGTGACCTGCGCACCGACCACGCCGTCGAACGGGCCGATAGGTTGGTGCCGCGCTTCGACGCGGGCCTCGTAGCCCTTGTTCTTGAAGATCGTGCCGGTCTCGCCGCCTTCGATCTCGCGGTGCTCGTAGTCGGTGTAGCCCGCGTCGACTTTCACCGACGTAAACGGACCTTGCAGGTTGCGGATTTCGGAGGCAAACGCGTAGTGATCCTGCTGCATGCGGATGCGTACAGCCTGTTCGGCGGGAGAGCCATAGTTGCTGTCGTAGTTGCTGTAGGACAGCCCGGCGTAACCGTCATCCCAGGTGTAGGAACCGCCCACCGCACCGCCGCCCTGGCGCCCGTCGCTGTTGCCCAGGCGGCCGTTCTTGCCGGGGGCGTCATCACTTTCCGGGGCGTGACGACTGCGGGCCTGGCCGGGGATTTTCAGGTCGTTGAATTCACGCGCATTGGCATCCAGGTGCAAGGCGAACGTGCCGTTGCCGGCTTCCAGCTTGCCGGCGCTGCTACGCGTGGTGTCGGCACCGCCGTAGCGCAATTCACCTGCGCCGTGGATGCCTTCGATGGCTTCGGTGGGGATGCGATTGTCGAAGGTGTTGACCACGCCGCCGATGGCGCTGCCGCCGTACAGCAGCGCCGCTGGGCCGCGCACGATTTCAATGCGCTCCACGTTAACCGGGTCCAGCGGCACCGCGTGGTCGTAGGACAGCGACGACGCATCCAGCGCGCCCACGCCATTGCGCAGGATGCGAATGCGGTCGCCATCCTGGCCACGGATGATCGGCCGGCTGGCGCCCGGGCCAAAGTACGAAGACGATACGCCCGGTTGCTTGTTCAGGGTTTCGCCGAGGCTGCCTTTTTGTTGCAGGGTCAGGTCATCGCCTTCCAGCACGGTGGTTGGCGAAGCGAGTTGTTCGCTGCCCAGCGGGTTGCCGGTAATCACTTGGGGTTGCAGTTCCAGGGCCTGGGCTTCGGAGCAGATCAACAGCGCGGCAGCAAGCGGGGACAAGCGCCATAGGGAGGATAGGGACATCGGACATTCCTTGGCAAAACGACGAAAAGACTTGAGATTTATAGTTACAATATAACATCTCTTTTTCGCTGAAAACGGGAACTTTTTTTACCTGCGAGGGCGGAGTGATAAGGTGTGCACCTTCGTGAGCACTTTTTTCATAGGCCCGGCATGACCGCGACAAGCAACGACCCTCTCCACGGCGTGACCCTGCAACACGTCCTCACCACCCTGGTGGAACATTACGAATGGGAAGGCCTTGCCGAGCGCATTGATGTCCGCTGTTTCAAGAGCGACCCGAGCATCAAGTCGAGCCTGACGTTCCTGCGCAAGACCCCTTGGGCGCGGGAGAAGGTCGAAGGCTTGTATGTGAAGCTGATGCGCACCAAACGCCCGCTGGATTGACCCCATGAAGCGGTATGTGGCAGCAGCAGCGCTGGCCGGTTGGGTGGGCTTGGCGATTCAGCAGTACCTGATTTTCTATTCGCGCTGGGAAGCCGGCGCCAGCCTGCTGGGTGGGCTGATCAACTTCTTCAGTTTCTTCACAGTGCTGACCAATACCCTGGCAGCCGTGGTGCTCAGCTACGCGCTGATCCGTCGGGACTGCGCCGCCAGGCGGTTCTTTCTCGCGCCCAGTGTCAGCAGTGGGATTGCCGTGAGCATTGTGGTGGTGGGCCTGGCCTACAGCCTGTTGCTGCGGCATTTGTGGCAGCCCGAAGGCTTTCAATGGATCGCCGACGAATTGCTGCACGACGTGATGCCGGTGTTGTTTGTCATCTACTGGTGCTGGTCTGTACCCAAGGGCAGCCTGCGCCTCAAGCACATTGGCGCGTGGGTGATTTATCCGCTGATCTACTTCGCCTATGTGCTGCTGCGCGGGGATTTGCTCGGGCAATATCAATACCCGTTCATTGATGTCGGCACCCTCGGTTATCCACAGGTGTTTGTGAATGCCGGAGGCATTCTGGCGGGGTTTGTGCTGGTTGCACTGGCCGTGGTGGGACTGGATAAGCTCATCAAGCCCCGCTCCTGATTCATTCCTTCCTCACCGCTCCTGGGCGAGCACCGTCCCGTCGAGCGGTTGCGCGCCTCCTCTCGAACGCTTCAACTCATTAGTTAATCTTTCCACATAGAAGTGTTGATCTTTAAGGTGATGTAGTCCTGTTCTTACAGTTATATTTACCTATGATTCTGCATAATTAAACTTCATGTAATCCAATTCTTACAGATGAATCTAAAGTTTTGGCAAATTGCCATAATTTTCTTATAAGTCTTGGCGTTCTCAGGCTACGTAATTAAATGAACTGGCCGACTTGGCTTCTAAAATTTGCACTGGATAATCACCAGGCCTCATCAAATGAGCAGAGTTGCAATGCAAGTAATTGGAAAAAAGATAGGGCGTTCTGCGCGCTAAGGCGACGGAATGACTTAATGACGTTTATTACTATGTGAGCCTCTATACATGAAAGCCAAAATGAACACTGCGCTGTTATCCATCGGGTTGTTGGTAGGGTCTATGTCTGTTGCTCAGGCGGCGGATGGAACGGTCACCTTTTTGGGTTCGGTCCATTCCGGCGCCTGCTCCATCAAGCCTGACTCCGTCGATCAAACCATTCCCCTTGGCGCGATCGCCAAGCATCAGTTGCAGGCGGGAGGGAAGTCCGAGCCTCGGCGCTTGCTGATTGAACTCGAAGGTTGCGATCTGGCTGGCCTCACCGATAACACTGTGACCACGACCTTCACCGGGGCGCCATCCGGCGTTGTGCCGGGTGCGCTGGGCACCGTCGGTAGCGCGGGCAACGTCGGCATCATGATGACCCATGGCAGTCAACCCGTTCGGTTGGGTGTGCCTACCACGCCGCAGATCATTGCCACCGGTGATAACACGCTGGAGTTCGGTGCCTATGTGCAAGGCGCTGCTACGGGCGACATCGTGCCGGGTGATTTCAGCGCGGTGACCAATTTCACCTTGGCTTATCAGTAAGCTTTTTCCCCCGCCACCCAGCGTGGCGGGGGAGGCGGGTGGAGGCATAGGTGAAAACATTCATAAGTCTCGCTATCACCTCTTCTTTGGCGATGTGCGTCAGCCCTTGGGTGATTGCCCAGGAGCTTGCGCAAGGGGATGGGCTCGTCACGCTGGGAGGAGAGGTCGTTGATTCGGCCTGCGGGCTGGAGTTGGTCAGCGTCGATCAAACCATCGATATGGACCCTGAGCCCATCGGCCGGTTTTTACGACGCGCCAGGGGAGGCGACCAATCCTTCCAGTTGCGCCTGGTCAATTGCACATTGAGTCGCACCGATCCGTTACGCCCCGGGGTAACGCTGCCCGACTGGCAGCACCTTCGGGTGACGTTTGACGGCCCCTCCGACAGAGGTGGTCGCTCTTTTGCGGTGTTTGGTGGCTCCCAAGGTGTTGCTCTCAATATCGAAGACTCCGTTGGCCAATTGAGTATTCCCGGTCAGCCGATGACGCCGCATCCATTGGCGGAAGGCGACATGACGCTTCACTTCACGCTTCATTTTGTTGGCAACGGATTGCCCATAGTGGCCGGAGCGCACCGTGCCGCCGTGCGATTCAAGTTGGAATATTTCTGAACTTTGATGGGTTGCTTGCATGTTGAATACGGCGAAGGTCAAGAATACGCTGCGCTCAAACTTTTTTAGTGGGTTGATATTGTTGCCGAGCACTGCTTTGGCCGCCGGGGATATTGAGTTTAATACAGACGTTCTTGATCTAAGTGATCGGACTAATATTGACTTGTCTCAGTTTGCCCGCAGCGGTTTTATTCTGCCTGGCACTTACTCGATGGTTGTGCAGATCAATAATCAGGCGATGGCCGAGCAATCGGTGGCTTTCTATCCCCCCGATAATGATCCCAAAGGCAGCCAGGCCTGTTTGTCGCCGGCCCTTGTGGACTTGCTGGGGCTCAACGTGTCGGGCGCTGCCGAACTCAAGTGGTGGAAAGGCGGTGACTGCCTGGATATAGAAAGCTTGCCGGGCATGGAGGTCAGTGGCGATCTGGCCACCTCCACGCTGAACATCAGCGTGCCCCAGGCCTACCTTGAATACAGCGCCATCAATTGGGATCCGCCTTCCCGCTGGGATGAGGGCGTGCCGGGGTTGCTGATCGATTACAACATGACGGTGCAGTCCAGCTACCAAAAGAATGACGGCACCCGTAACAACTTAAGTGGTAACGGCACCCTGGGGGCGAATGCCGGGGCCTGGCGCCTGAGGGCGGACTGGCAGGGGCGTGTCGAAAAAGGCCTCGACAGTGGGTACGGGGACCCACAACAACTGGAGTGGAGTCGTTACTACGCTTATCGCGCAGTGCCTGCACTGAAGGCGCGCCTGACGGTGGGAGAGGACTATCTGTATTCGGACCTGTTTGACAGCTTCCGCTATACCGGTGCCGCACTCATTTCGGATGCGAGCCAGCTGCCACCCAACTTGCGTGGTTATGCCCCGGAAGTGGTGGGAGTCGCCAAGACAAACGCCCGGGTAGTTATCAGCCAGAAGGGCCGCGTGCTGTATGAAACGCTGGTCGCTGCAGGCCCGTATCGTATTCAGGACCTCAATGACGCCGTGAGCGGTACCCTGGATGTGCGGGTGGAAGAGCAGGATGGTTCGGTACACACCTTCCAGATCGATACTGCAGGCATTCCCTACCTGACGCGCCCTGGCCAGGTTCGTTACAAGCTGGCGGTGGGGCGGCCCTCCGATCTTCAATACGGCGCCGATGGTAATTTTTTCGGTACCGGTGAGTTCTCCTGGGGTGTCAGCAATGGCTGGTCGCTGTTTGGCGGCGCTATCACCGATAACAACTACCGTGCGTTGTCTGTCGGTGCCGGTCGTGACCTGTTGGCGTTCGGAGCCGTATCGCTGGATGTCACTCAGTCCCACGCCAGCGTTTGGAATCAGACGCTCTCGGGCAAATCCTACCGCCTTCAATACTCCAAGCACTTCGAGCAGTACGACAGCCAGGTGACGTTTGCCGGTTACCGGTTTTCCGAGAAAAACTACTTGAGCATGAGTGAGTACCTGGACGCCAGCCATTACGGGTTGAACGGTGAGCTCGGCGGGATCGAAAACGTAGAGTACATCGAGGGCTGGAAACCGATTGGCGACAGCAAGTCACTGTACACGGTGACGCTCAATAAACAGTTTCGTGACCTTGGGGCGACCGTCTACGCCAGTTACAACAAACAGACGTATTGGGGGCGCCCGGACACTCAGCGCTGGAACCTGTCCATGTCGCGCTACTTTAATCTGGGGACAGTCAGGAACATGAGCCTGTCCCTGAACATGTACCGCAGTCAGGAATACGCCTACAAGGATAGCGGAATGGCGCTGACGGTCAGCCTGCCGTTGGGGCGCAGCGGCACCCTGTCGCTGGATGGCAGCAGGACCTCGGGCAAAGAGAGCTATGCCACGCGTTACAGTGACCGCCTTGATGAACGCAATAGCTACCAGCTCAGTGCAAGCGACAGTTCTACCAGCGGTTACCTGAGCCATATTGGCGACCAGGCTGACATCGATCTCAGCGCCAGCACACAACAAGGCAATGGCAGAACCCTCAGTGCGTCTATACGCGGTGGCGGCACACTCACGCCCTACGGTGCAGCCCTGCACCGAACCAATGCCGTTGGCGGAACCCGTCTGATGATCGATTCCGGCGGGGTACCCGACGTGCCTGTGCGGGGTTACGGCGTGTCGACCCGCACCAACACCTTCGGCAAGGCGGTGATCTCCGATATCAGCAGCTACCAGCGCACGGCCGCCAGTGTTGACCTGGAGAGCTTGCCGAGCAACGTCGAAGCCACGCAGTCGGTGACGCAACTGACACTCACCGAAGGGGCCATTGGTTATCGATCGCTGGAAGTGATTGCCGGTGAAAAGGCCATGGCCGTGCTGCGCCTGTCGGATGGCAGTTCACCGCCCTTCGGCGCGACGGTGAAGAACATAAAACAGCAGGACACCGGGATTGTGAACGACGGCGGTGCTGTTTACCTGAGTGGCATCCAGGCCGGCGAGCAGATGATCGTCAGTTGGGGTGGCCTCGAACAATGCCTGCTCACGCTCCCTATGGTTTTACCAGCCGACAGCTTGACCGATGCCCTGCAACTGCGCTGCCAGAGTGTAGCCACTGATCAATCCTCACCCGAGCCAGCATCGCTGACCGGGAAGCGTACCGATACGGAGAACCCCGCCTCATGATGCTCAATACGCGCCCTAAATTCCTGGTCTTCGCGCTGCTGGCAACAGGCCTGACCCCGACCGCCGACGCTGCAGTTGGCCTGGACCGTACCCGTGTGATCTTTGAGGGTGGCAAGGATGCCACCAGCGTGAACATCACCAATAACAACACCCAGTTGCCGTACCTGGCCCAGGGGTGGATCGAGGATGAGCAGGGCAACAAAATCACCTCGCCCTTGATCGTGCTGCCGCCGGTTCAGCGCTTGGAGCCCGGTAAGCAAAGCCAGGTGAAAGTTCAGGCATTGCCGGCGGTCAAATCCTTGCCCCAGGATCGCGAGACCGTTTACTACTTCAACCTGCGGGAAATTCCGCCGCGAAGCGACAAATCCAACACTCTGCAAATTGCGCTGCAGACCCGCATCAAATTGTTCTACCGTCCGCAAGCCATCATGCCCAGCCAGCAGGACTTGTCCAATCCTTGGCAGGAAAAGCTGACCCTCACCCGGCAAGGCGACCGTTACCAGGTGAATAATCCCACGCCTTACTACGTGTCCCTGGTGGACGCGCGCAGCAGCAAAGACGGCAAAACCTTGGCGGGCTTTGAACCGGTGATGATCCCGCCCAAGGGCACGCAGGCTTTGGGACCAACGGCCAAGGCACTTGGCCAGGCGCCCTATTTGGCCTACGTGAACGATTACGGTGGACGCCCGTTCCTGGCCTTCACCTGCAGTGGCGAAACCTGCACCGTGAACGCGCAAGTCTCATCGCCTAATGAGTAGCGTCTGCTGCGGGAGAACGTCATGAAATCGCACACCGTGAAAGTCTTGGGTTGCGCGTTATTGGCCTTGGCGGCGCGGGTGGGCGCCGAGGATGACGAAGGCATCGATGGTCAACGAGGGCGGTTGAACGTTAACGGGTCCATGCATGAATCGCCTTGCAGCCTGGAGATGACATCGCGCCATCAAACGATTGACCTGGGCGCCGTGTCGGCCAGCCAACTGCTACGACCTGGCGATCAGGCGCCATCAAGGGCATTTCAACTGCGCTTCCAGGATTGCCAGCGCACCGCCGGCAGTATCCTCAGTGAGCGTACGGGGAACCTGGCATGGAGTTCCCATGAACCGGTGCTGTCGGTCACGTTTCTCGCGCCTGCCGATGCCGATGATCCACGGCTGGTCAAAGTGCAAGGCATCACCGGGATGGGGCTGCGTTTGACCGACGCCCTGGGCCGGGACGTGCAACTGGGCTCCCGGGGCGAACCGTTGTTTTTGACCGAGGGCGGCAGTCTCCAGACCTGGAATGTTCAACCCACGCGCACCTCCGCGCCGTTGACCAGTGGGGCCTTTCGGGCCGTAGTGGATTTCAGGCTCAGTTATGAGTGAGGGCAATGTAATGACGAAGGCAGTCGGCTCGCGGGCCATTCTTATTGGGGGAGTCCTGCTGTGGGTCGTCAGCCTGGGTGTGCAGGCCGACACCAACCTGATCATCCGCGCGGTCATCATCGCACCTCCGCCGTGCATCATTAACGGCGGGAGTACGCTCAATGTGCCCTTTGGCAACGACCTTCTGACGTCACGGGTGGACGGTGTCAACTATCGCCGCAACGTGCCTTATACCGTCACCTGTGATGCCCCTTTCAGCAACGCCATGAGACTTGAACTCAGGGGCACGGGGGCCTCGTTTGATGCGCGCGTACTCTCGACCCGCAACCCGAATCTTGGGGTGAAACTGTTCGTTAACGGTGCGGATTGGCCGCTTAATGCGGCCGTGAATTTTACCTATCCCAACTTCCCCGTCGTGCAGGCAGTGCCGGTCAAGCGCGCGGGCAGCATCCTGCTCGGGGGCGCATTTGATGCCGCCGCCACGCTTGTGGTCGATTACCAATGATGAGGAGCGCGCAATGACATGCTGGCAGCAGCGAGCCTTGCTCGCCTTGTGTTCGATCGGCCTGAGCAGCGCTGCTTCGGCCAACTTGACGTTCAGCGGGACACTCAACGAGCCGCCGCCCTGCACGATCAATGCGGGGAACAAGATCGAAGTCGATTTCGGGGATGTCGGCGTAAAGCGAGTCGATGGTGTGAGATACCGTCGAGGGGTCGGCTACACCATCAGCTGTGGTAGCGCCACGCTCCCGTGGGTGCTGAAGTTGAGTGTCAACGGCACACCCACGACGTTCGACGGCTCGGCTGTGCAAACCAGCGCGCCTGGCCTGGGCATTCGAATACTCCAGAATAGCCTGCCGTTTCGACTCAATACGCCACTGGATATAACCGTGTCGTCCCCGCCGATGTTGGAAGTCGTACCGGTCAAACAGCCGGGTACAACGCTGGCCCCCGCAAGGTTTACAGCGGTGGCCACGCTGTTGGCCGAATACCAGTAGGAGTTGAATCCATGGGACATGAGAGTGTTCATCCCAGGTGGCTGTGCGCCGTGCTGGCCTGGGTGCCAGCCTTCAGCCTGATACCCGAGGCGTCTGCGACGGACAACCTGAATTTCAAGGGCAACCTGGTTGAGCAGGCCTGCAACATCAGGCCTGGCGACGAGGCAATCACCTTGGAGCTCTGGGACCTGACCAGCAAGCACCTCTACATCAACACGCGCTCTGTGGGCAAAGGCTTCAAGCTGCATCTGGAAGACTGCGACACCACCATCGGCAACACGGTGACCATCACCTTCGGCGGTGTGGAAAACCGGGCGCTGCCCGGGTTGTTCGCGCTGGATAGCGGCAATGGTGCCTCGGGTATCGGGCTCGGTCTGGAGACGTTGAGCAATAAGCCATTGCCGGTGAACAAAGTCAGCGACGAACAGGTTTTGGCCAATGGCAGCAATGTCATTGAACTCAAAGCCTATGTGCAGGGGGAGCCCAATGCCATCAGGGACCAGACCATCGGGCATGGGGCTTACAGGGTGACCTCTACGTTTACGCTGGACTATCCGTAATTCACAAGTTCAAGCATCGGGTGCACGCGCATTGGCTTTTAGGTCATTTACACGGACTGATTGTTCGCTGGATGGCGCCTGTGTAGATAAGCAACGAGAGATCAACATGAAACGACTATATGACAGCGCCATTATGCTTCTCCTGCTGATTGGCGTTAACACGACCGCGCAGGCCGTAGACTGTCGAGTCAATGGCGGTGAGTGGGCGCGCGTCACTCATTTGACCGTCCCCGTAACTGTACGACTCGATACAGACCGCACGAGGATTCTGATGGAAGGTGCTCGACTCGAATGTCGGTTTACGGCTGGAGCCGGTCCTGTTTGGGGGGCGGACTATTGGGAAACCGGCAATGCCTCAGGGACGCCCTGGACATCCGGCCCCAAGTTCGCAGGTGAACAGAGTGGTTTGCGCATCAATGGCGCATTCCTCAATACCCCGGTTCAGGCGGGTATACGGGTGGCCACCATGCCCAACAACGGGATCGGCTATCCGATCAATATCACGCCCTATATTCTGGTACGCCACAGTCCCTCCAACCCGATCGATGTTCGAACAGGAGACACCCTTGGCCTGTTACGTCTCACCAGCTCGAACAATTACGACGCCACTCGGCCGCAACTCACTGTCACTTATACGGCCGCCAACAACTTCACCATCTCCCCGTCCACCTGCACGATCAACAATAACAACCCGATCGAGATCAACTTCGGCAATGTTCACCAGAGAGCAATAGGTACCGATCCGCTGACCACGACCATCCGCAGCAACCGCCGGCTCACTTATTCATGCCCGGACGGCGGGATTACTACACCGATCACCATCACTTACAAAGGCACCGCCTCTTCGTTCGACACGCGTCTGCTGCGAATGACCAACCCGGACGTGGGGACGGCCCTTGTTCGTGGTGCAAGTGCGGTTCATGTCAATGGTTCATTCCTGACCCAAATTACCAACAGCGTGGGGGGCGACGATGTGACGTTTTCCCTTGTTCGGCGAGCAGGCTCCCTACCTGCTGCCGGAGCCATCAGCGGCAGCGGAGTCCTCGTTATGGGGGTGCCATGACACACCCGTAACGTGAGGCTTACTCCTCTTCGTTGCCGTCCGCACGCCAGTAGCCCACGGCCTTGAGGAACTCCTCATTGACCTTATGCGTGTCCAGCAGCACCCGGCGGACCTGGCGCGACAGCTTGGTTTCGGTGGCGACAAAGCAGTACAGCGAGCCACTCGGCAGCGTGAGGTTTTTCACGCTGTCGAGCAGGTCGTCCTGGCTGCGCACCACCCAGATCACCTCCACATCGGCGGCACTGTTCAGCGTTTGTCGTTCCGCCGCATTTTCGATCTCAATCACCGCCAATACTTTGCGCCCGGCTGGCAGTTCTTCCAGGCGGCGGCCGATGGCCGGCAGGGCGGTTTCGTCACCGATCAGCAGGTAGCTGTCGAAGATGTCCGGCACGATCATCGAGCCGCGTGGCCCGCCGATGTAAAGGTGCTGGCCGACCTTGGCCTGGCCGGCCCAGGTGGAGGCGGGGCCATCGCCGTGCAGCACGAAGTCGATGTCCAGCTCCCCGGTGCTCAGGTCATAACGGCGTGGCGTGTAGTCGCGCATGGCTGGCTGCGGGCCGTCACCCTTGATGCTGAAGGTCGGGCTCTCCAGAGCTGCCTGTTCGGCGGCGTTCTGCGGGAACAGCAGCTTGATGTGATCGTCACTGCCCAGGCTGATAAACCCCGCCAGTTCCGGCCCGCCCAGGGTGATGCGGCGCATGCGCGGGGTGATATCGACGACCCGCAGTACGTCGAGACGGCGGCGTTTGATTTCGTGGGTCACGCGGTGGATGGCTTGGGTATTCATTGAGCTTTCCCGTCGGCAATGGCTTGGGCGGTGCCGTTGAGCAGCGCCGCGACACGAACGATTTCTTCCGGGCTCCAGCGCCCGTGGTGCGAATGCAAGGCATGGCGCAGGTTGTGCACGGCCTCGTGAATTTCCGCTGGGCGATCGTGGCCGCGCAGCGAGCGTTTGCTCACGTCCATGCGCAGGCGAATACCGTCGAGGGCCACCGCCTGCTCGCTTAATAAGAGACGACCGGCGTCGGTGATTGTGTAGCGTTTTTTTCCACCTTCGGCGTCGCCGGCGATCAATTCGCTTTCTTCCAGAAAGGTCAACGTCGGGTAGATCACCCCTGGGCTTGGGCTGTAGGCACCGTCGAACAGGGTTTCAATGCGGCGGATCAGGTCGTAGCCGTGGCAAGGCTGTTCGGCGATCAGCGCCGGCAGCAGCAATTTCAGGTCACCCGGTGCAAAGACGCGCGGACCACGGCCACCGCGTTCGCGGCCGGGGCGTTTTTCAAAGCCGTCGGGGTGGTCACCGTGGTCTCGGTGGTGATGAGGTTCTCTCATTGTCGTGTTCTCCTGTCTGATTTAGATACAACTTAAGATATATCTTACCGTGGTTGCAAAACCGTCTGACGAACGGTAGCGACAGGAAAATCCGGCTGCGCAAGGGCCACGTGACACCCGAACAGGGTCTGGGTTTATCAGCAGATAGCGAGTGGTAAATGGCAAATTCGTGAATACGCAATAAGCTGGTTAATTGGAGTAGTTGCTCTAATGGCCGGGAATAACCCGATAATATCTACCTTGTGGCTTATCTCCTACAGATGAGTGATATATATAAGTAGTACAGTGAGTTTTGGCATGTAATAAAGGGACGACAGTTAATACTCATCTTTTTGATTTTTATAGTTTTTTCTTTCTTGATTTGTCGTGTTTAATTACGAGTTAGCGCGAAAGTGCCGGCATCTTTAGAAGTTTTTTCGAGGGACTATTTACCTGCTTCGCAAGACCGATTTATTCGGTTGCTGCGCCGCGAGAAATCAGTTTTCTCAACTAACGTTTGATGTCACCACAGGTACTAACAAATGCTTAAAAAGACCGCTTTCGTCCTGCCACTCGTTGCTTTGGCCATCGGCTCGTCCAGCGTTTTCGCTGCCGGTGAAGCCAGCAGCGTCATCAACATCAAGGCGACGATTCCTACCAAGCAGTTCCATGTACTGCCACGTGATCCCAACTTCGGTCGCGATGAAACCATGAACTACAACCCCGTCACCGGTGAACTGAGTTCGCTGCGCGCCACCTACGACCTGAAAAACACTGACGGTTCGATCCACGCGTACATCGAAGGCGGTCCTGCTTCGTTGACCAACGGCACCTCTGCGATCGCACTGACCAACACCTTCAACGGTGTGGTCCTGACCGGCTCGCCACTGGAAGTGGCCGATGACGCAAGCACCACGCCAGGCACTCAGGCTGACCTGGTCGTGGCTGCCGCCAAACCTGCGGATGGTGTGTCCGGGCTGTTCACCACCAACTACACCATCGTGTTCGACCACGTGCCACGCGTAACGCAGTAAGGCCTGATAAGCACCGGCTTATTGTTGGGTAGCGATACCGGTCGACAGGCAGTCGCTGTCGGTCGACCGGTTTTGCGTTTGAAGTCCGAAATCAGAGTATTCCGTTCATGTTCCCGATGACTTCCATCGCGGCAGCGCTTGCCTTGTTGTTTTGTGCGGGCGCGCTGGCGGCAGGTACCGCCGATGGCACGACACCTCGTAGTTTGCTTTCCCAGGCCAAGGGATTGCCGGCGGACTTTGAAGAGCACTTTTTTGATGTCCCCCTGGCGGTCAGGGTTGAACTGGACCAGGAGTTTGTCTCCGAGGCGATGATTGTCCTGACGCGTGACGACCGCCTGACCCTGCTCGACTTTACCGACCATGAAGGCAGCGTCATCAAGGACGAAGAGCGCGACCACTGGGCCGATTACCTGAAACAGGGCGTGGCCCTCGGTGCCTGCGCCAGCAATTGCCCCTCCGGGCTCATGGCCGTGCACTACAACCTGGAAAACTCCACGGTGTCCCTGCTCACCGAAAACGCCGAGCGTGATACCCAGGAGCAGCGTTATTACTTCCTGCCCACCGGCGGCAGCACCGGCCTGATCGTGCGCAACCAGTTGAACCTCAGCGGCGGTGAAGGCCAGGACCTGGGCGGGCGCTTCGGCGTCGACGCCAGCAGTAGCCTGGGCCTGTGGAGCCAGACGCTGAACATGCAGTTCTCGCGCCTTGGCGGCCCCGATGATGATGACCTCAACCACGCGGTGTACGCGCTCTACACCCAGCGTGAGCTGGAAGGCAACTTCCTGCGCCTGGGGTACTTCACACCCAATGCCGAAGGCCTGACACGCCAACTGCGCACGTTCGGTGCCAGCCCGGACACCGCCGTCGGTGTGATGTACGGCAGCTCCGATAGCCTGGTGATCAGCAACGCCAAGCCTGCGGTCTACCCGATCTACGTCACCGCCAGCCGTCAGGCGTCGGTGGAGATTTATCGCAATGGCCTGCTGATCAACACGCAGCCGGTCGGCAGCGGCTTGCACAGCCTCGACACTCGGCCCCTGCCTGGTGGCATCTATGAGGTGGAAGTGCGGCTGGTGGAAGACGGCCAGATCACCAGCACCACCCAGGAGTTGGTGTACAAGCCCAACAACTGGCGCAACCACGACGAGCGCTGGCGCTACAACCTGTTCGCCGGCCAGGAAAGTAAGCTGCTGAGCAACTTCGACGAGCAGAGCAGCGGCAGCCCGACTGCCGGCGTCTCCCTCAATTACCTGGCGCACCCCCGTGTGGTGCTGGGTGTGTCCGGGCGTCAGGTCAAGGACAACATGCAGTACGGCACCTCGCTCGACTGGACCCTTGCCGACCAGGCCAGCCTGTATGCCAACGTCTACTGGACAGAAAAGTACGGCACCGGCCTCGACTTCAATGGCCTTTACAACTACGGCCTGGGCAGCGTGGTGTTCAACCACACTCGCAGTTGGCTCGACACCCGAAACACCTACGAAACCCTGCCCGATGGCACGCGCATTCGTCAGCGCGACGTGTTTATCGGCCAGACCAGCAACTCGTCGATTTCGGTCAACCATCGTCTGAGTAGCCTGCGATCCATCAATGGCCGGCTGTTCTACAGCGAGGGCAACAGCGAAGGTGTCGGCCTGGACCTGGGCTGGACCGAACGTACCCACCTGTTTGGCAACGACGCCAACTGGCGCTTTTCGGTGTTTGACCGGCCCGCCAGCGCCGCCACGGGCGACCAGCGCAATCGCGGGGTCGACCTGAGCATCAGCCTGGCCCTCGGCGCGCCGGGCGAGCAATGGTCCGCCAGCATCGGCACACGGACTTCCCGCGACGGCACCCGGGACAACAACGCCTCGCTGACGTACCGCAAGGACCTGCAGGACCACCTGCTGCAAAGCGTGTCCGCCACGACAACCACCGACACCTACGGCATCGGTTTGTCCGGCATGGCCAGTTTTGAAAACGAGTATGTCAACGGCGACGGTTACCTGCAGCGCTCCTCGTTCAACAACGACTTGAGCGGCGGCCTGAACCTGGACAGCACGGTTGCCGTCGGCCAGCAAAAGATGGTGATGACCAGCCAGTACCACGGCAACGGCTCCGGGCTGATCGTGGACGTGGAGACCGATGTCGACGACATCGCCCTGCGCGCCGACGACATGAGTGGCGGCAGCACCGCCTTGCGCCCCGGTCGCAACTTCATCCCGATCACCGCCTACAAGGGCAGCTCGGTGAGTTTCGACTTCGAAGGCAACCATGCGCCGTCGGCCTCGATCCAGCCGCCACGCACGCGTTACCACCTGAACAAGGGCGGGGTGGAGTACCGCAAGATCAGCGTGATGCAAACCGTCACCGTGCTCGGCCGCCTGGTCGACCCCCAGGGCAAACCGCTCAAGGGCCTGCATGTGATCAATCACGCCACCCGTGGGGTGAGCGAGGTCGACGGGTTCTTCTCGCTGGAAATGAACGCCCGTTCGCCGACCCTGGAAGTGCGCCGCAATAACCAGTTGCTCTGCCAGTTCCGGCTCGACCCTTCCAAGGCTCGCAGTGAAAACAACGTATTGATGATCGGCGACCTGCGCTGCACGCCGGACACGTTGGCCGAGTCCACCGCCACTGAACAGATTGCCGGTTGAGCATGATGACGAGAAAACCCAAGGTTATGAAAAGCTTTCTTTTGCACACCACGGGCACGGCCATGCTCCTGTGTTCTTTCGCGGCTTGGGCTGACGAGGACATCACTGCGCGCTTCAGGCCGGACCCCAGCAACCCTATGGTGAACAAGTTCGAGAACACCACGCCGATCAGTTCGATTTGTGCCGCGCATATTCCGGCACGCTGCAAGGCGTTGGGTATTTTCAGCCTGCGGGACGAGACCCTAAGGATTGCCAGCAATGCGCCGATCATTGCCAATCATGAGCAGGAGCGCCACGGCTTCATGGTCAAGGTGCCGTCCGATTGGCGTGATTTGGCCGTAACGCATACCGCCACCCAGGAAACCGAGATCGTTCAGGTGCGGATCGCCGGCATCGGCGGGTTTTGGTCGATCCCTCGACCGCCTGGCGTGTCGGCGTGGGCGCAGCCAGGGGTCGGCTGGTCAACGCAATGGCGGTCTGCGCCTTCACCTTGCCAAAGTACCAACCACCTTGCAGCAGGTACCGCGTCTGCTTCGTACTTCTGGCTGACGCCTGAAGGTGCTGGCCCTTGCAGCCGGAAACCGTCCCAGGATCTGCTCAGGATGAACGTCAACACCATGGAGTACGCCTACGAGCTGCGCACGCCCAACCCGTTGGGCATGTCCAGTGGGCTGTACACCGGCAGCATCACCTACAGCATGGGCCCGGGCGGCGATTACGATTTTGGCGACATCATGATGCCCTCGAAAAACACCTTCACTCTCAACTTCACCTTGAGCGTGGAGCATGACCTGAAGGTAGAAGTGCCGCCCGGTGGCAACCGAATCGAGCTGGTGCCCCAGGGTGGCTGGCAAGCCTGGCTGAACCAGGGCCGCAAACCCGCTCGGCTGTTCCGTGACCAGACCTTCAACATCTCCGCTTCATCGCGTTTCAAGATGCAGATGGCCTGCGAGCGCGTCATCGGTGACACCTGCGCCCTGCGCAACACCACCGATGGCCACGAAGTGCCGGTGGATGTCAGCGTCAGCCTGCCCCATGGCCTGAACCGTGAAGACGGCGGCGCCGTGATTCGTCAGCCGCTGCTGGTGAGTGGCGCCGGTACCGAGCAGTTTCAGCCTGGGTTTTATGTCAACCGACGACCCGGCACCTTGCACTTCGAGGTCCAGAAGCAATACGCCGACCAGATGGTCGAGCGCGGCGGCAGCACGTACGCGGGCCAGGTTTCGGTGATTTGGGATTCGGATCTCTAGATGAGGCTTATGGCAATGAAACATGTGTTGGCGCTGTGTGCGCTGTGCTGGTTGCCGCAGTCGGTACCGGCGGCTCCGAATATCAATGTCGGGGTGTTTTATGACTACCTGGACGCCGATAAAAGTACCTACCTGAAACGGGTGTTCAACAGCGGTGACAGCACGGCCTTTATCAAGGTTGCGGTGATGGAAATCCTCTACGACAGCGAGGGCGGTTCTGAGGAAGTCGAGCTCCAGAGCGATGCCCAGACCGGTGCCCGCGATGGCCTGATGGCCACGCCGTCACGCCTTATCGTGCCGGCCAACGGCGTGCAGGGCACGCGCTTGCTGTACCTCGGCGAGCGGGAAAAAGAGCGCTACTTCCGCGTGCGTTTCGTGCCGGTGATGCCGGAGCAGGACGATGAGTTTGCCGTGTCCCAGGAGGAGCGCGACGCCTACAAGACCCGCCTGTCGGCCGGGGTCACAGTGTTGGCCGGGTTTGGCACGGTGTTTTTCGTGCGGCCCAAGGTCACGCGGTTTGCCACTCGCGTCGATGAGCAACCCATTGAGTACGGGCTGCATAACGACGGCAACAGCGTGGTGGTGGTCGATGAGTTCAAGGACTGCGCCAGCGGCGATAGCCAGGACTGCCGACCGGTGACCAAGCATCACATTTTGCCGGGTCGTGCCTTCGGTTTTACCAGGCAGGCCGGGCGGACCTATCGCTTTACCCTGATCGAGGGCAGCGAGAAAAAAACCTATGAGGTCAAAGGCTGATGGTCAGTGAAATAACCCAGGCACGCGCATACCGTACGTGCAGAAGGTGCAAAGTCAGGTCGGCGGCGTTGCTGTTGATGGTGCTCACGTTGCTCAGTACCCAGGCCTTGGCGATCCGTGAAGAGCACGTATTTGACGTGTCGGTGACCATCCCCACCCACGATTTTTATGTGCTGCCGATCAACCCCGGGTTCCTGGAACGTGAACAGCAGATGGTCTGGGACCTGGTGCCGGGACGCCTGCGACCGGTGCGCGAACACTTTGACGTGAAGAGTTCGGCGGGTGGCATCAACGCACGGTTGGGCGCGCTGCCGACCCTGTTCAATGGCGGGCGCACCTACATCGACTTGAATGTGACCTTCAACGGCCAGGTGCTGGGCCTGGATGACACCCTGGTAGTGCCCCAGGCCGAGGCCAGCCAGGGCAAGCGCGTGCTGCTGGATATCTCGGCGGTGGAGCCGGCGGAGGGGTTTACCCCAGGTGAGTACTACGGCAGCGTCGAGTTGCTGTTCGATGCGGTGCGGCCGTGATGGTTTTTCGAGGAGTGGTGATGAAGTTTCTATGTGCAACCCTGGGTTTGCTGCTGTGTTCCCTGCATGCCCACGCCGGGCCGAACATCAACGTCGGTGACTTCTACGACTATTTGCGCGGCGATAAAAGTACCTACCTCAAACGCATCTTCAACGGCGGCACCCAGACCGCCTTCGTCAAGGTCAACGTCAGCGAGATGCTCTATAAACCGGACGGCAGCTATGAGGAAGTGCCGCTCAGGGTCGAAGCCGACGGCAGCGTGCGCAACGGCCTGGTCGCCAGCCCGGCGCGCCTCATCGTGCCGGCAGACGGCATGCAGAGCACACGCCTGGTGTTCATCGGCGAGCGGGATCGCGAGCGCTACTTCCGCGTGCGCTACCTGCCGGTGGCGCCCGAGAAAGACGACGGGTTCGGGCTGAGCGATGAAGACCGCCAGGCCTACGAAAACACCCTGGCGGGCGGCGTGCAAGTGATGGCGGGCTACGGCACAGTGTTCTTCGTGCGGCCTACGGACAGTCGCTTCGATACCCGTGTCGAGAACGGCGGCCGCACCTACACCTTGCGCAATGCCGGCAACACCGTGGTGGTGGTGGATGAGTTCAAGGATTGTGCGGTGAATGACCGCACCGCCTGCGCGCCCACCACCAAGAACCATATCTTCCCCGGCCGGGTCTTCAGCTTTGAAAAACAGGCCGGGCGGATCTATCGGTTTTTCCTGGTGGAAGGCACCTCCGAGAAGACCATCGAGATCAGCGGTTAGAGCGATTGCGTAACTCGTGCGCCGCCATCAGCGCCGCGTGGGTGCGTTCACGCATCCATGCCTGGGCGACGTCGCCCAGTTCTTCCTCGCGTTTTTCGCAGGCGGCCTGGAATGCAGCCGGGTCGGCGGGGTCCAGTGCCGTCATGCCCAGCTCGCTGGCCAGGGCATCGACCTGGGTTTGCAGCGACGTTGTATCGGGCACCTGCGGCCACTGTTCGCCCAACTCCAGCAGGTCGAACAGGCGCTCGTGTTGAGTCCTGAGCCACTGCTGGTGTTCGGCATATTGGCCGGCATAGCGACGTTGCAGCCAGGCGCTCCAGTGGGGGTCCAACAGCATGCGGTTGACCAGGCCGTCGCCCTCGCCAAGCTCCAGTACTTTGGCATACGCCGCGTCGATCTGTGCGTCACTGACCTCGGCTGTGCTGCGGTAGAGCATATGCTCGGCGATCCACGGCAGGTCCAGGCGCTCGGCGAGGGCGGTCTGGTAGGCCAGGTAGATTTCCACTTCATCCACCTGGCCGGCCACGCCGTCGATGACCTCGGTGAGAAACCGCAGGCCCTGGCCACCCTGGGCCACCGGCGCCAGGCGCTGTTGAACGTCGGCCCGGATCACATCGTTGAGCTGTTGCAGGCGCGCGCGCCCTTTGACCAGGGTGACCAGTTGCCGCTCATGGGCCTCAGGCGTCGGCGCCTGGTGTTCGATCTGGTAGAGCAGCACCTCGACCCCCAGTTCGTTGAAGATCTGCGTGCCGGCATCCGGGCAATTGCTGGGGAAACTGGCGATCTCAAACAGCCGCTTGCGCAACGGCGTATCGACGGCGGCCGCTTGCAACAGGGTCCAGACCTGCTGTGTCAACATGCGGTGGTTGGCGCTGTAGCGCTGCCGGTCTTCATCGGTCTGGAACCGCTCCGGCATTTCCAGGGCCTTGATCACCTCGAACAACCCCTGGGAGCCGTGTTCGTGCTCCAGCGCATCCCAGACGTTGCGGGCGTCGTCCTGCCCTGGCGGCGACAGGTAATCCAGCCACGGCGTGCTGTCGCCCCGGGGTTCGTAGGTGCGCTCGGGGTCCAGCCCGACTGACGCGCGATAGGCCTTGAAACGTTCACGCTGCAGGGCGTCGAGTGCTGCGCGATTGAGGTAGGTCGTAGCAACAAGTCGGGCCTCGGCACTGCCCAGCGCCACGTCGGGCAGGTGCGTAATGGCGGTGCCCTGCAGGTTGAGGAAAAACCGCGAGGACCTCGGCACCTCGAACAGCCCATCGGGCCACTGCGTGATAGGGCTATGGCTGAGGTCCAGGTGAACCAGGTCGCGCATGCGCCCGATATCCGGGGCCATGCGGCTGCGGGTGTTGTTGAGCTTCAGGCGCCGTAGGTAGCGCAGGTTTTTCAGGCGGGTGACATCCACCTCCTGTAAATCCAGCGGGCACCTGGCCAGGTCGAGGTCTTCCAGGTGGCGCATTTCGCGGATTGCTTCTGGCAGGCGAGACAGCGGGTTATCCGCCAGGTACAGGGTGGACAGCTGCGGGAAGTGTTGCAGGTATTCACTGTGGGCAGCGCTGAACTGAGTCTGGATCAGGTTCAGCTCGGTGACATGGCTGAAGTCGGCGCGCAGCGTTGGCAGTGTATCGGGCAGCGTGATGCCGCTGAGGTCCAGGCGCGTGCCGGAGGGGGCGGTGTAGGCGCGGATCTGATCCTGCCAGCATTCAAGGATTTTGCCGCGAATGAACAGGCGCAGCTCAAGCTCCCTGTCCGGCGGATAGTGGCCGGCTTGGCGCGACCAGTGCGCCAGGTCAGCGTCCAGGCGGTAATGCTCGACGATCAGTTGGTTGACGCGGACGCTGAGGTGCTCGCTGCCGACTTTCTCCATAAACGCCTGGATGTGCGCTTCGCTCTGGTGCGTAAACACCGTTTTCAAGGCGTTCAGAATCAGCCGGTGTTCACTCATGGGGGCCCGCGTGGGGGTGCGTCCCGGCATGGGCGAGCCGAGCAGCGTCAGCGTCTCGATGTCGGCATGGCTGCGGATCGGCGTCTGGGCCAGGGCCGTGCGGCGCTCGGCCAGCGGTTCCAGGGTGGTCAGCAACCAGTGCCGCAGGCCTTCACCCTGGCCGGGAGAGAGGCCGACGGCCTGGCGGCTATCAGCGGGTGCGGCGTGCAACAGGGCTTCGTACAGGGTGTCGGGGCCATGCAACTTGCGGTGTTGGGCATCGCGGACTTCGTAGCCCAGGTGGTCTTTGCGCACCAGGATGCGCCGTGTGCCTGCACTGGCGGGGCCTGCCTCGCAACGCAATGGACCGTCGGCGGTGTGCTGGCGAATCTGCAGGTGCAGGTCGGCAAAGAAGTCGCTGTGCCGTTTGAGGGTATTGAGCAGCATGCGTTCGCTGTCGGCGCTCTGGCGCCAGGTGAAATAGAAGCCTTCGTAGGCGTGGCTGGTGCCGGCGGCAAAATTCAATTCCCGGGCCAGGTTTTTCAAGCGCAGAGGCAGGCGCCGGTGGTCCAGCATCAGGCTACGCTCGGCGGCGTCTGCGCTATCGAACAGGACCTGTGCCACGCTTGAGTCCATCTGCGGGAAATGTTCGCGCAGCAGGCGGATGCCCGGTTCATCGGACAGCTCACGCACAAAGTGGGCGTACTGGCCGATCTCGGGTGCTTGCCGCGTGACGTAGGCGGCCAGTAGATCGCGCAGGTGCTGCACTCGCCCGGCCTTGGGCACCTGGGCGCCGAGCAGCAGGCGGGCCTGTGCTTCATCGAGGAACCCCAGCACGAGCTCCGGCAACTGCCCGGACATCACCTGCGCCACACTCATCTTAAGGGTGTCTGCCGGGGCGGCGTCGAGCTTGCCATAGCGGTGGGAGTCACCGCTCAGGCTGGGGCTGAGGAACACTTCCAGGGCCTTGTCCCGTGGCCAGCCTTCAAGTTCGGTAACGGTTTGCTCGAACCAGGCGGCAGCCGGGTCCAGGGGCGTGCCCATGCGGATCTGATCACTGGCCAACTGCGCGCTGGCGTAGGCCTCGAAGCGGTTGAGCGTGTCGGCGAGCAGCGGTGGCAGTGGCTGGTCCTGCAGATACGCGCCACGTAGTACGTCGTCATCGCAGCCACTGGTGCGGCGTATGCGTTCCAGTTGCTGATCGCTGAAGGCCTCGACCCTGGGTCCGAGGCGGCGCATCAAGGTGCGGCTGTCCCAGGCCTGGGGCTGGTCGGCTTCATGCACGACAATCCCGTTCGCTCGGCGATACAGCTGTGGCCGATAGGCCTGCGGGCGGTGTGGGTGGACGATGCGCTCGTGTTGCACCTGATACTGCGCGCCTTCGTGTATCAGCCGCTGCGCGGGGGCGAGTGTGCTCTGGTCGTCGACATAGGGTGCAAGGTCTGGGTTCCACAGGCGTTGACGACCGTCTGCACTCTGCACCGGCTTGAGCCCTTCGACGAACGCCGACAGTTTCAGGCGCAGTGGCGCTGCCAACGTGGTAGCGGCGGCGAACAGGCCGAACTGGACAAAGTCCTGTGCCACACCGATCAAATGATCCGCCGCCTCCGCGCCCCGGCCCTGGGCCCAGTCGACCACGCCTTCGAACACCTCGTCGGTAATCTGGTAGGCGGTGTAGGCGAGCATCACTTCCCCCAGCCCCGGCACAAATGGCGTGAGTACCTGCAGGGCAGCGTTAAAGAGGTCGCCGAGGATTTTTCCCAGGTTGTCCCACCAGGCCTGGCGCGCAAGGGTATCGGCGCGAAGGGTGGAAACGGCGATGTCCTGGGCGTCGTTGAGCACCTTGTTCAGGTGCACACGGTAGCGGTAGTCCCACAGGTCATCTGCGCCGTCGTTGCCAGCGCGGTTCGGGTGGTCAGCCGCGATAGGTTGCACATGAAATTGCAGGTGAGGGTTGTCCAGTGGTGTGTCCTGCCAGGTGGGCTGGCTGTCGGTCGGGGCTTTTGCGCGCCACTGCACCCGGCTGAGGCGGGTATTGAGGTTGGCGAAAAAATAGCCACGCTGGTCATGGTCGACAAAACGGCTGAAGAACACCTGATAGCGCTCGGCATCCCGCAACTGGCGGGTGATTTCGGTCATGAAGGCCATGGGCGTCGGGTATTGCTTGAGCGGATGTTCGGGGTCATCCGGCACATAGGCGATCACCCGCGCCGCCGAGGGCGGCGTCGCGCAGAACAGCAAAATGCCGGTGAGCCGGCTGTTCATCATGTCCAGGGTATGGGCGGCCAGGGTTTGGCCGTCGAGGCGCAGTGTGGGATTCCCATTGATCAGCCCCAGTACGGCGTCGCAGGCATCCTGGGCCATATCGCCCTTGACCAGCGCCAGGTGGGCGGCGGCTTTCAACGCGGCTTTGTGTTGATCGACCACTTGCCGGTGCACGTCACGGGCGACCGTGGGGGTGTAGACACCCATGACGATCTTCAGGTGCTCGCGGTAATGGCGGCCGATGTCCAGGCCACGGCACAGCTGTTTGAAGCGCTCGGCGGTGAGGGGGGTGCCATTGGCCTTGTGTTTGAACGTCAAGCTGCGTTGCTGGCCACGGGTATCGGCGGCGGACAGGAAGGCATAGTCGACGAAACGTTCGGTAGCGGCAAAGTTGTGCAGCGCCGCGTCCAGCAGGGACACCGTGCGGCTGGTCACGGCTTGCTTGAAATCATGTACCCACCAGGCGCTGCTGGCTGTGACATACACGCGCAGGAAGGTGTTTCTCACGTCGATCGGACCGTAGTCCGCCAGCAAGGCGCTGCCCAGAACCTGCTCGGCGTAGGCATACACGTCATTGAGCTTCTGCAGGCGCTGGTCCAGGGTGTTGAGGGTGTGCCAGTGGTCGGCAACGGCCTGCTTGAGGCCGGCGTGCTGGGCTGGCGTGGCGTGCGGGTACGGCGCCGGCTCTTTGAGCCCCACGGCGCGTAAAGCGTGCAGGCGTGCCAGGGAGGTGCTTTTGAGCCATGGCGGCAAGGCGTTGTTGAGCAACGGGTAGTGCCGACCTTGAAACGCGGTGGTGAACGGGACAGGGGAAATGACGGCCATGCAACAGATCCTGAAAAGAGCCATGAAAGCGCTTCAGTCTATTGAGGCCAGGGGCCGAGAATAAGTTTGAATACTGGGTCGAACAGCCCGGATAACCGGGCATTCCGTTCAACAAATGTCACCTCGAAAACAGCCGGCTACCGCCTTCGGTGACCGCCATTGCGGCGGGGGTGCACAAGGTATGGCTGCCCGGTTGCAGGTAGGGCATCAGCACTGGCGCCATGCCCTTGAGCACCTGCACCGGCAGCGCCGAGGTAAAGGTGAAATTCTGCGCGCCGCTGCCGGGGACAAAAGCGGTGAGGGTGCCGAAATGCCGCTCGCCGATGTAGAACACAAAGGTTGCCGTGCGGTTGATCGCCTTGGAACTGAGGACCCGCCCACCAGCGCCAATCGCCTCGATACGGTTGTCGCCGGTCCCGGTCTTGCCGCCCATGGCCAGCGGTGTACCGTCGGCCAGCTTGAAGCTGCCGGACACGCGTTTCGCCGTGCCCGCATCCACCACCTGGGACAACGCGCCGCGCAAGGCCGTGGCGACTTCGCTGGGCATCACCCGCTTGCCTTTGTCGGGGTTGTTCACCAGCCAGGTTTCATACGGCGTCTCGGCGGCAAAGTGCAGGCTGTCGATGCGCAGGGTCGGCTCACGCACGCCGTCGTTGAGGATCGTGCCGACCAGTTCCGCCAGGGCCGCCGGGCGGTCGCCGGAACTGCCGATGGCGGTGGCCAGCGACGGCACCAGGTGGTCGAACGGGTAGCCGACCGCCTGCCAGCGCTGGTGAATATCCAGGAACGCCTCGACCTCCAGCATGGTGCGGATGCGGCTGTCCCGCGCGCTCTTGTGCCGGCTCTTGAACAGCCAGCCATAGACTTCCTGGCGCTCATGTTCGCTGGCGGCGACGGCCTGTGTGAAGGTGGCGTCGGGGTGGTTCAACAGGTAGCCGAGCAGCCACAGGTCCAGCGGGTGGACCTTGGCGATATAGCCTTGGTCCGGCAGGTCATAGGTGCCGGGGCCGTAATCGGTGTAGAGCCTGGCCAGGCGGTCGTCGGTGAGTTTTTCCGAGGTTTTTTGACTGTTCAGATGCGCCCGGACAAAACGGTTGAAACTCTCCTGGTTGGCCTGGGGCAGCAGATAACGGTGCACGGCGGCCAGGCGAATGGCCGTAGGGCGCATGCCGTCGAGGAAGGTGTCGAGCCGTGCCTGGGTGTCCTTGTTGCGGTACTTTTTCCAGAAGCGCAACAGGAAGGTGGTGCCCTCGCGGTCGGCGAACTGGGCCAGGTATTCCTGGCGCCGTGGGTCGCTGTCGTCCTTGAGCAGTTCGGCACTGTTGTTGTCACCGTGATAGGTGCTGTAGCGCACCAGGTCGCGCATCAGGCGAATGAACGGCAGGTTGATCGACTCGCGCAGGGCGTCGCGCAAGCTGGGACTGCGGCCGTTGTCTTCGTTGCGAAAGTTGTGGAAGCGATGCAGGCCGCCGCCGGTAAAAAAGCTCTCGGCGGGGCTGGCGGAATACTGCCGGTCGAGCGCCGCGTCGAGCATCTTCGGCAGGCTCCGGTCAGGGGTTTGCGCGAGGTAATCCAAGGCCCAGCGCGACAGCCGATCCTGCTCGTCGACATCGACTTTTTTCAGCGCAGCCGGTGCCTGGCCGGCATAGCGCTCGTGCAGTTCGCTGATGATTTGCAGGTAGGTGGTGAGCACGCGCAGCTTGGCGGTGGAGCCCAGTTCCAGCTTGCTGCTCTCGTTGATATCGAAGGGCTGGTCGGTGTTGTCGGTCTGCACGCGCACCCGCGCACCGTCGCCGGTCATCTCATACAGGGTGAAGCTGTAGCGCACTTGCGCGGTGCTGGCGGGCGTCAACAGGCGCGGACCGAGCAGGCCGAGTTGCCCGGCGAAGACGGGGTCGGCCAGCTGCTTGAGGTAGGCGGTGGCCTGGGTTTGCAGGTCATTTTGCAAGGTGCTGGTGGCGGACAGGTCGAGGCGATCAAGGTCGTACAGCGGGCGGTTGAGCAGGGCGGCCAGGCGACTGCGGGCCATGCTGATGCCTTTGTTGGTTTCGATCGGTTGCAGCGTCGGTTGCTGCTGCCAGTCGCGGTAACTGACCTTGCTGGCCAGGGCGGCCTTGGCCAGGGCCGGGTCGAGCACACGGTTCTGCTCCAGCAGGCGGATATGGCTGTCGGTCAGGTTCGCCAGTTCCGCCTGGCCCTTGGACAAGTAATGGGACGGCCGGCGCTGGGCAATCATCAACGACAACACTTCGCGTAGCGCCAGGCCTTTTTGCGCGAGGTTTTGCATGCTGCTGTCGGCGAGCAAAGCGTTGGTTGCGTTGAAGTCGGCGCCGTACCAGACCCGCAGACCTTCGGCCATGCCGTGCACTTCACCGTGACCAGGCACGGCGGACAACGGCACGCTGTTGAGGTAGTCGCGTACGATCTGCTGGCGCGCCGCCAAGGTCTGCGGGCCGTCCTGATAGGCGCGCACGCTGGCGGAAAACATCTGGCGCAGTTTTTCGCCACCGGACAGCGTCAGGCCGTCGGGGGAGTGGCGGTATTTTTCCAGCTGGGTGGCCAGGGTGCTGCCGCCGGCGCTTTGCCCCGGCAAGTGCAACAGCCTTGCCACTTGTGACCAGGCCGCCTTGGCGAAGCGCGGCCAGTCCACCGCCGGGTTGGCTTGGGGCTGGGCCGGGTCGAGCAGTTCGCGGTTCTCGATGAACAACAGGCTGTTGACCACCACCGGCGGGATCGCGCTGAAATCCTGGTACGCGTGCTGCGGGTAGGTGAACTGGTACAACGGCTC